>Ga0160430_101071_pt1 | contig 11290 bp, 10 predicted proteins | sample HID1971I_E0MG_FD_108274 | JGI IMG/M metagenome (GOLD analysis project Ga0160430, IMG submission 108274) | Enriched millipede-associated microbial communities from UW Madison campus, WI, USA - HID1971I_E0 MG | ecosystem: Host-associated > Arthropoda: Insects > Digestive system > Unclassified ...
AGGCGATCGCGGCATCCGACCGCGTGGTGGAGATCACGCAGTACGGCTCGACGCGCTCGATCAACGCGAGCGCCGCAGCTGCGATCGTCATGCACGAGTGGGTTCGCCGGCACGCACGCCGCTGATGCGGTAGGAGCCCCGGCCGAACTCCGGATGAGTCCGGCGCTGCACGGCGTGTCGCTCATCGGGAGCGGCGTGTCGGGCGTGGCATCCGGAGAACGGACGGTGGGTGCGTCAGCCCGCCGCGAGCAGTCCCTCGGCGCGGAACTCGGCCGCCTGGAGCACGCTCCACGGGCTGAGCACGAACGGTGCCCGCTCGGCCGTCGCGAGGAACTCCGCCGGATCGACCCAGGCCCACGCCATCACCTCGTCGGGGTCGGGGGCGAGCTCCGTCGGCAGTTCGGCGAAGTAGACCGGGCACTGCTCGTGCTCGACCATGCCGTCGGGGTCGACCGCCCGGTAGCGGAAGTCGGGCAGCACGAGGCGCACGTCGCGGGGCTCGACGCCGAGCTCCGTCCTGACGCGCCGGCCGACCGCGTCCTCCGGATCCTCGCCCGGCTGCGGGTGGCCGCAGCAGGCGTTGGTCCAGACGCCGGGCCAGGTGCGCTTCGCGAGGGCACGGCGGGTCAGGAGCATCCGCCCGTCGGCGTCGAAGCCGTAGCACGAGAACGCGAGGTGCAGCGGGGTGTTCGGGCCGTGCACGACGGCCTTGTCGAGCGTGCCGATCGGGGCGCCGGCGTCGTCGAGGAGCACGACCTGCTCGACGACGGTTCCGGATGCCGCATCGAGGGGTGCATCGTCGGCGAGCGTTCCGCCCGCGACCGCGCGGCTCGCGACCGCACTCCCGACGGCGGCCCCGCTCATGACGTGGCCGCCGGCTCGGGCACGCGGGCGGCCTCGAGCACGAGGTCGCGCACGCGGGCGGCGGGCACCAGCTCGGATGCCGAGTCCCAGAACGGCAGCGCGGCATCCGAGCTGATGAGGAGCGGCGTGTCCTCGTCGGAGTCGGGGAGGCGACCGTGGGTGCCGCGCACGTGGCTCGGGTCGAGCGGCACGACGTTCATCGCGTACCGGAAGCCGAGCTTCTTGCGCACGAGGCCGAGGCCGGCACGCACCTTCGCCATCGGGTCGGCCGGGTCGAAGAACAGCTCGGCGGGGTCGTAGCCGGGCTTGCGGTGGATGTCGACGCCGCGTGCGAACTCGGGCGCGCGGTCGTCGTCGAGCCAGTAGTAGTACGTGAACCAGGCGCCGGGTCTGGCGACGACGACGAGTTCGCCCGAGCGGGCGTGGTCCAGCCCGTACCTGGCCTGCGCGGCCCGGTCGAGCACCTCGTCGACGCCGTCGAGTCCGCGCAGCAGGTCGCGCACGCGGGGCACGTCGTCGGGGTCGCGCACGTAGACGTGGGCGACCTGGTGGTCGGCGACGGCGAACGCACGCGAGGTCGTCGGGTCGAGCAGTTCACGGCCCTGCTGCTCGTGCACCTCGAGCAGTCCGGCGCGACGCAGGGCGCGGTTCACGTCGACGGGGTGGTCGGCGCGGGCGATGCCGTACTCCGCGACGGCGATGACGGTCGCACCGGCGGCGATCGCGTCGTCGAGCAGCGGCGCGAGCACGGCGTCGAGCTCGGCGGCGGCGCGGTCGGCCTCGGGCGAGTCGGGTCCGAAACGCTGCAGGTCGTAGTCGAGGTGCGGCAGGTACGCCATCACGAGGTCGGACGCCTCCTCGCGCAGGATCGACCGGGTGGACTCGACGATCCAGCGGGTGGAGGCGATCGACGCAGTCGGCCCCCAGTAGTGGAAGAGGGGGAACTCGCCGTGCTCGCCGACGAGCCGGTCGTGCAGGGCGGGCGGCCGCGTGTACGCGTCGGGCGACTTGCGCCCGTCGGCGTGGTACACCGGCCGGGGCGTCACGGTCAGGTCGGTCGTCGCGCCCATCGCGTACCACCAGCACACGTTCGCGGTCGTGAACCCGGGCGAGCGGCGGCGGGCGGTCTCCCACACCTTCTCGCCCTCGACGAGCGCGTTGTGCTGGCGCCAGAGGTTCACCTCGCCGATGTCGCGGTGGTACCAGCCGTTGCCGACGATCCCGTGCTGCGCGGGCGCGAGCCCCGTGAGCATGGTCGACTGCACGCTGCAGGTGACGGCGGGCAGCACGGTGCCGAGCCTGGCGGTCGCACCGCCGGCCGCGAGCGCACGCAGGCGCGGCATCTGCGACAGGGCGCGCGCGGTGAGCCCGACGACGTCGAGCAGCAGGACCCGGGTCACGACGCCACCCCCACGGCGACGGATGCCGCGGCCGACCGCGCATCGCCGGGTGCCGTTCCCGGCGGGTCGCCGAGCGGGTCGCCGAGCAGTTCCTCCGTCGCCCATCGCAACTCGGCGGCGATGCCCTCGACGAGGTCGCCGGCGCCACCGGGGAGCACGGTCCACGTGTAGGTCTCGACGTCGAGGTGCGCGTGCTCGCCATCGGGGAGCTCGCGCACGGCGGCCACGGCACGCCGCAGCACGTCGGTCGTCGACGACAGCGGAGCCTCGGGCTCGAGGTGCAGCGGCACGTGGAAGTGCACGCGCCAGGGGCCGTCGGTGCGGAGCCCCGCGGCCTCGTCGAGCGCGTCGGGCAGGTCGTCGGCGCGGAGCACGACGCCGTCGGGCGCGAGCGCACGGGTCTGGTGCAGGTACCTGGGCTCGGCGAACGCGAGGAGCGCCTCGCGTGCGGCCGGCTCGGCCGGGTCGGCGATGTGCAGGGCCGCCGAGGCCTGCACCTTCGGGATCCGGATGCCGGCGGCGCCCACCCGGCGCACGGTCTCGGCCGGATCGGCGAACGAGGTCGCGAGGTGGCAGGTGTCGAGGCAGATGCCGACGAACTCGGGGTCGATGCGACCGAGCGCCGTCGGCCCGAGGCGGGGGGCGAGCCATCCGATGATGTCGTCGACCGTGTCGAGCACGCACCCGGGCTCGGGTTCGATCGCGAGGCGGATGGTTCGGCCGGTGCGGTCGCCCAGCTCGCGCAGTTCGGCTGAGACGCGAGAGAGGGCGGCCGTGGCGAGGTCGTCCTCAGCCGGAGTCCACGGGAAGCGCCAGCCGAGCGGCAGCGTCGAGATGCTGCCCGTCGCGCCCTCCGGCATGAGGTCGGCGAGCACGCGTGCGCAGTCGAGCGTGTAGTCGGCGCGGCGCGGGTCGGTCCAGTCGGGCCGGTACACGTCGAGCTTCACGACCTCGGCGTGGAACGCCGCATACGGGAACGCGTTGATCGTGCGCACCTCGAGCCCTTCGGCCGCGAGCCCGACGCGCAGCCGGTCGCGCGCGCCCTGGTCTTCGGCGAGTCGGTGCGCGAGGGGGGCCGGCAGCCAGAGGCCGACGCCGAGGCGGTCGAGGCCCGCGGTGCGACGCGCCGGGCCCGCATACCGGGTGAGCTGGTCGAGCACGCCGTCGAGGTCCTCGGCCGGGTGCACGTTGGTGCAGTACGAGAGCTCCATCAGGCCGGCACCCCCCGCATCACGGAGTTGCCCTCGAAGGTCGAGGCCGCCGGGGTCGACGGTGCCGTGGCCGACGACACCGGCTCAGCGGCATCCGTCGCCTCCTCGAACCCGGGCACCGGATCGAGGTTCAGCCGCCCGCTCTGCCCGTAGAAGGCGACGGGGTTGCGCCACAGCACGAGGTCGACGTCGTCGGCGGTGAACCCGGCGTCGAGCATGGCGTTCGCGGTCGCGAGGGTCTTCAGCGGGTCGGAGTGGCCCCAGTCGGCGGCGCTGTTCGCCAGCATCCGCTCGGTGCCGTACTCGCGCAGGATCGCGACGAACCGGTGCTCGTCCATCTTCGTGTCGGGGTAGATCGAGAATCCCATCCAGCAGCCGCTGTCGGCGACATCCGCCACCGTGGTCTCGTTCAGGTGGTCGACGACGACGAGCTCCGGTGCGAGGCCCGACTCGCGCACGACGTCGAGGGTGCGGCGCGTGCCGGCCGCCTTGTCGCGGTGCGGGGTGTGCACGAGCGCGGGCAGGACGTGCCGGAGTGCGAGCTCGAGGTGCCGGGCGAAGACCTCGTCCTCCTCGGGGGTCATCGAGTCGTAGCCGGTCTCGCCGACCGCGACGACGCCGTCCTTCGCGAGGTAGCGGGGCAGCACGTCGAGCACCTCGCGGCAGCGCGGGTCGTTCGCCTCCTTCGGGTTCAGGCCGATGGTGGCGTGGTGACGGATGCCGTACTGCGCGGCGCGGAACCGCTCCCACCCGATCAGGGCGTCGAAGTAGTCGGTGTAGCTGCCCACGTTCGTGCGCGGCTGGCCGAGCCAGAACGCCGGCTCGACGAGCGCGCGCACGCCGGCGGCGTACATCTGCCGGTAGTCGGTGGTGGTGCGCGAGGTCATGTGGATGTGCGGGTCGAAGATGCGCATGTCAGTCCTCCGTAGGGTCGGTGGTGCTCGGGGTCTCGTGCCCGGCGGCGAGCCGGGTCATGTCGTCGGTGATGGTGCGGGATGCCGCGCGTCGCTCGGCGATGAGGCCGGCGGCCATGCGGGCCAGCTCGGCGTCGGCGCGGTCGTCGAGGCCGGCCACCGCATCGAGCGGGATGCCCATGAACAGGGCCTTCAGCACGCCGTGCCGCCACGCGTGCTGGTCGAGCCGGGCGGCCGCGAACGGGCCGAGCGCCGCCGCGACGAGCCGCGGGTCGTTCGTGCGCAGGGCTTCGGCGACGAGGCGCAGGCCGGTCGCGACGACGGGGTCGGCGGCGTCGGCGGCGTCGCCCGGGTCGGGGTCGCCGGCGTCGGGGCCTGCGGATGTCGCGAGGGACCCGGATGCCTCGGCCGCCCCGAGCCCGCGCAGCACCCCGCGCTGCTCGGCGTCGTCGCCGTAGCGGTACAGGTCGGCGAGCTCGGCCGCCGCCTCGTCCCCCGGAAGCGCGCGGAGCAGCGCGCCGACGAGCGCCTCGCGTGCGACGTCGTCGGCGGTGCCGCTCGTGAGGCCGAGCGGGTCGGTGTCGGGCGCGAGCGGCGACCGGCCGACCTCCCTCCCGGCTGCGGGGAACAGCTCCGCGATGCGGTCGGGGTCGGCGGCGATCAGCCGCACGGCCTCCTCGGTCCACAGGTGGTTCATCGTGCCTCCCAGGCGGTTCGGAGTGCGGACATCGATCGGGCGGCGACGCCCGGGCCGTCGTGCGCGTGGCGCGGCAGTTCGATCGCCGCGAGCCCGCGGTAGTCGAGTTCGTCGAGGGTGCGCAGGGCCGCCGCGAGGTCGAGCGCGCCGTGTCCGAGCTCGAGGTGCTCGTGCGCGGCGGGCAGCATGTCGTCGACCTGCACGTTGCGCAGCAGGGAGCCGGCTGCTCGGAGCGCGCCGACGACGCCGTCTGGCTCGACGACGACGCAGTGGCCGAGGTCGACGGTCAGGCCGAGCGCTTCGGGGTCGCCGAGATCCGCCCGCAGCGCGAGCGCATCGGCGACCGTCTCGACGAGCATGCCGGGCTCCGGCTCGAACGCGAGCGGCACGCCGGCGTCGTCGGCGCGGTCGACCAGGCCGTCGAGGCGGGCGCGGAGCCGGTCGTGGGCGTCGGCGGCCTCGACCCCCTCGGGCAGGACGCCCGACCACAGCGAGACGCAGTCGGCGCCGAGGATCCCGCCGAGCTCGATCGCCCGGCGCAGGAACAGCTCGCGCCGGCCCGCGTCGTCGTCGAGCAGGTTCGGCCGGTGCTTGCGGAACGGGTCGAGCAGGTACCGCGTGCCCGTCTCGACGACGACGCGCCAGCCGAGGTCGTCGAGCCGCCGTCGCAACCGGGCCGCGACGCGGTCGGCGTCGTTCGCGAACGGGTCGAGGTGCGGATGCCCGAGCGTGAGCGCGAGCCCCCGGTACCCGAGCGAGTCGAGCACGGTGATGACGTCGTCGAGCGGATGGTCGGTGAACCCGTTCGTGCCGTAGCCGACCGTGAACCGGGCGTCGGCCAGGCTCTCGGTCTTGGGATCGCCACCGGTCAGCGCCACGCTCACGTGATGTCCCCCTGACCGCGGCCGACGCGGCCCTTGCGTCCGCGCAGGCGGATCGTCGCATGAACGGCCATCAGGCCGACCGCGACCGCGAGCCCGCCGCCGCGGGCGACGAGGGCGGCCTGCAGCGGCACGACCGAGCCGATGCCCGCGCGGGTGGCGTCGCGAACGCGCGCCGGGCTCGGGTCCTCGACGGCGGCGAGCTGCCCGGGCAGGGCGGCGGCGAGGTAGGCGGCGGCGCCCGCTGCACCGGCGATGCGCGCGGCGGGCGCCCCGACGCCGTTGCCTGCCGCGTCGACGGCGGCCGCGGCGGCGCCGGTCGCGACGAGCGCGAGTCCCGTGTCGGCGGCCGTGCCGCCGTGCACCTCGCCGCGGGAGAGCGCGGTGACGCCGAACGTGTGCACGGCGACCGCGAGCGCTGCGGGCAGGGCGCGCGGCGAACCGCCGGCGCCGAGCAGCACGTCGAGTCCGCGGCAGGCGGCCATCGCGAGCGGTCCGGCGGCCGTCGGCTTCGCGACGACGTCGTAGGCGACGACGGATGCCACGAGTGGCGCCGCGACCGCGAGGCCACGTCGACCGCCGCCTGCCGCCGCCAGCGCCAGCCCGATCGCGCCGAGGCCCGCGGCGATGGCGAGGGCCCGCCTGGGGCTGACCCGCCCCGACGGGATCGGCCGCTCGGGGCGCTCGGCGGCGTCGACGTCGCGGTCGGCCCAGTCGTTCAGGGCCATCCCGCCGCTGTAGATCGCGACGGAGGCGAGGGGGAGCAGCCAGCCGCGTCGGGAGAATCCGCCGGAGGCGGCCTGGGCGCCGACCGCGGTGTCGCCGAGCACGGTGAGCGCCGCAGGGGCGCGGACGAGTTCGAGGACGTCGGCGGCCGTCGTCACCGAACCCCGCCGATCGGCACGGGCTCGGCGGCGGGTGCCTCGGCGGCTTCGGCGGCCGCGGCGGCGCGCGCGGCATCCTCGCCCGTGACCTGCTCCCCGAGGTCGGACGCCCAGGACGTGAGCGCGGCCGACTGGTCGGCGAAGGCGTGCACGTCGCTGCCCCACGGGTCCTTGAAGAAGCTCCCGAGCGCCGGCACGACGCCCCGCACGCCGGCGGCTCCGGCCAGCGACAGCAGTCGCGCGAGGTCGATCACGAGCGGCGCGGCGAGCATCGAGTCGTACGCGGTCCACGTCGTCTGCAGCGTGATGCGGCTCGAGAGGAAGCCCTCGGCGTGCACGTGGTCCCACGCCGTCTTCACGTCGCCGAGGTCGGGCACGTTGTCGATGTGCAGCGGGGCGACGACGTGGTCGCCGACGAGGCTGCGGAGCCCGCGGGTCTTCGACGCGAGCTTGCTGCGCACGGCCTCGGGGTCGGCGAGGGTCTGCCCGTCGCCGCCGCCCAGCAGGTTCGCCCCGGCCCACGAGAGCACGCGCATGCCCCGGTCGACGAACATCGGCGCGAGCACGGTGCGCAGGAGGGTCTCGCCGGTCTTGCCGTCCTGGCCGGCGAAGGGGATGCGCGGCTGCGCGATCGCCCGTAGTGCGGGCAGGCCGAGGCCGGCCGACGGGGTGAAGCAGGCGTACGCGGCGCCGGCCTCGACCGCCGCGAGCGCGGCGAGCGAGCTGGCTGGCAGCACGGCGAGCTCGGGGTCGGCGAGCGCGGCGGCCAGCAGTGCGGGGTCGTGGAACTCGGGCCGGTCGGCCGGCAGCGGCTCGGTCGACGACACGTCGACGACGACGACCTCGGCCAGGCCGTTGCGGTCGCGGAACGCGACGATGTCGGCGGCGAGCCGGGCGACGACGTCCGCCTGGCTGCCGTGGTGGGCCGCGGCGTCGTGGCCGGGGCGGATCTCGGCGTCGATGCGCTCGAGCTCGTCGTGCACGGCGGCGACGATCGCGGCGGGGATCATGCCGGCCGCGGCGAGCTGCTCGGCCCGCTGCGCGAGCGGCGTCGTGCTCACGTCGTGCCCGCCGATCACGATCTCGTCGAACCCGGGCAGCGGCACCTCGGCGAAGCCGGGGCCCGCCGTGGTGCAGCCGGTCGGCGGGGCGACCTCGGCCGCGAGGGCGTGCACGCCGACGGCGACGGTCGTCGCGACCGACCCGCGTGCGCCGATCAGCCAGAGGCCGACGCGACCTCGGTTCCATGCGGCTCCGACGGTGGTCTCCGAGGCGGCGGGGTCGTGATTGGCGTGGTGCTCCACGTCGGTCTCCTTCGATCGATGCTGGGTGCGTCCGAGGCGGTCTCGGCGTGCGGTCGGTTGGGGCGTGCGGTCGTGCGGTCGTTCGGTCGTGTGGTCGGCAGGTCGGCAGGTCGGCAGGGCGGTGGCGGTGGATCCGGCGTCAGCGCGTCCGGTGGCGGAGCGCGCGGGCGAGGTCGGCGAGGTGTTCGGCGAGCGGTGGGGGCAGCTCCGCGCGGGCGGTGCGGATGCCGCGTTCGAGGTGGGCCTCCACGAGGTCGTGCACGGCCGCACGGGCACCGGTGGCGGTGACGATCAGGCGGATGCGGCCGGCATCCGCCTCGGTCGCGTCGGGCGACCCGAGGGCATCCGCGATGCGCGAGCGCTCGGTCGCATTCGCTCGCTCGAACGCCAGTCGGATGTGCTCGGTGCGCTTGCCGTCGCGCAGGTCGGAGAGGCTCGACTTGCCGGTGGTCTCGGGTGCGCCGAACAGGCCGAGGTCGTCGTCGCCGAGCTGGTAGGCGATGCCGAGCGCCGTGCCGACGCGCTCGATGGCGTCCGCGGTGGCCGAGCCGTCGGCGCCCGCCGCGATCGCGCCGAGCTGCAGCGGGAGGGTCACGCTGTACGAGGCCGTCTTCAGCCGGGCGACGACGAGCGGCCTGCTTTGCTCGGGCGCCAGCATCTCGCTGCGCATGTCGAGCAGTTCGCCGGCGATCGCCTGCTCGATCGCGTCGAGCGCGGTGGTCGCGAGGCGGACGCGGATCGGCTCGGGCGCCGGAGCGGTGAGCAGGGCGAGGATCGCCGCGTTGAGCGCGAGGTCGCCCGAGAGGATGCCGGATGCCTCGCCCTGCCTGGTCGCGGCGGTACCGTCGAGTCCGGCGGCGCGGGCGTCGGCCTCGGCGTGGCCGATGACGTTCGCGCGGCCGTGGCGCACGCGATCGCCGTCGATGACGTCGTCGTGGGCGCAGAGCCCGAGGTGGATGAGCTGCATCGCGCCCGCGACGTGCCGGAGCAGGTCGACGTCGGTGCCGCCGTGGGCGAGGAAGGCGGCGGCGACGAGGCGGGGGCGCAGGTACTTGCCGCCGTCGGCGGCGCCGGCCGAGGCGATGAGATCGGTCATCTCGGGTCCGGCGGATGCGGTGCGCCGGCCCGCGTCGGCCCAGTGCGCGGCGGCGAGGCTCGCCGGGTCGCCGAGGGCGGCGTCGATGCGCGCCCCGAGTCCGGGCTCGGGATCCGCCGCTCGGACCGATCGGAGTTCGTGCTCGACGGCGCTGGCAGCGGCGACCGGGGCGGGGAGCATGCAGACCTCCGTCGTCATCGACCGGGTACGGATGCCGGCGGGTGCCGGACCGGGATCGCGGTTCGACGAAGGGAGCTGAATCCTGCTCGGTTTCGCCGCGGTGCGATCTGATGTGCAGGCTACTTCGCCCAAAGTCGTGGTGTCAATGAGCGAGATTTGCACGTATCACATGCAAAAGTGGACGAGCCGAAGGATCGCCGGTCAGGCGGTGGATCGCGCATCGTCGACCGGGCCAGACTGAGGGGGTGCCCGTCGTCGACAATGCGATCTACCAGGGCGGCCTCCGGGTCGCCGTCCCCGCCTCGCTCGAGGAGACCTTCGAGACGCGCGAGGCGCACGGCGGCTTCGCGTGGATCGGGCTCTACCGGCCGACCGACGCCGAACTCGACGCGCTCGCCGCGGAGTTCGACCTGCATCCGCTCGCCGTGGAAGACACCCGCAAGGGGCACCAGCGCGCGAAGCTCGAGCGCTACGGCGACACGCTCTTCGTGGTGCTCCGGCCCGCGAGGTACCTCGACGCCGAGGAGGAGGTCGAGTTCGGCGAGCTGCACGTGTTCATCGGGCCCGACTTCGCGATCACGATCCGCCATGCGGAGTCGCCCGACCTCGCCAAGGTCCGGCGACGGCTGGAGTCGACGCCCGAGCTGCTCGCCAGGGGGCCTGAGGCCGTGCTCTACGCCGTGCTCGACGAGGTCGTCGACGAGTACGCCCCCGTCGATTCCGGCCTCGAGAACGACATCGACGAGATCGAGGAGCAGCTCTTCTCGGGCGACCCGGAGGTCACCCGCCGCATCTACGACCTCGCGGCAGAGGTCATGGAGTTCCAGCGCGCGACGCGGCCGCTGGTCGGCATGTTCGACGCGCTCGAGCGGGGCTTCGAGAAGTACGCCGTCGACCTCGAGCTGCAGCGCTACCTGCGCGACGTGAAGGACCACGTCATCCGCATCGTCGAGCGCGGCGACACGTTCCGCCAGCTGCTGCAGAACGCCCTGCAGGTGCACTCCACGCTCGTCGCGCAGCGGCAGAACGAGGAGACGAAGGTGCTCTCCGAGGCGGCCGTCGCGCAGAGCGAGCAGGCCAAGAAGGTGTCGAGCTGGGCGGCGATCATCTTCGCACCGACGCTCGTGGCCGGCATCTACGGCATGAACTTCACGCACATGCCGGAGCTCGACAAACCGTGGGGCTATCCGTTCGCGGTGGCCCTCATGCTCGCCTTCGCGGGCGTGCTGTACGGGCTCTTCAAGCGCAAGGGCTGGTTGTAGAGCGGATGCCGCGGGCGGGCGTCAGCCCTTCGGCCGGCCGCCTGCCGGCACGCCGTCGCCGGTGCCCGCCGTCTCGCCCTCGCCGGGCGCCAGGCCGAGGGCGGGCAGCACCACGCCGTCGATGATCGAGATCAGGAACTCGCGGTCGACCGGCTTGCGCAGCAGCATCAGGCGGTACGAGGCCATCGCGGCGCTCACGATGGCCAAGGTGTCGAGGTCGTGCTCGCCGGTGATCTCGCCACGATCGACGGCGCGCTGGAACAGCGCGCGGTTGAGGTTCGCGCGGGGCTCGACGAGCGTCGCGTAGGCGGTGTCGGCGAGCTCGGGCGAGCGCGAGAGCATCGACGCGATGCCGGCCATGATCTGCAGCTTCTTCTCGGCCTCGGCGATCGACCGGGGCTTGATGAGCGCCACGAGGTCGCCGCGCAGCGTGCCGGTGTCTGGCAGTGGCGCGTCGACGTCGCCGCGCTTCATGCAGGCGACGGCGTCGAGCACGAGTTCGGCCTTCGAGGGCCAGCGCCGGTAGAGCGTGGCCTTGCCGGCCTTCGCCCTGGCGGCGACCATCTCGACGGTCATGCCCTCGTACCCGGTCTCGGC
>Ga0160430_101074_pt1 | contig 11275 bp, 8 predicted proteins | sample HID1971I_E0MG_FD_108274 | JGI IMG/M metagenome (GOLD analysis project Ga0160430, IMG submission 108274) | Enriched millipede-associated microbial communities from UW Madison campus, WI, USA - HID1971I_E0 MG | ecosystem: Host-associated > Arthropoda: Insects > Digestive system > Unclassified ...
AGGCCGACCAGTTCCACGCCGTCGGCAAGATCGACCCGACCACCGGGGAGACGCTGTCCTCCGGCGGACGCGGATGGACGGACGTGTTCTCCGACGCCCTGGTCTCGGTGGGGGAGCGACGGAACGACGTGATCGCGATGACTGCGGCCATGCTGCGTCCGACCGGACTCGCGCCGTTCGCCGAGCGGTTCCCGGATCGGGTCTACGACGTCGGTATCGCCGAGCAGCACGCCGTGGCATCCGCCGCGGGACTGGCCTACGGCGGCCTGCACCCCGTCGTCGCGCTGTACGCCACGTTCATGGGGCGCGCCTTCGACCAGGTGCTGATGGACGTCGCCCTGCACCGCGCCGGAGTCACCTTCGTGCTCGACCGCGCCGGCGTCACGGGACCCGACGGGCCCAGTCACCACGGCATGTGGGACCTCGCGATGCTGCAGATCGTCCCGCACATCCGCATCGCCGCTCCTCGGGACGGCGCACGCCTGACCGAGGCGCTGGAGGAGGCCGTGGCCGTCGACGACGCGCCGACCGTCATCCGGTTCCCGAAGGGCGAGGTCTCCGCCGATCTCCCCGCGATCGAACGTCTGGGCGACGGGGTCGACGTGCTCGCCCGCGGTGAGTCCGAGGACGTGCTCATCGTCGCCATCGGTCCGTTCGCCGAGCTCGCCCTCGACGTCGCCGATCGGCTCCGCGCGCAGGGGATCGGCGCGACCGTGATCGACCCGCGCTGGGCGATCCCGGTGCAGCCGTCGATCGTCGAGCTGGCCCGGCACCACCGCCTCGTGATCACCCTCGAGGACGGCATCCGCGTCGGCGGCATCGGCACGCGCGTGCGTCAGGTCCTCCGCGAGGCGGGCATCGACACGGCCGTGGACGAGCTCGGGCTGCCGGACGAGTTCATCGACCATGCCTCCCGCGACCAGATCCTCGCCGACGCCGGGCTCACGGCGCCGAAGATCGCCCAGGACATCGTGTCGCAGGTGCTCGGAACCCGCATCCCGAAGGCTCGCCACGCCGGCGAGACCGGGACGATCGAGCTCCCGCTGCACGAGCGGCGCTGACCGCAGGACGCGAAGCGCGGGCCCGTCAGTTCAGGGCGTGCAGGGCGGCGACGGCCTGCGCTCCGCGGTCCACGTCCCGGAGCGCGGTGGACAGCAGGTAGCCATCCGTGAGCGCGTCTCCGGTGACCATCACGCGCACGAGCTCGACGCCGCAGGCCCGGCGGACCTCGTCGGCGCTGGCGGCGATCACCCGCGTGTTGATCTCGTCGTTGTGCGGGAGCTCTGTCCCGTCGAGTCCTCGGATCACGTCTCTCAACGCTGCGCCGACGATGTTGGAGGCGCGTTCCTTGACGTTGACGACGTCGAGCTCGAACACCCGGAGATCCCGACCGGTGGGTATGGGGCGCCACTCGAACGACGCGTGCACGCGATGCTGGTGTCCGCTCGCACCGGACATCTCACGGGCGGGCAGGTCGGTCGCGCGGCAGCGGACGTCGATGAGGCGGTACCAGTAGAACAGCGGGAACGCGCCGTGCGACCCGGGGTCGAGGACGACGACCTCGCCGACGGCGCCGCCGCGGTTGGTCGGGCGTCGCTGGGGACGATTGCGGATGATCGGCTTGCCGTTGCGGGTCCGGATCGCGGCCCACCCCTCGTCGACCGTGACGACGAAGAGCTTGAGCAGCGCGGGGAGGACCAGGAGAGTGGTGAGGATCGCCGTGCCGGTCTTCAGCAGCCCCGACATCCCCTTGCCGCCCAGCATCGTGAAGAGCATGTCCATGACACCACTGTGCAGGGTGATGGCGCGCGAGGACGCCGGAGGAGCGCATCGACCGGGGGATTTCATGCGCTGTTCGCCGGTCGTTCCCCGGGACGCCGCGCCGTGGATACGGGGCGACGCGGAACGGCGGCGTCGCCGGCTCAGCCGACGTCGGCGAGGGTGCGCGCGACGACCGCCTCGACGGCCGGAAGACACCGGTCCCGATCGGCGTCGACGAGCCCGACGCGGGTGCGCCGGTCGAGCACGTCCTCAGCCGTCACGGCGCCCTCGACCCGGACGGCGAACTCGACCTCCGCGCGGGTCAGCCCCGTCGCGTCGTCGAGCACCTCAGTCGTGGTGGGGACGTCGCGGCCGACGAGGCGCAGCGCGGCGGTGCGACTGGGGGCCGCCTGCAGTCCATGCACCACCGAGGCGAGATCCACCGCATCCTCGGCCATCCGCCGATACGTCGTCAGCTTCCCGCCGAGCACCGTCACGAAACCCGCATCGGAGACCGCCACGAGGTGTCGTCGCGAGACGTCGGCCGTGGCGTCCGACCCGCTGTCGACGAGAGGGCGCAGGCCGGCGAACGCGCCGCGCACCTGATCGCGTCGGATCGGTGTCGTGATCACCCGGTTGAGGCTTCGCAGCAGGAACTCGATCTCCGGTCCGGTCGGCTGCGCCACACGGGGCACGGCTCCCGGGGCGTCCTCATCCGTGAGACCGACGATCACCCGACCGTGCGCCTGCGGAAGCGCGAAGACGTAGCGGCTGATCGACCCTTCGTGGGGGATGGTGAGCGCCGCCGTCGGCGAACCCAGATCGGCGGCGTCGAGCACGATATGGGTGCCGCGACTGGGACGCACGCGGATGGCCTCGTCGAGCGAGCCGGCCCACACCCCGGTGGCGTTGATCACGGAGCGGGCGGCGATCTCGAACCGCTCTCCGGTGAGCACGTCCTCGGCGGTCGCCCCGTCGCCCCGCAGCGCGACCGCACGGACCCTGGTGAGGATGCGCGCACCGCGCGCCGCAGCGGTCCGTGCCACGGTGGCCACGAGCCGGGCGTCGTCGACCAGCTGTCCGTCGTAGGACAGCATGCCGCCCCGGAGGCCGCGGGAGTCGAGGGCGGGCGCCAGTCGGGCCGCCACCCGGGCGGAGACGAACCGGGGCGCGGGCAGCACCGCTCGGGGCGTGCGCGCCCGCATCCGCAGCAGGTCGCCGAGCCCCATGCCGGCTGCGCCCGCCACCCGCTGGCGCAGCGTGACACCGCGGCTGAAGGGCAGCAGCTGTCCGAGCGGTCGGATCAGGTGCGGAGCGATCGTCGTCATGAGCAGGTGCCGCTCCCGCGCGCTCTCCTTCGCGGTGGCGACGTCGCCCGTCGCGAGGTACCGCAGCCCGCCGTGCACGAGCTTCGAGCTGAAGCGACTGGTGCCGAAGGCGAGGTCCTCCGCCTCGATCAGCGTCACGCTGAGGCCGCGAGAGGCGGCGTCGAGCGCCACGCCCGCCCCGGTGATGCCCCCGCCGATGACGAGGACGTCCGTCCGTTCGTCGGCGGCGAGGGTCAGATCGGTCCTCCGACGCGCGACGTTGAGCGCGGATGACGGTGTGCTCATGGGCGCAGCAGCCCGTCGAGCGCGGCGCGCAGCTCCCGCTCCCACGCGGACTCGGAGATGAGGTCGGCCACTGTGCCGTGCGAGAGGACCGCGGACTGCGCGATGAGCATCAGCATGACCGCGATCTCCTGCGGTGCCCCCGGTCTGACCGATCCGTCCGCCTGCGCGGAGCCGATGGCGGTCGCCAGCCATTGCAGGATCAAGCGCTGACTCGATCCGACGCGCTGCAGCGTGTAGCGGGTGAAGGCCTCCGGCTCGTCGTCGAGGAGCCGCGCGTACAGCGGATCCTTGCGGAAGAGCGTGGTGAAGCGCAGCACGTCGTCGACGAGCGCGGTGCGGGTGTGTGCGTCGGCGGAGAACGTGCCCAGGATGCCGTCAACGCGGCGGAGGAGTGCAGCGCGGACCACGTCGTCGGCGTCGCTCCAGCTGCGGTAGATCGTGGGGCGGCTGAGTTCGGAGCGGCGTGCGAGCTCGGCGATCGTCACCCCGTGGACGCCGCGACGTTCGATCAGGGTGTCGGCGGCGTCGAGGATGCGCGCCTGGGTGGCGTCCCAGAGAGGTTGACGTTCTTCCATGATGTGTCACACTGTAACGCATGGGCCAAGACAATGGCAGGGTCGATGCCGACCCGTCGATGAGGTGGAACGGCTGGGGAGACCCGGACAAGGCGAAGGGCCTGCCGCTGGCGGTGCGCACACTGCTGCCCCTGCTGCTCGGACGCATCCGCAAGCCCGAGCCCGCGGTCGAGATCGCCCAGGTGCGGGTGACGCCTTCGACGCTGAGCGATGACGATCTCGTGGCGTTCCGCGACGCTGTCGGCCCGCAGCACGTGGATGTCACCGCGGAGGGGCGCATCCGCCATGCCGGCGGACGTTCGACTCCCGATCTCCTCCGTCGACGACAGCGGGAGCAGGACGTCCCGGACGCGGTGATCCGTCCCGCGAACCACGACGAGGTCCGCGCCTGTCTCGACGTCGCGGGCCGGCGCGGTGTCGCGGTCATCCCCTTCGGCGGCGGCACGAGCGTCGTCGGGGCGCTGGACCCGGAGAGGGGAGACCAGCACGCGGTCGTGAGCCTCGACCTGCGCCGCCTGAACGGGCTGATCCGCCTCGACGAGATCAGCGGAGAAGCGGTGCTCGCGGCCGGCACCACGGGACCGGAGGCCGAGTCGCTGCTCGCGGCTCACGGCCTCGAACTCGGTCACTATCCGCAGAGCTTCCGGTACGCGACCATCGGCGGCTTCGCTGCGGCGCGCTCCTCCGGCCAGAACTCCGCGGGCAACGGGCGCTTCGACACGATGGTCACCGGGATCCGCGTCGCGACGCCGACCGGCGACATCGAGCTCGGGCGCTCACCCGGCTCCGCCGCCGGTCCTGACCTGATCCGGGTGTTCCTCGGCTCGGAGGGCATCTTCGGCGTGATCACCGAGGTGCGCGTGCGCGTGCATCCGATCCCGCGGGAGCGTGTGTTCGAGTCGTGGTCGTTCCCGGACTTCGCCGCCGGAGCCGCGGGGCTGCGAAGCGTGGCGCAGCAGGGCGCCGGACCCACCGTCATCCGTCTGTCCGACGAGGCGGAGACCGCCGTGAGTCTGGCTCAGGTCGGCAAGATCGGCAAGGCGCTCGCGAAGGGCGCCAGTGTCGTGACCGTGTACGAGGGCGAGGGGATCGCCGAGCGTCGTGCCCGTGCCGGTGCGCTGCTGTCGGCTGCCGGCGGCACGTCGGCCGGCGAGGGCGCGGCGGAGGAGTGGCTGCAGGGTCGCTTCGACGGCCCGTACCTGCGCGACTCGCTGTTGGACGCCGGAGTGTTCTGCGAGACGCTCGAGACGGCGACGACCTGGTCGAACCTGCTCGAGCTGCGTACCGCCGTCGAGTCCGCTCTCAAGGAGGGGTTCGCGGAGGCCGGGGCCCGCTCGTACGTGATGTGCCACGTGTCGCACATCTATCCCACGGGGGCGTCGCTGTACTTCACCGTCCTCGCCGGCATCCGCGCCGATCCGCTCGCGGTGTGGGGTCCGGTCAAGTCACGCGTGAACGACGCGATCCTCGCGAACGGCGGCACCATCAGCCATCACCACGCGGTCGGCCGCGACCATGCCGCCTGGCTGGGGCAGGAGATCGGCGACACCGGCATCCGCATCCTCCGGGCGATCAAACGCGAACTCGATCCGGCGGACATCCTCAACCCGGGCGCTGTGATCTCGGTCGAGCGGACGCGCTGACGTGGCCGAGCACATCGCCGTGCTCGCGAATCCGTTCTCCGGCAAGGGCCGGGGCGGACGAGCGGCCGAGGCGGCCGTCCGACTCCTCCAGGAGCGCGGGTCCGAGGTGCGCACCTACGCCGGCGCTTCCGCGGCGGACACGGCACGGCTCGCCGAGACCGCGCTGGCGGAGGAGCCCCGCGTGCTCGTGGTCGTGGGCGGTGACGGCACGCTCTCGGGCGTGCTCGACACGGTGTGCGCCGCCTCCGTCCCCGTCGTCCTGGTGGCCGCGGGAACGGGGAACGATCTCGCCCGTGCCCTGGGACTCCCGCGTGGTGACGCCCGGGCCGCCGCCGAGCTCGCCCTCACCGGTGCGCCGCGGGCGATCGACGTCGGCGTGGTCGACACCGCGAGGGGCAGCCGGAAGTTCCTGACCATCGCGGCGCTGGGCTTCGACGCGAAGGTCAGCGATCGCACCAACCGCCTCCGCTGGCCGCACGGCGCGCCCCGCTACTACCTCGCCCTGCTCATCGAGCTCGTGCGACTGCGGCCGATGGACTTCACCCTCTCCGTCGACGGCGAAGCCGCGCGGAGTGCACCGGGCACGCTGATCGCGGCGGGCAGCACCTCCAGCTACGGCGGCGGGATGCCGATCTGCGCCGGGGCCGTCCCCGACGACGGGCTCCTCGACATCGTCCATGTCGCACCGCTGGGCCGCCTTCGTCTGCTGCGTCTCTTCCCGCTGCTCCTCCGCGGGTCGCATCTCTCGCGCGGTGAGGTCGCGCATCGCCGCGCACGGTCGGTGACGGTGTCGGCCCCGGGCCTCGTGGTCTACGCGGACGGCGAGCGGATCGGCGAGGATGAGTGCACCATCTCGGTGCTGCCGGGGGCGCTCACGATGATGGTGCCGAAGGAGAGCGATGACTGATTTCGACGAGGGCGTCGTGATCGTGGGTTCCGGCTTCGGAGGTTCCGTGGCGGCTCTGCGACTGGCGGAGAAGGGCTACCGTGTGCGCGTCTACGAGGCGGGTCGACGCTTCGAGGACGACGACTTCGCGAAGACCAGCTGGAATGTCCGCCGGTACCTGTGGGCACCGGCGCTCGGCTGCCACGGCGTGCAGCGCATCCACCGCCTGCCGCACGTGATGATCCTGGCGGGCGCCGGTGTGGGCGGCGGATCGCTCAACTACGCGAACACGCTGTACCAGCCGGGGACGGCGTTCTTCGAGGACCCGCAGTGGCAGGGCATCGCGGAGTGGGAGTCCGAGCTGGCACAGCACTACGCCACGGCGAAGCGGATGCTCGGCGTCGTCGAGCACTATCCGCACACGGGACCCGTGGAGCGGATCATGGCCGGCGCCGCGGACGACCTCGGTGTCGGCTCGACGTTCCGGCACGCGCCGGTCGGGGTCTGGTTCGGGAGACCGGGGGAGCGCACGCCGGATCCGTTCTTCGGCGGTGAGGGCCCCGATCGCACCGGCTGCACCCTCTGCGGCAACTGCATGGTGGGCTGTCGCGTCGGCGCGAAGAACACGCTCATGAAGAACTACCTGGCTCTCGCGGAGCGCCGAGGGGTCGCGATCGAGGCACTGCGCACGGTGACCGAGGTGCGGGAGCTTCCCGGCGGTGGGTTCGCGGTGACGACGCAGCGCAGCGGGGCGTGGTTCCGGCACGCGCGGAGGACCGTGACCGCGCGGCAGGTGGTCCTGGCGGCCGGTACCTGGGGCACGCAGCAGCTGCTGCACCGGATGAAGCAGTCCGGGGCATTGCCGCGGATCTCGGCGTCCGTCGGCCGTCTCACGCGCACCAACTCCGAGGCGTTGGACGGCGCGGTCGCCACGAGCGTCCCGGAGTCGCTCCAGCTCGCCCGGGGCGTGGCGATCACGACCTCGTTCCACATCGATGACCGCACGCACGTAGAGAACGTCCGCTACGGCCCGGGATCGAACCTGATGGGTGCGCTGGCGACTGTCCTCGTCCCCGGCGACCGACCGCTCGGGGTGCGTCTGCGCAGCCTCGTCGCGCAGGTGCTCCGCTCCCCGCTGCGACAGTTCCGACTGGGCAGCCTCCGTCGCTGGAGCGAGCGCGGGATCATCGCGCTGGTGATGCAGACGGCGGACAACTCGCTCACCCTCTCGCTGCGCCGTCGCTTCGGTCGGCTCGTGATGACGAGCGCGCAGGGACACGGAGAGCCGAACCCCAGCTATCTGCCCCAGGCCCACACGGCGGCGGCGGCGATCGCCGCGCGGGTCGAGGCCGACGGCGGGGTGCTCGCGGCCGCACGCGGATCCTGGCCGGAGGTGTTCGGCATCCCGCTCACCGCGCACTTCCTCGGCGGCGCCGTGATCTCGGCATCACCCGCGGACGGTGTCGTCGACGCGTACCACCGGGTCTGGGGCCACCCCGGCCTGCACGTCGTCGACGGTGCGGCGGTGCCCGCGAATCCCGGCGTGAACCCCTCGCTCACGATCACCGCACTCGCAGAGCGGGCGCTGTCGTACTGGCCCCGACGCGGTGAGGACGACGCTCGACCGGCTCAGTCCGCGAGCTGAGCCTCGGCGACCTGGGCCTGTGGTGCAGGGTCCTCGTCCAGCGCTCGTGACGCGGTCCAGTACCAGCCGCTGGCGACGCTGGCGGCGCTCACGCCCAGGAGCGGCACCGCGATGTACGGCTCGGTGATGTGCGTCAGCAGGGACCCGAGCTCTCCGGTCTCGGTCCCCGGCCAGACACCGCCGATCGCGATGACCAGACCGCCGACGACGAGACCGAGCCCCGCGAAGGCGACGAGGTGTCGGCGGATGCTCGCCACGGTCCGCAGGAATCGGCCCAGCACGTACGCCGCCGCGCCGCCGACGACGGTCACCAGGACGGAGACGGCCACGACGAAGACCAGCTGGAACCAGGCGACGAGGACCAGGATCGAGAAGATGCCCTGCAGTGAGCGCGACATGATCGTGAGGACGACCGTCGTCACCACGAGGAACAGCAGGTTGAACGTGATCCAGGTCGCGAGTGCGCCGCGCCAGAACTCGCGCCCGCGGAAGGCCATCGGCTGCTCCGCGGTGCGCGGAGACGGACGAGAGGTCATCGATCCAGGCTAGGGCCTCCCAGCCCGGCGGACGACGAAGCGCCCCATCGGATCCGCGGGGAATCCGATGGGGCGCTTCGCGTGTTGATCTCCGCGATCAGCGGCTCTCGACACCGCGGATCTGCGGGGTATGGAACGAGCCGCCGAATGCGCGCTCGGACGCACCCTCACGGTCGAGGTAGGGCGAGGCCCCGCCGTCGATGAACGGCCAGCCGGCGCCGAGGATGAGGCACAGGTCGATGTCCTCGACCTCGGGCACGACCCCCTCATCGAGCATCAGCTTGATCTCCTGAGCCAGACCGTCCTGCACGCGCTGGAGGATCGTCGCAGCCGTTGCCGGCGTCTTGCCCACAGCGGGCTTGAGCACCTTCTCCGCCTGCTTGCTCCAGCCGACGACGCGTCCGCCCTTGTCCTTCTCCACGACCGCGTCGAGCTCGGCCAGAGCGTGGAAGTTCTCGTTGGCGTAGAACCGCTCGGGGAAGGCGTGCACCATCGTGTCCTGCACGTGCGCCGCAACCTTCCAGCCGACCAGGTCGATCAGCTGGAACGGTCCCATCGGCAGGCCGAGCGGGCCGAAGGCCTTCTCAACGTCGGCGATCGGCGTGCCCTCGTAGACCGCGCGGGCGGCCTCGCCCATGACCTTCGCGAGCAGACGATTCACGACGAACCCGGGGGCGTCGGCGGTGAGCACCGCGTTCTTGCCCAGGTTCTTCGCGACGACGAAGGCCGTCGAGAGCGCGGCATCGGCGGTGGCCGGCGTCTTCACGATCTCGATCAGCGGCATCACCGCGACCGGGTTGAAGAAGTGGAATCCGACCAGTCGCTCGGGGTGGGCGAGCTTCGACCCGATCTCCTCGACCGAGAGCGACGAGGTGTTCGTCGCGAGGATCGCGTCCTCGGCGATGATCTTCTCGATCTCGCCGAACACCTGCTGCTTGACGCCGACCTCTTCGAACACGGCCTCGATCACGAAGTCGCAGTCCGCGTAGAGGCTCTTGTCGGTCGTGCCGGTGACGAGCGCACGGAGCTTGTTCGCCGAGTCGGAGTCCAGACGGCCCTTGGCCTCGAGCTTGCCGATCTCCTCGTGGATGTAGGCGACGCCCTTGTCGACGCGTGCCTGGTCCAGGTCGGTGATGAGCACGGGCACCTGGAGCTTGCGCACGAAGAGGAGGGCGAACTGGCTCGCCATGAGCCCTGCGCCGATGATGCCGACCTTCGTGACCTTCTTCGCGAGCTCCTTGTCGGGTGCGCCGACAGGTCGCTTGGCCCGCTTCTGCACCAGATCGAACGCGTACATCGACGCGGCGAACTGGTCACCCGTGACGAGCTCCGCCAGGGCCTCGTCCTCGCGGGCGAAACCCTCCGCCTTGGTCCCGCTCTTCGCCTTGTCGAGCAGCTCGAGCGCCGCGTACGGCGACTTCGGCATCGTGCCGATCTTCGACTCGAGCATGCCGCGCGCCATCTTGATGGCGATCGGCCACTTGGTGAGGCGCTCGATCTTGCCCGGCTCGTTCTTGCGCTCGACCTTCTTGCCGCCGAGCACCGCGTCTGCCCACGCCAGCGAGTTCTCGAGGTAGTTCGCGGCCGGGAAGATCGCGTCGAAGATGCCGAGGTCGAACGCCTGCTGCGGCTTCAGCATCCGGTTCTGCTTGAGCGGGTTCGAGATGACCACCTCGAGGGCGTTCTCGATGCCGATCAGGTTCGGCAGCAGGTACGCGCCTCCCCAGCCCGGGATGATGCCGAGGAAGACCTCGGGCAGGGCGACCGCGGCGGCGGAGGAGTCGACCGTGCGGTAGCTGGAGTTCAGCGCGATCTCCAGGCCGCCACCGAGGGCGAGGCCGTTCACGAAGGCGAACGACGGCACACCGAGGTCGCCGAGCTTGCCGAGCACCTTGTGGCCGAGCTGCGCGATCAGGCGTGCGTTGTCGCGCGAGCCGACCTTGCTGATGTCGGAGAGATCGGCGCCGGCGGCGAGGATGTACTGCTTGCCGGTGATGCCGACGGCCTGGATCTCACCGGCGGCCGCCCGTGCCTTGAGCCCGTCGAGCGTCTCGCCGAGCTGAGTCAGCGTCGCCGGCCCGAGCGTGTTCGGACGCGTGTGGTCACGACCGTTGTCGAGCGTGATCAGGGCGAGGACCTTGCCGGAGGCGAGGCGGATGTCGCGCACGGGCGACTGCGTGATGACCTCGCCCTCGGTGAGCGCCTGGATGGGGGAGAAGTCGATGTCGTCGTAGTTCGTCACGTTCGCGCTCACTTCTTCTTCTTGCCGTCGTAGTGCGGGTTCTCCCAGATGACCGATCCGCCCTGGCCGAGTCCGACGCACATGGCGGTCAGGCCGTAGCGGACGTCGGGGCGCTCAGCGAACTGGGCGGCGAGCTGGATCATCAGACGCACGCCGGACGCGGCGAGCGGGTGGCCGAGCGCGATCGCGCCGCCCCACTGGTTGACGCGGGGGTCGTCGTCGGCGATGCCGAAGTGATCGAGCAGCGAGATCACCTGGATGGCGAACGCCTCGTTCAGCTCGAACAGTCCGATGTCGGCGATCGTGAGACCGGCCTTCTTGAGGGCCTTCTCGGTCGACGGGATCGGGCCGATGCCCATGATCTCCGGCTGCAC
>Ga0160430_101075_pt1 | contig 11268 bp, 12 predicted proteins | sample HID1971I_E0MG_FD_108274 | JGI IMG/M metagenome (GOLD analysis project Ga0160430, IMG submission 108274) | Enriched millipede-associated microbial communities from UW Madison campus, WI, USA - HID1971I_E0 MG | ecosystem: Host-associated > Arthropoda: Insects > Digestive system > Unclassified ...
CTGCACCGTGATCGCCTTCGCCGTCAGCGAGGCATCGAAGTTCAGCATCGCCGGGTACTGCGGCCAGTTCACGCCCAGCGCCGCGTTGTTCGGATCGCCGCCGCGCGCGAACGCCGCCAGGCTCTTCATCATCGCGTCCGACAGCTGCAGCCGCCCCGGCTCGTTGGCCTTCGAATTGGCGAACTTCGAATAGAGCGACGGCCCGAAGTTGCCGAACACGAACGGCAGGTCGAAGGTGTGGGCCGCGCCGAAGATGTCGTTGAACGGCGCCGGCGACTTGTCCCAGTTGAACTGGTACCACCACAGCGGCACCTTCTGCGCCGCGAGCACCGGAAAGATCTGCTTGCGCAGCGCGATGAAGAAGTACTGGTTGTAGAGGTCGGTGCGCGCGTTGAAGCCGGTCACCGGCGTGGTCACCGGCAGGTACTGGCCCGGGATCCACTGCTCGAGCGAGGTCGCGGGCGCCGCGTTCGGATCGTAGTTGTAGGCCATCGAGAACACCGTCGGGTCGTCGAGCAGCCGGCCGCTGATGCCGCCGAAGGCGGGCGAGGTCGCGAGGTTCTGCGGGAACAGCTTGGTCTCGTCGCGCGTGTAGCCGGCCAGCACCGGCACCTTGAGGAACTCCCCCGCGTTGATCGCCGCGATCGGGTTGGTCGGCACCACCACGCCGTCGTTGAGCGGGTTCGAGGCCGACAGGCCCTGCGGCGCCAGCTTGGTGAGCACCGTCTGCAGCAGCGTGTCGGCGCTCTTCGAGCGCAGGTAGGCCGCGAGGTCGGCATTGCTCTGCGACGCGATGTAGGCGGTGGCCGCGGCCGTGTCCTTCACCGTGCCGTCGGCCACCAGCAGCGCCGCCAGCAGCGCGTTGTTCTGGTTCGGCACCGTGGTCGCGGTGGCGACGCCGCCGCTCAGCGGCACCAGGCGCTGGAACAGCGCGGGCTTGGTGTTGACCACCAGCGGCGAGACCATCAGCGCATAGATGTTGACCGCACCGGCCGACTGGCCCATCAGCGTGACGTTGGCCGGGTCGCCGCCGAAGCGCGCGATGTTCGCGTTGACGAACTTCATGCCCTTGATCAGGTCGAGGATCGCGTAGTTGCCCGAGTCGTCGTTCGCGTCCACGCCGGCCTTGAGCTGCGGCGAGGCCAGGAAGCCCAGGATGCCGAGCCGGTAGTTGATCGACACCACCACCGCGTTGGCCGCCTTCGCGAGCGCCGCGCCGCCGTAGACCGGGTCGCCGGTGTAGCCCGTGATGTTGCTGCCGCCGTAGACGAACACGATGACCGGCAGCTTGTCGGTCGCGGCCGCGGTCGAGGGCGTCCAGATGTTGAGGTAGAGGCAGTCCTCCGAACCGGTGGTCTTGCCGATCGAAGTGCCGATGGTCTCGTCGTAGCGGTTGTTCTGGCCCGGGCCGTAGAGCCGGCCCGTCTGCGCGCAGGCGTTGCCGAGCTTCTGCGTGGTCTTCGTCGCGGTCCACGGCTCGGGGTCGACCGGCGCCTTCCAGCGCAGCGCGCCGACCGGCGGCTTCGCGAAGGGCACGCCCTTCCAGCTGTAGGTGCCGTTGGTCGCGGAGTCGTCGTTGCCCTGCACGGGTCCGTAGGCCGTGGTGCGCAGCACCGGGGACTGCGCGGGCGGCGTGTCGGGCGGCGGGTTGCTCGTCGTGGGTGGGGGCAAGGCCACGAAGCCGGCACTGCCGCCTCCACCGCCGCCGCAGGCCGTGAGTTGCAGCAGGGCAAGAACGGCGCAGGCGGCACCGGCGCGCAGATGGCGAATCGTCATGAAGTCTCCTGTTTTTTCCAGTGGTGATGGCCGCCGGCCCGAGGACCGATGGCCATCCGCTAGTCTCGGCACGGCGGGCGCCGATTCCAATGTGGCGCGCACACACCTTTGGCCCGCGTTCTATGTGAGGGCAAGGGCCGGCGAGCCGATCCGCGCGGGATAATCGACCCGACCCGCGAAGACGGGACAGCGAACGGGTCGCCTGTGCGCGCGGCCGTTCGATCGGGGAGAAACCGGCGGCCCGCGGGCGCGCCCCTCGCTGCAAAGGCCGGCGCCCGTCCGGCGCACGCCGCGAGCAGACAGCGAGTTCCAAGGCGCAAGCGTTCGATGAGACAGGGCAACAACGACGGCGAACGAGCCGGTCGGGGAATCGCGGCCTTCTGGCGCGCGCTGCCGCTGATCGTGCTGCTGCTGTGCTGCGCGCGCTCCCCCGTCGCCGCAGCCGCGCCGCCGGACGACCAGCCCATCCACATCACCGAGGCCGAGCTGCAGTCGGTCAACGGCACCGGCTTCACGGCCCCGCCGCTGCTGTCCGTCGATGCCGAACTGCCGCGCGACGGCTGGAAGCCGGTCGGCCTGCCCTACACCGCCGACCGTGAGCTCGTGCCCACTGCTTCCAGTGGCATGCGCACCGTCACCGACTGGTACCGGCTCGACCTCGGCCGCCTGCCGCCTTCGACGCAGCCGCGCCTGCTCTATCTGCCGCGCTGGAAGACGCTGGGCCACATCGCCGTGTATGGCGACGGCGTGCTCATCTACCAGTCGCACGGCAGTCCGATCCACAACGGCTACAACCATCCGCTGCTGCTGCCGCTCAACCTCGCGGCGCAGGCACCCACGCCCGCGTCGGTGCTGATCCGCGTCGACCGGCTGCGAAGCAGCGGCAGCGGCCTGTCGACCGTGCGCGTGGGCCACGAGGACGACCTGTCCTGGCGCTACCAGGCGCGCCAGTTGCTGCAGGTGCAGCTGCCGTTCATGGGCAGCGCCGCCTTCCTCGCGGTCGGCGCCTTCGCCTTCGCCGTGTGGCTCGGCAAGCGGCGCGAGCCGCTGTACCTGCTGTTCTTCGCCATCTCGGCGGCGGCGTTCATGCGCATGCTTCACTACTACGTGGGCGGCAGCTACATCCCGATGTCCGACGAGTGGTTCGAATGGATGACCGTGGCGAGCCTGCTGTGGCTGATCCTGTTCGTCCACCTGTTCCTCGAGCGCCTGCACCGCCAGCCCTCGCCCTGGCTCACGCGGCTGTCGGTCGGCCTCGTGCTGGCCTGCAACCTCGCCACCCTGCCGCACGTCTCGCGCTCGATCGTCAGCCTCTACCTGTTCACGCCGCTGCTGAACCTCGCCGTGCTGCCCGTGGCCGTGCTGATCTTCTCGGTGAACCTGCGCAAGGCCTATCGCGTGCAGCTGCCCGAGGGCCGGCTGGTCGCGGCCTGGACCATGATCGCCGTCGCGTTCACCGGCTACGACGCCCTGCTGCAGAACAACCTCGTGGGCCCCGAGAGCGTCTACACCTCGCCCTACGCCATCATCGGCCTGTTCTTCGTCTTCTCGTACATCATGTTCCTGCGCTACACCGGCGCCTTCGCCGAGGTGGCGCGGCTCAACAAGGGCCTGGCGCACCGGCTGCGCGAGCGCGAGGACGAGCTCAAGCAGAGCTACGAACGGCTGCGCGTGGTGGAGAACGAGCAGATGCTCAACGCCGAGCGCCGCCGCCTCATGCAGGACATGCACGACGGCCTCGGCTCCTCGCTGATCGGCGCCATCCGCTCGGTGGAGCAAGGCAGTATGAGCGACGCCTGCATCGCCGACATGCTCAAGGGATGCATGGACGACCTCAAGCTCGCCATCGATTCCATGGAGATCGTCGACCCCGACCTGCTGCTGCTGCTCGCGACGCTGCGCTTCAGGCTCGCGCCGCGCATCGAGGGCGCCGGCATCGCGCTGCGCTGGGAGGTGCGGCCCGTGCCGCACCTGCCCTGGCTCGACCCGGGCAGCGCGCTGCACATCCTGCGCATCATGCAGGAGTGCATCGCCAACGTGATGCGCCACACGCGCGCCACCACCCTGCGCGTGAGCACGGCGTCCACCGACGATCTGGTGTGCGTGACCATCGAGGACAACGGCACCGGCTTCGACGTGGCCGAGGCGCTGCAGCATGGCGGGCGCGGGCTGCGCAATCAGCAGCAGCGCGCACGCGCGATCGGCGGAACGGTGGGATGGCAGTCGGGCAGCGAGGGCACGCGCTTCACGCTGTGGCTGCCGATCGAACGCGAGACCGTGCCCGCCACGGCCTGAGCCCTTGCCGCCCGGTTGCTCAGAGACGGGCCGCGGCGTTCGGCTGGCTCGGCAGGCGCAGCGTGCTGGCCTGGGAATCCGGCGGGCACGGCGCATCGGAGTAGACCGCATCGCCTTCGGGCATGACGCACTTCTGGACCTCGATGAAGGCCGGCGCGGCCTTCTTCTTCGTGGCCGCGTCGGCACTGGCCATCGTCGTGTCGAGCCGCGCGATCGATGACACGACGGGCGCGCGGACCGGCTCGACCCGCGGCGCGTTGTCGATGACGGGCGCGGGGGCCTTCGCCTGCTCCGGCACGATCGAAGGCGGCAGACGCGGCGCGCGTCCCGCGCTCTCTTGCACCAGGCTGCTGAGCGCCAGGTAGAACAGGAACACCGCGAGCAACGCGACGCCCAGCCCCAGGCCCCAGTACCTGGGCGCACGGACCGCGCGCAGCGATTCCATCAGCGGCGCGGCCATGCCAGGCCTCCGGACTGCAAGGCACCCGCCAGTTTCGCGATGCCGCCCGTGCCGCTCGCGGCCCGTCCGATCAGTGCGCCGCCCGCTGCCCCGGCGACGATGCGCGTGAGGAACGAACGGCTGCGGCCGGCGGCCAGCAGCAGCAACACGCCGGCGCCGAGCACGATCAGGTGCTCGCCGGGATAGTCGGCGCGGGCGGCGTCGACCTGCTTGAACTTGTCGATGGTTTGTTCGAGGGTCATGGCTGAAGGTCCTTCCTGTCTTCAGCCGTTGTACGGTTCCGATGTCGCCTGGCCTTGTAGGCGCGCGCCATCTGGCCCCTAGGAATCCACCTCGAAAACGCCGCGGATGGCGCCTCGCGGCAGTGCCGGCAGCGACTCGGGCTCGACCGGTGACGCGGCCCGCTTCCCGTCGGCCAGCACGAACAGCTCGATGGGCTCGGGGCCGAAGGCAAGGATGCTCATGCGCTTTTGCGATGTCTCCGCCAACAATGGCGACTCATCACGGTCTTTCCGGGTATCCAATGAAATGCAGCGATGCATGGGCGCCCGTCCCCGGCTCTTCCGCAACAGGATGAACGGGTCCCTTGGCAAGATATTCCATGCGATCGTTCGCGACGGCCACCACATGGATCTCGGCCTCGGCGACGCCAGCGCGCGAGATCGTGAACAGCGGCGAGCCGCAAGGTGTCGATTGGGTCGAGGTCTCCGCGATCTTCTCGATCGATGCTGATGGCGATGTCAATGGCAGCTACGGCCATGTCTACGACGCCCGGGGCCCCATCTCGGCGCGGCGGACGGCAAGTAGCACGCCCGCGCCGGCGGTCCCGCACGACGGTTCGCGCGAGACCGCGCCGCATCAAAGCAGCTGATAGATGCGGAAGTCGACCCGTCCGGCCGACATCTCGTTGTAGCCCACGAGCACCAGGTCGTTGACCCAGGTGTAGCGCGCGTCCGATGTCTCGAGCTTGGGCGTGGTGCGCAGGTAGGTCTCGCCGAACGCGAGTCGCTCGCCCCTGGCCAGCCGCGCGCGGCCATCGGGCGGCAGCCTGGCGACGCCCTTGCTCTCGAAGTAGATGAGCGCGCCGTCGTCGGTGCGCAAGGCGCCGCGAATGTCGAGCCGGCTGATGCCGTCCGCGCCGATCGCGACCCAGTCGACGCTGCCCGGCAGGAACTGGCCGCTGAGCTTCGGCCCGTCGAGCCGGCCGCCCTTGCCGATGTAGGGCACCAGCGTGCCGCGCGGCGTGGGCACGACGATCGGCGTCTCGAGATCGACCCGCAGGTCGCACAGGTGCCGGATCGGCAGCGCTTCGAACAGCGGCTGTTCGAGCAGTGGTCGCTTGTCGAGGATGGCGCTCATGGTCAGCTCAATGCAGCCTTGATTTCGGCGTAGTCGAAGAAGGTGTCCTTGCGCGTGACGAGCCCGTCGCCATCGACCTCGACCACGTCCAGCGCATGGAAGCCGCGGCGCTCCTTGCCCGGCGGCTGGAAGGTCAGCGTCCAGTCGAGCGTCCAGTGCCGCTCGCCGAGCAACAGGCGGCGCGTTTCCACGCCGAAGCCCGGATAGCGCGCGAAGACTTCGCCGAACTCCTTCAGCAACGCGTCGTTGCCCCGCACCGCCGTGCCGCGGCCGTGCGCCTGGAAGCTCGAGTCCGGCGCATGCAGCGCCACGATCGCCTCGGGGTCGTGGGAGAGCCAGGCCGAGGCGTAGCGATCGGCGATGGCGGCGAGATCCAACTTGACAGGTTCAGACATGGGAAGCCTTTCGAAGGGTCGATTGCATTCGCGGAAGTCCTATCGATTCCGCGGTGCGCGAGGCGGGTCTCACCCCACCCGGCGAACGGTCGCGACTATACCTATGATTTTCATAGTGACAAGCGGTATGATGCCGGCAATGACCCAAAAATCGCCCCCACCCGTGTCCGCCGAGCACGAGGCGACGCATGCGCATTCGACCCTGTGCCCGATCGCGCGCGCGCAGGTCATCGTCGGCGACCGCTGGACCGTGCTCGTACTGCGCGAGCTGTTCCTCGGCAATCGCCGTTTCGAGGAGATCCAGGTGCAGACCCAGGCCACGCCGCAGATGGTGGCGAGCCGTCTCAAGAAACTGGAGGCCGAAGGACTGATCGAGCGCCGCCTCTACAGCGAGCGCCCGCCGCGGCACGAGTACCACCTCACGCCGATGGGCATCTCGTTCCACCCGGTGTTCCTCGCCCTGCGCGCCTGGGGCGAGACATGGTGCAAGGGCGAGCACGAGGAGGTCGCGATTCGCTACACCCACATCCCCTGCGGGCAGGACCCGGGGCTGGGGCCGGCCTGTCAGTCGTGCGGGAAGGAGATGCGGCGGGAGGAACTGTCGGCGCGGCTCAGCGGGTCGTTCGATGCGGAGCGGCGGGAGCGGTTGCAGGCGTTCAAGGCGGGGCGGGTGTAGGGAGAGTCAGCGGCTCCCCGCTCATCGCTTCCCCGCCGCCCCACGCTCGATCACCTTGCCCGTCTCATTCCCCTCCTCCCGTCCATCCGCATAGCGCCGCATGTAGTCGAACACCTTCGCCTGCGACACCTTCACCATCTGCCCCGCGTGCAGGCCGGCCACTTCCACCGGCTCGTTCTTCAGCATGCCGTCGATCGCGTCGCCCTTCCAGCCCGTGACCTCGACCCACATCCACTCGTTGCCGCCGCTGCGGGTGATGAAGGGTGCCTTCACGAGGATGTACTCGCCGGGCGCGAGGCCCTTGGCGAACGCGTCGCGCAGCACGGGCAGTTGCGTTCGAGCAAGCTTGCTGGCCGCGAGGATCTGCTCGTTGTGCTTGATGCGCGACACCGAATCGTCGGCAGCGCGGAAGGTGCTCTTGAGCAGCGCCATTTGCTGCGCCGAGCGGTCGGGGCCCGGGTAGCGGTCGAAGCCGATCTCGTAGAGGCGGTTGCGCGGATCGCCGCTCTCCCAGGTGCCCGCCACCAGCGACAGCCTGGCGGGCGTGGTGCCCTTGGCGTCCTTGTCCTTCGGGTCGCGCGGGCCGCCCTGCTTGAGCGTGCGCAGGTCCAGGTCGAACTGGCCGGGCCGCGCGATCTGCGCGCCCTCCGCCATTGCCTGCGCGAAGCCGTTGACCAGCATGCCCATCGGTCGATTCATCGACCACGAGAACTGGCTCACCACCACGTCGGGCAGGCCGAACTTTCTCATGCCGAGCGTGATGGCGCGCGCGAGCTTGTTGTCGGCCTGGTAGGCGTGGATCACGATCTGCGAGGCGATGTCGGGAATGCCGCTGGCCCAGGGGTCGACGCGCCGCTTCTGCCATTCGTCGGGCGTGAACAGCTCGCGCGTCTCCTCGTCCCACACGAAGCCGTTGGTGTCGCGCGCCACCTGCAGCGTGAGTTCGAGCGCCTTGCGCATGGCCGGCAGCGACAGCTTCGACGGATGCGCGAAATCGACGATCAGTGCCTGGCTGCTGCCCTGCAGCGCCTCGGCCTGCTCGCGCGTGATGCCATGGCCGAAGCGCTGCAGCATCTTCATCTCGGGCGCGCGGTAGGTCTGCTGCACGGTCGTGGTGTTCCAGTTCGCGAACAGCACGGGGGCGGAGACCTCGGAAGGCTTCGGCAACGATGCCAGCAGCTTGGGAGCGTCGCCGAGCTTGGCAAGCCGGCTGCGCAGCGTGGCCATGGGATCGGCCTTGGGGCGAGGCGCGTAGTAGATCGCGAACTGCGCGTGGACCGGGCCGGCTTGCAGCGGCGAGCCTGCGGGCACGGGGGTGCCGGGCTTGGGGGTGGTGGGTGCCGCGGCCTGCGGGGTTTGTGCAAGCGCGGAAAGCGGTGTAAGCGCCGGAGCGCACAGCAGCAGGGCCGCGAGCAGGAGAGGACGGAGCGACTTGGGCGGGAGACGCATGGTTCCGAGTCTGGGTGGTGAAGGGTTGGCGGATTGTCGGGGGAGTTGCGTGACGAACGCCTACCCGATGCAGCACATGGCTCATGAGGAAGATCCGGCCATCGGCGGCAGCCCGCCGGACTGCCGACTCTCGAAGCCTGTCGTTCGCGGCGCCGGCACAGTGCGGCCATTGCAGACGCTTCGCTCACGAACATCGTGCGAAGATCTTTCATGTGGAACCACGATCACGAGAAACGGTTTGCGCTCCCACCGTTTCACGCGGTCGACTGACCCATTTGCCGTTCTCCCAGCGAGCATGACCGATGACCCCGAATCCTCCCGCGCTTCCCGACCGCATCCGGACCGCGCGCCTCGAACTCCGCGCACCCGAGATTTCCGATGCGTCGGCGATGTATGCCTCGTACACGCAAGATGCGGAAGTCGCGCGGTACATGGTGTGGCGTCCCCACGCATCCGAGGATGCAACGCGCGATTTCGTCGCTGCATGCGTCGCTCATTGGCACACCGGTTCAGCCCGTCCCTACGTCATCACCCTGAAGACAAGCGGTGAGCTCGTGGGAATGCTCGAGGCGCGTACCAAGGGGCACATCGTGAACATTGGCTACGTGCTTGCACGCAAGCATTGGGGTCGGGGCCTGATGCCGGAAGCCGTTCGGGCCTTGACGGCAGAGGCGCTAGGACTGCCCGAGATATTCCGTGTCGAGGCGACCTGCGATGTCGACAACCTGGCGTCGGCGAGGGTGCTGGAGAAAAGCGGCTTTATGCTGGAAGGCCGACTCGCCCGCTTCACGGTTCATCCGAACATCGATGTCGAGCCGCGCGACTGCCTCATCTATGCGGCCTGCCGGTCGTGATGAGGACATCGACACGGAAGTGTTGCCTCGGCTCAACGCTGGGATCGGCAAGGCTCATGGATTGCAAGCAGGCAGAGCAGAACCGGCCCGCGATCGAGCTCGACCGCCTCAAGCCGCCTTGCGCCGCAAAAACATGTGCGTAGCCCGCTCCCCCGCCACCTGCCGCTCGCAGCTGTAGCCCAGCGCCGGAAGATCCAGCCCTTCGAACAGCGCCTCGCCCTTGCCCAGCAGCACCGGCCGCACCGCCAGGTGCAGTTCGTCGAGCAATCCGGCCTTCAGATACTCACGCACGGTCGCCACGCCGCCGCCCACCCGCACATCGCGCCCGCCCGCGGCATCGCGCGCCAGTGCCAGCGCCTCATGGATGCCACCGGTCACGAAGTGGAAGATGGTGCCGCCTTGCATGGTCAGCGGCGCGCGCGCATGGTGGGTCAGCACGAAGACCGGCACGTGGTACGGCGGCTCGTCGCCCCACCAGCCCTTCCAGTTCTCGTCGGGCCACGGGCCGCGCACCGGACCGAACATGTTGCGCCCGAGGATCCAGGCGCCCATCGAAGCGAAGCCCTGCTCGGCGATCTCGTTGTCGACGCCGGTCTCGCCCTTGGCATCGCTCCCCTTCTGCATCCGCTGCCTGACCTGCGTGGGAAAGAACCAGTCCATGAGTTCGGGACCGCGAACGCCCAGCGGGTTCTGCAAGCTCTGATCGGGTCCGGCGGCGAAACCGTCGAGCGAAACGCCGAAGCTGCGCACGAGCAATCGGGACATGCTGTCGTCTCCTGCAAAAAGGGAGCAGCAGTCTAGCGCTCGGTGCTCCTGAAAGGCGACGACGTTGTTGGTAATAAGAAGGTTCGAAAAGCCGAACGCGTCATGGGGTGGGCTAGGATGAAGAACGCGTCCCGGGTCTGCCATGGCTCGGGAAACCATGAGATTCATTCGTTGGTCTGCCGCGCTCGTGCCGGCACCACTCGCTCCGAACAGATCCCCATGTCCCTGCGCTCCCTCTTCTCATCGTCCGGCAAGAACAAACCCACCGAACCCCAAGCCGAGGCCGTCCACACGACCCAGGGCTGCCAACGCCTCGGCCACCCCGAGTTCCGCATTCGCGTGAGCAACAAGGCCATTCCCGACGCGGACGTCGCTTGGTTCCTTCACTTCCTCGAGAGCCGCGTGGCAGAAGGAGAAAAGTTCAGCGGCGGCCAGAGCCTCCAGGTCGGCTGGATGTACACGAAGATCGAGGACACCGACGACGGCTTCCTGCGGATCACGGAGCCGGACATGCAGCAGATCCCCGTACGCTTCATCGATTCGGTCGACAGCACCTTGATGCAACTGCGCAACCAGAAGGACGTCGTCGAGAGCCTGGTCGCGGAGGTCGCGCCGGAGTTTCCTTCCCTGCAGAACAGCGTCGTGGTGCACGTGGACTACAAGTCGGCGTCGCGCATCCTGCTCACGCGCGCGGAGCCTGCCGACGCGAACGACTCGGGCTGGTGGTTCACCGATCTCGACGACAAGGAAGGCTCTCAAGACCCGTCGCGCTTCACGAAGACCTCGCTCTATCAGCTGGCGATCGACCGGCCGGAGCTGGTGAAGTTCTTCGCCGTGCCGGCGGACCTTCGCGTCTACATCAAGGGGCCCGTCATCGCCGTGCTGGGGCCCGAGAGCGAGATCGAGCAGAAGCCCGGCTCCTACTTGAGCGAACTGAACCGCGCCGGACAAGAGCGCGCCTGACAAAGGAACCCCAGCCATGACCATCAAGCGAATGGACAACGTCCTGATCGTCGTCGACGATCTCGAGGCCGTGAAGGCGTTCTTCATCGAACTGGGCCTCGCGCTCGAAGGCCAGACCACGGTGGAAGGACCCGACGTCGGCAAGCTCGTCGGACTCGGCAACGTGAAGTCCACCATCGCGATGCTGCGCACGCCCGATGGGCAAGGCATCGAGCTCGACAAGTTCCACACGCCCGAGGCCGTGCGGTTCGGGCCTGTCGAAACACCGGTGAACGC
>Ga0160430_101080_pt1 | contig 11223 bp, 10 predicted proteins | sample HID1971I_E0MG_FD_108274 | JGI IMG/M metagenome (GOLD analysis project Ga0160430, IMG submission 108274) | Enriched millipede-associated microbial communities from UW Madison campus, WI, USA - HID1971I_E0 MG | ecosystem: Host-associated > Arthropoda: Insects > Digestive system > Unclassified ...
ACGTCATCCAGCGGCCCGGTCCGGTCTACAACACCCTCGGCAGCGCGGAGAACGCCGATGGCGAGGAGGTGCCGCTGATCTCGGTCGAGGGCGCGCAGACCTACCCGACAGACGGCTCACTGGACCTGCTGACCGTGCAGGTGCAGGGCAACCGCGAGCGCACGCCGTCATGGTTCGAGCTGGCGATGGCGTGGTTCGACCCGAGCAAGGCAGTGCTCCCCGTCGATGCGATCTTCCCTGAGGGTCAGTCGACGGACGACCGCAATGCGGAGAGCGCGCAGATGATGGTGAACTCCCAGCACGAGGCGACCGCGGCGGCGCTCACCGAGCTCGGGTACGACGTCGGCGCGCAGCTGTCGGTCTTCTCGGTCATCGACGGGGCGGCCGCCGAGGGCGTGCTGCAGGAGGGCGACCTCATCCTCGAGGCGAACGGCGAGCCGGTCGCGGATGTGGCGGCGCTGCGCGAGGTCATCAACGACGGCGGGGGCGACCCGGTGACGCTGCTGATCGAGCGCGACGGTGAGCAGCAGACCGTCGAGGTGACCCCGAAGGAGTCCACGGCCGGCGGCGAGACGACCTGGATCCTCGGCGTCAACCTCATCACCGACTACGACTTCCCGATCGACGTGACGATCCAGCTCGACAACGTCGGCGGCCCGAGCGCGGGGATGATGTTCGCCCTCGGCATCATCGACACGCTCACCCCGGAAGAGCTGAACGGCGGCGAGCAGGTCGCCGGCACCGGCACGATCACCGCCGACGGCGAGGTGGGGCCGATCGGCGGCATCCGTCAGAAGATGTGGGGCGCCGTGGATGCCGGGGCCGACTGGTTCCTCGCCCCCGAGGCGAACTGCGACGAGGTCGTCGGTCACATCCCCGGTGATCTGCGCGTCTTCTCGGTCGAGGACCTCGATGACGCGCTCACCGTCCTCGACGCGGTCCGCGACGGCGGCGACCTCGACGCGCTGCCCACCTGCACCGCCAAGTGAGCCGGGGCATCGTGCCCGAAACGTTGCGCGATTCCGAGAGTTCGCCCAGGGAGGACAAGGCGGCCGCCCGGAATCCGCCGCCTAGGATGGGACGGTGACCACGACCTCGTCGCCGACCCCGGCCACACCCTCCCGCACCCGCCGCGTCATCGCCATCACGCTCGCGATCATCGCCGCCCTCGTGGTGGCGTTCTTCGTCTTCGCGAGCCTCTACGCGGACTGGCTGTGGTTCGATCAGCTCGGGTTCACCGAGGTGCTGCTGACCCAGTGGGTCGCCCGCGTGGTGATGTTCGTGGTCGGCTTCCTCGGGATGGCGGTGCCCGTGTGGCTGGCCATCCAGCTCGCCTACCGCCTGCGCCCGGTGTACGCGCGGCTGAGCTCGCAGCTCGACCGCTACCAGGAGGTCGTCGAGCCCCTGAGGCGCCTCGCGATGTGGGGCATCCCGGTCTTCTTCGGCTTCTTCGCCGGCTTCGCCGCCTCGGCGCAGTGGGAGACGACCTGGCTGTGGTTCAACGGCGTCGCCACCGACACCACCGACCCGGAATTCCACCTCGACACCGGCTTCTACATGTTCGCCATGCCGTTCTGGAGCTCGCTCATCGGCTTCGCGTCCGCGGTCCTGCTGATCTGCCTGCTCGTCACCGCACTGGTGTCGTACCTGTACGGCTCGGTGCGCGTCGGACAGCGGGAGCTGCGCATCTCGAAGTCCGCACGCATCCAGCTCGCGGTGATCGCCGGCCTTTACCTGCTGGTGCAGGGTGCCAGCCTGTGGCTCGACCGCTACAAGACGCTCGTCGAGTCCGGCGCCGACGACCGCATCACCGGCCCCGGCTACACCGGCGTCAACGCGATCATCCCCGGGCAGACGATCCTCGCCATCGTGGCCGTCATCGTCGCGATCCTCTTCTTCGTCACGGCGGTCATCGGCCGCTGGCGCTATCCGCTCATCGCGACCGCGCTGCTGGTGGTGTCGGCGATCGTCGTGGGTGTCGGCTATCCCTGGGTGGTCAACACCTTCCAGGTGCAGCCGAACCGCTTCTCGCTCGAAGAGGAGTACTACCAGCGCAACGTCGACATGACGCATCAGGCGTACGGCGTCTCCGGCCTCGAGCAGGAGGACTTCGCCGCGGTGACGGATGCCGAGCCCGGCCAGCTGCGCGACGATGCGGCCACGACCGCGCAGGTGCGCATCATGGACCCGGCGATCATCTCGCCGAACGTGCGCCAGCTCGAGCAGTACCGCTCCTACTACCAGTTCGCCGACCCGCTCGACGTCGACCGCTACGAGCGGGACGGCGTCTCGCAGGACACCGTCGTGTCGGTGCGCGAGCTGAACCTGGACCAGCTCGGCAACGCCGCCGACTGGCAGAACTCGGCCGTCGTCTACACGCACGGCTACGGCATCGTGGTCGCGAAGGGCAACGACCGCACCGGCGACGGCGATCCGGTCTTCCTGGAGCGCGGCATCCCGGCCGCCGGTTTCCTCACGGATCAGGACGACTTCCAGCCGCGCGTCTACTTCGGCGAGTCGTCGCCGCCGTACTCGATCGTCGGTGCGCCGGAAGGAACCCCGCCGGCGGAGCTGGACTATCCCGAGGGTGGCGACGCCGCCTCGGGAGAGCAGAAGACGACCTTCGAGGGCAACGGCGGGCCGAGTCTCGGCAACGTGTTCAACCGGCTCGTCTACGCGCTCAAGTTCCAGGCCGAGCAGATCCTCTTCTCGGACTACGTCAACTCCGAATCGCAGATCCTGTACGACCGCAACCCGCGTGAGCGCGTGCAGAAGGTCGCCCCGTACCTGACGCTCGACAACGACGCGTACCCCAGCGTCGTGGACGGCCGGATCGTCTGGATCATCGACGGCTACACCGTCAGCGCGAACTACCCCTACTCGTCGACCGTCAGCCTGACCTCGGCGATCTCGGACTCCAGCAACCCCGCACCCCGGTTCGCCGTCGACGACATCAACTACATCCGCAACTCGGTGAAGGCCACCGTGGACGCGTATGACGGTTCGGTGAAGCTGTACGCGTGGGACGAGGAGGACCCGCTCCTGCAGACGTGGCAGAAGGTGTACCCGGCGACCATCGAGCCGATCAGCAAGATGTCGGCCGACCTGATGAGCCACGTGCGGTACCCGACGGATCTCTTCAAGGTGCAGCGGACGATCCTCGGCGTCTATCACGTCGACGACGCGCGGTCGTTCTACCAGAGCGACAACCGCTGGCAGACGCCGAACGACCCGCAGGACGACCAGCTGCTGCAGCCGCCGTACTACCTGACGATGCAGATGCCGGGCGAAGAGGCGCCGACGTACTCGATGTTCACCTCGTTCATCCCGTCATCGACGGGAGGAAATGCCCGGAACGTCCTCATGGGCTACCTCGCGGTCAACTCGAACGCCGGGGCGGAAGCCGGTGTGAAGAGCGACGACTACGGCAAACTGCGGATGCTGGTGATCGACGCGGACACCCCCGTCTCGGGACCCGGTCAGGTGCAGAACGACTTCGACTCGCAGCCCGAGGTGTCGTCGTTCGTCAACATCCTGAAGCAGGGTGACTCCGACGTGCTGAAGGGCAACCTGCTCACCTTGCCCGTCGGTGGTGGTCTGCTCTACGTGCAGCCGGTCTTCGTGCAGTCATCCGGCGCGACGAAGCTGCCGAAGCTGCAGAAGGTGCTGGTCTCGTTCGGCAAGGACATCGCGTTCGAAGACACGCTGAACGAGGCGCTCGACACCCTCTTCGGCGGTGATTCGGGCGCTGACGCCGGTGACACCGACGTCGAACCCACACCGGGCGCGACGCCGGCGCCCGAGCCGACGCCCGGGCCGACCGAATCGGCTGGGCCGACAGAGCCCACGAGCCCGACCGAGCCCACCGACGAGTACCAGGCCGCGCTGCAGGACGCGCAGCAGGCGCTGCTCGACCGGCAGGCCGCACTCGAGAAGGGCGACTGGGCCGCGTACGGCGAGGCCGACGCCAGGCTCACCGCCGCCATCGAGAAGCTCATCGCACTCGGCGACCAGCAGTAGACCCGGTGCCGCGACGGGCCGTCCATCGGAAGATGGGCGGCCCGTCGCCATCGGTGCGCGGCAGCCCCGCTCTACAGGCCGGCGGGCTCAGCCGGTGAGTACGGCGTACCAGATGAGCAGCAGCGTCACCACGAAGCCGGACAGCTGGTTCAGCCACAGGAACCGCCGCCATCCGGTCGTCGCCGTGGCGGCGTCCGCATCGGCGACGGAGCGGTAAGGCCACACCGTGACGAGGTAGGGCACCGCGAGCGCCGCAGCCAGCGGCCCCGGCCAGGTCGTCGCGAGCATGGCGACGCCCGCGGCGGCGTAGCAGGCGAGCGCGAAGCGCACCGTCCAACGCGCCCCACGCGCCGTCGCGATCGACGCGATGCCGGCCTCCCGGTCGGCGACGACGTCCTGCACCGCGCCGAACGCGTGGGAAGCCACACCCCACAGCGCGAACGCGACGATGAGCGCGACCAGCGGCAGCGTCCACGTGGCGCCGGCCAGCACGAGCGCGTAGACCGCGGGGGAGAAGAAGTGGATGCTGCTGGTCACCGAGTCGGCGAAGGGCCGCTCCTTGAGGCGCAGCGGCGGCGCGCTGTAGAAGACGACGAAGAACAGGCTCGCGGTGAGCACCAGCCACGACACCGGTGACCCGACGACGACGAGGTAGGCGACGAACGGCAGACACAGGAGCCCGGCGGCCCACAGGGTGGCGCGGTGCAGTCGCCGGTCGAGCACCGCACCGTGCGCGCCGCCCTTGCGCGGGTTTCGCAGGTCGGACTCGTAGTCGAAGACGTCGTTGATCCCGTACATGGCCAGGTTGTACGGCACGAGGAAGAACAGGGTGCCGACGACGAGCGTCGCGTCGATCTGACGCGTGGTGACCAGGTACGCCGCGGCGAACGGGTAGGCGGTGTTGATCCAGCTCACCGGTCGTGAGGCGATCAGGAGCTGCCGCACGACGGCACCGGCGCGGAGCGGGGGTGCGGCGGTCACGATCGTGCCTCCTGCCGCCGGGTCGGTGCGCTCCCGAGCAGCGTGAAGACCGCGGGAACGAGGAACGCCGCGCAGAGCGGGTACGCGAAGTCCTCGATCGGGGCGAGGCCGATCCGCACGCCCGAGATGAGCGCGTCGGGGTAGGTGAACAGTCCCGCGGCGATCATCAGGTTGTCGAACACTGCTGTGAGGACGACGAGGATGCCGGCGGCGATGGCCGAGGCTGTCATCCGGCGTGCGAATCCCGGGCGGCGCGTCGTGAGCAGCGTGAGGACCACCGTGATCGCCAGGAACGGCAGGACGATGAGCGGATAGGTCATCGCGCCGCCTCCGACGGCGAGGTCGCGGCATCCGTCCGGTGACGCTCGAGCAGGCGGTGCGCGCCCGCCCAGGCGACGAGCGCGAGGTAGCTCAGGAAGGCCAGGAAGATCGGCTCCTCGAGCGGGAGGTGCGGCGCGAGGTCGATGCCGACGAGCAGGGGACTGTCGCCCTTGACGAAGACCCCCGCCGCGATGCCCGCGGCGTCCCAGATCAGGAAGAACGCCGTGCCGATACCCACTGCGGCCAGCGTCCGGCCGGGCGCCGCCCACGCGGCGAGCCGCCATCGTCGATCGAGGAGCAGCACGCCGAGGGCGGAGGCGAGGATCGCCGCGAGGTAGAGACCGGGCACCGTCACACTCTCGCAGGTTCCGCGAGGGGACCGGGAGACCGGTCACCGCGGAGCCGCTTGACGACGAGTTCGGCAGAGATGAGGCACATCGGCAGGCCGATGCCCGGCAGCGTGGATGCACCCACGTACGACAGGCCGTCGACGCGTCGCGACGCGTTGCGCGGGCGGAACACGGCGCTCTGCCCGAGGGTGTGGGCGAGGCCGAGGGCATTGCCCCGCCAGGCACCCAGGTCGTCGGCGAAGTCGCCCGGCGCGACCGTGCGGCGTACGACGATGCGGCTCGCCAGATCCGGGATGCCGCACCAGTCGGCGATCTGCGCGATGACGCGGTCTGCGGCAGCTTCGATCCGCGGCTCGCCGTCGCCATGGAAGCCCCCGTGCCCGAGGCTGGGGTCCGCGGGCACGGGGACGAGCACGAAGAGATTCTCGTGCTCGGGAGGCGCCACGGTGGGGTCCGTGGCGCTGGGGCGGCAGATGTAGAGGGACGCGGGATCGGGGATCCGCGGATGCGAGCCGAAGATGTCGTCGAAGCCGGCGCGCCAGTCGTGCGCGAACAGCAGCGTGTGGTGCGCGAGCTGTGGCAGCGCGCCCTTCACACCCAGCATGATGAGCAGCGCGCCCGGGCTGGGCGTGCGGGAGCGCCACCACTCCTCGGGGTAGCTCTGCTCCGCGCGGGGGAGGAGCTGGGTCTCGGTGTGGTGCAGGTCGGCACCTGAGACGACGAGGTCGGCGCTCACACGGCGTCCGTCGGCGAGTTCGACGCCGGTCGCCGCCCCGGCATCCGTCGTGATCGCCGTGACACGTGCCCCGGTCTCGATGACGACTCCGGATGCCTCGGCCAGGCGTGCGACGGCTGCGATGAGCTCGGTGAACCCGCCGCGCGGATACAGCACGCTGTCGTCGAGGTCGAGGTGGCTCATCAGGTGGTAGAGGCTCGGCACGCCGTACGGCGAGCCGCCCAGGAACACCGCAGGGTACTCGAGGATCTGACGCAGGCGTGGATCGGCGAAGCGGCTCTCGACGTAGCGGGCGAGGCTGCGGGTGAGCAGTGGTGCCAGCCGCGGCATCCGTCGCAGCAGGGCCGGGTCACGCAGACCCGCCGTCGTCTCGTAGGTGTCGTACAGGAAGCGGTTGACGGCGAGGTCGTACGCGTCGGCGGCCGAGTCCAAGTAGGCGTCCAGCCGTGCACCGGCTCCCGGCTCGACGCTCTCGAACAGCGCCGTCGCGGCGGCGCGGCCGGATCGGACGTCCAGCGGTTCGAGACCTGTGGACGGGTCCGAGTAGACGCGGTAGGCCGGATCAAGGGGCACGAGGTCGAGCTCGCGCTCGGCGGTCGTGCCGAGCAGCTGGAAGAAGTGGTCGAAGACCTCGGGCATGAGATACCAGCTGGGGCCGGTGTCGAAGCGGAACCCGTCGTGCTCCCACGATCCCGCGCGGCCCCCGAGCTCGTCTCGAGCCTCGAACAGCGTGATCTGCCAGCCCTCCCTGGCCAGCAGCGCGGCCGTGGCCAGCCCGCCGATGCCGCCGCCGATGACGACCGCGCGTCGCGGTGAGTCGTGCAGGCTCATGCGTGCGCCTCCCGCGGAGCGAACCCCAGCAGCGCCCGGGCGGCGAGACGCGCCTTGACGGCGTCCGGCACGCGCACCCGCGCATCGCCTTCGGCGCACGCGCGCAATCGGGCGGCGAGTTCGGCGAAGAGGTCGTGGGCGGCGGTCACGGCCCGACGGCAATCGGCGGGAAGCGCCGGGATCGTGCGGGCGGCCGCGGCGAGGTCCGCGTCGATGCGATCCAGGATGGCGTCGCGCTCTCCCTCGCCGGCGGCGGGGCCGAGGTAGTCCCGCCCGAGCACCGTGTCGTCGTGGGCGCGGTCGCGCAGGAAGTTGACGTCCTGGAACGCGGCGCCCAGTCGTCGGGCGCCGTCGACGAGCTGCGCCGAGGGGGCGACGGGATGCGGCGCGCCCGCGTTGACGAACACCTGCAGGCACATCAGCCCGATGACCTCGGCCGAGCCGTAGACGTAGGCGTCGTGCGACGACGCGTCGTGCTGGACTGTGTGGAGGTCGGTCCGCATGGAAGCGAAGAACGGCGCCACGAGGTCGGGGCCGATCCCGCATTCGCGGGCGGTGCCGGCGAACGCGTGCACGATGAGGTTGGAGCTGAAACCGCGGAGCGTGGCATCGAGCACCTCCTGCTCCAGCTTGTCGAGCACCTCCTCCATCGCCTCGGGTGACAGTCCGGCTTCGGCGGCCGGCCCGTCGACGATCTCGTCGGCGATGCGCGCGAGCGCGTAGATGTTGCGCACATGCGGGCGCGGCCGCGGCCCGAGCAGGCGGCACGCGAGCCCGAACGAGGTCGAGTAGCGCGCGATCACGGTGGCGGCGGCATCCGCAGCTGCCCGGTCGTACAGTGCGAGCCCCGTCGCCGTGCGGCTCTGTGTGTCGCTCACGGGACTCGCCCTTCGACGCCGTCGGCGAGAGTGCGCAGCAGGATGCCGGCGCGATCCGGCAGAGCCCGATCGTGCGATGCGGCGCGCACCGCATCGAGCGTCTCGCAGATCAGCGCGACCATGCGCTCGCGGGCACCGCTCGATTCGAGAACGGACTGCGCCTCGCGGACCGCCACGGGTCCCGTACGGGCGAGGGCGAGCGCTTCGTCCACACGGCCTGCGGCGGCGGACTCGCGTGCCAGCGCGACCAGCGGCGTCCGCTTGTTCTCACGGAGATCGGGGCCGGTGTCGCGCCCGGTCTGCTGGGTCGTGCCGAACGCGCCGATCAGATCGTCGACCAGCTGGAAAGCGAGTCCGAGGCGCCCGCCCGCATCGCCGAGCACGCGCAGTGCGTCGGCGTCCGCGCCGCCGAGGAGTGCGCCCGCCTGGAGGGGAGCACGGAACGAGTACACCGCAGTCTTGTTGAAAGCCGTGTCGAGTGTGGCGCCGCGAGAAGGATGCCGCGTGGCGACGCTGTTCTCCACATCCGCGAGCTCGCCCGCGGCGGAGACGAGGATGGCGTCGTCGAGGAGGGTGAGCAGCCGGTCGCGTGTGGCTTCGTCCGTGTGAGCCATGGCGACGAGGCGGAACGCCTCGTGGAGGAGGATGTCGCCCGCGAGGATCGCTGCCGCGTCACCGAGCAGCGCGGCGCCGTCTGCGCCGGCGCCGCCGTCGCGCGCGCGCAGGCGGAATTCTCCGGCGATGTTCGGCACTCCACGGCGCACCGTGTCGTGGTCGATCACGTCGTCATGGACGACGAAAGCCGTATGCAGCAGCTCGAACGCCGCGGCGACCGAGAGCGCGGCCGAGGCATTGGCATCGTCGCCGCGGAATGCGTCGAAGGAAGCGGTGACCAGAGCGGGCCGCAGCCGTTTGCCGCCGTGGGCTGCGCGTGTGATGGCGTCGGCCAGGGCGCTGAACGCGGGACCGAGCTCCGTCGCCCGCTCGCGGATCCTCGCCAGCGCGCCGTCGATCGCGATCTGGAGATCGGGATCGGCTGCCGCCGGGATCATGATGCCCGGCGCCGTCGTGTGGGAGCGCCGAACAGGTGGAGCTGCTCAGCCTGCAGGACCAGCCACGGACTGAACGCCCAGGGGGTCGCCTCGAGCGAGGTGGCGATGGCCTCCGGATCGACCCAGCGCGCGTCGACGACCTCGAGCGGATTGAGAACGGGCTCGTCATCGGTGTATGCGATGTAGACGGGGCAGACCTCGTGCTCGACGATGCCGTTCGCGTCGGTCGCGCGATAGCGGAAAAGGGGGAGCGCGACACGCAGGTCGGTCAGCGTGAGCCCCAGCTCGAAGTCGGCGTGCCGTCGGACGGCGGCCAGAACCGGTTCCGCCGGACGGGGGTGCCCGCAGAAGGAGTTGGTCCAGACGCCGGGCCAGGTGCGCTTGCCCAGCGCCCGGCGGGTGATCAGCACCTGGCCCGCGCCGTTGAGCACATGGCACGAGAAGGCCAGGTGCAGCGCGGTGTCGGGACCGTGCACGCTCGCCTTCGGCGCCGTGCCGATCGGGTTGCCGTCGTCGTCCAGCAGCACCACGTGGTCGGTGTCGGGCATCCGATCACTTCCTCTCGATATTGCTAGCGAAACTAGCAATCTTTCGTGTGCGATGCTACAACGGGTTGGAGGGAACGTCCATGATGTCCGAGCGCTGGCAGCCGCAGACCGAGCATGAGCACGCCGTGATGCGGGTGCTCACGTCGATCCGCGCCGTCAGCGACTCGATGGAGCGCATGCACAGCGGCATGAAGGACGACATGGACATGAACGCCACCGATGTGGCGGCGCTGCGGATGCTCGTCATCCGGGAGCGGAAGGGGCAGTCCGTGAGCCCGCGAGACATCGCCCGGCATCTGCGGATCTCCACCGCCTCGACGACGAAGCTGCTGGATCGGCTCGTCGATTCGGGGCACGTCGAGCGTCTCCCGCACCCCACCGATCGCCGGGGTCGGGTCGTCGTGCTGACGGAGGATGCCCGGCACGCCTTCTTCCGGGTGTTTGGAGAACGCTTGCGCGCCATGCGCACCGTCGCTCTGGGCTACGACGAAGGCGAGCTCGCGGTGATCGGCCGGTTCCTGGACGACCTCAGCGACGCCATGGATCCACCGGACTGACGCGTCGCGCGCGGAGCCTCTGCGGCGCGGGACCCCCTGAAGCAGGTTCGCGGCGCCGGTCTCGTAGGAGAAAACGAAGAAGAGGGCCTCCCTTGCGGGAGACCCTCTTCTTCGTTTTCTGTTGCGGGGACAGGATTTGAACCTGCGACCTCTGGGTTATGAGCCCAGCGAGCTACCGAGCTGCTCCACCCCGCGGCACAAGGAATAGCCTAACACGGGTTTTCCGTGCTCATGAACACGGGCGGCTCGGGTTGCTGTGCTCCCACCCTCCGCGACAGGATGAGCGCATGCCCGGCGACCGCGATACCGACCCCCTCGACGACCGCGTCGACGGTCGCGATGAGACCCGGGAAGAGCGGGCAGACCGCAACTGGAACGAGGTGCTGCAGGAGCTCCGCGTGCTCCAGACGGGCACGCAGATCCTGACAGGCTTCCTGCTTGCCCTCGCGTTCCAGCCGGCGTTCTCAGAACTGTCCGACGGCCAGCGCGCGGTGTACCTCGGCCTGGTGGTCCTCTCCGCGCTCAGCTCGATCGTGGCCCTCGCGCCCGTCGCGCTTCATCGCGTGCTGTTCCAGCAGCGCGCGAAGCCCGCTGTCGTCCGCTACGGCCACGCCGCCCTGATCACAGCGCTGCTGACCGTGTCGGTGCTGCTCGTCGGGGTGGTGGCCTTCGTGTTCGACGTCGTACTTGGCGGGGCGGCCGGCTTGTGGGCGCTCATCCCGCTGGCGCTGGTCATCCTCGTGCTGTGGTTCGTGGTGCCCGCCATCATGCGCGCCCGACTGCGTGCGAACGGAGATCGACGATGACCGACACCCTCCCGATCGCGGTCGCCCAGTTCGCGCCGACAGCCGACACCGCGGCGAACCTGGAGGCCATTGCCCACCTCGTCGGGACGGCATCCGCTCGAGGCGCACGAGTCGTGGTGCTCCCCGAGTACTCCAGCTTCTTC
>Ga0160430_101084_pt1 | contig 11176 bp, 10 predicted proteins | sample HID1971I_E0MG_FD_108274 | JGI IMG/M metagenome (GOLD analysis project Ga0160430, IMG submission 108274) | Enriched millipede-associated microbial communities from UW Madison campus, WI, USA - HID1971I_E0 MG | ecosystem: Host-associated > Arthropoda: Insects > Digestive system > Unclassified ...
CCTCGCGGGCCGCACCTGGCGCTTCGCCAGCAACCCCATCGGACTGCGCAGCCTGCGGCTCGCGCTCGATCCCGAGAACCCGCACTACGAGATCGTGACCGCCGCGCGCGGACCTGGCGGCGCCGACGAGCGCTTCACCGCGCCGATCGGCCTCGACGGCCTGTTCCGCACCAGCCCCGCGGGCGGCCCGATGCCGGTGGTCGCCACCCGGGGCCGCTGGAGCGACGCGCGCAGCTTCGACGTGGAGGCACGCATCCTCGGCGAACCGCTGCGCACCCGCTACCTGCTGCGGCTGCGCGACGATGGCACCGAGGGCATCGACCTCGTCTTTTCCAACTCCTATGGCTTCCAGGCCGAGCTGCGCGCGGAGGCGCCATGACAGTGAAACCCCCCTTCGCCAGGCTGTGGCTCGGGATCTTCGGCGTCGGCTATGCGGTGCTGTTCGGCCTCGTGATGCAGACGCTCTTCACGCCCGTGCCCTATGGCGACCTCTCGCGCCTCGGGCGCATCTCCGAACACGACTTCGGCTGGCGCATCGATCCGCCGCGCGTCGATGCGGCGCTGCTGCGCGGCACGCCGATCGAGCAGGCCGACATCCTGGTCATCGGCGACAGCTTCTCGCTCACGCGCCGCTGGCAGTCGCGGCTGGTCCAGGAAGGCTGGGGCGTGGCCTCCACGTCCTGGCTGGAGGTCGGCGAATCGCTGTGCGACGACTTCGATCGCTGGCTCACGGACGGCGGCTTCCACGGCAAGCTGGTGATCATCGAGAGCGTGGAGCGGCTCGTCGATGCGCGTCTCGAGCGCTCGCAGGGCTGCGTGGAGATGAGGAAGCCGATGGTCACCGAGCGCGAGGTGCCGTTGCCGCCGCCGGACAAGGTGCCGGGCTTCGCGCTCAACTGGGACGGGCAGTTCTACGCGGGCTTTCTCACGGCGCGCTGCACCCGCGCCGCGATCGCCGGCGAGGAGCGCAGCGGCTGCGACCCGCAGGTGCGCGCGGCGGCCGTGCCCGACGGCTGCGCGCTGTTCAGCAACCGGCGATGCGGGATGGCGCTGTTCCTGTCCGTCGACGCGACCGGCCGCGAACTCACGGCGGAGCACGCGGCGCAGCTGCAGGCCTTCGCCAAGGCCCGGGACGGGGTGACCATCCTGTGGATGGTGGTGCCCGACAAGACCACCACCTACCTCGATCCCACGCATTCGCAGGCCTTCGTGAAGGCCTTCAACGAAGCCGGGCTCGGCCCCGACCTGTTCGCCTTCGCCCAGCGGCAGAAGACTGCGATCCGCGACTTCTACATGCCCAACGACACCCACTTCTCGATGCATGGGCAACTGGCGCTGGGCGACCGCATGGTGGAGGCGGTGAAGGAGAAGCTGGCCGTGCCGCGCGGCGGTGGCTGACAAGGTGTGAATAAACCTACTGCGCGCCCCGATCTCGCACCTGCGGTCCTCACCGTACAAGGTACGGCTCCGGTCCTCGGCGCGACCTCGGGGCGCTCGCTACGGTTTCTTCACACCTTGTGAGGCCGCTCGAGCCGCTTGAGCCGCTCGAGCCGCTCAGCCCTTGCGGCCGCCGAACAGCACCAGCACGCCGCCCACCACGATCGCCGCGACGCCGGCCCAGGCCGGGAAGTTCACGGTCTGCTTCTCCTTCACCGACAGCTCGATCGGCCCGAGCTTGGCCTGGTGCGTCTCGCGCGTGAAGCTGAAGCCGCCGAGGCCCAGCCCGGCGATGCCGGCGACGATCAGGATGATGCCGACGATGCGGGTGGCGTTCATGTGCGTTTCCTCCGTCCGTGGGCCGATGCGGGGTGCCGCGGCTGGCGGCAGCTTACTACCGCGGCTGCTGTTGCTGCTGCTGGTCCACCCACTGCACGAGCTCGGCGATCGCCGCGTCGCTGGCCGCGGCCAGTGCCTTCACGCCGCCGGGCGCATCGGCGCTCGGCGCGGGCCGGCGCACGGTGATCAGCTTCTGGCCCAGCACGCGGTCGCCGCCGGTGCCGCCGCGCACGAGCGTGGCGCGCAGCCGCACCAGGCCCACGCTGGACGCAGGCGATTCGAAGTAGTGGCTGAACTCGTCGAGCGACAGGCGCAGCGTGTCGGGCACGCGGCCCTCGCTCCGTGCGATGGTCGCGCTCTCCTCGGGGCCGAGCACGGTGCGGCGCTCGGCCAGCGTGTCGCGCAGCCGCTGGCGCAGCAGTTGCGCGGGCGACAGGCTCCAGCGCGACTGGCCATAAGGCTTGAGTTCGTTGGCGTCGGCATAGCCGAGCCGGTAGAGGATCTGCGTGCCGTCGAGCCGCGGACTGGCCTCGATCTCGGGCAGCGCGATCATGGCCTGCGGCGTCGGCGCGCTGCTCGCCTGCTGCGCGGCCATCGGCCCGGGACCGAAGTCGTAGAGCGTGGCGCGCTGGGGCTTGTCGGGCAGCGCGCCGCAGCCGGCCAGCAGCAGCGCGAGGCCGAGCGCGAGGGCGGAAAGAGGATGCGTGGCGTTCTTCATGGTCGTTGTCCTGCCATCGTGGATGCCGCGGCCTCAGGGCCTGGCGCCGTTGCCGCTCGCGGCCGGCGGCGAGAAGCCCGGCTCGCCCGGTCCGGCCGCCGCGCCGCCGTTGCCGAACAGCAGCGATTGCGGGTTGTCGTTGATGCTGTCGGCCGCGCGGCCGAGCCGGCGCACCGCGTGCGAGGTGTCGTCGGCCACGCGGTTCACGCGCGGCAGCGTGGCGGCGTTGAAGGAGTCGACCGCCTGCGCCAGCGCCTTGGTGCCGTCGCCCAGCCGCTGCACCGGACCGTCGGGCGCATTGAGCCGGGTCACGGTGCCGTTGAAGTTGTTGGCCACGCGCGAGACGTCGCCCGCGGCCTTCTTCACCGAGTCGAGCGTGTCGGGCAGCCGCTGCAGCACGGGCGCGACGCCGGTCTTCACGGTGCCGTCGAGGCGCAGCATCAGCTGGTTGGCGCTCGAGGACGCGGCCGCGATGTTCTCGAGCGCGTCGGCCACGCGCTTCTGGTTGTCGTCGTTGAGCAGGCGGTTGGCGCGCTTGGTCACCTCCTCGACCTGGTTGATGATCGCCTCGCCGCGGTCCTGCAACTGCGCCAGCATCGAGGGCTTGAGCGGGATGCGCGGCGGGTCGCCGTTGTCGGGCTTGAGCGCCACGTTCGATTCGCCCTTGTCGTCCAGCGCGATGAAGGCCAGGCCGGTCACGCCCTGGTAGCTCAGCGTGGCGAAGCTCGAGGTGGTCAGCGGCACGCGTTCGTCGACCGTGATGCGCACGCGCACGTTGCCCTTCACCTTGGGGTCGAAGTCGATCAGCGTGACCTTGCCGACCGCGATGCCGCGGTAGCGCACCATCGCCTGCGGCTGCAGGCCGCTGACCGCGTCGCGCGTGGAGAGCTCGTAGATGTTGCGCACGGTGTTGTCGCGCGTGAACCAGATCACCAGCCCCACGAGCACGGCGAGCAGGCCGAGCACGAAGGCTCCGGCGGCGAGGGCATGGGCCTTGTTTTCCATGGACTACCTTTCGGCGCCGCCGGCCTCGGGCCGCGGCGCATGTCGTTCGGGGGCGGGTCGGTCATGCAGCGCCTCCAGGGCGCGTTGGCCGCGCCCACCGAGAAAGTACTCGTGGATGAAGGGATGCGGGTAGGCGATCACCTCGCGCGCGGTGCCGCTGGCGATGACCTTCTGGTCGGCCAGCACCGCGATGCGGGTGCTCAGGTCGAACAGCGTGTCGAGGTCGTGCGTGACCATCACCACCGTGAGGCCGAGCTCGCGGTGCAGCCCGCGCAGCAGGTCGCAGAAGCTGTCGGAGGCCTCGGGGTCGAGGCCGGCCGTGGGTTCGTCGAGCAGCAGCAGCGGCGGGTCCATGATCAGCGCGCGCGCCAGCGCCACGCGCTTGATCATGCCGCCCGACAGGTCGGCCGGGCTGCGGTTCGCATGGCGCGGCTCCAGGCCCACCATCTGCAGCTTGACCAGCGCCGCGTTGCGGATCAGCTCGTCGGGCAGCAGCTTGAGCTCGCGCAGCGGAAAGGCGATGTTCTCGAGCACGCTGAAGGCCGAGAACAGCGCGCCGTGCTGGAACAGCATGCCGACGTTGGCCGCGCCCGCCGCGCTGAGTTCGCCGGGCGCCTGGCCCAGCACCTCGACCGTGCCCTTCGAGGGCTTCTCGAGCCCAAGGATCTGGCGCAGCAGCACCGTCTTGCCGGTGCCCGAGCCGCCGACCAGCGACAGCACCTCGCCGCGCTCGATGCGCAGGTCGAGGTCGCGGTGCACCACCTGCTCGCCGTCGGTGTTCTTGAAAACCGTCCACAGGCGACGGATGTCGACCACGGTCTCGGACGCGGCGGAAGAGGGCGTGGCCTGCGTGTTCATCCGCGGAACCCGATGCCCTTGAACAGAACGGCGAACAGCGCGTCGACCAGGATCACCGCGGTGATCGAGGTCACGACCGACGAGGTGGTGCCGCGCCCCAGGCTCTCGGTGTTGGGCTTGACCTTCATGCCGAAGTAGCAGCCGATCAGCGCGATCAGGATGCCGAACACCGCCGACTTGGCGGTGGCCAGCCAGAGGTTGGCGATCGGCACCGCGCGCGGCAGCGCCGAGAGGAAATAGGCCGGCGAGATGTCGAGCGCCGCGTCGGCCGCGAGCATGCCGCCCAGCAGCGCCGCCATCGAGGTCCACAGGCTGATCAGCGGCATCGCGATGGCGAGCGCCAGCACGCGCGGCATCACCAGCCGGAAGCCGTGCGGGATGCCCATCACGCGCATCGCGTCGAGCTCCTCGGTCACGCGCATCACGCCGATCTGCGCGGTGATCGCCGAGCCCGAGCGGCCCGCGATCAGCACCGCCGCGAGCACCGGACCGAGCTCGCGCACCAGCGACAGGCCGAGGATGTTGACCACGAAGGTCTCGGCGCCGTACTGGCGCAGCTGCTGCGAGATCAGGTAGGCCAGCACCACGCCGATCAGCAGGCCGACCAGTGCCGTGATGTGCAGCGCCGTCGCGCCGAACTGGTAGAGGTGGCCCGAGAAGTCGCGCCAGGGCCCGCGGTGCGGTGCCGCCAGCAGCCGGCCGACGTCGATCGTGAGCTGGCCGATGAGGCCGACGAAGTCGCGCGTCACCCCCATCGCGCGCGGGCCGTTGTGCGAGAAGTCGCGCAGCCGTTCGACCAGTGTCTTGGGCGGTTCCTCGGGCGTGCCGACGGTGTACTGCGCCACCTGGTCGAGCACCGCCTTGTGCTGCGGCGCCAGCTCGAGCGTGGCCGGCCAGTCGTGGTGCCAGCGTTCCCACAGCAGCTGCGCGCCGATGTGGTCGAGCTGCGCGATCGGGCGCAGGTCCCAGGCCGCGTCGTCCTGCCTGGGCAGCGCGTCCAGGCTCTTCGCGAGCGCCTGCCAGTCGGAGGGCGAGGACATCGCCAGCGTGGTCCAGCGGCCGCTCGCCACGATCCAGCGCTTGCCGTCCTGCTCGCGCGACTCGATGCGGGGGCTCGCGCCGACGTCGGCTGCAGCGGGGCTGTCGGCAGGCGTCGTGGTGGAGGGCATGGTCCGGGGGAGCGGGTGGGAAGAGGAGGAGGAAGAAGGCGGAAAGAGGCGCGGGACGAACCAAAGGTTTCAAAATGCAGCGCGCATCGTAACCGTAGGCCTTGGGGCGCCATGTGCGACCGAACCCTGGATTACGTAGGGAAGCACGCCGTTTTTCCTGAGGCCTTTCTTAACTTTTCGTGAGACCGATCGGGGCGCGCAGCGGGTCATCCATACCTTCTCAGCTCCAGGCGCGGGTCAGCGCATCCCAGGCGCTCGCGATCACCGGCTCGTTGCGCCGCGCCGCCAGCGATACGAAGCGCAGCGCGCAGTCGAGCTGCACCCGGTCGGCCAGCACCAGCCCGTGAGCCTGGCTCTCGCGGATCGCGATCGAGTCGCGCAGCAGGCTCAGGCCCACGCCCGACTTCAGCAGGTCGAGCATCGAGGCCTCCTGGTCGACCAGCGCCACGCGGCGCGGCGCCAGCCCCAGCGGCCCGAACACGCGTTCGAGCAGCCGGTGGTGCGCCGACTCGGGCGGCGTCCCGAGCCAGGGCAGCGCGGCCAGCGCCTTCCAGTCGCGCCCCGTCACCTGCGGCCCCCAGCCGGCCGGCGCCACCACGCGGTAGGTGAAGCGCGTGAGGGTGCGCGCGGCCAGCGCCGGGTCGCCGCCGGCCGCGTGCGCATCGCTGTCCGCATCGAGATGGAAGCCCACGTCGAGCTCGCCGCGCAGCACCTGCGCCAGCACCGTGCCGCTCATGCCGTGGCGCAGCTCGGTCTCGATCTGCGGCGCCGACTCGACCAGCTCGCGCAGGAACATGCCCAGGCGCGTGAATTCGGGATCGAGGATGGTGCCGATGCGCAGCGCGCCGCGCACCGTCGACTGCAGGTTGCGCGCCGCCTGCTGCAGGTCGCCCACCGCGGCCAGCACGCGCTCGGCCTGCGGCAGCAGCGCCGCGCCGTCGGCCGTGAGCGCCAGCCCGTGCGGCGTGCGCGTGAACAGCTGCAGGCCGGTGTCCTCGGCCAGCCGCTTGAGCTGCAGGCTCACGGCCGGCTGCGTGAGGTGGAGCCGGGCGGCGGCGCGCGAGACGCTGCCTTCGCGCGCGGCCAGCACGAAGGCGCGCAGAATTTGCAGGTCCATCGCGGCGGCGGCAGTCATATAAATCGAATTTATACGCTATCTGATTCGATTTCATTGGCATTCCTGGCGTGGATTGGGCCAAATCAGGCGCAGCGGCTCACGGCCGATCCATGAGTACGGGAAATATCGATGACGGAGACAAGCCCCTTGAGCAACGACACCACCTTCGACTACATCGTCATCGGCGCGGGCACCGCCGGCGCGCTGCTCGCGAACCGGCTCAGCGCCGACAAGGACAAGCGCGTGCTGCTGGTCGAGGCCGGCCGCAAGGACGACTACCACTGGATCCACATCCCGGTCGGCTACCTCTACTGCATCGGCAATCCGCGCACCGACTGGCTCTACAGCACCGAGCCCGACGCCGGCCTCAACGGCCGCGTGCTGCGCTATCCGCGCGGCAAGACGCTGGGCGGCTGCTCGAGCATCAACGGCATGATCTACATGCGCGGCCAGTCGCGCGACTACGAGCAGTGGGCATCGCTCACCGGCGACGAGGAATGGCGCTGGCAGAACGTGCTGCCGGCCTTCAAGAAGCACGAGGACTTCTACCTCGGCGCCGACGAGATGCACGGCGCAGGGGGCGAATGGCGGGTCGAGAAGCAGCGGCTGCGCTGGGACATCCTCGACGCCTTCGCGGCCGCCGCGGTCGAGGCGGGCGTGCCGCACACCACCGACTTCAACCGCGGCAGCAACGAGGGCGTGGGCTACTTCCAGGTCAACCAGAAGAACGGCTGGCGCTGGAACACGGCCAAGGCCTTCCTGCGGCCCACCTGCTACGGCCGGCCCAACTTCGAGCTCTGGACCGGCGCGCAGGTCTCGCAGCTGGTGCTCGAGCGGCAGGCCGACGGCACGCAGCGCTGCACCGGCGCCCGGATCTGGAACGGCCACGAGATGGTGACGGCGCACGCCACGCGCGAGGTGATCCTGAGCGCGGGCAGCATCGGCTCGCCGCAGATCCTGCAGCTCTCGGGCATCGGCCCGGCCGAGCTGCTGCGCCAGCACGGCATCGAGGTGGCGGTCGACGCGCCCGGCGTCGGCGCCAACCTGCAGGACCACCTGCAGATCCGCGCGGTCTACAAGATCGACGGCGCGCCCACGCTCAACGTGCTGGCCTCGTCGATGGTCGGCAAGGCGCGCATCGGCCTCGAGTACCTGCTGAGCCGCAGCGGCCCGATGAGCATGGCGCCCTCGCAGCTCGGCGCCTTCACGCGCAGCTCGCCCGACCGCGAGTGGCCCAACATCCAGTACCACGTGCAGCCGCTGTCGCTCGATGCCTTCGGCGAACCGCTGCACGCGTTCCCGGCCTTCACTGCGAGCGTGTGCAACCTCAACCCGACCAGCCGCGGCACGGTGCGCATCCGCTCGAATCGCTTCGAGGACGCGCCCGCGATCGCGCCCAACTACCTGAGCACCGACGCCGACCGCAAGGTGGCGGCCGACTCGCTGCGCGTGACGCGGCGCATCGCCGCGCAGCCCGCGCTCGCCAAGTACAAGCCGCAGGAATGGAAGCCCGGCGTGCAGTACCAGAGCGACGAGGACCTCGCGCGCCTGGCCGGCGACATCGCGACGACCATCTTCCATCCGGTGGGCACCACCAGGATGGGCGCCGACGGCGACCCGATGGCGGTGCTCGACGCGCGGCTGCGCGTGCGCGGCGTGCAGGGGCTGCGCGTGGTCGATGCGGGCGCGATGCCGACCATCACGAGCGGCAACACCAACAGTCCGACCTTGATGATGGCGGAGAAGGCGGCGGGCTGGATTCGCGCGGACGCCGGACGTTGAGAGCGCTCCAGAAACCGTTCGGGCTGAGCCTGTCGAAGCCTTGCGCGGCGCTTCGACAAGCTCAGCGTGAACGGTTTTCCTTCTTCGAACGCAAGGCAGCAGCTGGGGCACGTCCCCGGCCGGCGGCTTCTTCGAGCCGCACCTTCGCCCCCTCGAGCATCAGGTCCACCCCGATCTCGAACAACGCATCGGGCCCCGCCGCGCGGTAGGTCGCGAAAGCCTCCGCCAGCAACGGCCGCGAGGCCGCGGCGGCATCGAGCGTCTGCTGCTGCATCGCCGCGTCGGCCGGCGTCGCCTGTTGCTCGAGCACGCAGCCCACGGTGTAGCGGCCCAGCGCGATCAGCAGGGTCATTGCCTGCGCGGGCGGCACGCCCAGGCGCACCACGGCCGCGAGCTGGGCCTCGACCATGTCGAGGTCGCCCGGGTCGGGCTCGGAGCCCGCATGCAGGCGCGCGCCGTCGCGCCGCGCCAGCAGCGCGCGCCGGAAGCTGCGCGCGTTCTCGCGCAGGAAGCCCTCCCAGCTCTCGTCGGGCAGCGGCAGCTTGCGGTGATGGCTGCGGCGCAGGATCTCGCCGTTCATCGCGTCGAGCAGCGCGCGCTTGTTCTTGAAGTGCCAGTAGAGGGCGGGCTGCTGCACGCCGAGCCGCTCGGCCAGCAGCCGGGTGCTGAGCTTGTCCATGCCGACCTCGTCGAGCAGCGAGAGTGCCGCCTCGAGGATCGCTTCGCGGTCCAGTTTCATTCAGATGTGCTTGCTGGGTGTCGATCCGGGAGGGTACTTCACAGTCCAAAATTTATCGCTGATAATTCCTTATCAACGATAAATTCCAACATGTCTTCTCCTTCCATTCCATTCGCCGGAGGCCGCCACGCGCAGGCGGTGATCCTGGCGATCGTCACGCTCGACGCCATCGGCATCAGCCTGGTCATGCCGATCGTGCCGAGCCTGCTGCGCGAGGTCGGCCACAGCGGCGAGCTCGGCTGGCACTTCGGCGCCTTCCTCTCGCTCTACGCGCTGATGCAGTTCCTCTGCGCGCCCGTGCTCGGCGCGCTCAGCGACCGCTTCGGCCGCCGGCCGGTGCTGCTGATCTCCGTGCTGGGCGCCGCGATCGACGCGCTGTTCATGGCCTTCGCGCCCTCGCTGTGGCTGCTGTTCGTGGGCCGCGCGATCGCCGGCATGACGGGCGCGAGCATGGCCGTGGCCTCGGCCGCCATCGCCGACCTCACGCCCGAGCACCAGCGCGCGCGCTGGTTCGGCCGCATGGGCGCCTGCTTCGGGCTGGGCTTCATCGCCGGGCCGGCGCTTGGCGGCGTGCTCGGCGACCACGGCGTGCGCCTGCCCTTCATCGCGGCGGCCGTGCTCAACGGCCTGACCTTCCTGGTCGGCCTGCTGGTGCTGCGCGAATCGCGGCCGCCGGCGCTCGCCGCGCAGCCCTTCGACCACGGCGTGCTGCATCCGCTCGCGCCGCTGCGCTGGGCCGCGAGCTTTCCCGCGCTGCTGCCGCTGCTCGGCGTGTTCCTGCTGCTGGTGCTGGTGGGCGAGGTCGCGGGCACGACCTGGGTGCTCTACGGCCAGGACCGCTATGCCTGGAACGGCACCATGGTCGGCTTCTCGCTCGCGGTCTTCGGCCTGCTGCATGCGCTGGTGCAGGGCTTCGCGGCCGGCCCGCTGGTCGAGCGCTGGGGCGAGCGCGCGGCAATCGCCGTCGGCACCATCGCCGACGGCACCGGCTATGCGCTGATCGCCTTCGCCTCCCAGGGCTGGATGGCCATCGCGCTGCTGCCGCTGCTGTGCATGGGCGGCGTCTGCGCGCCCGCGCTGCAGGCCACGCTGTCGGCGCGCGTGGGCGAGGCGCAGCAGGGCCGGCTGCAGGGCGTGCTCGCGAGCATCACCAGCCTGGCCGCGGTGTTCGGGCCGCTGCTGATCAGCCCGCTGTACTTCGCGTTCCGCACGCGCTTTCCGGGCATCGTGTGGCTCGCGGGCGCCTCGCTCTACCTGTTGTGCCTGCCGGTGCTGCTGCGCCGCACGCGCTGAGCCGCTCCGCCGGCAGCGCGGTCACTTCTCGATCGTCTTGTTCCAGCGCGCGTTCCAGGCCGGCCGGTTGGCGTTGATGCTCTCCCAGTCGATGGTGATCGCGGTCTTCATCCACTGGTTGATCTCGGCCACCTGCGTCGCGCCCTCGCCCACGGCCGGGGCCTTGGGGTTGGTCGGGATCTGCGCGCCGTACTGCAGCACGTTGGCCTGCGCCAGCGGGCTCAGCAGGAACTCGGCGAGCTTCTGCGACAGCTCGGGCTCGCTGTTGTTGGCGATCACGCACTGGCCCACCATCAGCACCACCGCGCCTTCCTTGGGCGGCGCGTATTCCACCGGAATGCCCTTGACCTTGAGCGCGGCCACGGCCGTCGGCGTGAGCGGGAAGATCGCGGCCTCGCCGGTCTGCACCATCTCCGAGAGCTTGGCCGAGCTCGGGATGTACTCGAGCACGTTCGGGCCGACGGTGGTCGGCCAGGCCTTGAAGCCGGGTTCCACGTTCTTGTCGTTGCCGCCCTGGATGCGGTTGAACATCAGGAAGCCGTGCAGCCCGAAGGACGAGGACGACATCGACTGGAACACCACCTTGCCCTTGTACTTCGGATCGGCGAAGTCCATCCACGAAGTCGGCGGCGCCCAGCCCTTTTCCTTGAAGAGCTTCGTGTTGTAGCCGATGCCGGTCATGCCGAGCTGCACGCCCGCGCCCATGTCGTCCTTCAGGC
>Ga0160430_101085_pt1 | contig 11175 bp, 7 predicted proteins | sample HID1971I_E0MG_FD_108274 | JGI IMG/M metagenome (GOLD analysis project Ga0160430, IMG submission 108274) | Enriched millipede-associated microbial communities from UW Madison campus, WI, USA - HID1971I_E0 MG | ecosystem: Host-associated > Arthropoda: Insects > Digestive system > Unclassified ...
CAGTCGGCCTTCAAGGCCAACCAGGAGAGCCGCCAGCGCGTGATCCGCGAGGAGATGAACGGCCTGCTGGCCGAGGTGCGCTACGACCTGGCCTATGCCGACATGCAGAACGCCTTCGCCAACGTCTACAGCGCGATCGGCCTCGACAGCTTCACGCCCGAGGTCAGCAGCCGCGACTCGGTGGCGCAGCTCGCGGGCGGGCTGCAGCGGCTGTGGCAGAGCCGCCAGGACACGACCGGTGCCACCGCGGCCGCTGCCTGCGGCGCGGCGTCCTGACGCGCGACTTCTCTCGTTCCACCACCGGGCCCTCGCTCCATGAACCTCGACGATCCCACCCCCGAGCCGTCCCGCAGCCCCTCGCCCGACCGCGCGCGCTGGCGAACGCTGGCGATCGGCGCCGCCTTCGCGGTCGTGCTGGTCGCGATCGCCTGGGGCTACCTCGGCGGGGGCGGCGCGAAGAAGCGCGAGACGGTGCCGCCGGTGGCCGCGGCGCCCGCGCCGACCCCGGCACCGGCACCATCACCGGCACCATCACCGGCACCTGTTGCAACCGCGGCCAGGCCCGCCCCCGCCGCCGAACCGGTCGTGGCGCCGGGCACCGCGCTCGCCGCGATGGCGCCGCCCGCGGCGCCGTCCACGCCCGCGCCGCCCGCGGCCGCCACGCCACCCCAGGGCACGGGCAATGCCGCCGCCGTCGCCGCGGCCGCCGCCCCCGGCGCGCTGGCCGCGATCGCGCCGGCCGATGCACCGCGCGCCGATGCGAGCGCGGTGCGCGGCGTGGTCAAGCCCAAGGACGAGGTGCTGTTCTCGGCCAAGATCGCCGCGCGCATCGCGCAGATGCCCTTCAAGGAGGGCGAGCGCTTCCAGAAGGGCGCGGTGCTGGTCGCCTTCGACTGCTCGCGCATCCGCGCCGAGGCCAATGCCGCCTGGGCCGCCAACCGCGCGAGCCAGACCATCCTCAAGCAGAGCCAGGAGCTCGACCGCTACGAGGCCATCGGCAAGAGCGACGTGCAGATCGCCAAGGCCAAGGCCGAGCAGACCGGCGCCGAGGCGACCGCGCTCGAGGCCCAGATGCGCGACTGCACCATCGTCGCGCCGTTCTCGGGCATCGTGGTGGAAAACATCTCGCACCAGCACGAGAACGCCGCGGCCGGCAAGGAGCTCACGCGCGTGCTCAACGACAGCGAACTCGAGATGCACCTGATCGCGCCCTCGGCCTGGCTCGGCTGGCTGGCGCCGGGCAGCCCCTTCAGGTTCAGGATCGACGAGACCGGCCGCAGCTACGAGGCCAAGGTCACGCGGCTCGGCGCCGCGGTCGACCCCGTGAGCCAGACGGTGCGCGTGGTCGGCCAGTTCGCGGGCGGCCGCGAGGCGGTGCTGCCCGGCATGAGCGGCAGCGCGGAATTCGCGCAGAACCCGGCCTCGCGGCAGCGCGCGCAGGCCACCCCATGAGAAGGCGGACAGCACCATGAGCGCAGCACCCCTGGGGGATGGTCCTGGAGGCTCCGGAAGCCCCGCGGGCCCGTCACCGAAGCCGGCGCAGGCCGCGCCAGCCGGCGCGCGCGTGGTCGACGCCACGCCGCGCTTTCGCGACGGCACGCTGGTGCTGCTCGAGCTCGAGGCCGAGATCCGGCGCCAGCAGACCGAGAAGGAGCTGGTGTTCCACCTGCTCAATGAGGCCAAGCGCATCCTGCCGTTTCGCCAGGCCTTCTGCCTGCGCCGGCGCCATGCGGACGCGGCCTTCCAGGTCATCGGCGTGTCGAGCCTGGCCGCGGTCGACCGCAACGTGCCGCTGATCCGCTGGATCGAGCGGCTGGTGGCGAGCCTGCCGGCCGAGGCCTCGCGCACCGAGGCGCCGCTGGCCTTCGGCCGCGAGGCCTACGTCGACCCCGAGGAGCGCGACGCGGCGGCCTATCCGTTCGCGCATGCGCTGTGGCTGCCGATGCGCATGAAGGACGGCGACGCGCTCGGCGGCGTGCTGCTGTTCGCGCTCGAGCCCTGGAGCGAGCCGCAGCAGAAGGTGGCGCGCCGGCTGGCCGAGACCTATTCGCACGCCTGGGGCGCGCTGGCCGGGCCGACCCGCTTCTGGGAGCGCTGGCGCTTCGAGCGCCGCACGCGCTGGCTGATCGCCGCGGCGGTGCTGCTGGCCTGCATCTTCCCGGTCTCGATGAGCGCGCTGGCGCCGATGGAGGTGGCCGCGGCCGACCCGGCCGTGATCGCCGCGCCGCTCACCGGCGTGGTGGCCGAGATCCTGGTGCCGCCGAACACGCCGGTGAAGGCCAACCAGCCGATCCTGCGCTTCGAGGACACCAAGCTGCGCAACGAGCTCGAGCTCGCGCAGCGCAAGATGCAGGTGGCGACCGCGCGCTTCGCGAGCACCTCGCAGGCCGCGATCGACAGCGCCGACGCCAACCGCGAGGTGGCGATCAACAAGGCCGAGCTCGACCTCGCCACCGCGCAGTACGACTATGCGCGCGACCTGATGGCCAAGTCGGTGCTCAGCGCGCCGGTCGACGGCATCGCGGTCTACAGCGACCGCCGCGACTGGCAGGGCCGGCCGGTGGAGACGGGCCAGCAGATCATGAAGATCGCCAACGCCGAGCGCATCGAGTTCAGCATCTTCCTGCCGGTGCAGGACAGCATGCTGATCGAGGACGGCGCGCGCGTGAAGATCTACCTCGACAGCGATCCGCTGCGCCCGATCGAGGCCCACCTGCTGCGCGCCGGCTACCAGGCCGAGAAGACCGACGGCAGCACGCTGGCCTTCCGCCTCGCGGCGCGCGCCGACGATGCGCAGGCCCTGCACCAGCTGCGCATCGGCACGCGCGGCACCGCGCAGGTCTACGGCGGCAAGGTGCCGCTGCTGTTCTACGTGCTGCGCCGCCCGATCACCGTGGCGCGCCAGACCCTGGGCTGGTAGGAGGCCGTCGCCCATGGCCCCCAAGCCCGCCATCGCCCAGGGCGAACTGCCCGACGACGCGCTGCTGCCCGAGCTGCGCGAGGAGCTGCGCTTCGACCGCAGCTCGCCGCTGCTCGACGGCGCGCCGAGCTGGAGCATCTTCGACCCGGTGCGGCATGCCTACTTCCAGATCGGCCAGGTCGAGCTCGCGCTGCTGTCGGCCTGGCGCGGCCGCACGGTCGGCGAGATGCGGCGGCTGTTCGCGCAGCAGCAGGGCGCCGAGCCCGAGCCCGGCGCCATCAAGGCGCTGCTGCAGTTCCTCGCGAGCAACAACCTCACGCGCGCGCCGCTGGGCGACGCGGTCAAGAGCCTGAGCGCGCAGGCCAGGGCGCACGACCAGGCCTGGTGGAAATGGCTGCTGCACCACTACCTGTTCATCCGCGTGCCGCTGGTCAAGCCCGACCGCTTCCTGCGCCGCACCGTGCACTGGGTGGCGCCGCTGTTCACGCGCGGCTTCGCGCTGCTGATCGTCGTGCTCGGGCTGGTGGGCCTGTATTTCGTCTCGCGCCAGTGGGACGAGTTCCTGCACACCTTCCCGTACTTCTTCTCGCTGCAGGGCATCGCGATCTACGGCCTGAGCCTGGCCTTCACCAAGACCCTGCACGAGCTCGGCCATGCCTATGCCGCCACCCGCTACGGCTGCCGCGTGCCGACCATGGGCGTCTCGTTCCTGGTGATGGTGCCGGTGCTCTACACCGACACCACCGACACCTGGAAGCTGCGCTCGCGCAAGCAGCGGCTGCTGGTCGACGGCGCCGGCGTGCTCACCGAGCTGTGCCTGGCGAGCATCGCGACCTTCCTCTGGGCCTTCCTGCCCGACGGGCCGGTGCGCAGCGCCGCCTTCGTCATCGCCACCACGAGCTGGATCAGCACGCTGGCGATCAACCTGAGCCCGTTCATGCGCTTCGACGGCTACTACTTCCTGTCGGACATGATCGGCGTGCCCAACCTCAGCAGCCGCTCGCAGGCCTTCGGCCAGTGGCAGCTGCGCGAGTGGCTGTTCGGCCTGCGCTCGCCGATGCCCGAGCCGGTGGCGCCGCGCACCGCGCGCCTGTTCGCCTTCTTCGCGTGGGCGACCTGGCTCTACCGCTTCTTCCTGTTCCTCGGCATCGCGCTCGTGGTCTACCACTTCTTCTTCAAGGCCGTGGGCATCTTCCTGTTCGCGGTCGAGATCGGCTGGTTCATCGTGATGCCGGTGGCGCGCGAGCTCGGCCACTGGTGGCGCATGCGCGAGCGCATCGTGCCCGGGCGGCGCGGCATCGCGAGCCTGGCAATCCTCGGCGCGCTGTTGCTGGCGGCCTTCGTGCCGCTCGACGTCAACGTCAAGGTGCCGGCCGTGCTCGGCGCTACGCGCGAGGAGCCGGTGTTCGCGCCCGAGGCGGCGCAGGTCGCCGAGCTCAAGGTGCGCCCCGGCGAGCGCGTGCGCGAGGGCCAGGTGCTGTTCACGCTGGCCTCGCCGATGCTCGAGCAGGAGCAGCGCGAGGCACGCATCCGGCTCGCGCTGCTGCAGGCGCGGCTCGCGCGTTCGGTGGCCGACAAGATCGACCGCGCCCAGACCCAGGAGCTGCTGCGCGGCGTGGTGGCCGAGCAGGAGAACCTCAGCGGCCTGGCCAAGCGCCGCGCGCTGCTGCAGGTGAAGGCCCCGTTCGCCGGCACCGTGGCCGACTACGACGCCGAGCTGCATCCGCAGCGCTGGATCACCGGCAAGCAGCTGCTGGCGCGCATCGTCGACGAGGGCGGCGCGCAGGACCTGCGCGGCTATGTCGAGGGCCAGCATGCCTGGCGCCTGCGCGACGGCGCCGTCGGCCGTTTCGTGCCCGACGATCCGCGGCAGGCCAGCTTCGAGGTGCGGCTGGTGGGCCTGTCGTCGGTCGCGGCCGAGGAGATCGATTCGGCCTACCTGCAGTCGGTGCACGGCGGCCCGATCGCGGTCAACGTCACCGACAAGGGCAAGGCGGTGCCCAACCAGAGCCAGTACCCGCTGCTGATGCGGCCGCTGGAACCGCAGCGCGACGCGATCTACCTGCACCAGATCGTGCGCGGCGTGGTCACGCTCGACGCGCAGGGCGAGAGCTTCTTCGCGAAGGTGGCGCGGCAGGTGCTGCGGGTGCTGGCGCGGGAGAGCGGGTTGTGAGGGCGGTGCGAGCCGCACTGTGGCCCGCTCGTGTGAAGCCGGCGTGACGACGAGGCCGCGCGGGCGCGCGCGCCAAGCTCCCGAGGATTTTCAATCGGACTGACATCTGCCGCTGCGAGCATGGACCGGACCGCTGAAGTCCAATGTTCGGGAGCGAAAGATGACCGCAGTTTCAAGCCGTCGCCGCACGGATCGGCAGACCCGTCTTGAGGCGGCCTTCACCCTCATCGAACTGATGGTGGTGCTCGTCATCATCGGCGTGCTGGCGGCGCTGATCGTGCCCAGCCTGATGGACCGTCCCGACCAGGCACGCGCCACCGCGGCGCGCCAGGACGTGGCGGCCCTCATGCAGGGGCTGAAGCTCTACCGCCTCGACAACGGCGCCTACCCGAGCGCCGCGCAGGGGTTGCGCGCCCTGGTCGAGAAGCCCTCGGCCGGCAAACCGCCGGCCAACTGGCGCCCCTACCTGGAACGGCTGCCCGCCGACCCTTGGGGCAATGCCTACCAGTACCTCAACCCCGGCACCCGCGGCGAGATCGACGTGTTCTCGCTCGGCGCCGATGGCGAGCCCGGCGGCGAGAAGGCCAACGCGGACATCGGTTCCTGGTGATCGCGGGCCCACACGTGCGCGGATCGATCGTCATCGCGGCAAGGGGGCACCGCGCGCGGCAGCGCGGCATGGCGGTCGTGAGCGCGCTCTTCATCGTGGCGCTGATCGCCGCGCTCGCCGCCGTGATGATGAACCGCCAGAGCGCCGCGATCCGCGACACCCAGGGCGAGCAGTCGCGGGTACAGGCGCGCTGGCTGCTGCGCGGCGAACTCGGCGCGGCGCAACAGCTTCTGCGCGCCGAGGCCACGCGCGATCCCACCACCCGGCTCGACGGCGCCTGGAGCCGGCCCTCGGTGCGGCCGGCCGGCGGCCTGCTGGCGGTGGAGGGCGGCGCCCGCCTGGTGAGCGAGATCAGCGACGAACAGGGCAAGTACAACCTGCGCAACCTGGTCGAGCGCGGGCGCATCGACCCGATCGAGCTCGGGATCTTCCAGCGCCTGTGCGCCTCGCTCGGCGTGCCGGCGACCGCATCGCAGGCGATCGCGCGACGCATCGCGCTGAGCTTCGGTGACGACGAGTCCGCCACCTCGGGGAGCTTCGCGGCGCAGGAAGGCGCGGTCGATCCGGCGGCCGTGGCCGCCGCGTCGCTGGGCCTGCCGCTCGACCTGCCACGCCAGCCCAGGGCGCCGCGCCCGCGCGCGGTGGAGGACCTGCTCGCTACTGCCGGCGTCGACGCCGCGGCGGTCGCCAGGCTGGCTCCCTTCGTCACGGTGCTGCCGTTTCGCACCTGGATCAACGCCAACACCGCGAGCGCCGAACTGGTGGCCGCGGGCGTGCCGGGCCTGTCGCTCGAACGCGCGCGCGAACTGCTGGCCGCGCGCGACCGTGGCCAGTGGTTCATCAACACGGGCGATTTCTCCAACCGACTCCAGATGCCGGAACTCGACACCCTGGCCCTGCGCATCGGCGTCACCAGCAACTGGTTCCGCGTGGCCAGCATGCTCGAGACGCCGCGCACGAAGTTCTTGCAGACGGTGCTGCTGCTCGACGACAAGGCCTCGCTGCCGCGCGTGATGTGGTTGCGGGAGGGCGCATGAAAGCCCGCCCCGTGCAGCGCCTGCGGCTGCGGCTGCCCGCATGGGCGGGCGAGGGCGGCGGCCCGGTGCGGGTGCATTGCGGCTGGCGCGCGGAAGACGGCAGCTGGCACGACGAGGGCGAGATGGCGCTGGCGGCCATCGCCGAGCGCTTCGCGGCCCGGCGCGTGGAAGCGGCGCTGCACCCGGCCGACACGCCGATGCGGACCTTCGTCCTGCCGCCGCTCACCGGCCGCCGGCTGCGCGAGGCCGTGCTGGGTGCCGTGGAACCCTGCGCGCTGCAACCGGTGGAACAGCTCGTGGTGGCCTTCGGCCCGCGCGATGCGCGCGGCCAGGTGCCGACCGCCTGGGTGGCGCGCGACACCATCGAGGGCTGGCGCGCGCTGCTGCATCGCCACGGCCTGCCGGTGCGCGAGCTGCACCTGCCGCCCGCCTTCCTGCCCATGGCCGCCGAAGGCGGGACGGCCTGGCCCATCGAGCGCTGGCTGATCGTGCGCATGGGCGCGACCCAGGGCTTCGTGCACTGGCTGCCCGAGGGCGAGGACCGCGCGCTGGCGCTCGCCGCGCAGGCGGGCGATGCGGCGCCGGAGGCGATCCGATGGCTGGACGACGAGCCGGCGGATGCCGCGCACTGGTCGGGCGAAGGCTGGGGCTGGGCGCTGCCCGCGGGTGAGGCCGCGAGCGAGGGCATGGCCGCCTCGCTCGCGCTGCCCGCGCTGGGCTGGGGGGCGCTCGCGCTCTTGGTGTGGCTGACCGTCCTCAACGTGCAGGCCGACCGCCTGGCGGCACGGGGGCAGGGCCTGAAGCGGCAGATGGCGGCGCGCGTGCAGGCTGCCTTCCCCGACATCCCGGTCGTGGTCGATCCGCTGAAGCAGGCGCGCCAGCACGAGGATGCGCGCGCCGCCGGCGACCTGCCCGCCACCGGGAGCGACTACGCGGGCCTTTCGCAGGCCGCCGCGAGCCTGCTGGCCGAGGTGCCCGCGGGACAGGTGCAGCGGCTCGACTACGCCGCGGGAACGCTGCGCCTGCGCTGGCGCGAGGGTGGCGCACCGGTGGGCGAGGCATGGCGTGCGTTGCAGGCCCGGGGCCGCGAACGAGGATGGGTGCTCGAGGGCGATGCGGCCGAGTGGCGCCTCGGTGTCGCGGCGGGCGACAAGGCTGCGGCGCCGGCGGCACAGGGCGGCCCATGACGCGGTCCATGACGCGGCCCATGAACGCCGTCCCGCGGCGCCTGCACGCGCTGGCCGGCCGATGGATTGCGGCGGCACAGCGGCTGCGCGCGGGCAGCGCGCGCTGGCGCGCCTTGCCCGCGCGCGACCGCCTGGCGGCGGGCATCGCGGCGCTGGTGATGGTGCTGGCCCTGCTGTGGCTGCTCGCGGCCCAGCCCGCGCTCGAGCGGCGCGCGCGCTGGCAGCGCGAGCTGCCGCTGTTGCAGGCCCAGTCCGCCGAGCTCGAGCGGCTGCTGGCCGACGTGCCCTCGGCACGTCCGCTCGACGCACCGCGGCGCGGCGGCACGACGGACGCCGACGGCCTGCGCGAACCGCTCGCCGTCGGGCTCGACCGTGCCGGCCTGCGCGGCCTCTACCGCATCGACGCCGTCGTGGCCGATGCGCCCGGCGCCGCCGGCAAGCCGGCCCCGGCCAAGGCCTGGCGCATCGAATTCGACGCACCCGTTCCGCCGGGACGCGTGCTTTCCTGGCTCGCGGAAGTCGCCGCGCGCGGCGACCTCGAGGTCGGCGCCGCGATGCTCGAGCGTGTCGCACCTGTCGCTTCCGGCAACGGCGGCGACGGCGGGGCGCAAGGCAGCGTGCGCGGCCGGGTGGACCTGCGGTCCACCCAACTCATCAAGGACGGTCAGTGATGCGAGATCGAATGGGCCCGGCATGGCGCCGATGGGCAACGGCGTGCGGCCTGGCATTGGCCGCCGCGGGCAGCGGCGCGGCGCCGGCCACGGACACCCAGGGCGTGGCGGCCGCCGCCGCGCCACAGCCCGCGCGCGGCGGTCGCGACGAGCGCGTGGTGCTCAACTTCGTCGATGCCGACATCGCCTCGGTGGTCTCGGCGCTCGCCCGCTTTCTCGGACGCAGCTTCCTGTTCGACCCGCGCGTGAAGGGCCAGATCACCCTAGTGTCCGAAGGCGAGGTGTCCGCGCCCACGGCCTACGCGATGCTGTCCTCGGCCTTGCGCATGCGCGGCTTCGCGATCGTCGACGTGGGCGAGGTGAGCCGCGTCGTGCCGGTGGCCGACGCGAAGCTGCAGGGCGGCAGCGTCAACACCCGCAGCCCCGGTGGCGGGCTGGCCACGCGCACCTTCCGGCTCGCCTACGAGAACGCCGAGGCGATGCTGCCGGTGCTCAAGCCGTTGATCGCGGCCGAGAACAGCATCGCCGCCTATCCGGCCAACAACACGCTGGTGGTGACGGACTACGTCGACAACCTCGAGCGCCTGGCGCGCATCATCGAGAGCATCGACACGCCGACCTCGCTCGACGCCGATATCGTCAAGCTGCGCAACGGCGTGGCCACGGACGTGGCCGCGCTGGCGTCGGAACTGCTCGAAGGCAGCGCTGGCGAGAAGGGCCGGCGCGACATCGTGGTGCTGGCCGATCCACGCTCCAACAGCATCGTGATCCGCTCCAGCAGCCCGGGACGCACGGCGCTCGCGCGCGAACTGATCGCCAAGCTCGAGAACGCGCAGAGCGATCCGGGCAACCTGCACGTGGTCTACCTGCGCAACGCACAGGCGGTGAATCTCGCGGGCGTCCTGCGCGGACTCCTGACCGGCGAATCGCCGGACACCGCCACCAGCGGCAGCGGCTCGGTGCGCGCGGCGCTCGGCGCGGGCGGCATGCTCGCGGGCGCCGGGGCCGCGAACAGCGGCGGCACGGCGGGAACGAACGGCACGAGCGGCACCGGGGGGAGCAGCGGCAGCAACACCTCGGGCGGCAGCAACGGCAGCCGCTTCGGTGGCGGCGTGTCCGGTACCGTGGGCGGCACCGGCGGCCGCGGCGGCTCGGCGAGCGGTGGCGGGCTGGGCGGCGGGGGCGGGGCCACCGCGTTCTCCGCGGGCGGCGTGACGGTGCAAGCCGATGCCACCACCAACACCCTGCTGATCGCCGCGCCCGAACCCATGTACCGCAGCCTGCGGCGCGTGATCGACACGCTCGACCAGCGGCGCGCGCAGGTGCTGGTCGAAAGCCTGATCGTCGAGGTGACCGAGACCGATGCGGCCGAGCTCGGCATCCAGTGGATGGCCACCGGCCGCAACGGCCAGGTGATCGGCGGCGCGAACTACGGCGCGGCCACGCTCAACGCGGCCGCGCGCAATTCCATCGAGGCCTTGCCGCGCGGACTCAACATCGGCATCGTCGACGGCACCGTCAACCTGCCGGGCGTGGGCGAGATCCTCAACCTCAAGATGCTCGCGCGCGCGCTGCAGGCGAAGAACGGCGCCAACATCCTCTCGACCCCGAACATCCTCACGCTCGACAACGAGCCCGCGTCGATCATGGTGGGCAAGACCGTGCCTTTCGTGAGCGGCCAGTACATCACCAACGGCACCACCAACAACAACCCGTTCCAGACCATCCAGCGCGAGGACATCGGCCTGAAGCTCAACATCCGCCCGCAGATCTCCGAGGGGGGAACCGTCAAGCTCGACATCTACCAGGAGGTCTCGAGCATCGACGAGCAGAACTCGGGCCTCTCGGGCATCGTCACCAACAAGCGCGCGCTCGACACCAGCGTGCTGGTGGACGACGGCCAGATCATGGTGCTCGGCGGACTGATGGAAGACAGCGTGACCCACGGCAGCGAGGGCGTGCCGGTACTCGGCGACGTGCCGGTGCTCGGCAACCTGTTCCGCTACGACAAGCGCCAGCGCGCCAAGACCAACCTGATGGTGTTCCTGCGGCCCTACGTGATCCGCGACGCGAACGCGGGCCGCGGCCTCACGCAGGACCGCTACGACTTCATGCGCATGCAGCAGGGCCGCGTGCGGCCGCCCGCGCGCGGCCTGCTGCCCGGCATGGGCGCGCCCGCGTTGCCGCCTTCGGACGTGCCGGTGGCCGCGCGCACGCGCTCGCTCGACCTGCGTCCCGAAGGCTGGGAGCGCACGCGCGAGCAGGCACCGCCCGCCACCCTCACCGACAGTGCCGTGCGCCAGCGGCCCGCGCCGCCGCCGCAGGCCGCCGAGGACGCGGTGCGCACCCGGCTTCCGCTAGGCCTGACCGTCGCCTCCGATCCCTCGGCGCTCTACGGGGGAACCAACGACAAGGTCACGGTGATCCAGATCGCCGATGTGCGCGCCGACCAGGATGCGCAGCGCATCGTCCAGCGCGTGCGCATCAGCGGCATCGCCGCCTATGTGGTCGGCGGGCCCGGCGGCGAGGGCAACCTGGTGCGTACCGAGGTCGCGCGCGACCCGCAGGCCGTGGACA
>Ga0160430_101087_pt1 | contig 11167 bp, 9 predicted proteins | sample HID1971I_E0MG_FD_108274 | JGI IMG/M metagenome (GOLD analysis project Ga0160430, IMG submission 108274) | Enriched millipede-associated microbial communities from UW Madison campus, WI, USA - HID1971I_E0 MG | ecosystem: Host-associated > Arthropoda: Insects > Digestive system > Unclassified ...
CGCGAAGAGCAGCATCACGACGGGCCCGAACACGATGCCCGCGCGACCGATGAGCGCGACCAGGCCGGTGATGGGGGCGGCGATCGCGATGAGGGTCAGCCCGATGGCGGCGGCGTTCGCCCAGTAGTCGCCCTGCAGCGAGCCGAACCAGCCGCCGAGGATCCAGGCGAGCAGCAGCCCGCCCACGGCCCCGTAGACGACCACGGCGAAGACGCGGCGCATGGCGCCGATGACGACGAGCGAGACGGCGATGCCGCCGATAATGCCGCCCAGCACGAGCGGGAACATCGCCGTGGCGATGCCGGTGCCGCGGGCATCGGTCTCGGCGAGCGGCACGATGTCGGTGACCGCGACCACGATCGTGTCCGGGGCGGGCGCGCCTGCGGCCGCCGCGGCCGCCTGGGCCTGCGCGTTCACGCCCTCTTGCAGGTTCGCGGCGGCCCCGGTCAGCATCTGGGCGACGGCGACACCGGCGCCCGACGCGATGAGCACCTCGGGCTTCTCGCCCAGGATGACGGCGCCGTAGACGTCGCGCTGCTCGATGGCCTGCACGGCGGCGGCGCGATCGTCGACCGTCTCGAGCGCGACGGCGCCGTCGGCCTTCTCGTCGATGGCCTCCGATGCCGCTGTGACGGCCGCTTCGGGGCCGGCGATCGCGACCGGCAGGTCCTGCGGGTCCATCGTGACGGTCGGCCACGAGAAGGCGAGCACGAGCACGCCGACGAGCGCCACGAGCGCGAGTGCGAGCCCGGCGACCCGCGCGAGCGGCGTGTGCGCGGTCGTGGCATCGGGATGCGACATGATTCCTCCAATAAAAACGAATATTCGTTCTTTATTGTGCGCCGAGCTTCTATGCTTGTCAAGAACGCCCGTTCGGTTTGGGCACGAGGAGGGTACGGATGCCGAAGGTCACCGACGAGTATCGTGCGGCACGCCGCGACGAGATCATCGAAGCCGCACTGCGGAGCTTCGCCGCGCGCGGCATCCAACGCACCTCGATGGCCGACGTCATCGAGAGCTCGGGACTGTCGGCCGGCGCGATCTACGGGCACTTCGCCGGCAAGAAGGAGCTGTTCTCCGCCGTCGCGGAACGGGTGCTCGACTCGCGGTCGGCCGAGCTCGAGGAGCTCGGTCGCGACGGCGCCGTGCCGTCGCCCGGCGAGCTCATGGCCTCGCTCCTCGGCGGCATGAGTCGCGAACCCTTCGCCGACGTCGTGGTGCAGCTCTGGGGCGATGCCGCGATCGACCCCGAGATCCGGTCGATGGTGCAGGGCGTGTTCGCCAAGCTCCGCGGCATCCTCGAGGCCGGCATCCTCGCCTGGGCGCGGGCGAACCCCGACCGTGTCGAGGGCGACCCGGCCGAGTGGGCGAAGCGCGCCGCCCCCGTCGTGCTCGGATTCGGACCCGGGTTCCTGCTGCAGCGCGCACTCATCGACGACTTCGACGCCGAGTCCTACATGGCGACGCTGCCGGAGCTCCTCCCCCGCTGACGCGTCAGATGCCCTGCCACGACGGCTTGTTGTTCCACGCGTGGCGGTAGTAGTCGAGGTTCTCGAGCAGCGATGCCGCCGCCTCGTCGACGATCACGGTCGTGTGCGGGTGCAGCTGCACCGCGGAACCGGGCTGGCTCGCCGTCACCGGCCCCTCGACCGCGGCCGCGATCGCCTTCGCCTTCGCCTCGCCGAACGCGAGGAGCACGAGGTGGCGGGACCGGAGGATCGTGCCGATGCCCTGCGTGATGCAGTGCATCGGAACGTCGTCGGGCGAGTCGAAGAACCTGGCGTTGTCGGCACGGGTCGGCGCGGTCAGCGTCTTGACGCGGGTGTGCGACGCGAGCGAGGACCCGGGCTCGTTGAAGCCGATGTGCCCGGTGCGCCCGATGCCGAGGATCTGGAGGTCGATGCCGCCGGCCGCGTCGATCGCGGCCTCGTAGTCGGCGCCGGCGTGCTGGATCGAGGCGGGGTCGCCGTTCGGCACCCGCACGAGTTCGGGCGTGAGGCCGAGCGGCTCGACGACCTCGCGCGTGATGACGGCGCGATAGCTCTCGGGGTGACCCGCCGGCAGCCCGACGTACTCGTCGAGCGCGAAGCCGCGCACGCCGCGGACGTCGACGCCCTGCTCGGCGATGCGGCCGGCGAGGGCGCGGTACGTCGCGAGCGGGGTCGATCCCGTCGCGAGTCCCAGCACCGCATCGGGCTTGCGACGGATCAGCGAGACGATCGAGTCGGCGACGAGATCGCCTGCCGCGCGCTCGTCGTCGACGATTACGAGTTCAGCCATGAAGGTTCTCCAACGAGGGCGGCGCCGACGGCGGCCGCGGGGAATCCGAACGGGATGACCTGCACCCGCTCTGCGAGATCGGTCGAGGCGAGGAAGGGAGACCCCCCGGCCCATTCATTCAGGATACGGCGGATTCCGAACAGGAGCGGTTCACCGAGCGACGCGAGTCCCCCGCCGATCACGATGTCGTCGACATCCGTCGTGAGGGCCAGCAGTCGCACCGCGGAGGCGGCGCCGCGGAAGAACCGGTCGCGCACCTCGATGGCATGCTCGTCGCCGGCCTCCGCCGCGTCGAAGAGCTCCCGGGCCGGCAGCGGGTGGTCCGTCGGCCACATGCGCGCGATCGCCGAGCCCGACGCGAGCGTCTCGAGGCACCCACGCTGACCGCATCCGCAGACCACGCCGGCCGGGTCGACGGGGATGTGCCCGATCTCGCCGGCGACGCCGTGCCCGCCGCGCAGGAGCTCGCCGTCGAGCACGATGCCCGCCGCGAGCCCGGTGCCGAGGTTCAGGTACGCCATCGAGTGGGCCGTGATGCCGTCGGCGACGCCGAGCAGGTGGTGCGCTCCGAGCGCCGCCGCCTTGACATCGTTCTCGACGCGGACGGCCACCCCGAGTTCGTCCGAGAGCCGCGGACCGAGGTCGAGGCCCTCGAGCCCGAGGTTGACCGCGTGCTCGACCCGGCCGGTCGCGTTGTCGACGGCACCGGGGATGCCGATGCCGATCGACGAGAACGAGGCCGACGAGACTCCGGCGAGCTCGCTCATGCGCGCCACGACCTGGAGCGCGGTCGACACGACCTCGGGTGCGCCGAAGCCGGTGGGCAGCGAGACGAGGTCGCTCAGCTCGCCGTCGGCGCCGATCGCGACCGCGGCGGTCTTGGTGCCGCCGATGTCGATGCCGAGCTTCATGCCACGTCCACCGTCTCGCCGGCCAGCGCCGCGCCCACGAAGGCGAGCAGCGCCGAGCCGATGAGACGTGATGCGCCGAAGGTCGAGACGTCGGCGTAGGCGCGATCGTTCGAGGGCCAGCCCATGTCGACCGTCACGACGTCGTCGCGGGCCGCACGCAGGCGATCGATCGCCTCGACGGCGAACGGATGCCGGTGCAGGTCCTTGCCGACGACCAGCACGGGGCCGGCGAGCTCGGCGATGCCGTCGAGCGGCGCACCGTCGGCGACGCGGACCGCGGTGCCGAACCAGTCGGGCGTCCCGTCGACGAGTCCGCTCGCGAAGGGCCCCCACGGCGCGACGCCCACGGCGATGTTCGCCACGGTGTCGATGCGCACGACGGTGCCGATGCGGGAGGCGGACGCCAGGCGGGTGCGCGCGGCATCCGACACCTCGAAGGAGGCGGCGAGGGCGGCGAGCTCCTCGGCGTCGTGCTGCGGCTCGACCTCCGCGACGGCGGGCGGGACCGCGGGCGCGTCGGCGCTCAGCGAACGCACCCGGTCGGCGGCCTCGCGGATGCGCTCGGCGGGAAGCCGGCCTGCCGCGACGGCGGCCTCGACCGCGTCGACGATCTCGTCGAGCTGCGCGTCGGTGTTGTCGGATCCGATGCAGAGCAGGTCGCAACCGGCGGCGAGGGCGAGCACGGCCGCCTCAGGGATGCCGTGCACGCCGCTCGCCCCCTTCATGTCGAGGGCATCGGTGACGATGACGCCCTCGAACCCCAGCTCCCCGCGGAGCAGGCCTTGCAGAATGCGGGAAGAGAGGGTGGCCGGGTTCTCCGCGTCGAGCTGCGGGAGCAGGATGTGGCTGGTCATGATCGTGCGCGTGCCGGAGGCGATCGCCGCCCGGAACGGCACGAGCTCGCGCTCGCGCAACGTCTCGAGCGAGACGTCGACGACGGGCAGCGCCAGGTGCGAGTCGGTCGCCGTGTCGCCGTGGCCCGGGAAGTGCTTCGCGCTGGCCGCGACGCCCGTCGACTGCACGCCCGTGACCCAGGCGGCGGTGTGCCGCGCGACGAGGTCGGGGTCCGCGCCGAAGCTGCGCACGCCGATGACCGGGTTGTCGGGGTTGGAGTTCACGTCGATGTCGGGTGCGAACGTGACCGTGCACCCGGTGGCCGCGAGCGCGACTCCCACCTCGCGGGCGACGCGCTCGGTCAGCTCGGTCTCGTCGAGGCGGCCGAGCACGGCGTTGCCGGGGTACGGCGCGCCACGGTCGTAGAAGAGGCGGGTGACGTCGCCCCCCTCCTCGTCGATCGCGACGACCGCGAGCGGGTTCGCCTCGCGAAGGGTCGCGTTGAGCGCCCGGAGCTGCTCGGCGTCGACGATGTTCGGACCGAACACGCACACGCCGCCGAGCCCGTCGCGCAGTCGCGCGAGCAGCCATTCGGGTGCCGTCGTCCCGGCGAATCCCGGGAGCAGGGTCGTATGGATGTCCCGGCGCAGGTCGGCGACCGCGTCGGGGTGGTGCAGCGCGTTCATCCCTTGACGGCTCCGCTCACGAGGCCGCCGGTCATGCGGCCCTGCACGAAGAGGAAGAAGATCACGACGGGCAGCGCGATGAGCGTGGAGCCGGCCATGACGGCGCCCCAGTTCGTCGCCTCGGTGGCCGACTGGAAGGAGTTCAGCCACGGCGGGAGCGTGAGGTTGTAGCCCTTGAGGAAGAGGAGTGCCATGAGGAACTCGTTCCAGCTCTGGATGAAGGCGAAGATGCCGGTCGAGACCAGACCAGGGGCGAGCAGCGGGAAGGTCACCTTCCAGAAGGCCTGCGCCTTGGTGCAGCCGTCGATCTGGGCCGCCTCCTCGAGGTCGGCCGGAACCCCGGCGACGAAACCGCGGAGGGTCCAGATCGTGAACGGCACGACCGACGCGAGGTGCACGATGAACAGCCCGATGAGCGTGTTCATGAGGCGCCAGTCGTCGACCATGTTGTAGATCGTGTACATCATCGCCTCGCCGGGCACCATCTGCACGACGAGCACGCTCACGATGAAGACGTAGCGGCCGCGGAAGGCGAACCTGGCGAGTGCGATCGACGCGAGGAAGGCGAAGATGCCGCAGACCACGACGACCGAGAGCGCGACGATCAGGCTCGAGGCGAGCGCGTGCGGGAAGTCGGTCTGGCCGGGGGCGGCCTCGCGCGTCCAGGCGGTCACGTAGTTCTTGAACGTGAACTCGAGCGGGAAGAAGCTCGGGTTGCGGCTGATGATCTGGTTCGACGGGGTGAACGACATGTTCACCATCCAGTAGACCGGGAAGACCGAGCAGAGGAACACGAGGATCGCGACGGTGTTGATCACGATCTTGGGTGCGCCGAAGCGGTGGGTGCGCCGGGGCTTCTGGGTGCGGGACGTCATGCGGCCCGGGGTCTCGGCGAGCTGGACGGCGGGAGAGATCTGCGTGGTCACGCTTCCTCCTCCTTCAGGCTGGAGCGGACGTTGTAGTAGGAGATGCCCATGAGCAGGATGACCATGAACACGCCGATGGCGGCGGTCACTCCGAACTCGCCGAGCCCCTGCCGGAACAGGTAGGTGCCGAGCACGTTCGTTTCAGAGACGAGGCCGCCCTGCTGTTGCAGGGCGTACACCTGCGTGAAGATGCGGAGGTTCCAGATGGTCTCGAGCACGATCACGGCCGTGAGCACATTGCGCATGTACGGGAGCACGATGAGGCGGAAGCGCTGCCAGGCGTTCGCGCCGTCGAGCTGCGAGGCTTCGAGCACCTCGTCGGGAACCTGGCCGAGGCCCGCGTAGAACGTGAACGCCGCGAACGGAAGGCTCTGCCAGACGATGATGATGACGAGGACCATCATGAAGGACCAGGGGTTGGCGAGCCACCCGTGGCCACGGAAGTCCTGCGTTCCGGTAAGGGTGTTCAGCACCCAGTTGACGAGACCGTAGTCGGTGTCGAAGATCCATCCCCAGACGACCGTGGCCGAGAGGGGCGGCATCGCCCAGGCGAGCAGCAGGCCGATGGAGACGAGCAGCCGCCAGCCCTTCGTGAGTCGCAGCATGAGCAGCGCGATCAGCATGCCGCCGGCGACGATGATCACGGTCAGGACGACCATGAGGCCGAGGCTTCGCGCGAGCACGGCCGGGAAGTCCGACTCGGTGAAGACCTCGATGTAGTTGTCGAACCCGACGAAGTTCGCCGGGGTGTCGAGCATCTTGTTCTTGATCTCGAGGTCGGTGAACGACGTGATGATCATGACGATCGTCGGGTAGACGACCATGATTCCGAGCAGCACGATGCTGGGGGCGAGCAGCATCCAGGGTGCGAACGGGAACTTCTTCTTCTTGGGGCTGCGGCCGGCAGCGGTCTGGGGTCTCGGAGGGCGGGTACCGGGCGTGCGCGGCGCTGCGTCGTGCTCCGTGAGGGTTGCGCTCATCGGCTGCTCCTCGGGTGGTCGCGGGGGAATCGCGGGTGGGTCTGATGGTACGGGCGCGGGACCATTCCCGGCAGGGGAACGGGGGGCGGAGCTGTGTGGGACTCCGCCCCCCGCGTCGGGCTCAACAGGCTAGCTGTTGAGGATCTCCTCGATCTGCGCGTCGAGGTCGGTCGCGATCGACGTCACGTCGCCACCCTGGGCGATCTTGACGAGCGCCTCCTGGATGATCTGCGCAGCCTCGACCTCGGCCCACTTGGGCGTGGTCGGGGTGACCTTCGAGTTCTCGAGCGCGACGGCCTGGGCCTTGGCGATCTCGGTGTCGGGCAGGTTGGCCGCCGAGGCCGTGAGGCCCGGGGTCAGGCCACCGGCGGCCAGGAGGTCCTGGTAGCCGGCGCTCGCCATGATGTCGAGCGCGGCACGGGCCTGCTCGGGGTTGGCGCTCTTCGTCGCGACGGCGACGTTCGAGCCGCCGGCGAAGATCGGGGCGGTCTCGCCGGCCGTCTCACCCGGGAGGGCGAAGGCCTTGAGGTCGGCACCGTAGGTGTCGGGGCAACCGGGCGCGTCGGCGTCGGCCGGCGCGGTGATCGACCACTGCACCCACGCCGGAGCGGAGAGGAAGACGTCCTCACCGGCGCAGAACGGGACCTGCGGGTCGGTCTCGTCGCCGTCCTTGGCCGCGTTCGAGGCGTTGACGTAGACGTCCTGCAGCTGCGTCAGGCCCTCGATGCCGCCTTCGCTCGAGAAGCCGGCCTTCCAGGTGTCGCCCTCCTGCTCGGCGATGAATCCGCCGTGCGACCAGACGTAGGGAAGGGCGTTGTACCAGTCGCGGCCCGGAGCCCAGATGCCCGAAACGGTGTCCGTCTTGCGCGCCTTGCCCGTCGCGACGTACTCGTCGAGCGTCGTCGGGATCGCCGTGTCGCCGAGGATCTGCTGGCTGTAGAACACGATGCGTCCACCGGCGTAGTACGGGGCGGCGTAGAGGTCGCCGTCGTACGTGGCCGACTCGACGAGGCCCGGGAGGTAGTCGTCGGTGTTGAAGTCCTCGAGCGGGAGGAACAGGCCCTGGTCCGCGAAGCTCGCGGTCTGGGTGTTGCCGACCTCGACGACGTCGGGCGAGTCGTTCGACTGGAGCGCCGCCGCGTAGGTGTCGCTGACGTCGGCCCAGGTCTTCTCCTCGACCGTGAGGGTCCAACCGTCGTTCTCGGACTCGAAGGTGTCCTTGAGGTACGCGCGCGCATCCTTGGGCGTGTCGGTGCCGACGACCCAGACGGTGATGTCGCCGCCGTCAGCCGACGTCGACTCGCCGCCACCGGTGCTGCAACCGGCGAGGGTCAGGGCAGCAGCGGCGCCGAGCGCCACAATGCCGAGTTTCCTCATTTGCGTTTCCTTTCATGGGGTGTGGGTCGCAGCGGGGGTTCGCTGCACCCTTGGTGCGTGGGGCCTAGGAGACCCCGAGTTGTCCGGAGAGGACCATGACGGCCGCGCCGCGGAGGACGATGTCCTGCGCCTGCTCGGTCATCCGGAGCCTCAGATCACGGTTGTGTTCCGCCATCGTCCGCGTCCGGAGCGTTTCGACGGCCGCCAGGGCGAGGGGGCCGTCAAGCAGTTCGGCGGGGCCGCTGAGCGCGACCTCCGACAGGTTGAGGGCACCCACGACGGGTGCCAGCACGATGCCGAGCCGGCGACCGGCTTCGGTGAGGATGGCCTCGCGCTCGGATGCCGCGTGCTCGCCCGCCTCGATGGCGTCGAGTTGCGCGGTGAGCCGGGGCACGGCGAGCCAGGTCTCGAGGCAGCCGTGCTTGCCGCACGCGCACCGGGGTCCGCCGTCGGTGCCGACGACGACGTGGCCGATCTCGCCGGCGGCGAATCCGCCGCCGATGACGGGGCGCCCGCCGATGATGAGCCCGGCGCCGACACCGTGGCCGACCTTCACGAGCAGGAGGTCGTCGGCGGTCGAGATGCCGTGCTCGGCGAGCACGGCGACATTCGCGTCGTTGCCGACGTGCACGGGCAGGGCGAACGCCGCGTGCAGGCGGCCCTGGAGGTCGAGGTCCTGCCAGCCGAGGTTGGGGGCCGAGCGGATGACGCCCTGGGGGTCGACGACACCGGGCGAGCCGACGCCGATGCCGAGCACGGGCGCGGTCGCGGCGGCGACCAGGCGGGCGGCGAGTGCGTCGACGAGGGCCACGGCGGCGTCGCCGGTGGCGCCGTCGCGCGGGACCTCGTCGCGTGCCACGATGCTGCCGTCGAGGTCGACGATCGCGCCGAGGAACCGCTCGTGGTCGGAGAGGTCGAGGCCGATGATCTGGAACGCGGCGCGGTCGACGTCGATGAGGATCGCCGGCTTGCCGGGGCGCGAGTCCTCGCGCTGGCCGAGTTCGACGACGAGCGCCTCTGCGATGAGCTCGGCGACGAGGTCGGAGACGGTGACGCGGGTGAGCCCGGTCTCGCGGGCGACGTCGGCCCGGCTCTGCGGGCCGATCGTGTAGAGCGTCTGCAGCACGAGGGCCCGGTTGTGGCTGCGCGCGTGTTCGGGCAGCACCTTGCCGGTGGGGCGGAGGGCGCGCGACCTGGTGAAGATCGGCGCGTGGTCGAACGGCGCGGTGAGCACGTCTGCACCGACCCCGGTGGGGGTCAGGCTCTCGAGGATCTGACCTCGCTGCGCCTCCGTTGACATGTTTGTTAGTAAAGCTTACGAACAAACGACGCGCAACTGTTCTCCGAAGCTTTTCCTCGCTGTTATCGAACCGTGATCAGCTCGACTCCCGAGCTCCCCCGCGATTCCGACGGATGCCGCGACATCCGGCGACGACCGCGGCCGGCGACGACGAAGGGGCGGATGCCGCAGCATCCGCCCCTTCGCCGTGGACCGCCGATCAGGCCGCGACGCGCGCCTTCAGGTTGTCGGAGAGGGTCTGCAGGAACTCCTCGGTCGTCTGGTAGGCCTGCTCGGGGCCGACGAGGGCCGCGAGGTCCTTCGTCATGGCGCCCGACTCGACCGTCTTGATGACGACGTCTTCGAGGGTCAGCGAGAAGTCGATGAGCTCCTGGTTGCCGTCGAGCTTGCCGCGGTGCGCGAGGCCGCGCGTCCAGGCGTAGATCGAGGCGATCGGGTTCGTCGAGGTGGGCTTGCCCTGCTGGTGCTGGCGGTAGTGGCGCGTGACCGTGCCGTGCGCCGCCTCGGCCTCGACGACCTTGCCGTCGGGCGTGGCCAGGACCGAGGTCATCAGGCCGAGCGAGCCGAAGCCCTGCGCGACGGTGTCGGACTGCACGTCGCCGTCGTAGTTCTTGCACGCCCAGACGTAGCCGCCCTCCCACTTGAGGGATGCCGCGACCATGTCGTCGATCAGGCGGTGCTCGTAGGTGAGGCCGGCCTCGTCGAAGGCCTGCTTGAACTCGGCCTCGAAGACCTCCTGGAAGAGGTCCTTGAAGCGGCCGTCGTAGGCCTTGAGGATCGTGTTCTTCGTCGAGAGGTACACCGGGTAGTTGCGCGAGAGGCCGTAGTTGAGCGAGGCGCGCGCGAAGTCGCGGATCGACTCGTCGAGGTTGTACATGCCCATGGCGACACCGGAGCCGGGCGACTGGAAGACCTCGAACTGCTGCGGCTCCGAGCCGTCCTTCGGGGTGAAGGTCATCGTGAGCGTGCCCTCGCCCTCGAAGCGGAAGTCGGTGGCGCGGTACTGGTCGCCGAAGGCGTGGCGGCCGACGATGATCGGCTTGTTCCATCCGGGCACGAGGCGCGGGATGTTCGAGATGATGATCGGCTCGCGGAAGATCACGCCGCCGAGGATGTTGCGGATCGTGCCGTTCGGCGAGCGCCACATCTTCTTCAGGCCGAACTCCTCGACACGGGCCTCGTCGGGCGTGATCGTCGCGCACTTGACGCCGACGCCGTGCTTCTGGATCGCGTGCGCCGCGTCGACCGTGATCTGGTCGTCGGTCTCGTCGCGCTTCTGGATCGAGAGGTCGTAGTACTCGAGGTTCACGTCGAGGTACGGGTGGATGAGCTGGTCCTTGATGGCCTGCCAGATGATGCGGGTCATCTCGTCGCCGTCGAGTTCGACGACGGTGCCTTCAACCTTGATCTTGGACACGTTGGGTGGTCTCCTTGCGGTCGTTCGGGAAGAATCGAGGAAGCCTCGAGAGGGCGCGCGAACGCCACCGATGAGTTTACCTCGTCGGTCGGAATATCTTGACATCGAGACATCCGGGGCCTGATCGGAGGGCGCGCCGACGGTTCATGACATCACCGCTACCGACTCCGGCATCCCACAGGTTAGCCTTGGCTGCATGGCTGAGCTGAGACTGGAAGAACTGAACGCGTCGAACATCGTGGCGGCGAACACGCTCTCGCTCAAGCCCGGCCAGGAGCAGTTCATCGCCCCGGTCACCTACTCCGCCGAGGCGACGGTCGTGAACCCCGCCACGTCGTGGCAGCGCATCGTGACCCTCGAGGATCGCGTGGTCGGCTTCATCCACGGCAATTTCGACCCCGAGAACGCGCACGAGGAGTTCCGCGCCTGCATCTGGCGCATCAACGTCGACGCCGA
>Ga0160430_101088_pt1 | contig 11158 bp, 10 predicted proteins | sample HID1971I_E0MG_FD_108274 | JGI IMG/M metagenome (GOLD analysis project Ga0160430, IMG submission 108274) | Enriched millipede-associated microbial communities from UW Madison campus, WI, USA - HID1971I_E0 MG | ecosystem: Host-associated > Arthropoda: Insects > Digestive system > Unclassified ...
ATCGGCAGCAGCATTTCGCTGACTTCTTCCTCGGCGGTTTCGAACCAGGCGGCTTCGCGCAGGAACACGCCTTCCATGAAACCGATGCACCAACCGCGCAGGTCGGAGTCGTCCGGCTCTTCACCCAGGTCCAGGTCGCATGGCAGCTCGAATTCCTCATCGGAGGCCAGCTGGCGGCCGATGTGGGCCTTGAGGGCCAGCAGGGTGGCTTCGATTTCTTCGCGCTGGGCGGCGTCGGCGTAGTGAGGCTCTTCGGCGAACAAGGCGTCGATCCACTCACGGTCCGGTACCACGTCAGAAGAGATCGACAGGGCGGTCAGGTAGCCGTGGGCGGCCACGTAGTCCAGCGCCTCGTCATGCAGCTCATCGGCGTCGAGGAAGGCTTGCAGGCGGGTTAGTTGCTCAGCGAAGGACATTGAAGGGCTACCTTGGGAATAAACGATGCTGAATTCTAGGCTTTCTTGAGCGCCCAGGCCAGCCGCACCGCACATTTGCCCGGTTTTAGCGTGGGCGTCTATTCGTCAGGCGCGCCCTTTGGCGGATGATGCTCGGGTATACTGCCGCGTTTTGTGATGCCCCTGCAGGCCCAGCGCCAATCCGGGAAAACTTCGCTTACGGATTATTTACCGTGGCAGCGCATTTTTTCGGCCAGCCTGTACAGAGGGATTTCGGCACCATTTTGGAGTTTTACATGCTCGAGCAGGCTCAACGCGTCCTCAAGGACATCTTCGGCTACGACAGTTTTCGTGGCCGCCAGGGTGCGATCATTGAGCGCGTGGCCAGCGGCGGTGACGCGCTGGTCCTGATGCCTACCGGCGGCGGCAAGTCGTTGTGTTTCCAGGTGCCGGCCTTGCTGCGCGACGGGCTCGCCGTGGTGGTCTCGCCGCTGATCGCGTTGATGGACGATCAGGTCGCCACCCTCGAAGAACTCGGTGTAGCCGCTGCGGCACTGAACTCCACTCTCAGCGCTGAACAGCAACGTGACCTCGCCGCACGGATCAAACGTGGCGAAGTGAAGATGCTCTACCTGGCCCCCGAGCGCCTGGTGCAGCCACGGATGCTGGCGTTCCTGCAGAGCCTGGAAATCTCCCTGTTCGCCATCGACGAAGCCCACTGCGTATCGCAATGGGGTCACGATTTTCGTCGTGAATACCTGCAACTGGGCCAACTCGCGGAGCTGTTCCCCAGCGTCCCGCGTATCGCCCTGACGGCCACTGCCGACAAACGTACCCGTGAAGAAATCGTCGAGCGCCTGCACCTGCAGAATGCCGAACGTTTCCTCTCCAGCTTCGACCGCCCGAACATTTTCTATCGCATCGTGCCCAAGGAACAGCCGCGCAAACAGTTGCTGGCGTTCCTGTCGGAGCGACGCAGTGATGCGGGCATTGTCTATTGCCTGTCGCGCAAGAAGGTCGACGAAGTGGCCGCGTTCCTCTGCGAGCAAGGCTACCCGGCGCTGCCGTATCACGCCGGCCTGCCCAACGAACTGCGTGCTTATCACCAGAAGCGCTTCCTCAACGAGGAAGGCCTGATCATGGTCGCGACCATTGCCTTCGGCATGGGCATCGACAAGTCCAACGTGCGCTTCGTCGCCCACATGGATTTGCCCAAGTCCCTTGAGGCGTACTACCAGGAAACCGGTCGTGCCGGCCGTGACGGCCTGCCGGCGGATGCCTGGATGGTCTACGGCCTGCAAGACGTGGTGATGCTCAAGCAGATGCTGCAGAACTCTGAAGGCGATGAGCGCCACAAGCGCCTGGAGCAGCACAAGCTCGACGCCATGCTGTCGCTGTGCGAAGAAACCCGCTGCCGTCGCCAGACCCTGCTGGCGTATTTCGACGAAGACATGCCCCAGCCGTGCGGCCACTGCGACAACTGTGCGGACGGCGTGGAGACCTGGGATGCCACCGAGCCTGCCCGTCAGGGTTTGTCGGCGATCTATCGCACCGGCCAGCGCTATGGCGTCGGCCATCTGGTGGACGTATTGCTGGGCAAGGACAACGAAAAAATCCGCAGCTTCGGTCATCAGCATTTATCGGTATACGGTGTGGGCAAAGCCCGCGCAGAAGGCGAGTGGCGCTCGCTGTTCCGGCAGATGGTGGCGCGCGGTTTGGTCGATATCGATCTGGAAGGCTACGGTGGCCTGCGCCTGAACGACAGTTGCCGGCCATTGCTCAAGGGCGAGGTCAACCTGGAACTGCGTCGCGACCTCAAGCCACAAACAACCGCCAAAAGCAGCACCAGCCAAGCCAGCCAATTGGTGCGCTTCGAAGAGCGCGACCAGTGGGAAGCGTTGCGCGCACTGCGCAAGAAACTGGCGCAGGAACACAGTGTGCCGCCTTACGTCATTTTCCCCGACTCCACCTTGCTGGAGATGCTTCGCGAGCACCCCACCACGTTGGGTGAGATGGCCAGGGTCAGCGGCGTGGGGGCGCGCAAGCTGGAGCGCTATGGCCAGGCGTTCCTCGAAGTGCTCGGCGGGGAGGTCGAGGCACCCAAGGAGGTTGCCGACATTCGCCACGAACTGATCAGCCTGGCGCGTGCCGGCATGACCCCGATCCAGATCGCCGGGCAGTTGCAATGCTCGGAAAAGAACGTCTACACCTTGCTGGCGGAGTCCATTGGCAAGCAGCAGTTATCCCTGGAGCAAGCGCTGGATCTGCCTGAGGATTTGCTTGGAGAAATCCAGGATGCATTCCTGGACGGAGAAGGCGAATTGCCACCGGTTTCCGAGATCGCACCGCTGTTTACCGGTCGTGTTCCGGAGGGCGTTTTGTACTGCGTGAGGGCCGCTTTGCAGTCTGAATTCGAGATTTGATACGGCAGTTATGACAATGTAACGAAACAGTACATACCAGGTCTTGCCTACTGGCATGGGTCATGCTTAGCTGGCTAATAATTAGCCACACTTCATTTTCAGTCTAACCCATGAGTTTTTTATGCCGTTAACCGATCAACACCGTTTTGGCATGCAATTGGCGCAAATGTCCCGAGGTTGGCGCGCCGAGCTGGACCGCCGCCTGGCGGGGCTGGGCTTGTCCCAGGCGCGATGGCTGGTGCTGTTGCATTTGGCCCGTTTTGCACAAGCCCCTACCCAGCGTGAATTGGCACAAAGTGTTGGCGTGGAAGGGCCGACCCTGGCGCGTCTGCTCGACAGCCTGGAAGGCCAGGGCCTGGTGCAACGTCAGGCCGTGGTGGAAGACCGCCGCGCCAAACGCATCCTGCTGTGTGATACCGCCCAGCCGCTGATCGACCAGATCGAGACCATTGCCACGGCGTTGCGTCATGAGTTGTTCGTTGGGGTGAATGAAGAGGATCTGCGCGTGTGCATGCGTGTGCATGAGCACATCCTGGCGAACCTGGAAAAGTCCTGATCGCCCATTCACTGGGGATCAAAATGTGGGAGGGGGCTTGCCCCCGATTGCGGTGGGCCAGCTACAGAATTGTTGACTGATACCCCGCCATCGGGAGCAAGCCCCTCCCACATTAGTTCGGTGTTGTGTCAGAAGGTCTGGCCGAGGTTCAGGTACACCGCCTTCTGGTTATCATCATTGAACCCATAGCTGAAATTCAGCGGTCCCAGAGGCGTATCAAACCCGAGGAAGATACTCGCGGCGTTGATATAGCCGCTGTCGAACTCATTATCGTTATTCCACGCCCGGCCCCGTTCCAGTGAGGCGCCCAGGTACAACGGGAAGTCCAGCGGCAGGTACGAACGCGGGGTCAGTCGGCGGAAGTACACCGCACGCATCAGGCTGACGTTCTGCCCCGAGATCGCATCTTGGCGAAAGCCCGACAATTGCCGCGCTCCACCCAGCTGGAAGCTGGAAATCACCACATCGGAATCATCCAGGGTACGTCCGTAACGACCGCCCAGTATCAACGTGTCCGGGCCATGGCTCATGGCCTTGTCCAGCTTGAACTCCCATTGGCGGTAACGCTGGTCCGAGCCCAGCCCCGGTTCGAACTCACGATAGGCCAGGCCGATGTCCTCGCCGCTATGGGGGAAGTACACGTTGTCAAAGGAGTCGAATGAATATTTAAGTTCATAGAAGCCTTCGCTGAAGCTCACGCTCGGCAGGTCGCGGTCGCCAATACGTACGTCGGCCTTGCCCCAGGCTTCGCCAACGCCGAAGCGGATCTCGCCGCTGTTGCCGATCTGCCGGCCCACGTTCAAGCCGAAACCGTAGCGTTCCAGGCGATATTCGGAAATGGGGTCATTGTCCAGGACCAGTTCTACGTTCTGCGCCTCGGCTCTGATATACGGCGCGACAAAGTAACGCGAGCCGGTGTCCATCGGCTGGTAGAACTCGCTGTACAGCTCTTGCCGATCACCGATCTGCACCCGCGTCAGCCATTCGGCGCCGAGGCGGTTGATACCGTTGACGCGATAGCTGGCGCCGAGATTGAAGGCGCTGTCGCCGCGCATATCATCGGACAGGTTCAAGCCCAGGCGCAGGTAATCGGTGCCGCTGCGTTTGCCCCGCGCGCTGATCACCAGGGTATTGTCCTGGCCTTTTTTCACCACGCGGTATTGCACCTGCTCGAAGTAATCCAGGCCGTACAAGGTGCCCATGTCCGATTGCAGGCGGCCCAGGTTCAGTGGCTCGCCCAGCCCCTGGCGGATGTAGTAGCGGATCACGTCGTCACTGACTTTGGAGTCGTTTTCCACCTGTATCGCGGTGATCACCGGGGTGCGCTCGCCCGGCGTGCGCGCAGCTACCAGTTCAGGGTCGATGGGCTCGGCGGGGCGCAGGTGCGCCAGGCGTACATCAAGGGCGCGGGTGGCGCGGTAGCCGGCGTCGATCATGTCCTTGGCGCGGCCGAAGTCCGTCACGCCATAGGCGGCCAGGGGCGGCTGGATCAGCACATCCTTGGGGTTCAGGGCCTTGAGTTGTTCTTCGGAATTGCGCCGGGTCATCAGGGTGATGGACTGGTTGAGCACGTCCACCACGGTGGCCAGTTGCTTGCGCGAGCGCAGCGGGGTGCCGATATCGACCACGATGGCGATGTCGACGCCCATCTCCCGCGCCACATCCAACGGAATATTGTCGGTCATGCCGCCGTCCACCAGCAGGCGCCCGTCGAGCTCCACCGGGGCGAACACGGCAGGGATCGACATGCTGGCACGTATTACCTGGGGCAGGTGGCCCTTGCTGAACACGACTTTTTCGCCGGTGGTGATGTCGGTGGCCACGGCGCGGAACGGGATCGGCAGCTTGTCGAAGTTACGGGTGTTGCTGCTATGGGCAAACATGCTTTCCAGCAGCAGCGCCAGGTTCTGGCCCTGGATCACGCCCAGCGGCAGGCCGAGGCTGCCGTCGTCGCGGAAACTGAGTTTCTGCTTGACCAGGAAATCCCGGTCGTCCTGTTTGCGTCGAAACGGTACGTCTTCCCGCGGTGGGGCGTCCGACAGGGCCTGCTGCCAGTCGATACCTAGCGCCAGCTTCTCCAGTTCATCGATCTTGTAGCCCGACGCGTACAGCCCACCGATCACCGCGCCCATGCTGGTGCCGGCAATCGCGTCGATATGGATACCCTGTTCCTCAAGGGCCTTGAGCACGCCGATATGCGCCAGGCCGCGGGCGGCACCGCCGGACAGCACCAGGCCGATTTTGGGGCGTGATGTTTCCAAGGCGTCGGCAAGCAGGGGGACAAGGCACAGGAGCAGGCAGGACAACAGGCGGCGCATCATCAATCTCGAGGCTGGGCGATAAAGGCCGCTATTATAGCCACCCGATTCGCCGGGCCCGTCATGTGAGGAGCCGCTTAAATTATGTCTGCAAGCAAACCTGAGATCGTTATCACTTATTGCACCCAGTGCCAGTGGCTGTTGCGCGCTGCCTGGCTGGCCCAGGAGCTGCTCAGTACATTTGCCGATGACCTGGGGCGCGTGGCGTTGGAACCGGCCACCGGCGGCACCTTTCGCATCACCTGCGATGGGGTGCAGATTTGGGAACGCAAGGCCGACGGCGGTTTTCCCGAAGCCAAGGTGCTTAAACAACGGGTGCGTGACCAGATCGACCCGCAGCGCGACCTGGGCCATAACGATCGTACGCAATGAAGGTCACCGCCACAGAGGGGCGGTGACCCTATCGCTACTTGGCGGCAAGCTTTTGCTTGATAAAACCGACCACCCACGTCAACACCAAGCCACCGACGCCACCGCCGACAATATTGCTGCCGACCGCAGCCACATCCAGCGCTTCGCCATGGGTGGTGCCGGTGAGTGCGGCGACAATCTGGCCCAGCACCAGGCCGCCGACCCCGCCGAGAAAGGTATTGAGCCCTGTCCCCAGGCTCTGCCTGGTCATGCCGGCGATGTTGCCGCCGACGGCACCGCTGATGATCTGGACCAGCAAGCTGATGAGCATTTCCATAATGAAGCTCCTGCATCGCTTTGAGGGATGACCACTCGCTTGCAGCAACTTCAGAAAACACCATGGCTGTCGTCGAGGAGTCTTTATCCGTTGAACGACTACAGACTGTTGCGGACGCTTGAAGTATAGATCAGGCCGTTGCCGTCGGCTGTTTCGCCTGGCTGGCGCTGCCCATCAAGCCGGAAAGCACGATGGCGACGATGATCAAGGCACCGCCCAGCAGCATGCGCAAGGTCGGCGTTTCGGCGAACAACAGCCAGGCTACGGTGATGCCGTAGACCGGTTCCATGGCAAACACCACCGAGGCGGTGCGTGCCTTGATCACGGCGAGGCTGGCGACAAACAGGCTATGGGCAAGGCCAGTACAAAACACGCCCAGCAGCCCGATCCACAACCAGTCAATGGCGCGCACGTCCGCGAGTCCCGGAGCGGCCACCGGCAGCAGGCACGCGGCGACCACCACGTTCTGGCACAGCGCTGCCTGCACGGCAGGAACGCGCCCGGAGCTGGCGCGATTGTTCAACGACAACAAGGAGAACAACAACCCCGAGGCGATCCCCCACAGCAACCCGCCCGTGGCCTCGCTGGCAAGGTTGAAATCCGGGGTAACCAGCACCAGGCCAACGCTGACCAAGACCACCAACAGCACTTCATTGGCACGAATGCGCTCGCGGAAGATCAACCCTTCAAGGATCACGGTAAAGGCCGGGAAGGCCGTGAACCCCAGGGTTGCCACGGCCACGCCGGCGACTTTGACGGCAATGAAGAACGTCACCCAATGGGCGGCCAGCAGCACACCGCTGACCAGCAAGCGGCGCCAGTCGCGCATCTCCAGTTTCTTCCAGGGCGCGTTGCTGGCAAAGCGGGCAAACACCGCCAGGGCAAGCACGGCAAACGCGGCACGCCCAAATACGATGATGGCAGGGGACGCCGCTGCCAGCTTGCCGAATACGCCAGTGAGGCCAAACATCAGTGCGCCGATATGCAGGGCGCCAAGGGCTGAGCGGGGAGTCATTGTGATCCTTGAACCAACGGGGTAACAGCCTCGCAGTCTAGAGGGTTGGTTCGCGGGCGTCTGTCGCCGGTCTCGCGTTTTTTAGCGTGGGGCTCTTGTCAGTCGCCCCGGCGCAGGGCGCTAGGGGAGGCGCCAAACTCGCGAAGCATGGCTGCACTGAATGCGCTCTGCGAGGCATAGCCAACGCGCTCGGCAATCTCACCGATGGCCAACGGTGTGCCGCGCAAAAGCTCCAGCGCCATATGCAGGCGACGACTGCGTAGATAATCCATCGGCGTCTGCCCGCATTCGGCCATGAAGCGTGCATGCAGGCGCGCCACGCTAAGCCCGGCGATACGCGCAAGGTCAGCCACCTGCAACGGGTGCGCAGCGTGGCGCTGGATATGGGCATTGAACGCCGCATAAGGCAAGCGTCGACCTGGCAGCGCTTGGGCCTGGGGCTGATTGAGACTGGCCAGTAACAGCACCGCACCTTGCTGGACGATCAGCGGGTCGTGCACCGGGCTGTGCGCCAGCCACTGCACCAGTTGGCTTTGCCGCGGATTCAGCGTCAGTTGCGACGGTTGCCCCAGCAAGCGACGACTGGCATCGGCATGCTCACCCAAAGATTGCACCACCCAATGCTCGGTCGGTACATCCAGCACCAGGCAGTGGCTACCGTCGCGGCTGCCACAGGCGTGGTGGGTGGAGAAGGGCAGCACCATCACACTGCTTTCGCGTACCTGGTTGCCACGGCCATCGACTTCCAGGTCCAGGTGCCCGGACAGACCGAACACCAGCTGCGCATGATCATGGCTGTGGGCGATGGGCGCTTCGAGGTAATGGCGTAGCGTGAGGCTCGGGCTCATCGCGGTCTCCAGGGCGGCAATGCGCCAGTCTACAACGCTTTGCGGGCATCGAGCGCTGTCATCAGACTGACGCATGGCTGTCATGGGCTATTAATCGCCAAGGCGCAAGCTCGCGAAAACAGCGTCGAGGGATGCCCATGAGCCATGCCGAGTTCACCAAGCCCAGCCGCAAGCAACGGGTGCGAACCCTGTGGATTTCCGACGTGCATCTGGGCACCCGGGATTGCCAGGCTGAACACCTGTCACAGTTTCTCAAGGGCTATCACGCCGACAAGGTTTACCTGGTGGGCGACATTATCGACGGTTGGAAAATGCGCGGCGGCATGTATTGGCCCCAGGCCCACACCAACGTGATCCGCCGCCTGCTGACCATGGCCAAGCGCGGCACCGAGGTGATCTACGTCACCGGCAACCATGATGAGTTTTTAAGACGCTATTCCAAGCTGATCCTCGGCAATATCCAGTTGGTGGACGAGGCCGTGCATGTAACCGCCGATGGTCGGCATCTGTTGGTCATCCACGGCGACCAGTTCGATGTGATCACCCGCTATCACCGTTGGTTGGCGTTCCTCGGTGACTCGGCCTACGAATTCACCCTCACCCTCAACCGCTGGCTCAATCATTGGCGTGCACGCTATGGCTACGGCTACTGGTCGCTGTCGGCGTACCTGAAGCACAAGGTGAAAACCGCCGTGAGCTTTATCAGCGATTTCGAAGAGGCCATCGCCCACGAAGTCACCAGGCGCGAACTGCATGGGGTGGTGTGCGGGCATATCCATCATGCCGAGATTCGCAAGGTGGGGGAGGTGGATTACCTCAATTGCGGGGATTGGGTGGAGTCGTGCACGGCGTTGATCGAGCACTGGGATGGGCATATCGAGCTGTATCGGTTGGCGGATGCTCAGGCCAGGGAGGCGCAGCTCAAGGCTGAAATGGTCACGGGCTAAAAACCAACTCGGTTAAAAATGTGGGAGGGGGCTTGCCCCCGATAGCAGTGGATCAGCCAGCAACTATTCAGCTGACACACCGCAATCGGGGGCAAGCTCCCTCCCACATTGGGTACCGGGGTTTTCAGCTGGAAACGTCGGCGATAGCTTGGGCCAGCAGCGTCAAACGTGTCGCATCCACCCCGGCCACGTTGGCCCGGCCTGAACTGACCATATACACGCTGTGCTTCTCGCGCAGTTGCTTGACCTGATCGGCACTCAAACCGGTATAGGAAAACATCCCGCGTTGTGCGCCGATATGGGCAAACTTCTCGGCCAAGCCATGGGGCGCCAAGGCTTCCACCAACCCGGAACGCAAGTGCGCGATCCGCGAACGCATGGCCTCGACTTCCTCGCTCCACAGTTTTTTCAGCTCGGCATCACCAAGAATGGTCGCGACCACGGCAGCACCATGATCAGGCGGCGTCGACCACAGATTGCGCGCGATATTCGCCAGTTGGCTGCGCACATCGGTGAGTTTTTCCGCATCCGCGGCACATACGATCAACGCGCCCACACGATCGCGATACAAACCAAAATTTTTCGAGCAGGAACTGGTGACCAGCACTTCCGGCAGTTCAGCTGCGAACAATCGCACCGCCCAAGCGTCCTGCTCCAGGCCATCGCCAAAGCCCTGGTAGGCAAAGTCGATCAGCGGCAGCAACTGGCGTTCACGCACAATCTGCAACACCTGGCGCCAATCATCCTGTGACAGGTCGAAGCCGGTCGGGTTGTGGCAGCAGGCGTGCAGTAGCACCACATCGCCCTCGGGCACCGTCGCCAGGGTTGCCAGCATCGCCGCCACATCCAGGCGGTTGTCACTGCCCACGTAAGGGTAATGACTGACCTTGAGTCCAGCCTTGGCGAAGATGGTTTCGTGGATCGGCCAGGTCGGATTGCTCAGCCACACGCCACGGCCAGGCAGGCTCTGGGCGATAAAATCGGCGCTCAAGCGCAGGGCACCGGTGCCGCCTGGGGTCTGGGTGGCGCCGGCACGGCGCTCGCGCAGCAAGGCCGAATCGGCACCGAGTACCAACTGGCTGATCAGCGTGCCGAAAGCCGCATCGCCATGGCCGCCGATGTAGGTCTTGGTTACCTGGGTATCGACCAGGCGCTGCTCCGCAAGCTTCACCGAGTGGGGAATCGGCGTCAGGCCCTGGTCGTCCTTATAGACGCCCACACCCAGGTCGAATTTGTCCGGGTTGGCGTCCTGGGCATACAGGTCCATCAGCCCGAGGATCGGGTCGCCGGGCACGCGGCCAATGGCGTCGAAGTGCATTACTTGCGGCCCTCGGCGGTCTTGGCCACTTCATCGGTGCGTGCGGCCATGATGAAGTCGTTGCGGTGCAGGCCCTTGATCGAGTGGCTCCACCAAGTCACAGTGACTTTGCCCCATTCGGTGAGCAGGCCAGGGTGATGGCCTTCGGCCTCGGAGATTTCACCCATGGCGTTGGTGAAGGCCAGGGCGAACTTGAAGTTCTTGAACAGGAAAACCTTTTCCAACTGCATGACGCCGTCGCGCACTTCGATGTTCCAGTCGGGGATCTGCTTGAGCAGCACTGGCAGTTCTTCATCGCTGACTTGCGGGGCATCGGCGCGGCAGGCTTCGCAGTGGGCTTGGTTCAAGGTGGTCATAAGAGGGTTCCTGAATTCGAGTGTTTGGAAAACGGTCGTCAGTGGCGTCACCCTAAAGCAACGCGGGGCCAGGGAACAGACTCACCTGGCCGTAAAAGCCGCGGGTCACGCAGCCTTGGGTTTGGGCGGGAACTTGGGTTGGTGCAGGCCCAACTGCATACCGCGTTCGACCATGCCCATGATGTCTTCCTGCGCGACTTCGAACAGGCGCTTGAGGTTGGGCAAGACGAAGTACAGCGGTTGCAGGATGTCGATGCGGTAAGGGGTGCGCATCGCTTCCAGCGGATCGAAAGC
>Ga0160430_101090_pt1 | contig 11131 bp, 8 predicted proteins | sample HID1971I_E0MG_FD_108274 | JGI IMG/M metagenome (GOLD analysis project Ga0160430, IMG submission 108274) | Enriched millipede-associated microbial communities from UW Madison campus, WI, USA - HID1971I_E0 MG | ecosystem: Host-associated > Arthropoda: Insects > Digestive system > Unclassified ...
GAATTATGTGCAATCTAATTTTCGAACTGACAACTCATTGGGAATGCTTAACTCAGGTATTGCTTCTGGTACAGCATCGAATATTTATCCTTATGCACGACTTTCTGATGCCAGTGGCAATCCACTGTCTATAATTAGAAATTTTTCAGAACCTTTTCTTAAGACAAGAGAAGCACAGGGATTTTTAGATTGGCGTTATAAGCCTCTTAGCGAACTTGGCATTGATGACAACACAAATAAATCAGCAGATGTTAGACTGGATTTAGGGGCAAAATTACAAATATTAAAGGAATTGTCTTTGGACGGCAGCTATCAATACTTTACCTCGAACGGCAAAAACCGAGAGCTGAGAAACGAAAATAGTTATTTCGTTAGGGATATTATTAATAGATATTCGGTCCTAACCTCTGGTGTTGTGCGTAGAAACTTCCCATTAGGAGCGATACTTACCGCTACTGACAATCAAAATATTGGACAATCTGGGAGACTGCAACTGAATTTTACAAAGCAATTTAATAAGCATTCAATTAATGCTCTCGGTGGATACGAAGTTAGGGAAACCTCAACTAATGTCAATTCAAATACACTTCTAGGGTATAACCCTAGCAATGGTGTCTACGCAACAATGCTTAATCTTGATAGTCTTTATGCAGTGCAACCAAGTGGAACCGCTCGTATTCCTATCTCATCCTATATACGAGGGACACTTTATAGATACCGCTCAATTTTTGCAAATGCGTCTTATGCCTACAATTCTAAGTACATATTTTCTTTGAGTGCTAGAATAGACCAAAGTAATTTATTTGGTTATAAAGCAAATCAAAAATCTACTCCATTGTGGTCTGCTGGAGTAAAATGGAAAATTTCAGATGAAAAATTTTATCCATTTGGTTGGCTTCCTTCACTCGCAATTAGGGCGACTTACGGTTATAACGCAAATTTAAGTAGGACGTCCACACCTCTTACATTAATATCTTATCTGAATAATTTTAATATAGCTGGAACGCCATATGCCTCTACTACACAACCCGGAAACCCCGAATTGACATGGGAAAGAATTGGGATGAAAAATTTTGGACTGGATTTCAGTACAAAGAACGGGAATTTGAGTGGCTCATTTGAATATTATCATAAGAATGGTACAAATATGATAGGAGATGATGCCATTGATCCGACGACTGGCTTTACATTCGTAAATGGAAATTTCTCAGATATGAAAGCAAGTGGATTTGACCTTACTATAAACTCTAAAAATTTAAATAAAGTTGTAGGGTGGTTAACTTCATTTCAATTTAGTTATGCAACTAATGAGGTTGTGAAATACAAAGGAACAAGTGCCTTGTCTAGAATTTTAGAAGGAAGACCTGTAGCAAGCATTTATTCATTGCCTTTTGCAGGTCTAGACCCAAGTAATGGAGATCCTTTAGGCATAATAAATGGCAGTGTCAGCAAAGACTATGTAAGGTTAAATTCATTAACACTGAAAGATCGACATTTTGAAGGTTCGGCTGTCCCTGAAATTTTCGGATCAATTCTAAATTCATTTTCTTACAAAAAAATTAACTTGTCATTTAATATTACCTATAAGTTTGGGTACTATTTTGTTAAGCCAACCATTGATTATAGCCAACTATTTCCTTCCAGACGTGGGCATCTGGATTACCTAAAAAGATGGCAAAAGCCTGGCGATGAAACTATTACAAATATCCCTTCATTGACCTATCCTGTAAATACTTCAAGACAAAGTTTCTTTTTAGCTAGTGATGCAAATATAGAATCTGGCAATCACATTAGATTGGAGGACGTAAGGATAGGTTATGATCTAAGCAAGAAAATGCGAAAGCAAGGTACAGCGAGCCTTAGTCTTTTTGCTTATGCAAATAACCTTGGAGTAATTTGGAAAGCTACCAAGGCGGACGTTGATCCCAATAATTTTGACGCACTATTTTTACCACCACGAACAATTTCGATCGGTCTAAGATTTAACCTCAATTGATGTATTATGAAATCACATTTAAATATAATTTTTGCTTTCTCTTTGCTAATCACATTTTCATTGTTTAGTTGCAAGAAAGACTGGCTCGATGCCAAATCTGACATAACCTTAGCAATACCTAACACCTTGGATGATTGTCAAGCATTATTGGATAACACAATAATGACCACAGCAAATGTAGGTTTCGGGGAGGTTAGCTCAAACGATTTTACTATAAGTAAAGTAAACTGGGATGCTATGTCCTTTCTCGAACGTAACAGCTATATATGGGAAAAGCAATTGTTTGAATCTGAAGATGTGCAATTTGCCGATTGGAATAGAAGTTACAATAAAGTATATTATGCCAACCTTACATTGGAGAGTTTAGACAAAATTAGTGAAACGAGTGATAATGCACAGAGAATTAATGAGTTAAAGGGTGCTGCATTATTTTTCAGAGGTTTTACTTTTTTTGAATTGGCACAGGTTTTTGCAAAACCATATGATCAAAATACCGCTTTACTGGATTTAGGCATTCCTTTAAGACTTACGTCAAATTTCAACGAAAAAACCAAGCGAAGTAATCTTTCTGAAACTTATGAATTGATAATTTCTGACATAAAAAATTCAATAGAGCTCCTCCCAACCAATCAAGCAAATCTGTTAAGGCCAACAAAAGCTGCAGCCTACGGTCTAATGGCAAGAGTTTATTTAGCAATGCGAAAATATTCAGATGCATTTGAATATGCCAATCTATGTATCAATAATGCCTCAGCTCAACTACTAGACTTCAATGATGTAAGTGCAACTCCAAATTACACGATGGCAAGATTCAATTCTGAGGTAATTTTTTGGAGCCGAATTACTAGTATTATTATTTTAAGTGATAGCTACCATAACATTGACGAGCAATTGTATGCTTCTTATCAGACTAACGATTTAAGGAGGTCACTTTATTTTAGATTAAATTCAGGAAGGACAGTTTTCAGAGGTAGCTACAGCGCAGGCAATTTAGGTTTTGCTGGAATTGCACTCGATGAAATGTATCTTATTAGAGCAGAGGGCCATGCTAGATCTAACAGAATTTCAGAAGCTCTACTAGATTTAAATACATTGCTGAAGAAAAGATGGAATAAGAATGTCACTTACGTTAATATTACAGCAGTTAATGCTGATGATGCATTGTCAAAAATCCTTGTTGAGAGGCGAAAGGAATTGTTGTTTCGTGGACTCACATGGATTGATTTAAGAAGGTTGAATTTTGATGATAGGTTTAAAAGAACTTTAACTCGAAACCTTGATGGTACATTATATACTTTACTACCTAATGATCCTAGATATACCCTTCCGATTCCACAAAATGTTATAAAGCTTACTGGAATAGAACAAAATATTAGATAATTATGAAAACAAAGAAGAAATTTCTGTTAAATCTGGTGGCGATTACTGTTGTTTTCCTTTTTAACTCCAAAACATCTAATGCTCAACAGTCTCAATCTGGAAGCAGATTGCCAGACCTCGAATTTAAGATGTTAAATTATGCAACTCCTACTTTAAAACTGTCCGAACTTAAAGGTAAAATCATAATCTTAGATTTTTGGGCGACTTGGTGCAGCCCGTGTATAGCTGAGTTTCCCAGAATGGATACTCTAAGGAAGAAATTTGCTGGTAAAATTGAAATTATACCAATTACTAAAGAGAATGAAGCAATTACATCTGCATTTATTAAAAGGTATCATAAATTAAATGGACTAAGAATTACTTCTGCCGTTGGTAATGATCAGCTACATAAACTGCTTAAAATAACCACTTTTCCTCACTATGTTTGGTTAGATAAGGAAGGAAGGTTACTTGGGTGGTCGGATAGTAAAAAAGTGAATGAGGCCAATATAATGTTAGCCCTTAACAGTAATTCGAACATAAGTAAAGTTATCAAAACATCTTTTGATAGAAATCCTTCAATTAATCCTAATCTTCCAATTTTCATAGGGGATAAACCACAAGTTAAGCTTGATCGAGGAGATACATTATATTATAAAGATGACTCTTTACATTCTTTTATAATTACGAAGTATAAACCAACCATTAAGCTTAGTAGTATGGGGTGGCCTAAACGGGGCACCTATGGGGGCAATATGAATTTGAGATGGCTTTTACTAAATATCTATAGTGACTTAACTTACAGTAATAATCCGTATTCTCGAATGCGCTTCGAAATGTCAGAGGACCTCATCCAGAAGTATGGCTTAAAGTATTCTAACAAAGAGGTATTGCCAGAAGATGAACCAATCTACTTCAAAAATTTTATATCCTTTGAAGCAATTCTTAAAGTTCCAACTACTCTTGACAGTTCTATAACCTTGAATCGTGAGGATAGACGCAAATTGGCTGATTTTTTGAAAAAAGACATTACGGAATTTTTAGCTCGATATAATTATCCGTTTCGTGTAAAACAGGAGTTAGCTAGGAAAAAAGTGTTATCGCTAGTTAGAATTAATCCAAAGATTGATCTTACTAATACAAATGGCAACTACCAGTTAGAGAAAACCATGGTAAATTTCAAGGGTTTTAAAGTTCCCTCTAATATTTTAACAAGTACACTAAGAGGTTATTACTGGCAACACACCAATTTTCCACCGTTGATTGATAAAACTGGGTATAAAAACCCAATTGATTTTGACATAGAAGCTGATATGTCAAATTTTTCTGCAGTTCAAAGGGAACTGCAGAAGCTAGGTCTTCAAATAATTGAGGAATTTGAAGACTATGAACAAATAGTGTTCTACTCAAATTAAATTCTTAAAAATTATAATTATGAAACATAAATATTTAGTACTCCTAATACTAATAATTGGATATACATCTTGTAAGAAATCGGATTCATTATACCCCAAAAATGTATCAATAAACATTATCAATGCAGTAATTAATTCGTCAGCATTCAAATTTAACTTCTCAGAAAGAGAAGTAAATTATCTTAATGTAAGTGAGCAAGTACCATTTGGCACTAATAGATTTTATTATTCTGTAAGCGGAATAGTCAAAATGGAAGTTATAAGTGTATCAGATCAGAATAAAATTATCTTATCAAAAGCGTTGACGCTGGATAAAGACTCTTATTCGCTTTTTTTGACGGGAACCTCACCTAATATCGATACAGTTTTGATTAGTGATAAGCTTCCTTTTATAAGAACGGATGTGTCTAAACCATTATCATCTGACAGCGTAGTAAATATTCGATTTGTCAATCTTTCACCAAATAGCCCAGCATTGAAGGTAAAAATCCGAAACAATTCAGAAAATGAGGTAGAAAATCTGAAATACAAGGATGTTGGAGATTGGAAGTCATACCCAAATAAAGCAAATGCAGCAACAAATTATGTATTCGAAATTCGAGATGCATCAACGGATACAATCCTAAGTACATATACTTTTGGTGCCACCTCGACAAATCGGTTCAAAAACGTATCGTTAATTTTAAAGGGACTCTTTGGCACTACAACTGGAACGAATGCTTTTGGCGTACAGCTAGTAAATTATTTTTAGTAATTAGGTTAATAGTTAGTTAATGAGGCAAGGTGGGTGGCGGATACCACCCCTTTGTTTATTGTCTTTATAAGATGATTTATTATCTATTATAAACATGCTTATGACTATGATTTGTAGTGCTTTAGTCTTTGCCATGTCTTAATATTTACTTTTTGCTACAATATAATTCAATAAGGCCTACTACCAAACCTACCTAAGATGTTTAATAATTCACGTTTTTTTGAAAAAAATATTCCAATGAAAATTATTATTTGCAAAAACGCCCGTTAATTCCCCTACAGGAGAATAAAGGGGCGCTAACTTGGCTTCATCAAATAAGAATTTTATGAAAATAGACTTTGAAAATGCCAGTTTTAAGGATTTTGAGAACATTGATGGACTTGATCCTTACGGCTGGGCTGATTTATGGAGCGAGTATGTAGATTATAAAAGTATTCGTGGACAGATGAACTATAGGTTCGAGGCGAAAAGCGGCTGTGGACCGGAGATTTCGTTGGATGTTCCAGGTATTCAGTTTAAGGATTTCGTTAGCCTGGTAAGCAATGATTACCTCGGGTTTACCCAACATCCCAAAATTAAAGCGGCCGCGATAGCAGGAATTGAAAAGTATGGCTCTGGTGCGGGAGCCTCTCCTGCTATTGGGGGCCACTATGATTTTCATTCTGAGTTGGAACAGAAAATTGCAGGGTTCTTTAATCGGGATTCGGCTATTACCTTTACTACTGGTTACACAGCTAACAGCGCATCCCTTCAGGCGCTTTTGAAAAAGGAAGATCTGGCTATACTGGATATGGCGGTACATGCCAGCGTGCAGGAAGGATGCTTATTAACGAACACAAAGTCTTTTCCGCATAACGATTTAGACGCGCTGGAAAGGATTTTGAAAATTTCAAAGGAAAAATACCGAACTAAAATGGTAATTATCGATGGGGTGTATTCTCAGGATGGCGACCTCGCCCCACTGGACAAGATTGTTGCTTTGTGTAAGCATTACGGAGCTTACTTGATGGTTGATGATGCGCACGGTACGGGCGTGATCGGTAAAACTGGCCGTGGGGTAATTGAACTGTACGATCTGTTCAAGGAAGTAGATATCATTACGGGTACATTCAGCAAGACCTTTGCGCACATTGGCGGATATTTGGTGGCCAGTCCAAATTTGGTGAGTTTTCTTAAATTCCAATCCAGACAACATATCTTTTCGGCTACGGCAACACCAGCCTCAATATGCATTAGCAGGGCTATTGATTTGGTTGACGAAGAGCCGCATTGGATGGAGAAGTTAAAAGCCAATGCCGGCTATCTGAAACAAGGTCTGCTATCTCTAGGATTGACTATCACCAATACCGAATCGGCAATCATTCCAGTTCTGGTCGGGAATATCAATCAAAATGCCGAGATCTGCCATATGCTCCTTAAGGCTGGGATATATGCCAACCAAATTAACTATCCCGCTGTTTCCCGAAAGGATGCGAGGATTCGAATGTCGGTGATGGCTACCCACGAGTTTGAACAATTGGATAAAGTACTCAATGCCTGGGAATGGGTAATTAAAAAAACAGGATTGGTGAAAAAATAGATTTGTATGGCAACCCGTAAGAAAGATAAAAAGATCAGGGATTCCGAAGCGACTAAGCGAAAGCTACTCGATTCGGTAGGCGAAATTGTCCGCCAATCGGGATTTCACGAATTGGGAGTTGCCCGAATTGCACAGTTTGCTGAGAAAGATAGGGCGTTGATCCGTTATCATTTCAAGGGGTTGAATAACCTGCTGAGGACATATATCGCCGAAAAGGATTATTGGCCGCCATTTTTCGAGCGGTATAAGATTAATGAGGATGCTGATCAGTCCGAAATTAAAGAAATGTTCATTGCGCTGATGCAGGAAAACCTAAAGCAGTTCTATGCCAATAAAGAAATGCAGAAGATTATCCTGTGGCAGATTACCAAATCAAGCCCATTGTTACGGAATATTTCAGAGGCAAGGGAAGATGAGGGTGAAAAGCTGTTCCAGCTCACTAATGATACCTTTTTGAAATCTGGAATTAGCTTTAAGGCAATCATCGCGCTGCTACTTGGAGGCACATATTATGCGGTCTTGCAAGCGCATTCGATCAAAAGTAAGGTTTGCGGAATAGACCTGAACTGGGAGCATGATTATAAGATTTTTAATAAGACCATAGAACAGGTTATCTCTTGGGCCTATGAAAAAGCAAATTTAGAAACTAAAACAGCAACGACAGCTATGAACTACGAATTGGAACATTTAGAAAATATCACAGAAGAGCTGATAGAACATCATAAGAGCGAGAAAGAACTTATAGAATTTCCCGACGAGCTGTTGAGCATAGAGGCGAAGACAGTTGAAAAAATTCTTTCTCAACACCTGTTGTCCCTGACCAATGAAACACAAATCATCACTTTTCTGCAGGTCTATCTTGGCAAGCTGATCAAACTTTGCAACATGCTCTACCGTTCAGATGCTGGAGTGAATCCCGATGCAGAAGTGATTTTGCAGCTGATTGAATCGCTTCGCAGCCCAGTATCTCAATACGTACCAGATAACATTATTTTGCCCGAGCTTTTCCGGGACACAAAAAGTAAACGATTTGAATTTCGATGGAGCTTTATTCTCAAAGCTTTAAAAGAGAATGGCATTGATCCTAAACTTATAGAAATCATGCAAATACCGTTAAAACGATTTGTGAACGCAAAGGAGCAAATGAGATGGCACGATTTCAAGTATCTGAAACGGTATTTGGGCGTGCTGACCGAAGTGGCCGCAAGCCGATTTACTGAGGATTCACTGTTAGCAGTTCTAGTAGGACTAGGCTATAATTACAGTCGTTTTTCATCCTGCTACACCTACAAAATTAAGGAAAGGCTAAAAGGAAAAAATAGCGAAGAAAGTAAACGGCTTTTAAAGGTGGAACTAGTGAGGCTGTCCCAGATCAGCATCTACACCAATCGGGCTTTTGATGGAAAAAAACTTCCATTGATTGATGAGCTTGGAAAATGGATTGAAGCGGAAATCACTGTCCAAGACGACCAGAGAAGTGGGCTGAATTCGTTTAAGCTGATCAGCAAACTTAAGGCAGTCCAACTCGCGTTCTGGAAAAAGCTGGAATATGATCATGGCATGTATGAAGAGGAAAACCTTGATGTGTATTCCGAAAAAATTGCCTACAACTATTCAACTAAGGGACATGAAGAGCTATCTGCTCCAAGTATCAAGAGCAAGTTTTATCCGAAGGACGGAGCAATCTTCGAAGCAATAGAAAAAATTCTTCTCGCGATGCTGGAAGATGTAAGGAAATTTCTGTAGACCAGGAATGTTTAGGTTGTTAAGGCAGCGGGGAGTGGTTTCCTCGTTGCTTTTTTATTTAAGCTATTGCTATATAGGATCAACATAATGACCTAGTTTATGCAGTTCTAGAAAAGAAACATACTCATGTACCATTGGTATGGAAAAGCCCGGTAGTTTTGTCAAATCCCTAGTATGATGTTGTAATACATCAGCAAGTGTATGCATTCCCAGAATTTCGGTGATACCGCGGAACTCGGCGCTCAATTCAAGAGTAGAAATTGGCTGGTTCAGGATGGTTTCGGCAAAATTTTTCATTAATTATTCTTCAGGTTCTACTATCCCATGGCAGAGGTTATTAAACGATATAGCGCGGGATACGAACTACATCCCGTCTTGGAGGCCCGACGAAGAGCCCTTGACACAAGATAAGCCGCACCCGCGCTTTAGCGCAGGCGATGAGCCTATTTTCCTTGTGTCTTTTAAATTTCGTCGGTTTCCAAGACAAGTAAATAGCTATCGCTATACAATATTTTAATCAGAACAAATATACGATTTCGGAAGGATATTATCCTAGCGCATGGGTGTATGTGCGGTGTATCTACTTGACTGATGTTTTCTAACCGTATTTATTTGTCTACCGTAATGACATCACATAAACAGATTGCCTATGTAAAAATGATACTTATTAATTTAAAATTTTACCCAATGAATTTCTCTTTTCGTGAATTACACATCCATATAACAATTTCTATCGCACCGGATACACTATGCGGAGTCGAAATACCTGAAATTCTGCCTAAATTTTGGAAAGTAAATGTCTTTAACCAGCTAACGGAACTCCGTCTCCAACTGGCTGACTATTTACCGGGAACGGCTAAACATAGTGATAAAAAGGCGGCATTAAGCTCTGTTCAACAATATCTTGTGAGACTAAGTAATAGTATTAATAGCTATTTGTTAAGGGAATATAGAAAATGGTCATTACATAAAGAATCATCATCTATCAGATTACATTATTTATATGTTCTCTCAGAAATTGAGAATTTACTAGCCGAAATTCATTTACTTTACCCGGCCTACTATGATGCCAACGTAAAATATTCAGACTTTAAAGTTAGTAGAATTAAGCCCAGCCTAAGAAACCGAATTATCACCCTTCAGACTTTTCTTCTGAACAAGATGCCTGGGTCAAAATTAACCGATATTGTGATTTGTGAATTAAACAAATTGCTACGGCCTTTTGACTTGAACAAAACGATAGATGAATATATAAATGAGTTAGCAATTGCAATAGAAACCAGACCGGTAATTGATGATTCTGTTTTATTACAGATTTTAATTGAATTTAATTTCAATACCAAGCCATTAGTGTCTTACAAAATAGATATTGTTGAATTTGAGCTAACGGAGGTGTATGGCCTGCATGATCAAATAGAAAAACTAATCTGGTTAAGCAAGCCCAATACTCCCTCCGCCAGCAACTTTACAGGAGCCCTCTACCCAGACCGGCCTTCAATTTCCGAACAGCTTTCCTCGTTTTACCTTGAAAAGGTAGCACACTTAGAAAAGCTCGTTGCTGCAAAAAGAATTGCATTAAATGACAGAGATGAAATGACCGAAATATTCAGGATGTCAACCGAACTTTCCGTTCCCCAACTTGCACTTTTTATAAGGTTGCTCCGTGAAAAAGGTGTCATCGTAAAAAAAGAAACTGGGGAGGTATTCAGTTTTTTCGCACGTCATATTTATACCGACAATGCATTGTTTATTTCGTCGAAAAATATGCTAAAAAAATCTACCGAAGTGGAATATGCTACTGCACTGAAACTTTGGACCCTACTTGAAGATATGCTCACCTGGCTTGACGAATCATTCAGTATCCGTGATTATAAAAGGTCATAAATGTTCTTTTCACTTTGCAGCTTATCGGCAATTCTGTAAAGTGATCTTTCTCTCAAACTTTTTTTTAATTTTTTTTCATCTTCTTTTCGATCTCTATTGCCCTTTTTAGCCCCAGGGAACAAATTTTCACAAACCCGTTCCCTGTTTTGGCCTCTTCCATTTTTTTTGCTTTGTCCCGGAAATGATGAAAGAACCAACATTTTAAGGAACGCAAAATGAAGCTAAAAGAACTGGTAATCCTCCTAAAAAACGCAACTACTACGGGCACAACAAAAGCCCTAGCAGAATGCAGTCATTTAGGAGATCAGCTCAGCAAAGCCGAAGCCTACCGCCTATATGGCCGGGGCAGCGTAGACCGCTGGATCAGCGAAGGTTTAATAAGACCATCCGCAAATAAC
>Ga0160430_101092_pt1 | contig 11123 bp, 9 predicted proteins | sample HID1971I_E0MG_FD_108274 | JGI IMG/M metagenome (GOLD analysis project Ga0160430, IMG submission 108274) | Enriched millipede-associated microbial communities from UW Madison campus, WI, USA - HID1971I_E0 MG | ecosystem: Host-associated > Arthropoda: Insects > Digestive system > Unclassified ...
CGACCGCACGCCAGTCGTTGCCGGTGGCGACGATCACCGGGTCGATGCCGTTCATGATCCCCTTGTTGTGCGTGGCCGCGCGGTAGGGGTCGACGGCCGCGAAGGTGTAGGCGTCGAGCACGCCCTCGACGATCTCCTCGCCGCTGCGCTCGGCGGTCTGGAGCACCGCGGGCACGAGCCGCACGCGGGCGCGCGCCAGCCGCAGGTCGGCCAGGTTCGAGAGGATGCGCAGTCGCACCGTGCCGCCCGTGAGCTGCTCGACCAGCGGCGACACCGCCTCGGCCATGGTGTTGACCGTGTTCGCGCCCATCGCGTCGCGCACGTCGACCACCAGGTGCAGCACCACCATCGCGCCGCGCGGCGTGTCCTCGAACACGTGCACCTCGATGTCGCGGCAGCCGCCGCCCAGGCCGATCAGCACCTTGTCGCGGCTGTTCGCCACCTCGAGGATGCGATCGCGCGCGCGCAGCAGCGCCAGCCGCGCGCCGTGCGGATCGCCCAGGCCCAGCAGCTGGACCTGCGCGCGCATCAGCGGCCCGCTGCTCGAGGCCTCGAAGCCGCCGCCCTCGCGCGCCAGCTTGGCCATGAAGGAGGCGGCGGCCACCACCGAGGGCTCCTCCACCGCCATCGGCACCAGGTACTCGCGGCCGTTGACCGTGAAGTTGCCGGCCACGCCCAGCGGCAGCTCGAAGGTGCCGATCACGTTCTCGACCATGCCGTTGGCGCGCTCGATGCCGAGCGCGCCGGGCGCGGCGAGCAGCGCCTTTTCCTCGGGCGTGAGCGCAGCGGCCTGCGCGATGTGATCGAGGCGCTGCGCGGGTGTCAGGGCTCGGAAATTGGGGAGGCGGGCGTCGGCGACCATCGTTCGTGCTTCGGTTCGTGCAAGGGGTGGATTCGGAAGCGTGCGAATCTAGGCCCGCTGTACCAGCCTCGGAAGGCACAGTTTCGCGGGACAGTCGGGACAGTGAGGCGCGTCCAGTGCCCGCTGTGTCACAGTCGCCAGTCATGAGCGCACCCTCCCGAAGCGGCCCGCGCGCCGCGCCCATCGCCGATTCGCTCGCCGAGGCCCTCGCGCGCCAGATCGCCAGCGGCGCCTACAAGGCCGGCGACAAGCTGCCCTCGCTGCGCGAGCTCGCGCAGCTGCACGGCTATGCCAAGAACACCGTGGTGGCGGCCTTCGAGAACCTGGTCTCGCGCGGCCTGGTCGAGCCGCGCCGGAGCTCGGGCTACTTCGTGCGCGCGCAGCCGAAGCCCGCGGGCGCCAGGCCGCCCGAGGACGATGCCGGCAGCCTGGGCCGCGCGATGGACATCGTGTGGCTGATGCGCGAGCAGCTCAAGACCGAGCCCGACGCGGTGGCCGTGGGCGATGGCTTCCCGCCGGTCGAATGGCTGGCCGACGTGCGGCTGGACAAGTACCACCCGAAGGTGGTGCGCACGGGGCTCGGCGCGCTGTTCCGCTACGGCAGCCGCTTCGGCTACGGCCCGCTGCGCGAGCACCTGGTGCGCAAGCTGGCCGACTTCGGCATCGGCGCCGAGCCGCGGCAGATCGTGCTCACGCACGGCGCCAACGAGGCCATGGACATCGTCATCCGCTACTTCGTGCCGCCCGGCGGCAAGGTGCTGGTCGACGATCCCGGCTACTACCCGTTGTTCGGCAAGCTCAAGCTCGCGGGCGCGCAGATGCTCGCGGTGCCGCGGCTGGCCGACGGGCCCGACCTCGAGGTGCTCGAGCAGCTGCTGGTGGCCGAGCGGCCGCGCCTGTTCTTCACGCAATCGCTGGCCCACAACCCCACCGGCTCCGACATCTCGCCGGCCAAGGCCTTCCGCGTGCTGCAGCTGGCACAGAAGCACGACCTGCTGATCGTCGAGAACGACCCGCTGGCCGACTTCAAGCCCACCGCGCTGCCGCGGCTGGCGGCGCTCGACCAGCTCGAGCGCACGATCTACATCGGCAGCTTCTCCAAGTCCTTCTCGGCCGCGCTGCGCGTGGGCTTCGTCGCCTGCGGCGCCGACCTCGCGAGCGATCTCGCCGACCTCAAGGCGCTGATCCACGTGAGCAGCTCCGAATACGCCGAGCGCACGGTCGACGTGATCCTCAGCGAGGGCCATTACCAGCGCCACCTGAACCGGCTGCAGAACCGCCTGGGCGAGGCCACGCGCGAGGCGCTGCGCTTCTTCGATGCGGTGGGCGCCGAGGTGTTCGCGCGCAGCCCGCAGTCGCTCTACGTCTGGGCCGCGCTGCCGGGCGTGGCCGACTCGCTGGCTTTCGCCAGGGAGCTGCTGCCGCGGCGCATCGTGATGGCGCCGGGGCGCATCTTCAGCGTCGACTCGACGCAGCTGTCGCGCTGGTCGCGCTTCAACGTCGGCGCCATGGCCGACCCGCGCTTCGCGAAGGCGATGCGCGCCACGCTCAAGCGCATGGGCGGCTGAGGGGGCTCAGCGCCCGAACTCGCCGTGCCGGCCCGCGCCGTTTGCGAAGCGCGCGGCGCCCGCCTCGCCCTCGGCCGCGACGATCGGCACGCCGCGCGCGCCCTCGCGGCGCAGCGCCTCGGCCAGCGGCAGGTCCCACTGCTCGAAGGCCGAGCGGCGGTCGGCCAGCATGCACTGCTGCGGAAAGGCGGCGATCTGGCGCGCCAGTTCCCGCGCCGCGGCCAGCGCGCCACCGGGCGGCACGACGCGGTTCGCGAGGCCCATGGCCAGCGCCTCGGCCGCGCCCACGGGGCGGCCGGTCAGGATCATGTCGAGCGCGCGGCCCATGCCCACCAGCCGCGGCAGCCGCACCGTGCCGCCGTCGATCAGCGGCACGCCCCAGCGGCGGCAGAACACGCCGAACACCGCGTCCTCGTCGGCCACGCGCAGGTCGGCCAGCAGCGCCAGCTCGAGCCCGCCGGCCACCGCGTAGCCGTTGATCGCGGCGATCAGCGGCTTGGACAGCGCCATGCGCGTCGGCCCCATCGGGCCGCTGCCGCCGCCCGCGGGATCGAGTTCGTTGCGCCGCGCGGGGTCGCCGACCGCCGTGAGGTCGGCGCCGGCGCAGAAGTGGCCGCCCGCGCCGGTCAGCACCGCCACGCGCAGGCCGTCGTCGGCCTCGAAGCGCTCGAAGGCCGCGCGCAGCCCGGCGGCCACCGCGCCGTCGACCGCGTTGCGCTGAGCAGGCCGGTCGATGGTGATCGTGAAGATGCCGTCGTCGGCCTCGACGCGCACGCCGGGGGTTTGTTCGGATGCCATGGAGGGGCTCCTTCGGACACAAAATTACCGGAGTTGATCGTTCGTGGTCATCGTAGGAAACATTTCTTCATTCCGCAAACATGACCAAGATCTGTCATGTCGAGATCAGCGTGCCGAGCGCGCCCGACCTGATCCTCGACCTGCTGGTGGCCGACGGCGGCACGCTGAGTTCGCAGGCGCTGTGCCGCGCGGGCGCGCTGCTGGGCATCGGCGAGACCACGATGCGCGTGGGCCTCACGCGGCTCGCGGCCGAGGGCAAGATCGCGCGCGGCGAGCGCGGCAACTACCGGCTCGAGCGCGAGGGCCCGGCGCTGTCGCGCGCGGTCGACGGCTGGCTGCACAAGCAGGCGCAGGCCATCGACTGGCGCGGCGACTGGCTGGCGGTGCACGATGCCGGCGTGGCGCGCGCCGACAAGACCGCCTGGCGCCGCCACGGCCTCGCGCTCTCGCTGCGCGGCTTCGCGCCGCTGCGGCCCGGCCTGCAGATCCGGCCCGACAACCTCGCGGGCGGCCTCGAGGCCGAGCGCCGCAAGCTCAGGGAACTGGGGCTCTCGCCCGATGCGCCGGTGTTCCGGCTCGCCGACCTCGACGAGGCGGCGCAGGCGAGCGCGCGCCGGCTGTGGGACGTGCGCGCGCTGGCCGCGCAATGCCGCCGCCTGCAGGCCGGCCTCGAGCGCAGCGAGCAGCGTCTGCGCACGCGGCCGCTCGAGACGGCCGTGCGCGAATCGCTGCTGCTGGGCCGCGCGGTGATCGCGCACCTGATCCGCGATCCGCTGCTGCCGGCCGAACTGATGCCGCCCGAGCCGCGCGCCGAGCTGCTCGCGGTCACGCGCCGCTACCAGGACACGGCGCGGCAGCTGTGGCGGCAGTGGCTGGCGCTGCCTTCAGCTTGAAAACCCATTCCCGTTCGGGCTGAGCCTGTCGAAGCCTCGCGCAACGCTTCGACAAGCTCAGCGCGAACGGGGTGGGAGACACGACGATTTCTTTCGCGACCTTCGCGAAACCTTCGCGCCCTCTGCGTTCGGCTGCCCGATCCCGTTTCAGCTCAACCGCACCACCAGCGCATCTTCCGGCGCGCGCGCATGCAGCCGCTGCACGTCGCTCGCGCGCCGCACCAGCACCGCGCGCTGGTTGATGTAGCCCTTGTCGGTGATCTCGCCCGCATCGAGGCTCGGCGGCTCGCTCAGCACCAGCGCGCAGGCCGGGCACTGCGAGGAGCCCGCGCCCTCCGCGCGCAAGGCGCGCAGCACGCCCGCGATGCGCTCGGCCAGCGCCTCGGGCGCGAGCGCCGCGCCCTGCGGGCTCGCGAACACCAGCATGCCGATCTCGTCGCGGTCGTGGCCGGTGAGCACCACGTCCTGCGCATGCGGCGCCAGCAGCGACACCAGCTTCACGCGCAGCGTGCCCACCGACACCCAGGTGCCGGTCGAGAGCTTGAAGTCCTCGGCCACGCGGCCGTTGAAGATCACGCCGCGCACCGGATCGGCGGGGTCGGCCAGGAAGCCTGCGTCGCCGAGCCGGTAGTAGCCCTCTTCGTCGAAGGCCTGCGCGGTCTCGCGCGGCGCGCCGCGGTAGCCGGGGAACACCGACACGCCCTTCACGCGCATCTCGAGCTTCTCGCCGTTGGGCACGAACTTCAGTTCCAGCCCCGGCAGCGGCGCGCCGATGCAGCCCGCGCCGTCGAGCTTCCAGTGCGCCGAGGTGATCGCGGGCGAGGTCTCGGTGGCGCCCCAGGAGGTGGTGAGCCACAGCGGCCGGTCGGGCCGCACGCGCCGCGCCACCGCCTCGAGCCGCTGCCAGGTCGAGGGCGCGAGCGCCGCGGCCGCGTAGAAGGCCAGGCGCAGGCGCGAGAACATCTCGGTCGCCAGCGCGTCGTCGGCCTCGAGGAAGGGCAGCAGCATGTCGTAGCCGCGCGGCACGTTGAACAGCAGCGTGGGCTTGACCTCGCGCAGGTTGCGCACCGTCTTCTCGATCAGGCCCGGCGCGGGCCGGCCCTCGTCGATGTAGAGCGCGCCGCCGTTCGCCAGCACCATGTTCAGGTCGTGGTTGGCGCCGAAGGTGTGGCTCCAGGGCAGCCAGTCGACCAGCACCGGCTTCTCGTGCGCGAGGAAGCGCCAGGTCTGGGCCATCATCTGCTGGTTGGCGCACAGCATGCGGTGGGTGTTGATCACCACCTTGGGCTTGCCGGTCGAGCCCGAGGTCAGCAGGTACTTGGCATGGGTGTCGGGCAGCACCGCCTTGAAGGCCTGCATCACGGCGGGCGTCTCGGCGGTGGCGAGCAGTTGCGCGAAGGCCAGCGCGCCGGGGTGCGCGTCGGCGTTGCGGCTGAACACCGCGACCGCCTCCACGCCGCTGCCCGCGAGCGCGGCGCCGTACGCCCTGGCGTCCGAGGCATAGATCAGCCCGGGCCGCAGCGCGCGCAGCATCTCGTGCAGCCGCGAGGGGTCCTTGGCCATGCGCGAATAGGCACTCGACAGCGAGCAGGCCGCACGGCCGATGTGCATCGCGGCCAGCATCAGCACCGCATGGTCGATCGCGTTGTCCGACAGGATCACGACCGGCGCGCCGGCCGGCAGGTCGAGGTCGAGCAGACCCTGCGCCACCGCGCCGACGGCCTGGCGCAGCGCGCGGTAGTCGAGCCGGCGCCAGTCCTCGCCGCCGTCGTCGCGCTCGGCGAAGGCCAGCGCCCCGGGCGTCTCGCGCGCCCAGCGCTCGATCCATTCGCCGATGCAGCGCGCATAGGGCTTCAGCGCCTGCGGCGAGCGCAGCGCGAAGGAGCCGTCGTCGAAGTCGATGCGCACCGTGCGGGGCGGGGCGATGAGGTTTTCGTCTTGGAGGAAGTCGGTCATCTGGGTGATCTGTTGCGCTGAGGGGCGGCTGCCGAAAGCGGGAGCGGACTTCCGGACGCAGAGGGCGCGAAGGTCTCGCGAAAGACGCAAAAGGAATTCAGAAAAAATCTTTTGGATTTCTCTTTCGCGTTCTTCGCGAGACCTTCGCGACCTCTGCGTCCGGCTGTTGGTGTTCGTTTCAATCCAGTGTGCCGGTGTCGGCCTTGGCGCGAATCAGGTTCAACAGCAGGGTGTCGCGCGCGGCCTCGAGCTCGGCCGTGCGGCGCGCGCCCATTTCCTGCGCCACGCCTTCGCTCACCTGCGCCTGGAGCGCGGGCGTCATCGAGGGCGCGCCCAGGTCCTTCCACCAGTCCTCGATCGGCCCGCCCAGGTGCGCGAGCACGTGCGCGATGCCGCCCGCGCCGCCCGACAGGTGCAGGTTCATGAACGGTCCCATCACGGCCCAGCGCAGGCCCGGGCCGTGCGCGATCGCGGTGTCGATGTCGGCCACCGAGGCCACGCCCTGCTCGACCAGGTGGAAGGCCTCGCGCCATAGCGCGGCCTGCAGCCGGTTCGCGATGTGGCCCTTGACCTCGCGCTTCACGTGGATCGGCCGCTTGCCGATGGCCGCGTAGAAGGCCATGGTGCGCTCGATGGTGTCGGCCGACGTGAGCTCGCCGCCGATCACTTCCACCAGCGGGATCAGGTGCGGCGGGTTGAACGGATGGCCGAGCACCACGCGTTGCGGGTGCACGCAGCCCGACTGCACGCCGCTGATCGCCAGGCCCGAGGAGCTCGAGGCCAGGATCGCGTCGGGCGGCGCGGCCGCGTCCATGCGGCGGAACAGCGCGATCTTGAAGTCCATGCGCTCGGTGCCGTTCTCCTGCACGAAGTCGGCCACCGAGACCGCGTCCTCCAGGCTGTCGTGGAAGCGCAGCCGGTCGACCGACGCGCCCGCGGCCAGCCCGAAGCGCTCGAGCGTGGGCCAGTGCTGCGCCACCGCCTGGCGCAGCCGCTCCTCGGCGCCGGGCGAGGGATCGGTCGCGTTGACGTCGAGGCCCTGCGCGAGGAAGTAGGCGGTCCAGCTCGCGCCGATCACGCCGGTGCCGACCACCGCGACGCGCCGTACGCCGTGCGCCGCGCTCATGATTTCCACCGCGCGCAGCGGCTCTCGGCCTTGGTGGTCCAGGCGGCCTCGCCGCGGATCGCTTCCACCACCTTGTAGTAGTCCCAGGGCTCCTTCGATTCCTCGGGCGACTTCACCTGCATCAGGTGCATGTCGTGCACCATCAGGCCGTCGTCGCGCAGCCAGCCGCCCTTGACGAACATGTCGTCGAACTTCGTCCTGCGCAGCTGCGCCATCACCTTGTCGGCATCGTCGCTGCCCGCGGCCTTCACGGCCTGCAGGTACTGCAGCGCGGCCGAGTAGTCGCCCGCATGGAAGGAGGAGGGCATGCGCTTGTGCTTGTCGAAGAAGCGGCGCGCCCAGGTGCGCGCCTCGGGGCTCTGGTTCCAGTACCAGCTGTCGGTCAGGTACATGCCCTGCGAGGCCTTGAGGCCCAGCGCATGCACGTCGTTGATGGTGATGATCATGCCGGCCAGCTTCATGTTCTTGCCGATGCCGAACTCGGCCGCCGACTTGATCGCGTTGACCGTGTCGCCGCCCGCGTTGGCCAGCGCCAGCACCTGCGCCTTCGAGCTCTGCGCCTGCAGCATGAAGGACGAGAAGTCGCTCGCCCCCAGCGGGTGCTTGACCGAGCCCGCCACCGTGCCGCCGTTCGCCAGCACCGTCTTGGTCGCGTCGTTCTGCAGCGCGGCGCCGAAGGCATAGTCGGCCGCCACGAAGTACCAGCTCTTGCCGCCGGCCTTGACCACCGCGCTTGCGGTGCCGCGCGCCATCGCCACCGTGTCGTAGGCGTAGTGCACCGTGTAGGGCGAGCAGTACTCGTTGGTGAGGCTCGACGCGCCCGAGCCCACCACGAAGTAGGGCTTCTTCTTGTCCGCCGCCACGCCGGCCATGGCGATGGCCGCGCCCGAGTTGACGCCGCCGATCAGCATGTCGACCTTCTGCACGTCGAACCATTCGCGTGCCTTGGCGGCGGCGATGTCGGGCTTGTTCTGGTGGTCGGCCGTGACCAGCTCGATCTTCTTGCCACCGATGGCGCCGCCCATGTCGGCGATCGCCATGCGGATGGCCTCGGCGCCGGCCGGGCCGTCGTAGTCGCGGTACAGGCCCGACATGTCGCTGATGAAGCCGATGCGGATCACGTCGTCGGACACCTGGGCCGATGCGCTTGCGGAAAAGGCGGCGCCGAGCGCGAGGGCCAGGGCGGTGCGGGAAAGGTTCATTCGATCTGTCTCCGTTCGTTGTTCTGGCGGGTGCCGCTTCAGCCGAGCGCGAACTCGGGCCGCGGCGTGCCCACGCGCGGCAGGCCCATGAGCTGGCGTGCCTCGGCGGGCGTTGCCACTTCCATGTCGAGCTCGCGGATCACGCGCACGATGCGCTCGGTGAGCTGCACGTTGGTGGCCAGCTCGCCCTGGCGGAAGTAGAGGTTGTCCTCGAGGCCAACGCGCGCATGGCCGCCCAGCAGCAGCGCCGCCACGTTGGCCTCGAGCTGCGAGGTGCCGATGCCGCTGACGCCGAAGATGCTGCCCTTGGGCAGCGTGTCGACCATCATCTGCAGGAAGCGCGGCGAGTAGGGCATCGCGTTCTGGAAGTTGCGGTGCACGTTCATCACCAGGTTGATGAAGTAGGGCTCGTCGTCATGGCCCTCGCCGATCAGCGTGGTCGCGTCCTGCAGGATGTGCGTGGGGCTGAACACCTCCCACTCGGGCTTGATGCCGCGCGCCTTCATGCCGGCGGCGAGTTCGCGCCCGCGCGTGATCGGCGTGTCCATCAGGATCTGCTTGCCCTCGAAGCTGAGGTTCAGCGTGGTGGCGTCGAGCGTGCACATCTCGGCGCCCGCGTCCATGCCCTTGATGCGTTCCTCCCACGCGATCTCCCAGCGGTCGCCGGCCAGCGGCTTGACCATGTCGCCGTGCACGCCGCCGCCGGTGGAGTTGTTGAGCACGATGTCGCAGCCGCCCGCGCGGATGCGGCTGTTGATCTCGCGGTAGACCTCGGCGTCGCAGGTCGCGCCGTCGTCGGGGCGGCGCGCATGGATCGCCGCCACGCTGGCGCCGGCGTTCCAGCAGCGCAGCACGTCGGCCGCGATCTCGGCGGGCTGGGTGGGCAGGTGGGGGTTCTGGGACTTGTGCGCCATGCCGCCGGTGGGGGCGATGGTCACGATCACTTTGCGCTTCGACATGGCGGGGTTCCTGGAGTCCTTCGTGGAGCGCGCCATTATTTTTGGCGCGGGCAGCGCACTCAGTCATCGCGACGACATTCGGGGGCAGGGTTTACGCGGCGTGCAGAGGCTACAGTCGCCCTGTCGTTCGCATTCATCCACAACAAGGAGCGCTCATGAAACTGTCATCGCTGATCCTCGCGGCCGCCGCCGTCTTCGCATCGGGCCAGGCCTTCGCGCAGCGCGGTCCCGAAGCGGGCTGCGCAGCCAAGCGCGAGGCCATCTCGCGCGACATCGAAGCCGCCAAGGCCGAGGGCCAGGACCACCGCGTGCGCGGCCTCGAGCGCGCGCTGGCCGAGGTGCGGCGCAACTGCAGCGATGCCAAATTGGCCGCGCGCCACCAGGAGCGCATCCGCGGCGAGGAGCGCAAGGTCGCGCAGCGCGAACGCGAGCTGGCCGAGGCGCGCCGCAAGGGCGATCGCGACAAGATCGCGCGCCGCGAGGACAAGCTGCGCGAAGCCCAGGCCGAGCTGCAGCGCGTCAAGGACCTGCCCTGAGCCTCGAGAGACGATGCCCGCTGCCCGGCCCGTTCCTCCTCCCGCCGCGCTGAGCCTGCCGCAACTGCTGCAGGGCTCGGCCTGGTTCCCGCAGCTCGGCGTGGCCGCCGGCGAGCGCGTGCTCGAGGAGATGCGCGAAGTCGAGGTGGCGACCGGCGCCGCGCTGTGCCGCTGCGGCGACACCCCGCTGCACTGGTACGGCACCATCGACGGCCTGCTCAAGTGGTGCGTGAGCTCGCCCGACGGGCGCTCGGTCACCCTGGGCGGCCTGTCGACCGGCAGCTGGTTCGGCGAAGGCACGCTGCTGCGCGGCGTGCCGCGCACCGCGGACATCATCGCGCTGCGTCCCAGCCGGGTCGCGCTGATGCCGCTCGAGACCTTCGACTGGCTGCGCGCCACGCACCGCAGCTTCGACGACTTCCTGCTGCGCCAGATCAACGAGCGCATGCACTGGTTCCTCGGCAACTTCACCGCGCACCACCTGCTGGACACCGACAGCCAGGTCGCGCGCGCGCTCGTCGGCCTGTTCCACGAGTGGCTGCATCCGGGCAGCGATCCGCACCTGGAGGTGTCCCAGGAGGAGATCGCCAACCTCTCGGGCCTGTCGCGCCAGCGCTGCAACGCGGCGTTGCGACGGCTGGCATCGGCCGGACTGCTGCGCATCGAGTACGGCGGCATCACCGTGACCGATCTGGACGGCCTGCGCCGCCGCATCGACGGCTGAGAAGTTCCGGAGCGCCGCGTGCCTCAGCGCCGGTGGTGCGAGGGCGCGAGCTCGTACACCGGCGTGTCGAGCCCTTCGGCGCGCGCCTTGAGCTGCAGCGCGAGGAACTGCGAGTAGTGGCGCGACTGGTGCAGGTTGCCGCCGTGGATCCAGAGGTTCGGCACCTGCGTCGGCTTCCACATGTTGCGCAGCTCGCCTTCCCACGGGCCGGGATCCTTCGGCGTGTCGGAGCCCAGGCCCCAGCACTTGCCGACCCGGTCGGCGACCTCGGGCGAGATCAGGTCGGCCAGCCAGCCGTTCATCGAGCCGTAGCCGGTGGCATAGACCAGCAGGTCGGCCGGCAGCTCGCTGCCGTCGGTCAGCGTCACCGAGCGTTCGTTCACGCGCTCGATGTTCACGCCGCTCCTGAGCTTCACGCTGCCGTTGGCCACCAGCTCCGAGGCGCCCACGTCGATGTAGTAGCCCGAGCCGCGCCGCAGGTACTTCATGAACAGGCCCG
>Ga0160430_101095_pt1 | contig 11113 bp, 9 predicted proteins | sample HID1971I_E0MG_FD_108274 | JGI IMG/M metagenome (GOLD analysis project Ga0160430, IMG submission 108274) | Enriched millipede-associated microbial communities from UW Madison campus, WI, USA - HID1971I_E0 MG | ecosystem: Host-associated > Arthropoda: Insects > Digestive system > Unclassified ...
GAGCACGAGCTCGGCGATCGCCGGGTCGCCGCCGTAGGCGATGAGCCGCCCGTGGTAGGCCTTGCGAGCGCGGCCGTAGTGCACGGCGCTGTCGGCCTCGCGAATGACGGCCATCAGGTTCATCCACTCGAACGTGCCCTGCAGCTCGAAGGCGAGCTGGTCGGGATCGTCGAGGCCGGGCAGCTCGCCCTGCTCGACCGCGAAGCGGGCGGATGCCGCGAGGTAGCCGAGCCAGCTCTCGAGCTGGTCCGCGAGGGCGTCGCGCACGGGCCCCGGCTTGGAGTGGAAGTCGGCCGCGCTGGCGGAGAAGAAGCAGCCGCCGGGGAAGACGCGATCCTCGGAGTACGCGACGACCCGGTCGAGCAGGGCGGTCAGGCGACGGATGCCGCGTGGCTGCACCCGTGCGGGCACGATCACGGTCGCGGCGTACCGATCCGCGGCCGCGGCCACGGTGGCGAGCTGCAGTTGCTCCTTCGACCCGAAGAGCGTGGCGATGCCGCTCTTGCTCACCTCGGCCTCCGCGGCGAGGCGCCCGATCGAGAGGCCGTCGAGGCCCTCCATCGAAGCGAGGTCGGCGGCGTGGGCGAGCACGATGCGTCGCGAGGCATCACCTCGCGCCCGGCGTCCGTCGATCATGGTCATGCTTGCAGTTTACGCACGAACGTTCGTACACTCTACGTACGAACGTTCGTAGAGTTTCTTGGAGGCACTCGTGACCGCACCGGCATCCGACACCACGTCGACCCCGGCCATCGTCCCGCCCGTCACCGCCGCGCCGGCCGCCGTCGATCCGGCGGGCTCGCGCCGAGACCGCGCGCGCACGCCCCTCGCCCCCGCGAGCGCGCCGCCCGCAACGCCACTCGTCCTGCGGGCGGCGGCCGGCGGCATCCGCGTCGCCTCCACGCTCTCGCCCGAACTCGGCGCACGACTCGCCCTCCCCCTCTTCATGCGGGTCGGGCGCCGAGTCGCCGTGTCACCGGCGGATGCCGCGACGCACCTCCAGGCCAGGCGGGGCAGCGTGCGCGTCCCGGGCATCGGTCGTTCCGGCGTCGACGTCGTCACCTACGAGTGGGGCGGCGGGCCCGACACGATCGTGCTCGCCCACGGCTGGCAGTCACGCGCGAGCGTGTTCGCATCGCTCGTGCGTGAACTGCGCAGCGAGGGCTTCCGCGTCGTCGCGTTCGACGCACCCGCCAACGGCGACTCGCCGGGCCGGGGCACCTACGTCGTCGACCACCTTGACGTGCTCGCCGAGTTGCAAGCGCGGCTGGGCCGGTTCCACGCGGTCATCGGGCACTCGTTCGGCGGGCTCGCGGCGCTCCTCGCCGCCGGCGAGGGCCTCGACGTGCGGCGCATCGCCACGATCGCCGGTGCGGCCACGCCGAACGTCTTCATCGACGGCTTCGGCGAGATGGTCGGACTCGACTCGGCCACCCGCGAGGCACTCGCCCGCGGATACGCCCGCAAGCTGTTCGCCGACGTCGAGAACCCGTTCGAGCGGTACTCGGCCGTCACGCACCCGCTCCCCGCCGGCACGCCGCTGCTCCTCGTGCACGACCGCGGCGACCGGCGCGTGCCCTTCGCCGAGGCGCCGAAGCTGGCGGGCGCGAACCCGGTCCGCACCCGACTCGTGCCCACCGAGGGGCTCGGACACAACCGCATCCTTCGGGCCGACGTCACCCTCGATGCCGTGCTCGACTTCGTCACCGCTCCGGATGCCGCGCTCGTGCCGGCGCCCTCCACGGCCGCGTAGGTCGCGGCGATCGCGCCGTCGGCCGGTTCCGCCGATCGCTCCGTCGGCCGGTCCCGCCGGCCGCGTCGGCGTGCGGCGGGAGGTGATCCCCGCGAGGGAAGGAGCATCCCGGCCGCATCGCCCTCCCTCGCGGCTCATCTCCTCCCGTCCGCCTGTGCCGAAGGCGGTGGTGGCGCGGGCGACCGGAGGTGATGGCGCAAGCGGTCGGGCTCAGGCCGGGGCCGTGAATCCCCAGGGCTGCGCGCCCGGATATGTGGTCGCGCGTGCGCCGGCGGCGACGGCTGCCCGCAGCGCATCCACGCGATCGGCACCGGCGGCGAGCCCGGCGACGAGCGCCCCGGCGAACGCGTCGCCCGCGCCCGTGGTGTCGACGACGTCGACCGGGCCCGGCGCGGCATCCGCGGCTCCCCAGCGGGCGCCGGCCGCTCCGAGGGTCACGCAGGCGTCGGCGGGCTCGCCGAGGGCGGCCCACTCGTGCTCGTTCACGACGACGACGTCGGCCAGTTCGAGCAGGGCGGATGCCGCGGGCGACACGGGCGACGGGTTCAGCACCGTGAGCGCGCCGAGCGCCCGCCCCCGGCGCAGCACCGCCTCGGCGACCACGGGCGCGAGCTCGAGCTGGGTGACCACGACGGCCGCGTCATCGGGGATCGCCAGCGCCGCGGCATCCGGATCGAGCGTGCCGTTGGCACCGCCGACGACGATGATGCTGTTCTCGCCGGCGGCATCGACCGTGATGAAGGCCTGGCCCGTCGGCTGCGTCGCGTCGACGGTCACCCCGGACACGTCGACGCCGTGCTCGGCGAGGCGTTCGCGGTAGCGGCGCCCGAGGTCGTCGTCGCCGACGCGCCCGATGAGCAGGACGTCGGCGCCCGCCGCCGCAGCCCCGGCGGCGAGATTCGCGCCCTTGCCACCGGGCAGCTGCTCGACGCCGAGGCCGAGCAGGGTCTCGCCGGGCGCCGGATGCCGCTCGACGCGCACCACCGAATCGACGTTGATCGACCCGACCACCACGACGCGCGCACCCATGGTGGGGAGCCTAGCCGGGCGGCTCCTGGGTCTCGATACGCTTCGCTACTCGACCGGCGCAACGCTTCGCTCCTCGACCGACGCGACGGCCAGCGAGTCGAGCGGCGTCGAGACCTCCACGGCGCGCACCCGGAGGTCGCGCGTGGCGGGACCCTCGAGCAAGGCGCCGGCAGCACTGAACCGCGAGGCGTGCGCGGGGCAGTCCCAGGTGCGCTCGGCGTCGTTCCACGCGAGCACGGCGCCGAGGTGGGGGCAGATGCCCGAGACCTCGCAGGTGATGCCGTCGACGGTCGAGACGGCGGTCGACACCGGAGCCCGGCCCGTGCGGCCGACGATGCCGGCGCCCTCCACCGGCGCCTGCTCGGGAAGCCGGTGCAGGAGCACCCGCCCCCAGCCGACGGCGTAGTGCTTCGCGACCGCCGCGTTCATGCCGATGCCGACGCCGAGCGCGACGGGCGTCGTGAAGCGATGCCGCAGGGTCCGCGCCCAGCCGGGCAGGTCGCCGAGCAGGTCGGCGGCGAGGGTGAGCCCGCACTGCACGGCGTTCGTCATGCCCCACTTGTCGTAGCCGGTGGCGAGGAACACCCGGCCGCGGCCACGCGGCAGCCATCCGACGAACGGCACGCCGTGCGGCGTCTCGTAGTCCTGCGCGCTCCAACGGTGCGTCAACGAGGCATCCGGCCACGTCGTGCGCGCCCAGTCGTCGAGCGCATCCACCCGGGACTGCGGCGACGGATGCCGGCCCGCCTCGTGCCCGTAACCGCCGACGAGCAGCAGCTCGGCCGCGCCGGCATCGAGGTCGGGATCGGGTGCCGTTCGGATCGAGCGCGTCGGCTCGTCGACACTGAGGTACATGGCCTGCGGCAGCGCGGCATCCGTTCGGTAGGCGGCGGCGTAGGAGCGGTTGGCGCGCAGCTTCGCGAACGAGAGGCCGCGGTCGAGGATCGGCGTGCCCGTCGCGATGACGAGCCGCTCGCACGTGAACTCGCCTCCGGTCGTGCGCACCCGAACCGGCGACCCGACCCGCGCCCCGGTCATGCGCACCCCGGTGCGGATGACGCCGCCGAGGGCGCGGAGCTCGGCCGCGAGTGCGGCGAGCACCTCCATCGGGTCGAACTGGGCCTGGTCGGCCAGCCTGACGGACGCGTAGGTGCGGAACGGCACGTCGTCGGCGACGTCGGTCATGACGTGCAGTCCCGCCTCCCGCGCGACCTCGGCCTCGCGCTCGACGGTCTCGCGGCCCGACGGCGTTGCGGCGAAGCTCACCGCGTCGCGTCGCTGCACGGGCACGCCGCGCTCGGCGAGGTAGTCGAGCAGCCAGGCCTGCCCGGCGAGGTTCGCGTCGACGTACGCCTGCAGCACGGCCGCCGAGGTGCGACGGCGAACCCGCTGCAGGTGCGCACCCTGCAGCACGCTGAGCTTCGCCGTCGTGTTGCCCGTCGCCACGGCGCCGACCTCTCGAGCCTCGAGCACCCCGACCCGCCGACCCGCGCGGGCGAGCAGCACCGCCGTGACGAGGCCCGTGAGCCCGGCCCCCACGACGATCTCGTCGAAGACACGTGGCGACGAGACCGGTCGGTCCACCGACCCGTCGGCGGCCGGGTCGGCCGTCGGGTCGTCGGTCTCGATCGGAAGCGGGCGCGCGAGCCAGAGCGAGGTCATGTCGGCAACCTACGTCGGCGGCTCGGGGCCGACAACGGGGTGGCGCGGAGGCCCCGGCTCGCGTATACGCGGCGCGGATAGCCCTGGGCCGTGCACCCGTCAACCCCCGTGCGGGCGCCCGCGAGCGCGCCTAGCGTGCCGGTCATGGTGCAGTTCGGATACAAGCTCGCCGCCGAGGGCTTCGGCCCCGCGGAACTCGTCCGCCAGGCGCAGCGCGCCGAGGCCGCCGGCTTCGACTTCGTCGAGATCAGCGATCACTACCATCCGTGGCTCGATGTGCAGGGGCACTCGCCGTTCGCCTGGTCGGTGCTCGGCGCCATCGCGCAGGGCACCGAGCGCATCGGCCTCGCGACGGGGGTGACGTGCCCGTTCCTGCGGTACCACCCGGCGATCATCGCGCAGGCGGCGGCCACGGTGGCGCTCCTCAGCGACGGGCGGTTCACGCTCGGCGTCGGTGCCGGTGAGCGCCTCAACGAGCACGTCGTCGGGCGCGGGTATCCGGCGGTGACCCAGCGGCACGAGATGCTGCGCGAGGCGCTCGAGATCATCCGCCTGCTCTGGGAGGGCGGCTACCGGACCTACGAGGGCCAGTACCTCGACCTCGAGGATGCGCGCGTCTTCGACCTGCCCGACGTGCCGCCCGGGATCGCGGTCGCCGCGAGCGGGCCGGAGTCCGCCGCGGTCGCCGCCGAACTCGGCGACGGGATCTTCGCCGTCGAGCCCGATGCCGACCTCGTGGCCGAGTACGAGCGCCACGGCGGCTCCGGTCCGAAGTACGGCGAGGCTGGTCTCGCTTGGGCGACGACCGACGAGGCCGCGATCGAGGCCGCCTGGACCACCGCCCGCTGGAGCCTCACCGGCTGGAAGGTCATGAGCGAGCTGCCGAACCCGGTGAACTTCGAGGCGGCGAGCACGTACATCCGCCGCGAGGACGTCGCCGAGAAGCTCAGCGTGGGCCCCGACCTCGACGCCCATGTCGAGTCCGTACGCCCCTTCGTCGACGCCGGCTTCGACCGCATCGCCGTCATGAACCTCGGTCCGGACCCCGACGGCTTCCTCGACGTGTTCGAGTCCGACCTCGGGGCCAGGCTCCGCGACCTCAGCAGGAACCCATGACCTCGGTCGCGCGGCACCGTGCGCATCTCGCACGGGTGCTGAAGGACTCGGCGTACCCGCCGCCGCCCTCGTCCTAGCGAGCGGATGCCGCGGCGCGGCGCGCTGCGAGCCGTCGTCCGAGGCGCCGCCCGACGTGCAGTTGCACCCACAGCGTCGCGACGCCCGCCACCATGAGCCCGGCGATGTTGACGAGCAACTGCAGGAGCGCCGACCACGCCTCGTCCCACGCGCCGACGGCGAGCGTCAGGCCGATCGTGCCGACCGCGGGCACCGTCGTGATCGAGATGAACACGCCCACGAGCGCCGAGGACTTCGCCGTCGTCAGTGAGAGCACGCCCGCGATGCCCGCGAGCAGGGCGATCACGAACGACCAGCCGTCGGGCGAGATGATGAAGTCGGTCAGCGGACCGGTCGTCGCCTGCTCGAAGGTGATGAGGCCGAGCGCGTACACGACCGCCCAGATCGCCCAGGCGACGAGCGCGCACAGCGCGAATCCGCCGAACAGCGTCATCGAGGCCATGCCGGCGATGCCCCGCTTGCGCCGCACGATCGCGTAGCAGATGGCCGCGATGGGGGCGAACTCCGGCCCGACCACCATCGCCCCGATGATGAGGATCGGCTGGTCGAGCAACCGGCCGATACCCGCGATCAGGGTCGCGAGCAGCAGGAACGCGAAGAAGCTCCACGAGGGGCGGGAGTCCTCACGTGAGCTGTCGGCGAGCTGGGCCCACAGCACCCCGTCGGCCGGATGCCCCGGGGCGGCCCGCTCGGCGGCGGCCGCGGCATCCGACACGACCGCGAGCGGATCCGTGACGACGATCGAGCCGACCGCGGGAACTCCCGCGTGCCGCAGCATCCGCATGACGTTGTTCGCGTTCTCGCGCGCCAGCTCGAAGAAGACGAGGTCGCCCTCGCCGTCGAGGGCGGTGCCGGGCACGAGCGCGACGTTGCTGACGGTCGGCTCGGCGGCGAGCGTCTCGCGGATCGTCTCGGCCAGCTGGTGCGGCGCGGTGACACGGACGGTGAGCATGGCGGACCCCTCCTCGCGCGGGAGTCCGCGCGAGGTCCACGATAGAGGCGCCGGGGTCTCGAGACGCTTCGCTCCTCGACCGTCGGCGGCTACTCGACCGGCGGCGGGAGGCCGAGTCCGGGGCGCCGCAGCGCGGCGAGCGCTCGGGCCAGGGCGTAGCGGGTGCGCCCGGCCGGCGTGCGCGGGTCGTATCCCAGCACCTCGGCGAGCGCATCGAGTCGTGCCTGCACGCTCGAGTGGTGCATCCCGAGGTCGGATGCCGCGGCCCGCACGCTGCCGGCATCGGCGACCGCGTCGAGCACCGACCGCCCCCTCGCGTCGAGGGCGGCGAGGGCGGCGGCATCCGGATGCGGCTCGTCGTGCCGATCGGCGGCCTCCGCCACGAAGAGCAGGGCGCCGAGTTCGGCCGCGTCGACGACCGGCTCGACGGACGTGCCGAGCCGGAGCGCGATGAGCGCGGAGGCGAACGAGGACGGCAGGCGGTCGGCCGCGCCAGCGACGCCGATACCGGCCCGCACTCCGGCCGGCACACGGACCTCGCCGACCACGAGGACAACCCGTGCGAGCCCACGCGACGTGGCGACCACCGAGGTGGGCCCCTCGATCGGCGACGGACCCTCAGCCCCCAGCACGACAACTCGGATCGCCGGGGCCGCATCCAGCCGCAGCTTCGCCGCGGCGACGGCGCGCTCCGCCGAAGAGGCTCCGGCGCTCACGACGACCTCGACCGCGGCATCCGAGGTGTTGGATCGCCTCGCCGTCGTGATCGCGACGGCGAGCGCGAGCCGTTCGAGCACCATCGCGTCGTTCGCGTGCGCGGCGCCGTCCCGTTCGAGCCAGACCCGTGAGCCGTCGCTCGTCTCGCGCGAGGGCCAGTCGGATGCCGCGGCATCCGTCATCACGAGCTGGTCGCCGCCCGGACCGACCCGAAGCGAACGCCCGCCCTTCGACGCGGCGTATCCCGCGGCGGTTCCGGTGAGCACCGCGGCCCCGCGGAGCAACGAGTCCAGCCCGACGCCGCCCCCGACGAGCGTGTCGAAGTACGAGACGACCTTGAGCGTCTCGCTGGCCTGTGGGTCGAGCGCGGTCAGCCGACCGACGAGTTCCTGCATGTTCCGGGCTCCATCGCGCGTGGTGCGCCCAACCCTAGTTCGGGCGTCTGCGAATCCACAGCGAGACGGCGCGGGGATCGAGCGGGGGTTCTCCGGCGCCGAGGATGCGGGCGACCCAGTTCGTGCGCGCCTCGACCATCGCCTTGGAGAGCGCGGCGTGCGGCGCCATCATGTCGAAACCGTGGAAGCCGCCCGGCCAGACGTGCAGCTCGGCCTGGCCGCCGTCGGCCCAGATCTGCGAGGCGTAGGCGACGTCCTCGTCGCGGAACACCTCGGCGCTTCCGCAGTCGATGAACGCGGGCGGAAGGTCCGACAGGTCGGTCGCCCGCGCCGGCGCCGCGTAGATCGAGACGTCCTCCGTGGCGCGCCGGTCGCCGAGGAGCGCGCTCCACCCGGTGACGTTGCTCGTGCGATCCCAGACGCCGATACCGTCGATCTGCGCCGTCGACACCGTCGCGTCGCGGTCGTCGAGCATCGGGTAGATCAGCACCTGACCGGCGAGGGCCGGACCGCTGCGGTCGCGAGCGAGCAGGGCGACTCCGGCCGCGAGCCCACCGCCGGCGCTCGCGCCCGCGATGATCAGGCGGCCGAGGTCGATGCCGAGCTCGTCGGCGTGCTCGGCGGTCCAGAGGAGTCCCGCGTAGCAGTCCTCGACCGGGTAAGGGTCGGGGAACTCGGGGGCGAGGCGGTACTCGACGGTGACGCACACCGCGTCGAAGCGCACGATCCAGTCGAGGATGCCGGCGATGCCCACGAAGCGGTCGCCGATGATCATGCCGCCGCCGTGCGTGTGGAAGATGCCGGGACCGGTTCCGGTGCGACCCTCGCGCTCGAGCACGGTGACGACGATCTCGTCATCGGCGTAGCCGCGGATCGTCAGGTCGCGGCGGGTGACGCCGTACTCGGCGAACAGCTCGTCGGTCGTGGCCACCACGGGCGCCTGGCGCATCAGGGGGATCAGCTCGGGCGTGATGCTGGACGGCATGCTCTCCGCGAGGATGCCGAGCACGGCCTCCAGCTCCGGGTCGAACGGCGGTCGTCGGGTACTCGTCGTGGTGGTCATCGGTGAACTCCTCGATCGTGCGTCACCTCGTCGTGACGTCTGCTCCGATGATCCGCGCGGGCACGCGGCATCCGGAACCGACGATCGTAGCCGGATACGCCCGGTCAGCCCGCCAGTCGGCGGGCGGGGCCCTCCGGAGCGAACGCGGTGATGCAGTCTCGGACGCCCGCGATGCCGCGCTCGGCGTACGCGGCGCGCTGGCGGTCGGCGCCGACGCCGCGTTCGAGCAGGGCGGCGACGGCCGCCGGGCATCCGTCGTCGTCATCGTGCATGCCGAGGGCCGAGGCGACCACCTCGGCGACCGGGGCCATCATGCCGCGCACCGGATCGGGCACCGCGGATGCGAGCCCGTGCCGCGCCGCCTCCCAGACGGCGGCATCGAGGACCTCGGGGGCGAACCTGCCGTCGGCGTCGTCGACGCGGCCGCCGCCGCCGGCACCGCCGCCACTGCCGCCACTGCCGCCACTGCCGCCACTGCCGCCACTGCCGCCACTGCCGCCACTGCCGCCGGCCAGGATGCCGCGCACGATCCTGCGGCAGAGCAGCGCGAGCGCGACGGAGTCGTCGGCGAGGAGCTGCGCGTCGGCGAAGCGCAGCTCGATCGTCGGCAGGTGGTGGGAGAGGCGCAGCGTCCACGCGACGAGCGGCTTGTCGCGCGTCGCGCCGATGCCGATCAGGTCGTGGATGCGACGGTCGTAATCGTCGACGTCGGCGAAATGCGACGGGATGCCCGCGGTGGTCCAGCGGCGCATCACGACCGTGCGCCAGCTCGCGAAGCCGGTGTCCTCGCCATGCCAGAAGGGGGAGTTCGCGGCGAGGGCGGTGAGCACCGGCATCCATGCACGGAGGCCGTTGAGCACTCGGACGCGCTCCGAGGCATCCGGCACGCCGATGTGCACGTGCATGCCGCACACCTGGTGGTCGTCGACCATCGCGCCGATGTCGTCGCGGATGTGCTCGTATCGCAGCGCCCGCGTCACCTCTGGTGCGCGTTCGACCTCGTAGGGCGTGCCGGTCGCCGCGGCCACGACGCCGAGGTCGCCGGCCACCTCGACGAGCGCCGCACGGAACGCCTCGAGCTGCCCGAGCGCGTCGTCGGCCGTGCGGCAGATGCCGGTCGCGATCTCGACCTGCGAGGCGAGGAACTCGGTCGTCGCCTCGTCGAACTCGGGCTTCAGCACGGCGAGCGCCTCGGTGCTGAGCGCGACGGGCCGCAGCGAGTCGGGCTCGAGGAGCACGAACTCCTCCTCGATGCCGAAGGTCGAACCTCCTGGCGCGCTCGGACGGGTCTGCACGCTGGACTCCGGTGTCGGCATGACCTATGCCTACCCGCTCGGACGCCCGGAAACGAGGGCTTGACGCCGACTGTCCCGCCGTATGACGTCGGAAGACGTCGGCTCAGCGGCCGGGCGATCCCGCGTCGGTGGCGCCGACATCCGTGCGATGGAAGTTGTGGAACGAACGCGACGCCGTGGGGCCGCGCTGGCCCTGGTATCGCGAGCTGTACTCGGCCGAGCCGTAGGGCCGCTCGCTCGGCGACGAGAGCCGGAAGAAGCACATCTGGCCGATCTTCATGCCCGGCCAGAGCTTGATCGGCAGCGTCGCGACGTTGCTGAGCTCGAGCGTGACGTGACCCGTGAAACCGGGGTCGATGAAGCCCGCGGTCGAGTGCGTGAGCAGCCCGAGACGGCCCAGCGAGCTCTTGCCCTCGAGGCGCGCGGCCACGTCGTCGGGCAGCGTCACCGCCTCGTACGTCGACGCGAGCACGAACTCGCCCGGGTGCAGGATGAACGGCTCCTCGGGCTTCACCTCGATGAGGTGCGTCAGCTCGGGCTGGTCTTCGGCCGGATCGATGAACGGGTACTTGTGGTTGTCGAACAACCGGAAGTACCGGTCGAGCCGCACGTCGATCGACGACGGCTGGATCATGCCCGGATCGTAGGGCTCCAGCCCGATGCGTCGCTGGTCGAGTTCGGCCCTGATGTCACGATCCGAGAGAAGCACGGTGCCAGCGTAGCAACGCGCTTGCTAGGATGACTCTCGTTGCTCCGCAGGCCGTCACACGGCAGACGGATGCCGCACGCCGATGTAGTTCAATGGCAGAACTTCTGCTTCCCAAGCAGATAGCGCGGGTTCGATTCCCGTCATCGGCTCTTCGAAGATCGGGCGCCGCCTGTGCGCCGGCCGGCCCACGCGCGCGGCGCGACGAAACCGTGGAGGACACGCTCATCGAGGCACGTCACGCCGCCAGGGGCGCCGAACGCGAGTCTCGAACCGCCGACGGGAGCCCTCGAACCCCCACCCGGACCCGTTCGGTGCTGGTCGGAGCGCTCCTCGCCGCATTCGGC
>Ga0160430_101097_pt1 | contig 11094 bp, 10 predicted proteins | sample HID1971I_E0MG_FD_108274 | JGI IMG/M metagenome (GOLD analysis project Ga0160430, IMG submission 108274) | Enriched millipede-associated microbial communities from UW Madison campus, WI, USA - HID1971I_E0 MG | ecosystem: Host-associated > Arthropoda: Insects > Digestive system > Unclassified ...
CCGGTCAACCTGGTCTACTCGGCCGGCAACCGCTCCGCCGCGATCCGCATCCCGATCACGGGCTCCAACCCGAAGGCCAAGCGCATCGAGTTCCGCGCTCCGGATGCCTCGGGCAACCCGTACCTCGCGTTCGCCGCGCAGCTGATGGCCGGCCTCGACGGCATCAAGAACCGCACCGAGCCGCACGAGCCGGTCGACAAGGACCTCTACGAGCTTCCCCCCGAGGAGGCCAAGGGCATCCCGCAGGTGCCGAACTCGCTGCTCGACTCGCTCGACGCGCTCGCGGCTGACCACCAGTTCCTCCTCGAGGGCGGCGTGTTCACCAAGGAGCTCATCGAGACCTGGATCTCGTACAAGTACGAGAACGAGATCCTGCCGATGGCGCAGCGTCCGCACCCGTTCGAGTACGAGCTGTACTTCGGCGTCTGACCCGAGCCGGCACGTCGAGAGCCCTCAGAGCATCTGCTCTGGGGGCTCTTCGCATGCGCGATGTGAGTGCATAACGTGGGGCGCTCTGGACCGCAACCCCCTCGATGTCTTCGCCCTCGAAGCGCATGCTGAGATCTCCGTCTCCACCGCCCCACTCGAGAGGACGACTCCCATGAGCGACACCACCCCCACCCAGCGCGTCGCAGAGCTGATCAAGGACTTCCGCTTCGCGATGTTCACGACCCGCAACGCACAGGACCGCCTGGTCGCGCATCCGCTCACAGTGCAGGAGTCGGAGTTCGACGGCGATCTCTGGTTCCTCGTCGCCAAGAGCGCGTCGCTCGCGGTCGACATCGAGCGCGACGAGCGCGTCGGAGTCTCGCTCAGCTCGAACGACTCCTGGGTCTCGCTCTCGGGCACTGCAGCGCTCGTCGACGATCAGGCGAAGATCCGCGAACTGTGGAGCCCCACGGTCGAGGCCTGGTTCACCGAGGGCCCAGAGGACCCGAACGTCGGGCTGCTGAAGTTCTCCGCCGAGTCGGCAGAGTACTGGGACAGCCCCGGCGGCAAGCTCGCGTCGATCTTCAGCTTCGTGAAGTCGAAGATCACCGGCGAGCCGCTCGACGCCGAGAACGAGACCGTCGAGCTCCCGTAGTCTGGGAGGATGCTGTTCGCCCTGATCCGCCCCGCCGAGACCCGCACCGCGACCGTCGAGGGTCCGGACATCCCGGTGCTCCGCGAGCAGCTCCTCGCCCAGGCTCCTGAAGGCTGGGACATGACCACGGCGAGCGTCACGATGCAGGCCGGCGGCATCCGCACAGTGGTCGGCACCTTCGACCGCCGCGATGCGCCGACCGAGATCGAAGGCGAGAACATGGCAGCGCTCGAGGCGAAGGTGCCCGACGGCTGGCGCATGCTCTCGGTCCGGCACGACTGAGCAGCACGCACCGGTAGCGTAAGAGCCCCGCATCGGCATCCGATGCGGGGCTCGTGCTGTTCTGCGGTTCGAATTCAGGGAACGCGGGCGCCCGAGGTCTTCTCGCTCAGGTGCTCAGCCGACAGCACGGTGTTGACGTAGGTCGGGGTGAGAGCCCCGCCCGCGGTCGGGTACAGCCAGACGACAGGGAGGGGGACGACGTTGGCCGCGCCGTTGAGAAGGCCGGTGTAGACGTACTGCACCGAACCGGTGGTGCCTGCGTCCGGGAGCGCACCGACGCGCGACCAGCCGTTCAGGTTGCGCTCCTCGATCCGGTAGCTGCTCGGGGTGGGCACGCCGCTGCCGGCTCCCCACGTCACGGTCACGGTCACGACACCGGACGTGTACAGCCCCGCCGCTGCATCCTCGCCGGTGTTGACGTCCGTGACCGTGAAGCCGACGCTCTGCCCGGTGTTGACCTGCACACGGTTCGGCTGGGCCACGGTGAACGTGCCGACCGAGGTGCTGCCCTGCCAGACCGACAGTCCTCCGCCGGGGGCGGTCTGCGGTCCGGCGACGCTCGCTGCGGCCATCGGCGTGGCGACGGCGACGGCGATGACGGGCGCGGACCACGCTGCTGCCCTGATGACGGTGCGGCGCTTCATTCCTGCGCCGAATTCGATCTCGTGCTCGTTGACACTCATGATGTCGTTCTCCTCTGGGGTGGGCGGACGCCCCTGCGACCTGAGCAAGCACGCGCGATGCCGAGGCACGGCGAACGGGCGTCGCGCGTGCCGGCCGAGGACGGGGTCCGGGAAGATGTCTTCCGGGAGTCATGGTGGCGTCCTCGTCCGCCCTCGCGACGAGAGCGGACGACTCTGTCGTTGTGCACCCGTCGTTCGTCGTGCTGGGTATCGTCAGCCCGCCGCGACCCCGCCTGGCGATCGTGAAGCACGGCGCAGCGAGGCAGGTGATCGATGCCCTTCCTGCGCCATCGCTCGAGCGAGGCTCGAACCGTCGGCGAACCCCGCGTAGCGTCCGATCTCCGCGATGCTGAGCGCGTCGTACGCGCGGTCCGCGAGCAGCGTCGCCGCGTGTTCGACCCGCGCCCGTCGAATCTGCCGCGCCGGCGTCGTATCGTGCGATCGGAACACACGCTGCAGCTGCCGCATGGAGATCGCGAGCTGGTCGGCGATCATGTGCGGCGACAGTGCAGGGTCCTCGCGCTGCGCGGCGATCATCGCCAGCGCACTGAGGTGGATGTCTGCCTTGGGCGCCTTCTGCGGGACCTTGGCGCCCTCGACTGCCACGCCGATGACCATCTCCTGCAGGAGCCGCTCGAAGTAATAGCTGCCGAAGCCGCTGACCGGTTCCGGATCGAGCGCAGCAGCGCGCTCGGCGAAGGCGAGTGCCGGATCGAGGAGCGCGCTGTCGGAAGACACTGCGCGGATCTCCCCTGGTCCGGGCACGCCGACGCCGGTCAGCACCCCAGCAGGGATCACGATCGACAGCAGCCGCAGTTCCGGGAGCGGAGCCGCCCGAAGAGCGCTGTCATGCCCGAAGAGGAACGCATCGTTCGCACCGAGTCGGACGCGGCCGGACGGCGTGTCGATCTCCATGCCACCGGAGCGGATGCTGTGCAGACCGACCATCCCGGTGATGCGGTCGAGCCGTGATCGGCCGTCATCGCGCCCGCGGACGAACTCCCTGATTCGCACGCTGCCGAACATCGCCAGCGTTCGCGCCCTCGTCACCGGCATGGTCGACCGTCGTCTGGTCGAGCGTGAATGATGCGCGGGCGCGCAACAGACAGCCTCATGCGACCCTCCCCAGGCGGATCGACCGCGGAGCCCCTCATCCGCGATCACAGCCCCCTTCGGGTGAGGACCATACCCGAGCCTAGGGGATCCGCGCATCGCGAGGACCACGGATGTCGAGCGACCAGCCGTCGGGTCGGCAGAGACCGTCGGCGTGGCTTGCTTGACCGAGTCGTACTCCGGTGATCAACTGAGGGGTCTGGATCGACAGAGTGAGGGAATCATGCGCCGCAAGACCGAGAACGCGAAGACCGAGCACGTGAGTGCGCCGGCCGCGACCAGACGACCCGCGACGGTCGCCGCATTGGCACGGACCAATCCCTTCATGCTGGGTCTGATGGGTGCACTCGGCGTTCTCGTCGCGCTCGTGATCGGCGGCATCGTCGACCAGCTGGCGACCGTCCTGGTCTACATCGGCGTCGCTATCTTCCTCTCACTCGGCCTCGACCCGATCGTGTCGTTCATCGAGCGGAAGCTCCCCCGGCCGGCCGCGGTCGCGATCGTGGTCGCCGTGGTGGTGCTGGCGTTCGCTGGGATCATCCTGGCGATCGTGCCGATCCTCGTGCAGCAGATCACGAACCTGATCGACAACGGTCCGCAGATGGTCAAGGACATCATGGCCGCCGACTGGTTCAAGGACCTGAACAACCAGTTCGGATCGGCGTTCGAGGATGCCGCGAACGGCATCCTGTCGTTCCTGCAGGACCCGGGCAACCTCGCGAACATCGGCGGCGGCGTCTTCGCCGTCGGCGCCGGGATCGCCGGCGGATTCACCGGCGTCACCATCGTGCTCATCCTGACGCTCTACTTCATGGCATCGCTGCGGGGCATGAAGAAGGTCGCCGCCCGCTTCGTCCCCGCCTATCAGCGCGAGACGTTCAGCGGTCTGCTCGAGGATGTGTCTGGCGCCGTCGGCCGCTACGTCATGGGCCAGGCCAGCCTCGCGCTCGTGAACGGCGTGCTGAGCCTGATCGTGCTCAGCATCATCGGCGCCCCGGTGCCGGCGCTCCTCGCTCTGATCGCATTCATCGGCTCGATGATCCCGCTGGTCGGCACGCTCAGCGCCTCGATCATCAACTCGCTGATCTGCCTCTTCGTCAGCCCGGTCACCGCGCTGATCGCATTCGTCTACTACCTCGTCTACATGCAGATCGAGGCATACGTGCTCTCGCCGCGCATCATGAGCAAGGCCGTCGCGGTACCCGGAGCCCTCGTCGTGATCGCCGCAGTGGCAGGTGGCGCGCTCGGAGGCATCCTCGGCGCCCTCGTGGCGATCCCGGTTGCAGCGAGCATCATCATCATCGTGCAGAAGGTCGTGTTCCCCGCGCAGGACCGCAAGGTCGTCCCACCCGAGCTGACCGTCTGATCGTTGCTGAGGCCGCCGTCAGGCGGCCCCAGCAACACACGTCATGCGGGTGCGTCTCAGCGAACGAGCAGTGCGCCTGCCTGGACGCGGACGTCGAAGGACGTGACCTCGCCCATCTCCTCGCCGTCGATCTCGAACATGAGCGGAGTCTCCAGCTCGACGCCGATCGTCTCCACCGGGAGGTGGCGTGCCGAGTCGGTGCTCACCGCTTCATCCTTTCCGCCGGCGAAGAAGCGACGGATGCCGTTGTCCCAGACGAACGAGCGGAAGGTGTCGAGCCACTGCAGCGCACCGTCGGCGCTCACCATCAGCACGTCGAGCTTGCCGTCGTCGAGCACGGCGTCCGGGAGCAGGCGGATGCCGCCCTGCACCATGCCGCAGTTGCCGACGAGCATCGTGTGGCCGCGGACTGCGACCGGCTCCTGGCCGTCGACCGTGACGGTGATGTCTGTCATCTCGGTTCCGGCCAGCGCTCGTCCCATCGCCTCGACGTAGGCGAGCCAGCCCGCCTTCGACTTGAGGTCGTCATCGGTCTCGACCAGCATCTGCGCGTCGATGCCGAAGCCGACCATCACCGCGAAGGCGTGCTCGGTACCGTCGTACGCCACCCACCCGAGGTCGATCCGGCGGGGCTCCGCATCACGAACGCGCTCGAGCGCGGCGGGGATGTTGTTCAGCGGCACCTCGAGGTTGCGGGCGAGCAGGTTGCCCGTGCCCTGCGGGACGATGCCGAGTGCCGTCTCCGAACCTGCGAGCGACTCGGCGACCGCGCGGACCGTGCCGTCGCCGCCCACGGCGATGACGATCTCGCGTCCGTCCTCGACGGCCTCACGCGCCATGCCACGGCCGGGGTCGTCCTGGCTGGTCTCCCACCAGCGGATGTCCGGCTCGTCGCCGAACACGCGCGTCACGGCGTCGTGCAGAACCTCCTGATCGACCTTCGAGGGGTTCCAGACGATACCGATGCGTGCGTGGGTCATAGCGTCAGCTTGGGCGACGACGGCCGATACTGCAACTCGGGCACGCGGGCTATCCGTAGAAGAGGTGCTCGAAGGCTTTCCGAGACCGTCGCGTCACGCCCAGGTAGTCCTCCTCCAACTCGGTCGCTGAGCGGTCGGAATAGCCGAGCAGCCGGGCGATCGCGTCGAGCTCACGCCGATCAGCCGGCAGCACGTCGCTGGTCTGCCCGGTGAGCAGCGTGATCGCCGAGCGCAGCCGGCTCGCCAGGCGCCAGGCCTCGGACAGACGCTCCGCGGCCTCCTCCGGCACGAGCTCGGCCTCGACGGCCGAGTCGAGCGCCGCGATCGTCGATGTGGTCCGAAGACCCGGAATCGCGTGCGCATGCTGCAGCTGCAGCAGCTGCACGAGCCACTCCACGTCGCTGAGCGTGCCGGGGCCGAGCTTGAGGTGCCGCCGGGGATCGGCCCCCTGCGGCAGCCGCTCGCCCTCGACGCGTGCCTTAATGCGCTTGATCTCACGAAGGCCCTGCTGGTCGACCGTCTCGGGATAGCGAATCGAATCGGCCAGCTCGACGAACTTCGCGATCAGCTTCGCGCTGCCGGCGACCCCACGGCCTCGGAGCAGGGCCTGCGCCTCCCAGGACAGCGACCAGCGCCGGTAGTAGGCCGCGTACGCCTCGATCGAGCGCACGAGCGGTCCGCTGCGTCCCTCCGGCCGCAGATCGGCGTCGAGGTCGAGCGGCACACGGTGGTCGGTGAGGTGCTCGCGCAGCCTGGTCACGATCTGCGTGGCGAGCTCCTGCGCGCGCTGGGGCTCGACGCCGTTCGCGTCGTACACGTACAGGATGTCTGCGTCGGAGCCGAAGCCAAGCTCGGCGCCGCCGAACCGTCCCATGCCGATCACCGCGAAGTCCAGCGCTGCGTCTTCCGCCGGCACGACCTCGCGGAAGACCGCGCGAAGGGCCGCCTGGATCGTGGTCTCGGTGATCTCGGTCAGCGCGGTCGCGATCTCCTCGATCGTCAGCACGTCGAGCACCGCGCCCATGGCCGTTCGCAGCAGCTCTCGCCGACGGTTGGCCCGCACCGCTCGCAGCGCGTCGCCGACGGACTCGTGACGCGTCTGGATGGCTCGCGCCTCTTCGTCGAGTGCGTTCGCACCGCGCGGACGCAGCAGCTCGCGCTTGTCGAGCCAGGCGACGGACTCGGGGATCCACTCCATCAGCTCGCCGATGTACCGCGATGACGACAGGATGCGGGTGAGGCTCTCGGCCGCACCGGAGGAGTCGCGCAGCATCCGGAGGAACCACGGGGTGTCCCCCAGCCGTTCGCTGATGCGACGGAAGGCGATGAGACCGTAGTCGGGGTCGCTGCCGTCGGCGAACCACCGCACCATGATCGGCATCAGGTGCCGTTGGATCGTCGCCTTGCGGCTCAGCCCCGTGGTCAGCGCACCGATGTGGCGCAGTGCGCCGGCCGGGTCCCGGAACCCGATCGCCGCGAGTCGATCATGCGCCTGCGCCGCCGACAGCGTGCGCTCCTCCTCCGGCAGTGCGGCGACCGCGCTCAGCAGCGGACGGTAGAACAGCCGGGTGTGGATGTCGCGCACCTCGCGCCGGACGCTCTCCCAGCGTGCCCAGATGCCGTCGCCCGTCTCGGCGAGACCCGTCGCACGTGCCAGCACACGCAGGCCGGCCGGTGTGCGCGGCATCAGGTGCGTGCGGCTGAGCTCGCGCAGCTGGAGGCGGTGCTCCATGACGCGCAGCACGCAGTAGTCCTGCGCGAACGCGGCGGCCTCTGCACGGCCGATGTACCCGCCCTCGACGAGCGCGTCGAGGCTCTCCAGCGTCCCGCGGGTACGCAGGGTCTCATCGGTCAGCCCGTGCACGAGCTGCAGCAGCTGCACGGTGAACTCGATGTCGCGCAGCCCGCCGGAGCCGAGCTTGAGCTGGTACGGCGCGTCCTCCGGATCGATGTGCTCCATCACGCGTCGGCGCATGCGCTGCACGCTGTCGACGAAATCCTGTCGAGCCGCGCTCGACCAGATCTTCGGCTGCACCGCCGCGATGTACTCGGCGCCGAGCTCGTCGTCCCCGGCGAGCGGCCGCGCCTTCAGCAGCGCCTGGAACTCCCAGCTCTTCGCCCAACGGTCGTAGTACGCGAGGTGCGAGCCGAGCGAGCGCACGAGCGCGCCCTGCTTGCCCTCCGGGCGGAGCGCGGCGTCGACCTCCCAGAGCGGCGGCTCGATCTCGATGCCGCTGAGGCCGCGCATGGTCTCGCGGGCGAGTCTGGTCGCGATGTCGATGGACCGTGCCTCGGTCACGACCTCCTCGTCGACCGTGCCACCGACGAAGATCACGTCGACGTCGCTCACGTAGTTGAGCTCGCGCGCCCCGGACTTGCCCATGCCGATGATCGCGAGGCGGGTCGCGGCGACCTCATCCCGCGGATACGCCTCGCTGACGCGTGTGCGGGCGACGGCCAGCGCGGCCTCCAGCGCGGCACCGGCGGCATCCGCGAGCGCCGCCGAGACGTCACCGACCACCGTGACCGGATCGACGTGCGTGAGGTCGTAGGCCGCGATCACCGCGAGGCTGGAGCGGTATGCGACACGCAGCGCCACGACAGCGGCATCCTCCCCCGAGGCGGCGAAGCCGGCGATCGAATCGACCGACGACAGCAGCCGTGCGCGGAGGTCGATCGAGCTCGGCAGCTGCTCCATCGGCTCCGCGAGCGCAGTGAGCTCGTCCGGATGCCGGAGGAAGAAGTCGGCGAGCCCCTCGGATGCTCCGAACACCCGCCAGGCGCGGTGGCGCGTGACCGGGTCGTCGAGGAGCGCCTTCACCGGAGCGGCATCCCGCCGAGCGACCCTGAGCAGTCCGCGCACAGCGGCATCGGGATCCGCGACCCCCGCGGCGTCGAGGATCTCAGCGCGCGGGGAATCGAGGATGTCAGCCAGCTCCGACAGGGCAGCCGCGGCCTCGCTCAGCTCGGCGAAACCGAGCCGTGCCAGGGCAGAGAGCGAGACGGAGTCGTCCGGGCGGGCCATGCGCAGGTCAGAGCAGCTCGAGGTTGTTCTTCAGCTCCAGAGGCGTGACCTGACCGCGGTAGGCCTCCCACTCCTTGCGCTTGTTGAGCAGCACGTAGTTGAACACCTGCTCCCCCAGCGTCTCGGCGACCAGCTCCGAGTCCTCCATGTACTCGAGGGCGTGGTCGAGGCTCGCCGGCAGCGAGGAGTAGCCGAGCGCACGGCGCTCGGCGTCGCTCAGCGACCAGACGTTGTCCTCTGCCTCCGGGGGGAGCTCGTAGCCCTCCTCGATGCCCTTGAGCCCGGCGGCGAGCATGAGCGCGTACGCCAGGTACGGGTTCGCGGCGGAGTCCAGCGCACGGTACTCGACCCGCGAGGACTGCCCCTTGTTCGGCTTGTACATCGGCACGCGCACGAGTGCGGACCGGTTGTTGTGGCCCCAGGTGACGAAGCTCGGTGCCTCGTCGCCGCCCCAGAGCCGCTTGTACGAGTTCACGAACTGATTCGTGACGGCAGAGATCTCATTGGCGTGCCGCAGAAGCCCGGCGATGAAGTGGCGACCGGTCTTGGAGAGCTGGTACTTCGCGCCCTCCTCGTAGAAGGCGTTCTGGTCGCCCTCGAACAGCGACATGTGCGTGTGCATGCCGCTGCCGGGGTGACCGCTGAGGGGCTTCGGCATGAACGTCGCGTAGACGCCCTGCTCGATCGCGACCTCCTTGATCACAGTGCGGAACGTCATGACGTTGTCGGCCGTGGTGAGCGCATCGGCGTAACGGAGGTCGATCTCGTTCTGGCCGGGTCCACCCTCGTGGTGGCTGAACTCGACGGAGATGCCGAGATCTTCCAGCATCCGCACCGAGCGACGACGGAAGTCGTGCGCCGTGCCCCCGGGAACGTTGTCGAAGTAGCCGGCGGAATCCACCGGAACCGGGCCCTCAGGCCCGAACGACGACGACTTCAGCAGGTAGAACTCGATCTCCGGGTGCGTATAGAACGTGAACCCGGCGTCCGCAGCCTTCGCGAGCGTGCGCTTGAGCACGTGACGGGGGTCGGCGACCGCCGGCTGTCCGTCAGGCGTCGTCAGATCGCAGAACATGCGGGCGGTCGGGTCGATCTCGCCGCGCCACGGAAGCGTCTGGAAGGTGGTCGGGTCGGGCTGCGCGAGCAGATCCGACTCGTAGGTGCGGGTGAGGCCCTCGATCGCGGAGCCGTCGAACCCGATTCCCTCGGCGAATGCTCCCTCGACCTCGGCCGGAGCGATCGCGACGGACTTCAGCGTGCCGATCACATCGGTGAACCAGAGACGGACGAACTTGACGCCGCGCTCTTCGATCGTCCGCAGGACGAAATCCCTCTGCTTGTCCATGGACACTACTCGGCGCTCTGGCTCTTGGAGTCCCAGCCAGACTCGGCTGCTTCCTCCTCGGCCCACGCACGCGAGCGCTCCTTCAGCACCTCGGGAGCACGGGTGGCCTCCGCCTCGGTGTCGAAGGGACCGACCCGGTCGGCCGAGGGCGAGATCATGCCGAACTCGACCTGCTTCGTTTCCAGGTTGTACCAGTACTTGCTGTCACCGTCAGACATGATCTGTCCCTCCTTCACGTGGTGACTCCGATCCTACTGGCGTACGCCATGGTCGCTAAGCTATCCCCCATGGCAAAAGCGATCGGCGTCGACATCGGCGGCACGGGAATCAAGGCTGGAATCGTCGACCTCACGCACGGGACGATGGACTCGGATCGCGTACGCGTTCCCACTCCGAACGGCGCGTCGCCGCAGGACGTCCTCAACGCGGTGCAGACGGTCCTGAAGACGCTCGACGTGCACGACTCGACACTGCCCCTCGGCGTGGCCTTCCCGGCCATCGTCAAGCGCGGCAAGACGCTGTCGGCAGCGAACGTCTCGAAGGAATGGGTCGACTTCGACGCCGAGCGATTCTTCCGTGACGGCCTGGGTCGCAACATCGTCTTCGTGAACGACGCGGATGCCGCCGGCGTCGCCGAGGCCCGTCACGGCGCTGCCAGAGACGTCCGCGGCCTCACGCTGCTCACGACGCTCGGCACCGGAATCGGCTCGGCCTTCCTCTACGACGGCGTGCTGATCCCCAACACCGAGCTCGGCCACCTCAACTTCGGCACCTACGAGTCCGTCGAGCAGTGGGCGGCGACCTCGGCGCGCGAGCGCGAGAACCTCAGCTGGAGCGCGTGGGCTGAGCGCCTGCAGGCGTTCTACTCGCACATCGAGTTCCTCTTCAGCCCCGACCTGTTCGTGGTCGGCGGCGGCGTGTCGAAGAACGCGGGCGATTTCCTCCCGCTGCTCGAGCTCAAGACCCCGATCGTCCCGGCGATCCACCGGAACAACTCGGGCATCATCGGCGCGGCATCGCTCGCCGGCGACTGATCAGCCCCCCAGACACGAAGGCCCCGATGACTCTGCAGTCATCGGGGCCTTCTCACGTGTGAGGCGAATGGGCCGACCTGTACGCCGGGTTCTGTTCCGGGGTTCTTCGCCCCTTCGACGGCCATCTCTCTCGGCGACACGTTGCCGTGGCACTCTAGCGGTCTACCCGAGGACTCGGCGAG
>Ga0160430_101101_pt1 | contig 11058 bp, 7 predicted proteins | sample HID1971I_E0MG_FD_108274 | JGI IMG/M metagenome (GOLD analysis project Ga0160430, IMG submission 108274) | Enriched millipede-associated microbial communities from UW Madison campus, WI, USA - HID1971I_E0 MG | ecosystem: Host-associated > Arthropoda: Insects > Digestive system > Unclassified ...
CTCGGGCATCTTCAACACCGTGCGCGTGGCGGGCGAGGGCATCGCGCTGGCGCTGGTCGGCGCGGCGCTGACGGCGCTGGTGGCAGCGCGGCTGGCGCATCTGCCGGGCGTCGGCGCCATGGCCTCGGGATCGTCGGCCGCCTCGCAGGCCGCGCAGCAGGTCACGACCGGCGGCCTGCCGCAGGCGCTCGCGCTGCTGCCGGGCCTGGACCGCGCCGCCGTGCTGCAGGTGTATGGCGACGCCTTCGCCACGCTGCTGCTGGGGCTTGCCGCCGTGACGGTGCTGACCGCGCTGGTGGTGTTCGCGTTCCTGCGCGGCGAGGCGCCGGCGCAGGGCGCCGAGGCGGCATTGAACTGCCCGGCGTCCTGAGCGGCGCCCGCGCGTCAGTCGAGCCGGATGTTCGAGCCCTCGAGCCGGGCCTGGCCGGCGCCCAGCGGTTGCACCTTGGCGTCGTCGGCCTCCACGTTCGAGAAGTCGACCGTGCGCACGATGGTGTTGCCGAGCAGCTCCAGCGTGCCGATGCGGCTGTGCTGCAGCTCGAGACGACCGAATTCGTTGCCTTCGAAGCGCACGTGGGCGCTGCGGAGGTAGGTGGCGTCGAGGTGGTCGATGTGGCTGTGGCGGAGGGTGAAGGTCTGGTTGACTTTGGGGGCAATGCCCTTGGATGCCATGCCCACGGTGCCGAAGCCGAGCTCGACGGGCTTGCTGCCGCCGCTGATCTGGACGTTGTCGATCAGGGCATGCAGGGTGTCGGTCGATGCGAGCCTGAAAGGGGAGTGCGCCTGTGGACCGATCCTGAACTGGCTGTCGCGAACGGTGATGCGAGTCCCTCCGGCGATCAGTGCCAGTAATGATCGGCCGCGGACGCGTTCGATCAGGATGTCGCCCGTCACATCGGCGCGGTTGAGGTCCAGATGGTCCACGACCGTGTCGCGGATGGTCAGCGAGGAGAGTCTTGCGGGCACCATGTTGAAGGTGCCGCGCAGCTTGCAGTTCTCGATGAGCACTGCCCCGCTTTCGGGGTGATACGACACATCGTCGAAGTCGCAGCCCCTGGCGACCAGGCCCGTGTCCGCGCTGATGTCGAACCACTTGATCACGCAGTCCAGGAAGGTGGCCTCGCCGTAGGTTCCGATCGCGCCTTGGCGATTCCTGTCGCTGCTCGAACCGATGAAGCGGCATTTGTCGAACACGACGTAGCTGCTGCCTTGCTGGCCACCCCAGTTCGAGTTGCCTTCGGAGTGGCAACGAAGAAATCTCACGTTCGTCATGACACCGAACTCGATGACGCCGGAGAAGTGGCAGTTGCGGAATTCGACATCGGCCATGGCATCGAGCCGGATCTGATAGCCGCCTTCGAAGCTGCAATCGACGAACTTCAGATTGCGCCAGACCTGCTTGTGAAACGTCGAACCGCCGAAGGATGCGCCCTCGACGACCATCAGCGCGTCGCCCGTCTCCCTGGTCCGCGCAACGTCATCCTTCAGGTACTCGAATACCTTGCCGAACTTTCGGATGTCTTTCTTCATGATGCGGCAGCTGGTGAGCAGCGAGGTGGAAGGGGCGATCGACAGACCGGCAAGCGAGGTGACCAGGTGACGGCGTTGCATGCGTGCTCCTAGCGTTCGAGCCGAATGACTTTGCGGGGATCGGGATAGAGGTTGCCGGACGGCGTTGGAAAACGTCCCCAGGCCTGATGCAGCCAATCCCAGTCGGGCACTTCGCCTCGCTCTCCCGCCGGGCGGCGCATGAAATCGACCAGTGCGGCACCGAGGCGGGCGGTCCCGACGTCGAGCGGAAAGAACCAGGGGTCGTCGAGGTTCATGTCCAGGCGCCAGTCGGGACTCGACTTCTTGATCGCTGGCGGCTTCAAGCTCACTTCGCAGAACGCTTGCGGTGCGCGCTCGACCACTTGGCGTCGGTCGCCCGGGCGCGTTGCCGCCGTCTTCTTTTCTTCGAGTTCATCTTTCGTGCTTTGGGTCGGAATCATTGCCTTGGCCAAGGTATCGAGATCGTGATCGGAAAAGACGAGAGTCTTCTGTTTGCGATGCGTCAGGGACGGTTCGAGTCCATGCCATGACGGTCGCGAGACCCTCGATGCGCCCCACTTCTCTTCGACCATCTCGCACACCCACACCCTGACCCCCACGATGCAATCCAGCACCGCCATCCGCTCGCTCAACAGCACCTCGACCTCCGGCGAGCGCCGCGATGTCAGCAGCCCCACGCGCTGCCCCCAGACGAACCGCAGCGGTGGATCCTTCGGATGCATCAGGTGCAGGTAGTCCAGCGCCACCGCGAGCCGGGGCCGCCCCGTCCCCGTCGCGCTTCGCACCTGCGAGAGCCGATGGCGCAGCGGGTCGAGCACGCTGCCCGCGGGCGGGCGCAAGGTCCAGCCCGCGAGTTCGCCGTCGAGGTTCTGGTAGCCGATGGGTCCGCCGCAGCTCGACACGACGAAGCGCGTGGCGCGGCCATCGCCCGCCTGCGGTCCCTCCAGTCCCGGGTCCCGGGCGCTCGTGACCTCGACGCGTCCCCTGGACTTCGCGCTGCGCGCGGCCTGGTAGAGCCCGGCACGGTGGCTGTGGCCGCTGAAGTGCCAGTCGACGCGCGGGCCGTCGCCTAGGACCAGGTGGTCGAAGTACCAGCGCAGCCGGCGCTCGCAGGTGCCCATGTTGAAGGCGGTGAGGCCGCCCGGGCTGCGGAGCTGGCCATCGGGCGCGTCGGCCGGGGTGAAGCCGGCATCGGCGGCCGAGAAGGGCACGTCCTGGTCGTAGCTGAAGATGGTGAAGTGGCTCGCCACGAGCAGCGATGCGCCGTTCGCGGCCTTGAGCTGCTGCGCATGCCGCAGCAGCGCCTGCTGCCCGGGGCTGAAGCTGCTCGCCGCGCGCGGCAGGATCATGGCGCCCTGGCGGTCCACGCCCACGCTGCCGGTGCCGCCCGCGAGGTTCTGGAAGTTCTCGTGCTCGCCCCAGGCCAGCCCCACGAGCAGTTGGCCCGCCGTTCGCGCGCCCTGCCGCCCACCGAACCCGACGACGAAGTCGCCGAGCGGATTGAACAGTGCGCCGAAGAGATCGAAGTTGGCGGCGTCGTAGTTGAGCGAGGTGTAGGTCTGGCCATAGGTCGGGCCATAGGCGAGCGCGGCTTCGTAGATCGTGAGGTTGTGGTCGGCCGCGATGCCTTCGTTGGCCCGGGTCGACGAGAAGCGGCTGGCCTCCTCGAGCCGCGTGCGATGCCGCGCGAGGGCGGGGTCGGTGCGCTCCGCGACCGAAGGGCCGACATGCCGGCCGGCGTTCTCCATCGCGCCGAGCGCCATGCCCCAGCCGCCCACGCGCGGGCTGATGCCGTAGGGCATCTCGTAGGCCTCGTGGTTGCCGGTGGTCATGAAGACCGGCAGCTTGAGCCGCGCATAGGCATGCCGCACGAGGCTGTAGACCTGCATGTCGTCCTGCCAGCGCGCGTAGAGCTTGGCGTCGTGCGCGTTGCCGAGGATGTTGAAGGCGCGCCATTGCTCGCCCAGCGTGGCGCCGGCACGCGCGGGATCAATGTTGCGGTTGAAGTCGATCAGGTCCCCGGTCAGCAGCAGGGCCGTGTCGGGTTCGCGATTTGGGGTGACGGCCTCGAACAGGGCACGCAGGTGCAGGAAGGCATTGCACAGGGTGCGCGCGGCGAAGGGCTCGGCGAGCGGGCCGGCGCCGGCCGCGCCCTCGAGCAGGATCGCGCGCGAACGGGCCAGCGCCTGCTGGCGCAGGTTGACGTGCACGTCGCTGAGGTGCGCGATCCGCAGCGTCGGCGTGCGCGCGCGGATCACGGGGTGCCAGGCCTGCAACCGCGGCCGGTCGGCACCGGGCGTGCCGATGCGCGTGGCGCCGATGGCTTCGACGTCGTACTCGCGCAGGTCGCCGATCGCTCCGCCGCGCGTGCCGCGCTGCGCCTGCAGGAAGCGCTGGACCAGCAGGTCCTGGTAGTGCGCCGCGCAGGGCGCATCGCCGCCGGGCCAGGCCTTCTGCTCGGCCGGCGTCAGTGCCACCATCCAGGCGAAGCTCAGGAAGCCCGAGGCGTCGATGCGCGTGAAGGGCGCGGTGCGCGGGTCGAACTCGATCTCGTAGAGCGTGCCGCCTTCGAATTCGCGGTAGAGCCGCATGCCCGCGGGCGAGAGGCTGAAGGCCGTGCCGTCGCCGCAATGCACGATCGTCTGCGCGCGGAAGGGGCCGAGGGCGCGCGTCGTGAGCGCGGCGCGTGCCTTCGCGTAGGTCCGGCCATCGCCGAACAGCGTGCCCTGCGTCGTGTCGGTGTCGGCCGGCTTGCGCTCGATGGAGCACAGGCGCAGATGGCGGTCGATGTAGGGATGCGCGGCCTGCGCGAGTCCGGTCGTGGCGTCGACGGCGAAGCGGCGGCTGTCGCCGGCGTTCACGCCGATCACGAGGCGCGCGCGGGTCTGGCCCGGTGCCAGCACCAGCGGGCAGCCGAGGCTGGGGTACAGGATCACGGCCGCGACGCGCGCCGTGGCCTCGGAGGAATGGCAACTGACGCTGCGGTCGTGCTGGCCGTTGGCGGCGTTGGCGAGGCTGCTGGCGATGTCCATGGGCGGTTCTCTTGGGGCGCTCAGTGCGGCGAAGCGGCGGGTTGATGGCTGGAGGCGCGGCCCGCGATCTCGCGCGCCATGTCCTCGAGCACGCGCGCCGCATGGCGCCGGCGTTCGTCCTCGAGGACCTCGGGCGCGATGCCTGCGACGGCGCGCAGGAGGCCGCCGTTCTGCGTGCGGGCGCCGGCCGCGAGCGCGCGCATCCAGGGCTGTTCGAGGATCGCGGGATGCACGCGCAGGCACAGCGCCACCGCGATGCGCTCGTTGTGCCAGCCCGTCAGGCCCAGCGCTTGCGCATGCGCCAGCGCCCGTCTGGCGATGGCGCGGTGCAGCCAGCACGGAACGCCATCGAGTTCGCCGGCCGCAACGTCCTCGTCGAGTACCAGGTGCAGCAGGCGTTCGGCGCGGTTGAGGGCGTCGATGCGCTCGAGCAGCGGTTCGCCCAGCACCAGCGGCTCGGTGCGCGGCGCCGCCACGGGCCGTGCGGCGCCCACGCGGTGTTCGAGGCCGAAGCGGGCATTCCAGCCCCACCAGCCGTCGAAGGCACCTACGAAGGCCTGGCGTTCCGCCGCCGGCCAGAGGTCGACCATCGCCATGCCAGTGCAGGCATCGAAGCAGCGCAGCAGGAGATCGGTGCGCCCGCCCTCCGCATCGACCATGGCGGCATCGAGCCAGCTGCGCAGGTGGTTCGCGAGCCGCAGCATCGGCAGCGGGCTGCCGAGCAGCAGCAGGGCCTGCGGCAGCGCGGCGAGGCTCGCCAGTTCGTCGATGGCTGCGCCGGGCATGCGCGCCGGCAATGCCACGAGCCAGGGGCCGTCGCTCGCGAAGCGTGCCTCGGGCGTGCCGTCGAGCAGGGCGCAGGCTTCGAGGCCGTGGCACGCGATCCAGCGCGCGAGCGCGCCTTCGGGCGTGCAGAGCGCCGCTTCCGCGAGGGCGTAGACCGTGCAGCTCGCGGGCGCCGCCTGCCGCAGATGGCGCAGGTCGCCGGCCAGCCGCCGCAGCAGCGCCGCCTCGATCGATGCCATGGCCGTCATTCGCGCGGCACCACGCCGGATCGCTGCGCGCGGGCGCGTGTCATGCAGGCCTCGCAGACGCTGGCGGCCTCGGCGGTCGGGCGCGTGTCCGGTCCCGGCGTCGCATGCAGGGCCGCGTGCTCGATCCAGCTGCCGGGCGTGCCATGGCGGATGCCGCCCTCGCGCCATTCGCTGAAGCTGGCGCCGCCCACCAGCGTGACCTTCTTCTTGCCGACGATGTAGACCGTGTCCTCGGTGCTGACGATCTCGATGTCCTTCAATGCGGTGGTTTCGATGGCATCGCTCTGCGCCTCGAAACGGACTTCGCCCTCCGAGGCGAGGGCCCGGATGCCATGGCGCTTCGCGAAGATGCGCAGGCCCTCGGCGACGCTGGCCAGCAGCCGTCGGCCGGTGCCGACCGAGGCATGGCCGCCGCTGCTGAACTGGGCGTGGGCCCCGCTGTGACCGTGCAGGCCTTGGTCGGCACTGAAGGCGATGCCAGCGGGGCTCGCGAGCACCAGATGGGGCGCGTCGAGTTCGGGGAAGTCGCCGTGCGTGCCGCGCAGCGCATCGTTCTGCTGCCGCAGCGCGGCCGCGACGATGGCCTGGTCGTCGTCGCCGTCCTGCGCGTCGGCATGGCGTGCAGCCAGCGCGAGCGCCTCGACCCGGCCGGTGGCCCGCGCCAGCCTCCGCGTCGTCTCGTCCATGTGCTTGGCATGCTTCGCGGCATCGGGCCGCGCCTTGGTGCTCACGAGCAGGCCGTCCTGCGCGCGCAACACGCCATGCGCGTCGGTGCGCAGCTCGAAGCCCTGGCCGCGCGCCTCCTGGCGTCCGGCGTTGTCTTCCACGCGCGTGAGAAAGCCCAGGCCCAGGCTCGAATGCCCGTGGTCGCTGCGCAGCTGCGCCTGAATCTCGCCTTCGCTGTCGTCCATCAGCAGGTGGTTGCCGCGGCCCGCGGCGGCATTGCCGCCACGCGGTGCCAGCTCGCGGCTGCGTAAGCCGCTCAGCGCGCCCTGTGCGGGCAGGGCCCAGGGCGGCAGGTTCAGCGCGTTGTGAACGCGCCCGGTGCAGATCGGCAGGTCGGGGTCGTCGCCGATGAAGTCGACGAGCACCTCCTGCCCGATGCGCGGCACGTGGATCGCGCCGAGCTGGTTGCCGGCCCACGGCGAGCAGACGCGCAGCCAGCAGCTGCTGTGGCTGTCATGGGTGCCGAGCCGGTCCCAGGGGAACTGCACCTTGATGCGGCCCAGCGCATCGGTCCAGAGGTTCTCGCCCGCGGGGCCGACCACCATGGCCACCTGCGGACCGCCGGCGCGCGGCTTGGGCTGCGTGGGCACGGGCCGCAGCGTTTCGGCCATCGGATGCGCGACGAGTTCGACCTCGGCGCGCCAGCGCTGCGAGGTCGCCGCGTCGCGCTGGCTGTCGTGGCCCGTGTCCTCGAGCAGGAAGCGCGCATGGAGCACGAGGTACTCGGTGTTCGCGGCCTCGCGCGGATGCTTGCGCAGGCCGAAGCTGCATCCCGGCACCATGCCGCGCAGGTTGCCACTGGCCCGCGCGCGCACACCGTGCGTGCGCAGCGCCTGCATGCGCAGCCGCGCGAGCAGCCGGCCTTCGCCGAAGGGATCGTTGCCGGGCGCGGCGCCCGCGCCGGGCTGCGCGACGTGGCTGCCGGCGCGGGCGTCGTGCCATTGGTAGACCTCGCCGTCGGCCTGGCCCGTGGGGCGCGGGTCGCGGTGGCCGGCGCCGAGGTCGGCGTGCGGCCGCAGGTAATCGTGATCGCGGGTGGCGTAACGGCCGCTCGTCAGGCGATGCTCGGGCACGAAGCGGTGCAGGTACTCGGCATCGAGCTTCGAGCCGGGCGCGTGGTATTCGACCTCGGCGCAGGCCGGGCTCGCGAAGCGCGCGTAGGCGCCCATGTGGTCGCACAGCACCAGCCGGTGCGCGCCGCGCTCATGTGCGAAGTGGTAGTTGATGCCCCATTCCTCGCACAGGCGGCTGAAGAACGCGAAGTCGCTTTCGTTGAACTGGGTCTGATAGTCGCGCACCGGGTAGCGCTGCGACAGGCGCTTCTCGATCGCAAAGCCATAGGGCTCGAGCAGCAGGTCGAGGATCCGCACCATGTCGAGGTCCTGGAAGATGCGGCAGTCGCTGCGCAGCGTGGCGAGGTGCAGCCAGGGGCGCAGCACGAGCCGGTAGCGCGCGTGGCGGTGCGACTCGCCGAGGCAGGCGGCCTCGGCGATCAGCGCGTTGATCTCGCGGATGCCGCCCTGGCCATCGTCGAGCGCGATCTCGCAGTGAAGCTCGCGGCCGATGAAGGCATCGAGGTCGAGGTCCGCCGCTTCGGTTGTCTCGAGCAGCAGTTCGTAGTCGAACAGGCCGTTGATGCCTTCCTGCCCCGCGAGGCGCACGGGCTCGAGCGCGGGACGGTCGAAAACGAGAGGGATCGCGGGTGAACGGACGCGCAGTGTGCGTGGCGGCATCGACGACTTCCTTGATGGGCGAAGCGGTCGGGCCAGTGTGCGGGGCACGCGGCGTCGGGTCTGCAAACAACGGTCAACCCGCGCGGTGGCGCGCCACAAATCCGCGCCGAGCGTGCAAAAGTCGAAGGGGCGCGCACGCGCGCTTCACATGCCGATCACAGTTCTGCGGCTTCGAACACCTCGCGCAGCCATTGCGTGAACACGCGCACGCGCGCCGACAGCTGCCGGTGCTGCGAATACAGCACCGACACCGGCATCGGCGGCGGCGCGAAGCCGTCGAGCACCACCTGGAGCCGCCCGTCGGCCAGCTCCGCGGCCACGCGGTAGCGCGGCACCTGCACCAGCCCCAGGCCCGCGACGGCCGCGCCGGTGTAGAGGTCGGTGCCGGTGACCGACACGGTGGCCGGCAGCTGCAGCGTGTTCACGCGGCCGTCGACAGTGAATTCGAGCGGCACCGGCTTGCCCGTGGCGCTCGAGAGGTAGTCGACCGCGCGGTGCGTCGAGCCGGGCGCGGCCAGCGCCGCGGGATCGGCCGGTTCGCCATGCCGCGCCAGGTAAGCGGGGCTCGCCACCGTGACCTGCGGCAGCAGCGCGATGCGACGCCCGACCATCGAGGAGTCCTGCAGCGTGCCCGCGCGCAGCACGCAGTCGACGCCCTCGCGCACCAGGTCGATCAGGCGGTCGTCCTCGCCGATGTGCAGCGTCAGCTCGGGATGGCGCGCCAGGAAGTCCGGCAGCGCCGGCACCACGAAATGCCGCGCCAGCGTGCCCTGCAGGTTGACGCGCAGCAGCCCCTTGGGCGCCGTGTTGCGGAACAGCCCCTCGGCCTCCTCCATGTCGGCCAGCAGGCGCACGCAGCGGCGGTAGTAGGCCTCGCCGTCCTGCGTGAGGCGCACGGTGCGCGTGGTGCGCTCGAGCAGCCGGGTGCCGATGCGCTGCTCGACGCGCTTGATCAGGTTGGTGACGGTGGCGCGCGGAATCCGAAGGTCTTCCGAGGCCTGGGTGAAGCTCTGGCGCTCGGCGATGCGCACGAAGGCCTGCATTTCCTGGAAGCGGTCCATGGCGATGCCGTTGGTCTATTGTTGAAGTAGATGGAATGGTAATGGCGATTTGGCGGTGATTATCTTTCGGGCGGAACGATCGAAGATTCGTCTCACCCACCCACCACCGCAAGGAAACACGCCATGAACCAGTCCTCCAACTCCAAGGTCGCGATCGTCACCGGCGCATCGCGCGGCATCGGCGCCGCCATCGCGCAGCGCCTGTCGGCCGACGGTTTCGCCGTCGCCGTCAACTACGCCTCGAGCCCGGCGCTGGCCGAGGCGCTGGTCGCCCAGCTGCAGGCCGCGGGCGGCCGGGCCATCGCCGTGCGCGCCGATGTCGCCGGCGCCGACGAGGTGCGCCGCATGTTCGACACCGTCGAGCAGCAGCTCGGCCGCGTCGACGTGCTGGTCAACAACGCCGGCATCCTCAAGACCGTGCCGCTGGCCGAGCACGACGACGCGCTCTACGACCAGGTCTTCGACATCAACGTGCGCGGCACCTTCAACACGCTGCGCGAAGCCGCCAAGCGCCTCGCCGAGGGCGGCCGCATCGTCAACTTCTCGAGCACCACGCTGGCGCTGAACATGCCCGGCTATGCGATCTACAACGCCACCAAGGCCTCGGTCGAGGCCTTCACGCACGTGTTCGCGAAGGAGCTGCGCGGCCGCAACGTGACGGTGAACGCGGTCGCGCCGGGCCCGATCGCCACCTCGCTGTTCCTCGACGGCAAGACCGAGGAGCAGGTTCAGGCCTTCGCCAGGATGCCGCCGCTGCAGCGCCTGGGCCAGCCCGAGGACATCGCCTCGGTGGTCTCGTTCCTCGCCGGTCCCGACGCGGGCTGGGTCAACGGCCAGATCCTGCGCGCCAACGGCGGCCTCGCCTGATCCCTTCCATCTATCGACGGAGAACCCTCATGAACAAGCAGATCATCCTCCTCCCGGGCGCCGGCTCCGGCATCGGCAAGCTCAGCGCCCGGTCGCTCGCCGAGGCGGGCCACGTCGTCTACGCCTCGATGCGCGACATCGCGGGACGCAACGCGCCGCGCGCGGCCGAACTGCGCGCGCTGGCGGCGGCCAGGGGGCTCGAGCTGCATCCGCTCGAACTCGACGTGCTGTCGCAGGACTCGGCCGATGCCGCCGCCGCGACCATCGTGCGCGAGCAGGGCCAGCTCGACGTGGTGATGCAGAACGCTGGCCACCTGGTGGTCGGCCCGACCGAGGCCTTCACGCCCGAGGAGATCGTGAAGGTGTTCGACACCAACGTGCTCGGCGCGCAGCGCGTCAACCGCGCGGTGTTGCCTTACCTGCGGCGGCAGGAATCGGGGCTGATGCTGTGGATCAGCAGCACCACCACCAGGGGCGGCTTCCCGCCGTTCATGGGCCCCTACGGCGCGGCCAAGGCGGCGATGGATTCGCTCGCCGTGACGCTGGCCTACGAGATCGCGCGCTTCGGCATCGAGACCTCGATCGTGGTGCCGGGCGCGTTCACGCGCGGCACCGACCACTTCCCGAGCGCGGGCAAGCCGGCCGACGCGGCCACGGCCGCGGCCTATGGCCGCTACGACGGGCTGATGGACCGGATCGGCGCGAAGCTCTCGGCACTGACGCCCGAGCACGCCGATCCGCAGGCGGTGGCCGACGAGATCGTGCGCATCGTGGGCCTGCCCGCGGGCCAGCGGCCGATGCGGCCGGTGATCGACTTCGTGAACGACGGCGCGGCCGAGGTGTTCGAGGTGTCGGAGCGCTTGCGCATCGAGTTCGCGCACCGCATCGGCATGGCCGACCTGCTCGAGGCGAAGGTGCGGCGCTGAGCCAGGTGGCGGGGCAGGGCAGGCCGCAAGGAATCGTCACGAAACCACGGCCGGTCTTCCTGTCCAATAGCGCCATGGAACATTCGCCCCACGACGTCACCGAGCGGCTCGACGCGCTCGAGATCAAG
>Ga0160430_101109_pt1 | contig 11010 bp, 12 predicted proteins | sample HID1971I_E0MG_FD_108274 | JGI IMG/M metagenome (GOLD analysis project Ga0160430, IMG submission 108274) | Enriched millipede-associated microbial communities from UW Madison campus, WI, USA - HID1971I_E0 MG | ecosystem: Host-associated > Arthropoda: Insects > Digestive system > Unclassified ...
CTGCGCGACGCGCATCTGGTCTCGGTGCGGGAAGAGGGGCAGCACCGCTACTACAGCCTCTCCGCCGCGCCGCTCGACGAGGTCGACGACTGGCTCGTGCCGTTCCTCGACGGCGACGGCGATGGGGTGCTCGCCGGCGACGGCGCCGCGGGTCTGCCCGACTCCGCCGCGCACGCGGCTGAAGTGGTCGGCCGGGCGGCCGCCTCCGCCAAGCACGCCTTCGAGAACGCCTTCAAGCGCCTCCCCGGGCGGTGACGCTTCGAAAGGCTCAGGGACCGGGTTGGTCGCTGAGCCTGTCGAAGCGCCCGCCGCGTTAGCGGCGCCCGGCCTTGCGGCGGAACAGCCAGGCGCCCCAGACGAACGAGGCGACGAGGATGCCGAGGCACCAGGCGATCGCCCAGCCGACGGTGTCGTCGACGGGCGTTCCCATCAGGAGGCCACGGATCGTCTCGATGATCGGCGTGACCGGCTGGTACTGCGCAACGCCTTGGAGCCACTCGGGCATCGTCTCGACGGGCACGTAGGCGCTCGACAGGTACGGCAGGAACAGGATGATGAAGCCGTAGCCGTTGGCGCCTTCGGGGCTGCCGGAGGCGAGCCCGATCGCCGCGAACAGGTACGTGATCGCGAGGATCCAGAGCGAGATCACCGCAACGGCGCCGGCCCAGCCCCAGAACCCCGCGGTCGGGCGGAACCCCACGAGCAGCGCGACGCCGATCACGATGGCGGTCGCGAGGAGGTTCCGCAGCAGGCTCGCGACGACGTGCCCGGTGAGCACGGCGCTCGCGCGCACCGGCATCGTACGGAACCGGTCGATGATGCCGGCCTTCATGTCTCCCGCGACGTAGACGGCGGTCGAGGCGGCGCCGAAGCCGGCGCACGTGAGGATCACACCCGGTACGACGTAGTTCACGTAGTCGCCGGTGGGGTCGATCGCCCCACCGAACACCCACGTGAACATCAGCATGAGCATCACCGGCAGCATGATCGCCATCAGCAGCGACTCGCCATCGCGCAGCGAGTGCAGGAGGCTGCGGCCGACGAAGACGCTCTCGGCGGTGAGCCCGCTCACCCGCGGACGCAGTGCGGGGATGGTCGGCGAGGCGGTGACAGTGGTCATGCGATCTCCTTGAGCGAGTCGGCCCGGCGGTCGTCGGCGCGCTCGCCGCGGCCGTCGGGGGTGGTGAGAGCGAGAAACACGTCGTCGAGGCTCGGTCGCCGCAGCGTCACGACGCCCTCGGCGCCGGACTCGTCCAGCACGTCGAGCGCCCGGCGCAGCCCGGTCACCGATCCGTCGGTGGCGACCTCGTGCACGAGGTCGCCGTGGGCGTCATGCAGCTCGACCGTGTCGCCGCCGACGCGGGACTTCAGCTGCGCCGCGGTGCCGGTGGCGACGATGCGGCCACCGTCGAGCACGGCGATGCGGTCGGCGAGCTGGTCGGCCTCCTCAAGGTACTGCGTGGTCAGGAAGACCGTGGTGCCCGCCTCCGCGAGCGAGCGGATGACGTCCCACAGCTCGCGGCGGCTGCGGGTGTCGAGTCCGGTCGTCGGCTCGTCGAGGAAGAGCACCTCGGGCGCGACGACGAAGCTGAGCGCGAGGTCGAGGCGTCGTCGCATGCCGCCGGAGTACGTGCCGACGCGGCGGGATGCGGCATCCGTCAACCCGAAGCGCGCGAGCAGTTCTGCCGCGCGGTGGCGGGCCGGCCGGCGGGGGAGGCCTGAGAGGCGACCCATCATGACGACGTTCTCGGTGCCGGTGAGGACGTCGTCCACGGCGGCGGCCTGGCCGGTCAGACTGATGCGGCGCTTGACCTGCTCGGGTTCGCGCGCCACGTCGATGCCCGCGACCGTGGCGGTGCCGGCGTCGGGGTGGACGAGCGTCGTGAGGATGTTGATGGTCGTGGTCTTGCCGGCGCCGTTCGGGCCCAGGAGCGCGAAGACCTCGCCGCGGGCGACCTCGAGGTCGAGACCGTCGAGCACGCGTTGGCGGCCGAACGTCTTTCGCAGGCCCTCGACGACGATGACCGGCGGAGCGGTGCGGTCGGGCATGGGACTTCCTCTCTCTTCGATCTGTGTATGGCCAAAACTGTGTATGACATTAACTGTTTATGACGGTAACACACTGTTTACGTGATAGACAGTCCTAGACTTACGAGATGACCGATGCCGTCGAGCCCGAGCTTCCGAGAGGCATCGCTCTCGCGTGGGGCGTCGCCGCCACCCCGCAGCGTGGTCCCAAGCGAGAGATGAGCGTCGAGCGCATCGTGGAGGCGGCGATCGAGATCGCGGATGCCGAGGGCCTGGGCGCGGTGTCGATGGCCGCCGTCGCCGCCAAACTCGGCTTCACGCCCATGTCGCTGTACCGATACGTCACCGCCAAGGAAGACCTCGTGCTGCTCATGCAGGAGGAGGCCACCGGCTCGCCGTCGGAGGCCTCGCGGGAGGCCGGCGGCTGGCGGGAGCGCCTCGAGGCCCTGTTCGGCGAGCAGCTGCAGCATTACCTGCGGCACCCTTGGGTGCTCGACATCCCGATCTCGGGCGTTCCGGCCACTCCCAACACTGCCGCGTGGATGGATGCCGGGATCAGCGCGCTCGATGAGACACCGCTGACCTACGAGGAGCGGTTGGCCGTGATGCTGCTCGTGACCGGCACGGCGCACTGGGCGGGCACGGTGCTCGCCGGCTATGCGCGAGTGGAGCGGGAGCAGGGTGTCGGCAGCGACACCATCGCCCGCAATGAGGACGCGATGTTCCGGGCGCTCATCACCGCGGAGGCATACCCCTCGCTGCGCGCGGCCATCGAGGCGGGTGCGTTCCTGGACGAGTCGGACCCGTTCGCCTTCGCGCTGGAACGAGGTCTCGACGGCGTCGCCGCCTACATCGCCGCCGCAGCCGAAGGGCGCCGGGGCGAGCGCACGCAGTGGGTCACGCTCGACGATGCCGACATCGCCGACGACAAGAAGTTCCGCGAGGCGCAGAAGGCGGTGCGGCAGGCGGAGAAGGCGCTGCGCGACGCGCGCAAGCTCGAACGGCTGGCTGCCCGTGAGGCGCGCGACCGGAAGGCACGGCAACGCTCGGAGTCGTGACACCGATCACATCGGCACCACTTGTCACACAGTTCACAGGGGCACCTGTTTACACACGGGTCCCGCGCGCTCTAGAGTGTGTCCAGTACTTCTGGGGAAGGAATCGACATGGCTGAGCTGTCCGATGTGCGCTTCCTCACGGTCGCCGAGGTCGCCGAGCTCATGCGTGTGTCGAAGATGACGGTCTACCGCCTCGTGCACTCCGGAGAACTGCCCGCCGTCCGGTTCGGCCGCAGCTATCGGGTGCCCGAATCCGCCGTCACCGAAGCTCTGCAACGGCCGATCGCCGACGTCGGCTAGACTGATCCGAGGCATTTTTCGTAATTGCTCGTTCCCGGGCGCCGCACACGCCGCGCCCAGACCCCGACATAGTGAGGTTTTCCGTGGGTTCTGTCATCAAGAAGCGCCGCAAGCGCATGGCGAAGAAGAAGCACCGCAAGCTGCTTCGCAAGACTCGCCACCAGCGCCGCAACAAGAAGTAAGCGGCATCCGCACCAAGCGCCTGTCTCCGGACGGGCGCTTCGTGTATGCCACTGCTCCGCCTTGCGGAGTCCGCGACCCGAGAGGCCGACATGAAGTCCATCAGCATCCAGCAGCGGCGTGAGCGCACCGAGATCCCACTGATCGACGTGCGCGAGGTCGACGAGTTCGCCGCAGGACACGTCCCCGGGGCGATCAACATCCCGATGTCCACCATCGGCGGTCGACTGGACGAACTGCCCGAGGGTGCGTTCGATGTCATCTGCGCCGTCGGCGGCCGTTCGGGCCGCGTGGTCGAGGCCCTCGAGGCGCGCGGCTACGATGCCACCAACGTGGACGGCGGCACGAACGAGTGGATCGCGGCCGGCTTTCCGGTCGACGCGTGACCGCGGTGCCGGTGTGACGACGATCACCCTCATCGGCAAACCGGACTGCCACCTCTGCGATGTCGCCCGCGAGGTCGTCGAAACGGTCGTGGCCGAGCTCCCCGAAGATGCCGTCGACGTCGAGGAGCTCTCCATCGCCGACGACCCGGCCCTCTACGCGCAGTGGTGGGAGAAGATCCCCGTCGTGCTGATCGACGGGCAGCTGCACGGCCACTGGCGCGTCTCGCCCGACCGCCTGCGCGCCGCGCTCAGCAGCTGAGAGGCGGTAGGCGCGCCGAGAGCGGGATACGGATGCCCCGGCTCAGCCGGCGAGCCGGGTGCGGAGCGCGCCGAGCTCGGCGTCCGTCAGGCCGCCTGACCGCAGGTACGCCGCAGCGCCGCCGTGCTCGTCGAGCCAGGCCAGCGCCCGCTCGATCGCTGCGGGAGGTGTGCCGGTGACCAGTTCGCGGAGCTCGGGCGTGAGCGGCGCGCCCATCTGCTCGATGCCGGCGAGCATGCGGTCGGCCCACGGGCCGGCGAGGTTGCGCTCCGAGACGGCGTAGTCGGCGACGACGGCGTCCCGGTCGACGCCGACCGCATCGAGGATGAGCGCGACCGCGACACCCGTACGGTCCTTGCCGGCGGTGCAGTGGACGAGGACCCCCGAGGGGTGGCTGTCGGATGCCGGGTCCTGCAGCGACTGCCTCAGCCCGGGTGCGGCGATGCAGCGCGCCGCCTCGGCGAATGCGGGCGCGCCGTGCTCGAGCATCTGGACGTACAACTCGCCGAGACGGGGGAGCGTCGCGAGGATCTGCTTCGCCATGCCGGTGTCGACGGGGCCGTCGGCCTGCGCTGCCGCGCCGGCAGCGCCCGTGAGTGCCCCTTCGAGGACCGACAGCTCGACCACCTCCACCGCGCGATCAGCGGGCAGGCGGTCGGGCGCGCTCGCCTGCTCCATCGGGGTGCGGAAGTCCAGGATGACGCCGATCGGGCTCGCCGAGAGGTCTGCGACGCCGGCATCAGTCAGACCGATGAGCCCTTCGGAACGGTAGAGGACACCGGAGCGGACGCTGCCACCGGTCGCGAGGGGGAGGCCGCCGAGGTCGCGGAAGTTCTGAAGTCCGTCGAAGGTGATCGTCACCCTCGAGGATTACCACATCCGTGCGCCCGCGATGGCCGCGTCAACGCTGTCCGCGTCAGCGCTGTCCGCGTCAGGCGGGGACAGCGTCGGGCCTTCGACGAGGTACGTGCCGTGGCGAATCGAGTCCCGGCCGAGCTGCGGGGCACCGCAGCGGGGGGTGGTGTCCGAACGCGCGACGGGTCGCCCGGTCCGTGGCAGCAGACCGGGCGACCCGCCCTTCTCGGGATCTCAGCGCAGTTCGACGGCGTGCACCTCACCGCCGCCAGGAAGGACCGCGCCGACGCTCACGTACGCCGTCGTGCCGGAGATCGCCACGCCGTATGGGGCGAAGAGGCCGGACAGCACCGCGGGATGCTCATCGCCGCCTGGCACGATCCGCCGCAGCGAGCCGATCGGCGGCTCCTCGCTGAGCAGGCTGCCGTCGCTGATCTGCACGGCGTACAGCGTCTGGTGCTGCCATGCGAGACTCGTCACATTGCTCAGGCCCGTCGCGTAGACGGTCGGCTGCTGACCCGGAACGACACGCCAGATGCTGGATGCGCCGGGCGGGAACGGGAAGCCCACGAGCTGGGACACGTAGTACGCCCCGTCGGGCCCGAGGACGACCTGGGTCGGAACCGCCTCGGCGGGGATCGGATCGCCGCCCCACGGCGGCACGCCCGATGTCGGCGGCAGGACGGCCACCGTCGCGGGGGCCAGGTTGCCGCCGATCGTCACGATCGCGTTCGCTCCCGCGTCCGCAACGGTCCAGCGCTTGCTGTTGACGTCCGCGAACCCGCTGGGGTTCGAATCGAGCTGTGCCCCGTCGGGGTTGGCAGCATCCTCGTAGCCGGTGACGTCGGCCGCGACGGTCAGTGGCTGACCGAGGCGACCGGTGAGGATGGTGCCGAGCCGCGCGCCGCCTGCTCCGAGCAGGGCCCGCGTTTCGCTGTTGCCCCCGAGGCCGACGAGGACCGCGACGTTGTTGCCTCGCACGCTGACCGCCGATGGGCCGGTGGCGCCGGAACCGTCCGCCCCCGCGAGTGAGGGGAGTCCCGTGACGACGCGCGTCTGCGTGCCGTGGCGGATCTCGGTCACGGCCCCGGTGTCGCCGAGACACGCACTCGCGGTGGGGTCCTCGGGATTGGGGAGGCAGGGGCCCGCGCCGCCGGTTCCCGCCTCGGCCACGTAGACGGTGCCGCCGGCGCCGACGGACACCTGCCGGGGGTTGTCCAGCCCGGTAGCGATGATCCTCGTCGCGGCGGGATCGGCCGCGATCGCCGGCGCGCCGGCCGACACGATCGCGATGACCGCCGCGGCGGCTGTCACGACAGCCAGCACGGCGCGTGATCGGATTCTCCGTTGACTCATTCTGATGACCCCCTGAGCTCGCACTCTGACATGACGAAACCCCTCCCCCGGACACAGCCTGGTGGGGGAGGGGTCTCATCGCATCGGGGTTCGTCCCTAAGCGGATCCGACGGTCGTTAGGGGGCGAGGCGCGTCGGGCCGCGGAAGAGGTACGTCACCTCGCGGATCGACGACTCGCCGAGCAGCAGCATGAGCACGCGGGCGAGACCCATGCCGAATCCACCGTGGGGCGGGGCGCCGTAGCGGAAGAAGTCGAAGTAGAAGTCGAGGTGCTCGGCTCCGAGTCCCTTCTCCTTCGCCTGCTCGATCAGCACGTCGACGCGGTGCTCGCGCTGCGCGCCGGTCGTGATCTCGACGCCCTTGAACAGCAGATCGTACGACTTCGTCAGCCCGGTCTCCTCGTCGCGCATGTGGTAAAAGGCGCGGATCTCGGGGTGGTAGTCGGTGATGAAGACGAACTGGTGGCCGTAGGTCTCCTCGACGTACGCCGAGATCTGACGCTCGCCCTCGGGGTCGAGGTCGCCGTCGGTGCGCGGGATCTCATAGCCGCGGCTCTTCACGATCTCGCGCGCCTCGGCGAGCGGGATGCGCGGGAACGGGATGGCGGGCACCTGCACCTCGAGGCCGAACAGCTCCTCGATCTCGGCGCCGTGCTTGTCCTTGACCGCCTGGAACGCGGTCTGCAGCAGCTCCTCCTGCATCGCGGCGACGTCTTCGTGCGAGTCGATCCAGCTGATCTCCGCGTCGACGGAGGTGAACTCGGTCGCGTGACGCGAGGTGAACGACGGGTCGGCGCGGAAGGCGGGGGCGATCTCGAAGATCTTGCCGAACCCGGCGACCTGCGCCATCTGCTTGAAGAACTGCGGCGACTGCGCGAGGTACGCCGTCTGGTCGCCGAAGTACTCCAGCGAGAACAGTTCGGCGTTGGACTCGGATGCCGAGGCCATGAGCTTCGGCGAGTGCACCTCGATGTAGTCGCGCTCGATCCAATAAGAGCGGAAGGCGTGCTCGAGGGTCGTCTGCACGCGGAAGATCAGGTTGTTGCGGCGCTGGCGGAGGTCGAGGAAGCGCCAGTCCATGCGCTTGTCCATGCCGCTGTCCGCGGCGATGGGCGTCTCGGGGAGGGCGGCGGCCGCGATGTCGAGCCCGCCGATCTTGATCTCGACGCCGCCGAGCTTGACGCGCTCGTCGTGCTTGAGCTCACCTCTGACGGTCAGGAACGTGCCCGTGGCGAGGTTCGAGATGAGGTCCGTGAGCGCCAGGGCCGCGGCATCCTGTTCCGAACCGTCCTCCGCGGGACGCGTCGCCGGGTTGACCAGCTGCACCGCCCCGGTCTCGTCCCGAAGGATGACGAACTGCACCTTCTTCTGATCACGGACGGTCTCGACCCATCCGGAGACGGAGACGGGGCCGTCGGCGAGGCCCTTGAGCTGGTTGACGAGAACGCGTTCAGTCACGAGGGACAAGTGTACGTTGACGCGTCGCGTCGTCATCTGCAATGCACGATCACAGGAGGCTCCGCCAGCCCCCATGGGCTTCGGGGGGTCTGCACCAAGGTTCCGTTCACCCTCCTTCCGTAGCGTGGACTCGTCGCGCCGAACGGTGGCGGCCGCCGCCACCAGGTGCCGACGGACGGACGGGGATCCGACGAAATGACCACTGCGACGACGACCGACGGCTCGTGGCTGAGCACGCTCGCCGACTGGGCGGTCTCACTCATGGACGTGATCGGCCCGGCCGGCGCCGGCATCGCGATCGCGATGGAGAACCTGTTCCCGCCGCTGCCGAGCGAGGTCATCCTGCCCATGGCGGGGCTCGCGGCGAGCCGCGGCTCGTTCACGGTCGTCGAGGCCCTCGTGTGGACGACCGCCGGATCGGTGATCGGGGCGCTGCTGCTGTACGGCTTGGGCGCGTGGCTCGGCGTCGACCGGTTGCGTGCGATCGCGGCGAAGGTCCCGCTGCTGAAGCCCGAGGACATCGACCGCACGGTCGCGTGGTTCCAGCGGCACGGCGGCAAGGCGGTGTTCTTCGGCCGGATGATCCCCATCTTCCGCAGCCTCATCTCCATTCCCGCGGGCATCACGCGCATGCCGGTGTGGAGGTTCGCCCTGCTGACGGCGGCGGGCAGCCTGCTGTGGAACTCGATCTTCGTGCTGTCGGGATACTTCCTCGGTGCGTCCTGGCACATCGTCGAGCGGTACGCCGACATCCTCCAGTACGTCGTCATCGCGGTCGCCGCGGTGGCCGTGGCCTGGTTCGTCGTGGCACGGGTGCGCGAGGCGCTCGCCGCGCGTGATGCCCGCGACAACCGCGGCGAACCCGAACTCGACTGAGTCCGAGCGGCCCGAGCCCCGGGCAGCGACCGCGAGCGGGTGTCTCCGCGCGACGCCGCCTGCGGAGATCCACCCGTTCGCGCGTCCGGCCGCGTCGGACGCGGCGCGGAACCTGGGAGGACGCTCAGCCGGCCCATAGATGAGGCCCACGTAGACTGGGGCGGTGCCCGCAGCTCGCCTTCATCTCGTGCGCCACGGGGAGGTTCACAACCCCGCCCGCGTGCTCTACGGGCGACTCCCCGGCTACGGCCTGAGCGCAGACGGCCGCCGCATGGCCCGGCAGGCGGCGGAGTACGTGAAGTCGCTCGACCGTCCCGTCTCGGCGCTGGTGTGCTCGCCGCTGCAGCGCACGCAGGAGTCCGCCGAGCCGTTCGCCGAGATCTTCGGCATGGCCCCCGTCATCGACGAGCGCGTCATCGAGCCGACCAACGTCTTCGAGGGCAAGCGCATGGCGATCGCGATGGTCAACCCGTGGAACTGGCGCCACCTGCGCAAGCCCGCGCTCCCGAGCTGGGGCGAGCCGTACGCGGACGTCGTGGGCCGCATGAATGCGGCGATGACGCAGGCATGGGATGCCGCGGACGCCGGCGACGTCGTCATCGTGTCGCATCAGCTCCCGATCTGGATCACCCACCTCGCCGTCGCCGGGCTGCCGCTCCGGCACGATCCCCGCGCGCGCCGCTGCGCGCTGTCGAGCGTGACGAGCTTCGAGATGGTCGACAAGAAGTGGACCGAGACCGCCTACGCCGAACCGGCGTCGACGGCCGGCGCCGTGGATGTGGGGGCGGTATGACCGGTCGGTGGGCACGGACGCGGGCGACGCGCAGAACGCAGGCGGCGGCATCCGCTCTCCTCGTCGTCGGCCTCATCGCGGGTCTCGCCGCGTGCACCAGCGACCCCCTCGCCGATCAGTACCGGTCCGGCGACAACAAGGGCTTCGTCGCGGCCGACGGCTTCGCGGTCGACGAGATCGCGGCCGCCGATCGCACCGAGCCGGTCGACTTCGAAGGCGTGCTCGACAACGGCGGCACGACCTCCAGCGCCGACTACGCGGGCGACGTGCTCGTCGTGAACTTCTGGTACGCGGGCTGCGCGCCGTGCCGCGTCGAGGCGTCCGAGCTCGCGGCGGCCGACGCCGCGTTCGAGGGGCAGGATGTCGCGTTCCTCGGCGTGAACCTGTACGACGGCGCGGAGGCATCGCGCGCGTTCGCCGAGACGTACGGCGTCACCTACCCCAGCGCACTGGCGACCGAGGACGGCTCGATCAAGCTCGCGTTCGCCGGGGAGAGCCCGCTGAACGCCGTGCCCGTGACGCTCGTGCTCGACAAGGAGGGCCGCGTCGCCGCGCGCCTGGTGGGGCAGATCGAGGACGCGTCCATCCTCGAGACCATCGTCCGCGAGACGCTGGAGGAGTCGTGAACCTGGGCGCACTGGTCGCCGACGGGTCGCTGCTCATCGCCATCCCCATCGCGATCCTCGCGGGTGCCCTCTCGTTCCTCTCGCCGTGCGTGCTGCCGCTCGTGCCCGGCTACCTCGGCTTCATCGGCGGTGCCGTGAGCCCGCGTCCGGCACGGGTGGGGACGGATGCCGCGGCGGAAGGCTCCTCGAAGGTCCGAGGCGTTTCGTCTCGCTCGTTCCTCGCTCGCTCAACGACCGGGACCGACCTCGCTCCGGCGACCGAGAGCCCTCGGTCGTTGAGCGAGGGAGCGCCAGCGACCGAGACGAAACGCGTCGAACCAGCGGTCGACGTCGAACTCGGCCGCGGGCGGCTCGTGCTCGGCGTGCTGCTGTTCATCGCCGGGTTCACCGTGGTGTTCGTCAGCATGGCGATGCTCGGTGGCACGCTCGGGCGCTTCCTGCTCGAGTACGCCGACCTCATCACCCGCGTGCTCGGGGTCGTCATCATCGCAATGGGGCTCGTCTTCATCGGGTGGTTCGGCATCGCGCAGCGCATCACGCGGCCGCAGGTGCGTGGCAACCTCGGGCTGATCGGCGCGCCGCTCCTGGGGATCGCCCTGGGCATCGGCTGGGCGCCCTGCATCGGCCCCACGCTCGCCGTCATCCTCACCATGGCGTTCGACTCCGGATCGGCGGCGCGTGCGGCTCTCCTCGGCGTCGCCTACTCGCTGGGACTCGGCATCCCGTTCCTCCTGCTCACACTCGGCTTCGGCTGGGCGACGCGCTCCGTCTCGTTCGTGCGCCGCCACATCCGCGTCGTGAACCTGATCGGCGGCGGCCTTCTCATCGTGCTCGGC
>Ga0160430_101111_pt1 | contig 10985 bp, 7 predicted proteins | sample HID1971I_E0MG_FD_108274 | JGI IMG/M metagenome (GOLD analysis project Ga0160430, IMG submission 108274) | Enriched millipede-associated microbial communities from UW Madison campus, WI, USA - HID1971I_E0 MG | ecosystem: Host-associated > Arthropoda: Insects > Digestive system > Unclassified ...
ATCGTCGAGGCGGAGCCCGACCTCCGCGTGGTCGCCGAAGCGTCGGACGGCACCTCGGCGGCGCGCGAGGCAGCGTCGCATGGCGCAGATGTCGTCCTCATGGACGTGCAAATGCCCGGCGTCGACGGCATCGAGGGCGTGAGACTCGTCCATGACGCCCGTCCGGAGGCACGTGTGCTGATGCTCACGATGTTCGACCTCGACGAGTACGTCTTCGGTGCGCTCAGGGCCGGCGCGAGTGGCTTCCTCCTGAAGACGGCGACCCCGGCCGAACTCGCCACCGCGATCAGGTCGGCGCATGGCGGCGAACTCCTCTTCGCTCCCTCGGTGACACGTCGGCTCGTGGAGTCCTACGTGCGACAGCCGCCCACGAGCGAAGACGTGCCAGCTCGGCTCGCCGCGCTCACCGAGCGCGAACTCGACGTGCTGCGAGCTTTGTCGCGCGGGCAGTCGAACGCCGAGATCGGCGCGGAACTGTTCATGGGCGAGGCGACGGTCAAGACCCACGTGACACGGATCCTCGCCAAACTGGGCCTCCGCGATCGGGTCCAAGCCGTGGTGCTCTCCTACGAGTGCGGGCTCGCGCGGCGATCGAACGAGTGAGCGTCGCGCTCCTCCACGGCATCACCCTCCCCGCTCTCCCGCCGTCCCGGTCTCCTGATCCGACGCGAGCACGACCCGTCGCGACGCCAGCCCTCCTGCTCCGCCACCACTCCTCCACAGGACCACCCGCACCGCGGTACGTCGTGGTCCGCAGACCGGCACTCCCGTCGCGAGCGCTCAGAGGTGGAGAGTTTCCCCCGCGAAGTCGCGCAACTTTGCAACTTTGCAACACGTTCTCAGAGCGAAACTCCCGGAAGGAGCGCGGATGGCCGCCGAAGCGATCAGGGTCGACGCGGAGACCGCGCGGCTCGTCTCCGAGCTCGCGCACCTGACGGAGTCGACGAAGAAGTCCGTGCTGGCCGATGCCGTGGTCGCCTACGCCGAGGCACGGCTCCCGGCGCTCGCGGCCGGCCGGCCGGGCTTCTCGGAGCTCTCGCCGCGCGAGCGTCTTCAGCTGCGCCGGGACGCGTTGCTGCGGGCCTTCGCGAAGCACGGTGCGTCGAACGTGCGCGTGCTCGATCCGATCCCGCTCGATCACGGGTCCGGCACCGACGGCGACCCGAGCGGTGACGGCTTCGGTGACGGTGACGCCTACGAGGCGATCGACCTGCTCGCCGAGACCGATCTCATGATGGGCGGCGAGGCGGCCTCCGTGCTCTCGGGCGTCGCGAGCCGCATGCTCGGCGTTCGCGTCGAGGTGACGTCGATGACGGCACTCGCGATGTTCGCACCCGAACGACTTGCACGGTCGGTCGAACGCTCGAGCCCGCTCTGACCGCGCTCGCCGACGGTCCGGTGCCGATCACTCGCTCGACGCCCCGGGCGGGATGCCCGGGGCGTCTCACGGGGTCACGGCAGGCACGGGGTGCGGGGCGGCTCCGTGCGGCGGGTTCCGGTGGCCTCGAACGCGGCGGCCAGGCGCAGCAGCGCCGTGTCGTCGTAGGCGCGGCCGGCGAACGTGAGGCCCACCGGCATCCGGATGTCGGCCATCGTGCCCATCGGCACCGTGACCGTCGGGATGCCCAGGTGGCGAGGCACGAGATTGCCGTTCGCGACCCACACCCCGTTGCGCCAGCCGAGATCGGCGGATGCCTCGTGCACGTCCATGTCGGCCGGGCCGACGTCGGCGACGGCGGGGAAGACGACGGCGTCGAGGCCGAGGCCATCCATCCATGCCTCGAGGTCCGAGCGACGGGTCTCCTCGAGCCCGCGGAGCCCGTCCTCGAGCTCGGGCATGTCGTCGAACGTCGAGCCGGGGTGCGTGCGCGCCCACTCGGGGTACTCGGCGATGTCGTCGTCGAACCCCGTGTAGCGGTCGGGCAGCGCGCCCTCCGGGTGCGGGAAGATGCGGGCGCCATCGACGTCGGCGAGCGCGTGCAGCGCCGGGTCGCCGTTCGCGTCGAGGAAGTCGTTCCACGCCCACGCCGACAGGTCGACGATCTCGCGGCGCAGGTACTCGGGTGAGACGAGACCGCGGGTCGCGATCGTCGGGGCGCCGACGCGGTCGCCCTCGTAGTTCGACACCACCGGGAAGTCGACCTCGACGACCTCGGCGCCTGCCGCCTCGAGGTCGCGGCGGGCCGTCTCCCAGAGGTCGATGACCGAGGCGCGGGTCTCGATGCGGTGTCCGGTGGCGCCGCCGATGCCGGGCGAGCGTCCGGGTTCAGCCGTGCCGGCCTCGGGGTCGGCATTGACGTACATGCGCGGGATGCCGAGGCGACGGCCGGCCAGCACGGCGCGCGCCGACTCGGCCGGGTCGCCCGCGGCATCCGTCGAGCTGGAGACATCCGTCGAGCCCGCGACATCCGTCACCGCGAGGGCGACGTAGGACTCGGGCCGCACCTCGGAGGAGGCGGGGATCGGCACCCACGGCTGCACGCGCCAGAAGTCGCCGCGCGTCTCGGCGTCGTCGGCGACGATCACGTCGAGCACCTCGAGCAGGTCGGCCATGGTGCGCGCGTGCGGCACGACGACGTCCATGGTCGGCACCAGCGGCCAGTTGCCGCGCACCGAGATCACGCCGCGCGACGGGGTGTACGCGCAGAGCCCGTTGTTCGAGGCGGGCGCACGACCCGACGACCAGGTCTCCTCGCCGAGGCCGAACGCCGCGAACGAGGCCGCGGTCGCCGTGCCCGAACCGTTCGAGGAGCCGGAGCCGAAGGCGGCGGTCAGGTACTCGGCGTTGTAGGGGCTCTCGGCGCGGCCGTAGACGCCGCGCTGCATGCCGCCGTTCGCCATGGGCGGCATGTTCGTGAGGCCGATGAGCACCGCGCCCGCGCTGCGGAGGCGCTCGATCGTGAAGGCGTCGCGCTGCGCCACGAGGTGCTCGAACGCCGGGGAGCCGGCGGCCGCGGTGAGGCCGCGGGCGAGATAGCTGTCCTTGGCTGTGTACGGGATGCCGTCGAGCGGGCCGAGCACGCGCCCCGCGGCGCGACGGGCGTCGGATGCCTCCGCGTCGGCGCGCGCCTCGGGGTTCATGACGACGAGCGCGTTGAGCGCCGTCGGGGTCTCGGGCCCGTCGTACGCGGCGATGCGCGCGAGGTAGGCGCCGAGCAGCTCGACCGCGGTGACGCGCCCGGACTCGAGCGCGGCGCGCAGGTCGGCGATCGACGCCTCGACGACGTCGAATGCCCCGCTCATCGGGCCGACTCCACCTCGAGCGACGGCTGCTGCTGCGTGATGCAGTGGATGCCGCCGCCACGGGCGAAGATCTCGCGCGAGTCGACGGTGACGACGCGGCGGCCGGGGTACGCGTCGGCGAGGATCTCGCGCGCCGCGGCATCCGCCCGCTCCTCGCCGAAGCCGCACGCGATGACGCCGTCGTTCACGACGAGGTGGTTCACGTAGCTCCAGTCGACGAAGCCCTCGTGGTCGCGCAGGGTCTCGGGCGCCGGGAGGTCGACGATCTCGAAGGGGCGGCCCGCGGCATCCGTCTCGGTCTCGAGCTGGGCGCGAAGGGCACGGGTGACCTCGAAGTCGGGGTGCTCGGGGTTCTGCTGCCGGTGCAGCAGCAGGCGTCCGGGCGAGGGGATCGTCGCGACGATGTCGACGTGGCCGTTCGTGCCGAAGTCGTCGTAGTCGCGCTCGAGGCCGCGCGGCAGCCAGATGGCCTTCGTCGTGCCGATCGTGCGCGCGAGCTCGGCCTCGACGCGGGCCTTGTCGGCGTACGGGTTGCGACGCGGGTCGAGCTGCACGGTCTCGGTGACGAGCACGGTGCCCTCGCCATCGACGTGGATCCCGCCGCCCTCGTTCACGAGCACGCTCGAAACCAGCTCGGCCCCGACCCGGGCGGCGACGAAGCGGGCGATCTCGGCGGACTTCTCCCACTCGGCCCACTCGGGCGCACCCCAGCCGTTGAAGATCCAGTCGACGGCGCCGAGCACGCCCGGGCGCTCGTCGTCGACCACGAAGGTCGGGCCGAAGTCGCGCATCCAGAACTCGTCGAGCGGCGCCTCGACGAGCTCGATCGCGCCGTCGAGCATGCGACGTGCGCGCGCGATCTCGGTCGGGTCGACGACCATCGTCAGCGGCTCGAACGGGACGATCGAGTTGGCGACCGCGGCCCACGCGGCGTAGCCGGCCTCGCGCTCGGCCTCGGTCTCGCCGAGGGTCAGGCCCTCGCGCGGGAAGGCCATCCACGTGCGGTCGTGACGGGCGGTCTCTGCGGGCATGCGCCAGGTCATGCGGGGGCTCCTTCGGTCCGGTCGGATGCCGCGGCATCCGATTCGATGTTCGCAGGGGATGCCGCGGGGCGCGCGGCGGGGTCGCGGTAGGGCCTCGTCGTGAGCCAGAGCACGGCGTACAGGCCGCCCGCGAGCAGCGGACCGACGATCGCCGAGAGGTCGGCGCCGCCGAGCGCCTCGGAGATCGGGCCGACGTAGAGGGTGGTGTTCGCCATGAGCACGGCGACCGTGGTCGCGCCGACCATGGCGATGACGCCGGGCCAGAACACGCCGCCGCGGTACCAGAACGGGCTGCCGCGGCGCTCGTCGGTGAGGGCTCGACCGTCGTAGCGGTTGCGGCGCAGCAGGATGTCGACCGCGTACACCGCGACGAGCGGGCCCAGCACGGTGACGGCGAGCTCGAGCGAGGAGTTCAGCGCGTCGAGGAAGCTCGGCGCGACGAAGAGCAGCCAGGCGGCGGCCGCCGTCGCGGCGGCCCCGGTGACGACGACCGTGATGGCCCGCGGCATCCGGAACCCGAGGCCCTGCGCGTAGAGGCCCGTGGAGTACGCGACGAGCACGTTGTTCGTGATGCTCGAGAGCACGATCATCGCGAGGAAGACGGGCGTGAACCAGGCCGGCACGATCTCGGCGATCGTCAGCTGCGGGTCGGTCATGTCGATCGCGGTGCCGGCGACGACGCCGAGCGTGCCGATCACGATGGCGGGGATGAAGCCGCCGAGCGCGGTCCACATCGCGACCTTTCGCTTCGAGACATCGGTCGGCAGGTAGCGGGCGTAGTCGGCGCCGGTGCCCCATGACAGCGGGCTCGAGGCGACGATCGCGAAGCCGAGCAGCAGCATCGCCCAGTGCTCGCCTGGCTCGAGGGGAGCGGGGGCGTACGAGAAGTCGGCCGCGCCGAAGACGAAGACGGCGAGCACGACGAACACCACGGCGAGCGCGGCGGAGAAGTACGGGGCGAGCTTCAGGATCGTCGCGTGGCCGTAGATGCCGATGACGAAGCTCAGCGCGGCGACCACCACGAGCACGCCCCACTCTGCCCCGGCCGGCAGCACGATGCCGATCTGCGCGATGAGGGCGAGGGCGGCCAGCGTCGCGAACGCGATGTTGATGATCTCGTAGAAGATGCCGATGGCCACGCCGAGTCCTGCGCCGAACACGCGGCTCCCGCGAACCCCGAACATGGCGCGCATGATCGCGACGCTCGGCGTGCCCGACACCGGCCCGCTGACCGCGAGGAGGCCGACCGCCGCCCACCAGAGGTTGCCGAGCACCGTGATCAGCAGCGCCTCCCAGACCGGGAGGCCGAGCAGCATGAGCACGCCGCCGACGACGAAGTACAGGTAGATGACGTTGGCCGACATCCACACCCAGAAGAGCTCGCGCGGCTTGCCGTGGCGCTCGGTCTCGGGGATGAAGTCGGCGCCGTGCGTCTCGACGTGGCCGGCGCGGTCGGCTGCGGCGGTGGCGGCTGCCGTGGCGGCTGCGGCGTTCGCGGCTGCGGCGTTCGCGGCTGCGGCGGTGGCGTCTGCCGGAACCCCGGCGGGCGCGGTCGCGTTGGGCTGCGGCGTCGTTGCGGCATCCGGGGTCGCGGTGGTGGTGTTGCTCATCGTTGAGGACTCTCTGCTCGTCGATCTCTCGACAGGATCGGGGACTCGATCTACTATTGATCAGACGATCAATAAGTTGCAGCGACGCTACCGACACGAGGTCACCATGTCAAGACCGGTCCGCAAGAAGGCCGCACGCAAGACCCCCGCCGAACGATCGGTCGAGATCGCGGATGCCGCGCGCGACGTCGCCCTCGAGCAGGGCCTCTACGCGGTCACCCTGCGCAGCGTCGCCGCACGCATCGACGTCGCCCCCGCGCTCGTGGCGCACTACGAGCCGAACATGGACGCCCTCATCGCGCGCACCTTCGGCACCATCGTCGCGACCGAGCTCGCCGAGGTCGGCTCGCTCGTCGCCCCGCTCGCGACGCCGCGCGCACAGCTCGCGCACCTGCTCGACACGCTCCTCGACGGCACGCGCGACGACGTCACCGTGATCTGGGTCGAGGCGTGGGCCATGGGCCGCCGCAACGAGGCCCTCGCCCAGCGCGTGCGCGACGAGATGGACGACTGGCACGCGTTCCTGCTCGGCATCATCGCGGCCGGCATCGACGCGGGGCAGTTCGCGACGGATGACGCGGCCTCCGTCGCGTGGCAGCTCCTCGGCATGATCGACGGGCTCAACGCCCACGCCCTCGTGCGATGGGGGCAGGCCACCGACCGCGGATCCCGCCTCGGCGAGGCCGTCGAGGGCATGCTCGGGGTTCCGCGCGGAGCGCTCGCGGGGCCGTAGCGGGGCGGTAGCGGGGCGGCATCCGCTCGGCGTCGGCGCGCGACATCCGACCCGGTGAACCCATGCCTCGATGTCGGATGCCGCCGCTACCGTTGAGGCACGGCATCACGCGAAGGGGGCCCGATGTACCTGGTCGACGGCACGGTGGTCACGAGCGCGAGCGACCTCAAGAAGGCGTCCGAATGCGAGTTCGCGTTCCTGCGCGCGCTCGACGCCAAGCTCGGCCGCATCGAGGCCGTGCCCGACCCCGAAGACGCCATGCTCGAGCGCTCGGGCCGCATGGGCGACGCGCATGAGCTGCGCGTGCTCGAACGCTACCGCGAGCAGTTCGGCGACGGCGTCGTCGAGATCGAGCGGCCCTCGGTGCGCGATGCCGCCGCCGTGGCGGCCGCCGTCGAGGCCACGAACGCCGCCTTCGCGTCGGGTGCGCCCGTCGTCTTCCAGGCCACGTTCGCCGACGACGGCTTCATCGGATTCGCCGACTTCATCGTGCGGCAGCCCGACGGCCGCTACCTCGTTCAAGACAGCAAGCTCGCCCGCCGTGCCAAGGTCACGGCGCTGCTGCAGCTGGCCGCCTACGCCGAGCAGCTCGACCGCATCGGCGTTCCCCGGGCCGACACCGTCGAGCTGCTGCTCGGCGACGGCACCACGAGCACGCACCGCCTCGACGACATCGCGCCGGTGTACCGGCTGCGCCGCGAACGGCTCGAGCGCATCATCGACGAGCGCCTGGCCGACACCGGGCCCGTGGCCTGGGGCGATCCGCGCTACGGGCTCGACGGCCGCTGCGCCACGTGCGACCTCGAGGTGCAGGCGCACCGCGACGTGCTGCTCATCGCCGGACTCCGCGTGACCCAGCGCGGGGCCCTCGCCGAGGCCGGCATCACGACGATCGACGCGCTCGCGGCATCCGACGCCCCCGTGCCGGGCGTGCTCGACGCGACCCTCGCCAACCTGCGCGTGCAGGCGCGGCTGCAGTTGCAGGCCGAGGGCGAGCTCAGGGCGGCGGATGCTGCGGGCACACGCTCCCCCGACGACCCGCCGCTGCCGCCGCCCGTCGACGTGCGCGACCCGTCGGCGCTCGCCGCGATCCCCGAGCCCGATGCGGGCGACCTGTTCTTCGACTTCGAGGGCGACCCGCTCTACACCGAGGGGCCGGCGCGCGACTGGGGCATCGACTACCTGTTCGGCATGGTCGACGTCGACGAGCAGTTCACGCCGCTCTGGGCGCACAGCTTCGCCGAGGAGAAGGTCGCGCTCGAGCGGTTCCTCGACCTCGTGGCCCTGCGCCGGGCCGCGCATCCGAACCTGCACATCTACCACTACGCCAACTACGAGAAGGCCCACCTGCTCTCGATCGCCGCGAGGCACGGCGTGCGCGAGGCCGAGGTCGACCAGCTGCTCTCCGACGGCGTCTTCGTCGACCTCTACCCCATCGTGAAGCGCGCGGTGCGGGTGGGCAGCCGGTCCTACTCCATCCAGAAGCGCGAACCGCTCTACATGGGTGCCGAGCTGCGCGAGGCAGAGCTGAAGTCGGGCGGCGACTCGATCCTCGAGTACGTGCGCGCTCGCGACCTGCTCGCGAACGGCGGCCTCGACCCCGCCACCGGGCTCTCCGGCGAGGCGGCCGCACAGCACGTGCTCGACGACCTCGCCGACTACAACCGCTACGACTGCGTGTCGACCCTGCGCCTGCGCGACTGGCTGCTCGGCCTGGCCAGGGCGGCCGGGGTGCCGTCGGTGCCAGAGTCCCAGCTCGTCGAGGCCGCGAAGGCCGAAGGCCGCACCTACGAGCCCTCCCCGATCGCCCTGCACCTGCAGCAGCTCGCCGGCCCCCGCGACGACCCCGATCGCGACGCCGACCACACGGCGCTCGCCCTCGCGGCGGCCGCCATCGACTACCACGACCGCGAGGCGAAGAGCTTCTGGTGGGAGCACTTCTTCCGGCTCGAGCAGCCGCTCGAGGGCTGGGAGCAGCAACGCGACGTCCTCGTCGTCGACCCCGCGGCATCCGCCGTCGTGCAGCCCTGGTTCCTCCCAGAGGGCAAGAAGGCCGAACGCCGACATGTGCGCCTCCGTGGCCGCATCGCACCGGGCTCGCGCTTCTCGGTCGGCGGCAGCGTCAACGTGCTCTACGACGACCCGGCACCGTTCGCCCGCGTCGGCGCGCGCCCCGGATCCCGAACGGCGAAGCAGGTCGAGGTGGTCGAGGTGCTCGACGACGGACTCGTGGTCGAGGAGTACGCCTCGGCGGGCGAGATCTGGTCGACGCTGCCCATGGCGGTCGTGCCCGGGCCGCCGCCGCGCGCCGGCAGCCAGAAGGGCGCGATCGCCGCATGGGCCGAGCACGTCGCCCGCTCCTGGCCGAGGTGGCCGGCGAACCCGGCGGTCGACATCCTGCGTCGTGCGCACCCGCGCACCCGCGACGGTCGCGGTCTCGCCGCGCTCGCGCCGCTCGCCGCCGAGCACGACTACGTCGGCGCCGTCGTGACCGGCCTGCAGCAGCTCGACGACTCCTACCTCGCGGTGCAGGGCCCTCCCGGCACGGGCAAGACCTACGTCGCCTCGCACGTGATCGCCCGGCTCGTCGCCCGGCACGGCTGGAAGGTCGGCGTCGTCGCGCAGTCCCACGCCGTCGTCGAGAACGTGCTCGACGCGACGATCCGCGCCGGCCTCGCTCCCGACCTCGTCGGCAAGGCGCCGAAAGACGACGGCGCGCCGTTCGACCACGAGTACACGCGCCTCGACAAGCGGGCCAACGGCCTCGCGCCGTTCGCCGCCGCGCATGCCTCGACCGGGTTCGTCATCGGCGGCACGGCCTGGGACTTCGCCAACCTCGATCGGGTCGCGCGCGGCTCGCTCGACCTGCTCGTCATCGACGAGGCCGGCCAGTTCTCGCTCGCATCGACCATCGCCGCGTCGGTCGCCGCCCGCAACCTGCTGCTGCTCGGCGACCCGCAGCAGCTGCCGCAGGTCAGCCAGGGCGTCCACGCCGAGCCCGTCGACCGGTCGGCGCTCGGCTGGATCGCCGACGGCCACGACGTGCTGCCCGCCGAGTTCGGCATCTTCCTCGCCGAGAGCCGCCGCATGCACCCGGCCGTCGCCGACCCGGTGTCGCACCTGTCCTACGAGGGCGAGCTGCATTCGCACGAGGTCGCGTCGACCCGTTCGCTGGCGGGCGTGCACCCCGGACTCGTGCCCGTGCCGGTCGCGCACGAGGGCAACACGGTCGAGTCGCCCGAAGAGGCCGCGGTCGTCGTCGACCACGTGGCCGGGCTGCTCGGGCTCACCTGGGTCGATCCGACCGATCCGGATGCCGCGGCCGGCCGCCCGCTCGAGCAGCGCGACCTCATCGTGGTCACCCCCTACAACGCGCAGCTGACCCTCGTTCGGCGGGCGCTCGACGACGCCGGGTACCCCGACGTGCCCGTCGGCACGGTCGACAAGTTCCAGGGTCAGGAGGCCGCGGTCGCCATCGTGTCCCTCGCCGCCTCGAGCGCGACCTCCGCGCCGCGCGGCGTGGAGTTCCTGCTCCTGAAGAACCGGCTCAACGTCGCGATCTCGCGCGCGAAGTGGGCGGCCTACCTGCTCTACTCCCCCGGGCTGCTCGACGCCCTGCCGCACACGCCGGCGGGCGTCGCCCAGCTCAGCGCGTTCGTGCGGCTCGTGGGCGCCGACCGGCCGCGTGTCGAACGCGGTCGCGAGCCCGGCGGTGCGTCCGGGAGCGAACCCGGCGGTGAGCTCAGGCCCGTGGCCTGAGCGGCGTCACGTTCGCCGCCCGCGCGGCGTCAGCCCAGCTTGGTGACGACCGCGTCGATGCGGCGCTGCCGGGTCTCGGGGGTCTTGGCCGATTCCACGCTCGTCACGTGCGCCTTGCGCGCACTCGGCGACAGCGCGTCGAACGCGTCGCGCGACCCGGCGGTCGCGAGCGCCGCGGCGAGATCCGCGGGCACCTCGACCGTGCGCGGAGCCGTGTCGACCTCGAGGTCGACCACGATCGGGTCGCCGCCCTGGATCCCGGTCGCCGCACGCTTGTCCGCACTGAATGAGATCAGGTACCGGCGACCCATCACGGCCACCGTGCTGCGGTACTCGTAGCCGTTGACGCTGACGACGACGGGCGGCTTGCGTCCGGCGCCGAGCGCCTCGATCACGTGCTCCGGCACCTCGATGCCCGTGTTGTTCCCGGTCTGGGACATCGTCGACTCGAATCGCATGCGGCGAGTCTGCCATCGCGCCCGCGTGCGCCGCACCCCCGTTGCGGCATCCGCCGTTCCATGCTGGTGCCACTCATGCTGGGGCCACTCATGCTTGGGCCACTCATGCTTGGACCATTCATGCTGGGAATGGCACTCA
>Ga0160430_101113_pt1 | contig 10972 bp, 11 predicted proteins | sample HID1971I_E0MG_FD_108274 | JGI IMG/M metagenome (GOLD analysis project Ga0160430, IMG submission 108274) | Enriched millipede-associated microbial communities from UW Madison campus, WI, USA - HID1971I_E0 MG | ecosystem: Host-associated > Arthropoda: Insects > Digestive system > Unclassified ...
CGACACGCCTCGTTCCTTCACCAGCTTGACTGCCTCAAGCTTGAACTCTCGGCTGAATTGCCTTCTCGTTCCCATAAACCACCTCCGGTTTCATCTTCCACCTTAACAAGGTGTCTTTGAAACGGCAGCAGCCTAGTTCGAGGAAATCAATGCGCACCTCGCCGAGCAAGGGTGCTGATGCGCGCCCGCACGATCGTGGCCGCGACCATCTTCACTGCGCCCAGCTCGACGAAGAATGAGGGCAAGACGCGCGACCCGGAGATGCAGGCCAAGAAGGCCAAACGCCTGGCAGTTTGGCATGAAGAGCGATATCGGCGTTGACGCCGACTCGGGGCTGGTGCGTTCGGTGATCGGCACGGCTGCCAACGCGGCCGACGCTAGCCAGGCCGGCGCGCTGCTGCGCGAGACGAGCAGCATGCTCTCGGCGATGCGGGCTACCGCGGCGAGGACGGGCGCGAAGAAGCCCGAGGCCCGCGCTGGCATGTGGCGATGCAGCCGGGCAAGCGGCGAAGGTTGGACCTCACGCGCAAGTGGCACGGATGCTGGAGCAGGCCGAGCAGTTGAAGGCCAGCGGGCGTGCGAAGGCCGAGCCTCCGTTCCATGTCGTGAAGAACTTGTTCCGGCACAAGAAGGTGCGATACACGGGTCTGGCAAAGAACGAGGCGCATCTCATCAGCCTGTTCGGGCTGACCAACCCGGTCATCGCAAAGAGACGATTGCTGGCCTTGCATACCCGAGGTGTGTCTTGAAAGCGACAACAGCCTCGAAAGAGGCTCCAGACGTTGCGACAAGGGCCCTTGCGGTGCTTTGGAGCGCGTCGAAGTCGCCGCAGCGTTGCAGGCCGTTCTCAGCGTGCACGATGCGGCTCATAGATCAATGTGTACCTAGAAGCGGTCGGTGTCCGGGAGACATCTCTTCGGAACCCAGATCTCGGTTCCGATCGGAACCTCCGCACTTGATGCGCTTGGAAGGACGCAGGTCCACCGAGGCTCCAAAGGCGCTGGAGAGAAAAAGGCACGTTCGATTCTGAGCGTTGCGATCGAGACTTCCCCGTTGGGCAAACGCAGCTCGACCTGAGGCGCCTCCGGCCCTGCGTACTCGTCGATTCTCGGACAAGGAACGACAACCAACCCGCGCCCAGAAATCTGAAAAGAATCTTCAATCGTCAAGAGTTTGCGCATCGCTGGCACCCCGATTTAAGGTATCCATGGCTTCCTTGCGCCGATCAGAGCGGGCCCACCCGTCGACCACTCGTCTCGATCGTCCAGCGCTGCGGTACGTTCAGATCCCAGCGCATCACGGGCGCCCTTGAGCTGCGCTCGTGAGCGCCGGTACTTGTCTTAGATTCGCAGGTTTATTTCAAGTTTCGAAGCCTCTGAGCGGTTCTCCGCATTGACAACGACACCCTCTTTTCCAATGCGCTCGAAGTGCAGGTCTATGCAGCTCTCGCCGACTTTCAGTTCCAGCAGGTGCAACTGATCGATGTCGGTCGGAAGGCGTGGATGAACGATTTCCAACGTGTTGCGGATTGCGTCCACTCTCAAACCGAGGCAAGCTTGCAGCAACATGAAGACCGCGCCCGCAGCCCAGGCCTGCGGCAAACAGGCAACCGGATAAGCCACGGGCGCTTGCCCCGGTTGCCTCTCGAACCCGCAGAACAACTCAGGCAGCCGCATTCCGAAATGCGAGGCCGCTTCGAACAGGTTGTCCACAATGCGAGCCACACCCACGCGCTCGCCGTAGCGCGCCATGCCCGCCGCGCATAGAGCCAGGTCGTGTGGCCACACCGAGCCGTTGTGATACGACATCGGATTGAAGCGCACGGCTTCCAGCGGCAGGGTTCGAATGCCCCAACCGCACTCGAACGCCGGCGACAGCAAGCCTCGCGTGATTGCAGCAGCCCGATCGGGCGTCGGCACGCCGGCAAACAGCAGGTGCCCAACGTTCGACGATCGCACTGCGCATGGCCGATTGCCACTGTCGATCGCCAGCGCGTAGAACTGCTGAGTCGGCAGCCAGAATTCGCGCTCGATGGCCGACGCGATCTGGACCGATCGTTGACGCCAATGGCTGGCGCGCGGATCTGCGCGCAGTTCCGCCAGGGTAGCCATCGCGAGGAAAGCGGCATAGGCGTAGCCCTGCACCTCCACCAGAGCGATGGGGCCTTCTGGCGAGCTGCCATCCGCATGGAAGATCGAATCATGGCTGTCCTTCCAGCCTTGATTCGACAAGCCGCTGCTTTCGCCGCGCTGGTAGGCGAGCAATCCTGCGGGGTGCCGCGCCATGCTGCGCTCCATCCATTCGCTGGCCGCTATCAACGCAGGCCATATCCCATCAATGGCTTGTGCGTCGCCGGTGCGCTGCATGTAAGCACCCGCCAATGCAACAAAGAGCGGGGTGGTATCGACGCCGCCGTAGTATTGGCCGAAAGGCAGCTCTTCGACCGCCGCCATTTCGCCCCTGCGCGTCTCGTGCATTATTTTTCCTGGCTCAGCGTCGCGAAAACTGGAGGTCTGTTGTGCCTGACGCGCGGCAAGAAACCTTAGTACTCCTAGCGCCAGTGCAGGATCGATCCATAGTGTCTGAAAGGCTGTGACGATGGCGTCGCGCCCAAACGGCGTGGAGAACCATGGGATGCCTGCATAGGGATAGGGCCCCGTCGCCATGTCGGTCGTGAGCAGAGCGAGGTCTGCACGCGACCTGTCGAGCCAACTCTGGAAAAGACGCCCGGACGCGTGCAGGCGTGATCCACGGCGCTGGCGCGCACGCATCCGCCAGCGAGCCTGCACCCCGGCCTTCCGGAAACGGTCGGCGCTCACCAGCGCCGGTTCGGTACCCACTTCGATATACAGCGTCCACGCGCCGCGCGCAGACAGGTTGGCCTCGAACATCGCAGACTGTGCGTCCAGATGCTGCGCCGGTTCTGAGAAATCGATGCACGCGCGGCGCAGCACCGCGTCCAGGCCGCGGTACTCAAGCATGATGCCCCGGGCGCCGATCTCAGGCGGGCCGAATTCGCCGCGCTGTGCACGCACCTGCCCGCGCACCTCGAACATGTCCCGGAAATCTGCCGCAATGCGCAAGGCCAGCGGCACGCGCGCGGGCTGGTCGCTGTAGTTGACGAGGCGCAGGCGCTCGAACATCCTCGCTCCCCACAGAAAGCGCTTGCGCTCCAAGTGGATCACGCCTTGCGGCGTCGAGGTGGACCCGAGCACGGGCAGCGGCCGATTGGTGAGGTTGGCGGTGAAGTAAACGTTGTCGCTGCTCACGCCACTGGACAGCAGCGACGGGCGAGTTCCGTCCAGCCTTAGCGCGAAAGCCGATAGAATGCGGGTGTCGTGATGGAACAGGCCGTCGACGCCGCCACCTATATCGCCATGGGCGTCCATCACGAGGTAGGTGTCAGCTTCCTTCAGGACAAAGGCATGCTGCACCGCGCGCTCGGGCGCGGCCTCGACCTGATCGTTGGCGAATGTCTCACTGCTCATGGATCATGCGAACTCGCTGCAAAGCGCGGTCTCTTGCGCGATGGCGCCGCCGCTGCTGTGTTTCTGGTCCGTGAGGCGGCGGTACTGCGCCACATAGGCGCTGGCCATCGCGCGGGCCGAGAAGCGAACGTCGAAGGCTTCGCGCACGAGGCGCCGGTCGAGCCGGTCGACCGCATGCACCGCGGCCACGGCCTGGTCCAGGTCCTCCACAATGAGGCCGCTGGTGCCGTCATCGATGACCTCGGGCACCGACCCGCAGCGCCAGCCGATCACCGGGGTGCCGCAGGCCATGGCCTCGATCATCACCAGCCCGAAGGGTTCAGGCCAGTCGATGGGGAACAGCAGCGCGCGGGCGCCGCCGAGAAACGCCGACTTCTCGGCATCGCCAATCTCGCCCACGAACTCGACCCAGGGGTTGTCGCGCAGCAGCGGCTGGATGACTTGCTCGAAATAGGTCGCATCGGCCGCATCCACCTTGGCCGCAATCTTCAACGGCAGCCCTGCCCTGCGAGCAATCTCGATGGCGCGGTCGGGCCGCTTTTCCGGCGAGATGCGGCCAAGGAACGCCAGGTAGTCACCGCTTTGGGGCTCGAAGCGGTAGGTCGACGCATCAAGTCCGTGGGGCACGGTGGCCAGCCAGTTGGCGAACGGCAGCGGCTTGCGCTGGTGTCGCGAGATTGATACCAGCGGATAGCGGTTCCAGCGACGATAGACCACCGGCAGGTCGACGATGTCGAGGCGCCCGTGCAACGTAGTGATCGTGCGCTGTGCCATGTCCTCGAAGAAGGGAAGGTGCAGCAGGTCGACATGGAAGTGCAACACATCGAACTCGCGTGCGCGCTGCCGCAGTTCGCCCAGCATGTGCAGATGGCTTGCGAGATCCGACTTCAGCGGGGCCGGATCGAGGCGCAGTGCCTGCGCACGCATCGGCGCGAGTTCGGCGCGTGTGCAAGTGTCGGCGGAAGCAAAGAGGGTGACCTCGTGGCCGAGGTCCACCAAGGCGTTGACCAGGTGGCAGACGACACGTTCGGTGCCGCCATAGAGCCGCGGAGGCACGGCTTCGTAGAGAGGCGCGATCTGCGCGATCTTCATCGTCAAGACAATCTCCTCGAAAGGGAATGAATAAACAAGGATGAGGGCGAAGATGGAAGGCACGCTTCCGGAGCGGAATATGGCCGCAGGAGCCGCACTTTTCAAGAGCCCCGTGTTGTGGAAACCTCGGCGCTGCCGGACGTTCAAAAGCGGTCCGGTTGTTGGATTCGTTGTTGTTTTTGTGGAGGTACGGATGAACCTTTTCGAAACCGTCACAGCGCATTCGGCTGCAATGCGCCTGCCGCTTTATGCGGTGACGGTCACGAGCGTCGCGCGGCACCCTGACGCAGCCTTGCTGTCGCTGCACTGGCATGGCTTCCTGCGGCAAACGCCGCTGAAGATGCCAGGTGTGGAACTGCCGCGGCGGCCGGTGCCCCTGTCGATCGCCAGGCTCGATATATCCGGCGAGCGCCCCGACACGCTTGAGCAGGCGCTGCTCGAAGCCGCCTGGCAACTCGGCGCATGGGACCTGGAGCGCATAGTACGGCCGCCCTGGTGGCGGCTGGGCGCGCCGGCAACCGAAGTCAGCGAGGCCCTGCGTGCCTTCGGCTATGCCGACGAGGAGGATGCCGCAGCGGGCAACGGTGGCGCGGGCGAGCACGCGGTGGCGCAGGCGTCCGACCGCGACCAGATGCTGCGCGAGGCCAGCCGCCGCGGCTATGTGCGCTGGCTGTTCAGACCGCGTAAGGGCGGCATCTGGTCCGCCATTCCGGAAGACGCCGACGACACGCTCGACAGCTCGGGCGGGCGCACGCTGCCGTGCCCTGTGGTCCCCGGCCTCGCAAGCGGCCCGGGGCCGCAGCGAATCGTGTACCGCCTCGGGCACGCGAACGGACCGGTGCTGGGGTCCGGCTGAAAACAATAGTCACAAAAAAACCGCGGCCGCGACCTCTTGAACACGCGCGCCGAAGCCCATAGCTCTCGCACGCCGGCGCCTGCACGCCGGCGAGAGAAGCGGAATCATCGCGCCGCCCCGGGTGGCGTGTGTTCCATTGATGACCTTTATCGCTTAGGAGATCGAACATGAAACTTCATCCTCTTTACGACCGAGTGATCGTCAAACGAATCGAGCAGCAGCGGCAGACAGCCTCCGGCATCGTGATCCCGGATTCGGCCGCCGAGAAGCCCGAGCAAGGCGAAGTGGTCGGCGTGGGCCAGGGGAGGCTGCTTGCTGACGGCACGCTTCGTCCGTTGCATCTGAAGGCCGGCGATCGAGTGCTTTTTGGCAAGTACTCAGGCCAGACCGTCAAGATCGACGACGAGGAACTGCTGGTGCTGCGGGAGGACGATGTCCTTGCCGTCGTTGAGGCGCCGGAACGCAGCAGCCTCAAACGCGTGGCCTGAAAAGCCGCGAGTGCGAGTCTATTTCATGAACAGTTGAGTCAAGAAGGAGCAATCGAAAAATGACTGCCAAAGACGTTCAGTTTCACGACAATGCCCGCCAGCGCATCGTCGCGGGCGTGAACATCCTTGCCGACGCCGTGAAAGTCACGTTGGGGCCGAAGGGCCGCAACGTGCTGCTCGAGCGCAGCTACGGCGCGCCGGTCATCACGAAAGACGGCGTGTCGGTCGCCAAGGAAATCGAGCTTGCCGACAAGTTCGAGAACATGGGCGCGCAGATCGTCAAGCAGGTCGCCTCCAAGACCGCCGACGTGGCGGGCGACGGCACCACTACTGCTACGGTGCTAGCGCAAGCCATCGTCCAGGAGGGCATGAAGCACGTGGCCTCGGGCATGAACCCGATGGACCTGAAGCGCGGCATCGACAAGGCCACGGCCGCAGTGCTCGACGAGCTGCACAACCTCTCCAAGCCCATCTCTACCGGCAAGGAAATCGCGCAAGTGGCAGCACTGTCCGCCAATTCGGACGAAGCCATCGGCAAGATCATTGCCGACGCGATGGAGAAGGTCGGCAAGGAAGGCGTGATCACCGTGGAAGACGGCAAGTCGCTCGACAACGAACTCGACGTGGTCGAGGGCATGCAGTTCGACCGCGGATACCTGAGCCCTTACTTCATCAACGATCCCGAGAAGCAGGTCGCGCACCTCGAAGATCCGTTCGTGCTGCTGCACGACAAGAAAATCTCCAACATCCGCGAGCTGTTGCCGGTGCTCGAAGCCGCCGCCAAGGCTAGCAAGCCGCTGATGATCATCGCCGAGGAGGTTGAGGGAGAGGCGCTCGCGACGCTGGTGGTCAACTCGATGCGCGGCGTGCTGAAGGTGGCGGCCGTGAAGGCGCCAGGTTTTGGCGATCGCCGCAAGGCAATGCTCGAGGATATCGCGGTGCTCACCGGTGCCACGGTGATATCCGAGGAAACCGGCAAGCAACTCGACAAAGCTACGCTCGAAGACCTCGGTCGTGCCAAGCGCATTGAGGTGCAAAAGGAGAACACCATCATCATCGACGGCGGCGGCGATCAGCAGCGCATCGATGCGCGCGTGAAGTCGATTCAGGCCCAGATCGAGCAGGCCACGAGCGACTACGACCGCGAGAAACTGCAGGAGCGTGTTGCCAAGCTCGCGGGCGGCGTGGCGGTAATTCGCGTGGGCGCGGCCACCGAGGTCGAGATGAAGGAGAAGAAAGACCGCGTCGACGACGCGCTGCACGCCACGCGAGCGGCGGTGGCCGAGGGGATCGTGCCTGGGGGCGGCGTCGCGCTGCTGCGCGCGCGCGCCGCGATCTCCGGGCTCAAGGGCGCCAACAGCGACCAGGACGCCGGTATCCGCATCGCGCTGCGCGCGCTTGAAGCACCGCTGCGTGCCATCGTCGCGAATGCAGGTGTGGAACCCTCGGTGGTGGTGGCCAAGGTGCTCGAAGGCAAGGGAAATCACGGGTACGACGCCGCGACCGGCGAATACGGCGACTTGGTTGAACTCGGCGTGGTCGATCCGACCAAAGTCACGCGAACAGCGCTGCAGAACGCGGCGTCGATCGCTGGGTTGATTCTCACGACCGACGCAACGGTCGCGGAAATGCCCAAGCCGCAAAAGGCGTCCGCTGCGCCTGCTGGTGGCATGGACCTCTAAGTCCGTTCAGGGTAAGCCACGGCGCAGCGAATTCGATGCGCCGTGTGCCGCCGACGTCTGGGAAGAAGCACGACGATTGGTAACCAACAAGAGCATGTTCTTTCGCGCAGGCTCGCCAGCGTCGCAGGCGCGTGCGGCTGCGCAGCGCCGATCCGACGGCCACTTTCTGCCTATCAAGGGCCGAGAAGCTCTTGACGCAAGAGAACGCCACGGGCAACTCATAAGTCCCGAGATTGCATCGCCGGATAGCGGAACAATGCGGACGCGATCGCCGAATCGGCGCGCGAGATCGCCCAGCATCGCTTGGTGCGCCACGAGGTATCAACGCATCCGGCTCCCATGGCCGGTGCGACGGCAACGCCTGCGCCGCCGACAGTGCCAGTGGCTGCTTCAAAGCCGTGACAGCCCCGATCGTCTGCGACCATGGCGACGACGGCAGTGTGAAGCGCGTCTTCGAGCGTGTGCACGATGAGCAAAACGCAGCGATCGGCATCCTGGTGAACAACGTGTTTGCGGCCCCGTCTCATATGCCAACGTCCCCTTCTGCGAACTCGAAGACGGCCTTTGGGAAGACCTGCTGCGCGTGGGACAGCGCTCGCACTACATTGCCAGCCGCAAGGGACTGATCGTCAATACCTCTTCGGGCGGCGCTGTGCGCTACACGTTCGGCGTGCCTTTTGGTGTCCAGAAGGCCGGCGTCGACAAGATGGCCAAGGACATGGCTCACGACCTCAAGCCCTTCAACGTCGCCGCGGTCGTGATCTGGCCCGGCTTTGTCAATAGCGAGAAGTTCCTCGCTCAGGCGGATCGGGTCCCAGCACCACTGGCCAAGCGGATCATGGAAAGCGTCAAGTCGTCCGAGTTCGCGAGGCGGGCAGTGGTCGGCCTGGCGGCCGATCCAGCGATCATGGAAAAGAGCGGTCGACTGCAATTGGTTGCAGAACTGGCGCAGGAGTACGGGTTCACGGACACCGACGGCAGGATGCCCTCCGCGCCCTCGCGGGTCTGATCATCGGGGGAGGCGTGATGGACGGCTCGGGCTGGGCCAAACCGCAGAACGCCTTCGAGAGCCAGTCAGGCCAGATTTTAGGGCAGGCTTGGCTGTCTATCAGCTGATCGCTGGATCGCGCAGAGCTGAGGTGGACGGCGGCGGAAATCGGCACGAGGCTCGCTCGTCCGAGAGGCTCAAGCGGGTGGGTTCCATCGGATCGACGATCAGCCGGTCATGGGAGCGTGAGCGATGCGCAGTCAAGCCACGCTGGCGTCGCGATTTTGGTGTGATGCTATGGCCCGCCTCATGCGGCTTTCAGCGCGCGACTGCCTGGAACCTGTGGGCCGCATTCAAGCCGTGCTAAGGCCCTCTCGCGATCTACGCCGGAGATGCCGACCACTGGCACCCCGGTGGGTGGATAGATCGTGAGGAGAAGCTATGGTCGGCCGGCCAGTCCTTTGGCAGGATCATGTCTAGACCAACCACGGAGAAACATCTTGCGTCTCATCCTGGCCATCCTTCTTCCCTTCGTCGCCTTCTTCACGATCGGCCGTCCGATCGCCGGCATCATCTGTTTGATCTTGCAGATCACCCTAATCGGCTGGCTTCCGGCTGCGATCTGGGCGGTGTATGCGCTGAGTCAGTACAAAACGGATCGCAAGATTGAGAAGGCTCTGAGCACGCGCCGGAACTTCTGAGAAGCGACTGCTAGGCGCGCCTCAAAGCGAGGCCGCTCTTGCCCACCAGACGCCTGAGCTACAACAACCCGACTTCGCGCGCTGGTCTACAGGCGGCGGACTTTTTGTTTTGCGCTTCGCATGACTTCAGTAACGCTGTCGCCGGCTCGGGACCTACAGTTCGGCATGCCGAACTGTCACAAGCGATGCGAAGACTGGATAAGGACCACGCCCACAGGCTTGAAAGAGTTCCGCTGCGCCTGCACTAGCGATCGTCAGCGAGCAAAGAGCCGCGGGCAGGCGGTTGTCGAGCGGAGTGCAGGAGCTCTTGACCACGGACGCCTCAGAAGCCGCAGCGATTTTCTGACGAGACGTACCTTGAGCGTCGGACTGCGCGACCAATGACTTAATTTCAGTCGCGCAGAGCTAGCAGCACAGACAGGTATGACACCGGGCCGCTGTCGACTGCTTCGATACCATGCGGCGAAGTTGCGTCGAACAGCAGGGAGTCTCCAGCTCCCACCGACACCGTTTTATTGCCACAACGATACGCAATCCGACCAGAGAGGAAAAACAGGAACTTCACACCTGGATGCTGAAGCGTAATGCAGGGCTCGGCATCGGGTAAGAGAGTGACAAGGTAGGGCTCGGCGAACAGATTACCCGACAAGAGGTGACCAAGCAGCTCATACCTATAGTTTGAATCGGCACCAATCCGTTCAACCGCAAGGCCGCGCCCAGCTGGCACGTGGCAGAAGTCCATGCGGCGACCTTGGTCACTCAGCAAGCGTGACACCGGCACGCGCAAGCCCTCGGCAATCCGATCTAAGGTCTCTACCGAAGGCGAAACCAAACCACGTTCCACGCGCGAGAGCAACGAAGCTGAGATTCCCGCCAGCTTCGCCAGACTGCTCGCGGGCGTGCCTGATGCCATGCGCAGCGTCTTCACGTGGGCCCCTATACGCGATGCGGACAGGCTGCGCTCAGCGGGTACGGACTCTCGCTTGGTGACGCTCGTCACCGAAGCAGGAAGCCGCACGGCTCGTTCGCTAGGAAAAGGAGAGTTCATCGCCCGGCTTTTCATGTTACGTATTCGTCTTGGAAAACTTCATTGCATCAAGCCGTCAGTCTAGTCTGTTTACGACTATTCCGAAAAGGACTTAACGATTGATGAATGTCGGTTTCTCTCTACGATGCCAAATATGAAAAGCTTCGAGTTCTCATGCGCGCCTTGCGCGTAGATGCTGGCCTTACGCAAGAGCAATTGGCAGCTTCTTTGCGCACTGGACAGTCATATATTTCGAAGATTGAGCGTGGCGAAAATTTTGTGGATGTATTGTTGTTTTCGCGCTGGTGCTCCGTCTGCGGAGTTAAGCCCGGGGATACTTTGGACAGATTTCTCGCCAGCTGAGCTGCAGATTCACCTAGGGAAGGTCTGAACAAGAGCACGTTTCTTGCATGAGGGACTGAACCCTGCAAAGGAGCACGAGCGATGAGCCAGATCAGTTTTGCGGATGCGGAGCATTCGGGCAAGAGGAAGAAGACAAGGCGCGAAGTCTTCCTTGCCGAAATGGAACTGGTGGTGCCATGGAAAGCGCTGCTCAAAGTCATCGTGCCCACTTTCCAGTGGCAGGCCGAGGCCGTCGGCCCTACCCGTTGCAAGCCATGCTGCGCGTGCACCTGATGCAGAACTGGTTC
>Ga0160430_101116_pt1 | contig 10951 bp, 4 predicted proteins | sample HID1971I_E0MG_FD_108274 | JGI IMG/M metagenome (GOLD analysis project Ga0160430, IMG submission 108274) | Enriched millipede-associated microbial communities from UW Madison campus, WI, USA - HID1971I_E0 MG | ecosystem: Host-associated > Arthropoda: Insects > Digestive system > Unclassified ...
GAGCACGATCGCGAGCGCGGTGAGCAGGCTCACGAGCACGATGGCGGCGATGAGCGCGGCGACGAGGCCCTGCACGGTCGGTCGCGAGCCGAGGTCGTCGGCGAGGCGACGGGGCGTCTCGACCGTGCTGTCGGGGGCGATGCCCTCGAGGGCGGCGACCACGGCCCGGGCGTCGGCATCGGCGTCGAAGCGCACGAGCACGGTGCGCGGCACGAGCGTGTCGGTGTACGGCCGCGCGTTCGCGGCGTCCATGAGCATCCAGTTCGCACGGGGGGAGTACGCGGTGGTGCCGTCGACCACGCCGACGACCGAGAACGCATCGCCGTCGATCTCGACCTCGGCGGCGTCGGCCGTGACGGCGTCGACGACGCCCGAGACGAGCACGGGCACGCCGTCGGCGCCGGGCGGCTCGGCGAGCGAGTCCGGCAGCGGCGTCGCGTCGGGCCGGCCGTGCTGCACGGCCTGCATCTCGGCGACGTCGATCACGATGAGCGTCGTCGTGCGCTGCCGGCCGTCGATCGAGATCGATGCGTTGCGGGTCGAGTAGACCGGGGCGATCGCCTCGACCCCGGGCACGGCTCGCATCTCGTCGAGCTGGGCCCGGGTGAGCGGTCGGCCGGCGACGGAGGCGTCGGCGCCCACCTGATGGGATGCTGCGGCCTCCACGCCCGACCTGATCGTGCCGAGCAGCACGGAGGAGAACACCGCGACCGCGACGCCGAGCACGATCGCGAGCACCGGCACGAGGCCGGCCGAGGGGTCGCGCAGCGCCCGCGCGGATCCGAGGAACCCGACGAGCCCGGGCTTCGCGGCCATCGAGCGCACGACGCGCGCGAGCGGCAGCGGGTACACGCGCAGCACGGCGAGGCAGGCGACGAGCGAGAGGAGCAGCGGCACGGCGGCGAGGAGCGGGTCGACGCCGACCGAGCCGGCGGATGCCGTGAGGCCGCGCCGGAGCAGCAGCACCACGGATGTCGCGGCGAGCAGCACGAGCGCGAGCTCGCCGATCACGCGGAGTCGACCGCCCCTCGTGCCGCCGAGGTCCGCCCTCGCGCGCCGCAGCGGGCTGAGCGACGGCGCGGACGTGATGAGCAGGCCGGCGGGGGTGAGGGCGAACACGGCGGCGACCAGCCAGCCCGTGGCCCCGCCGTCGGCGTCGAACGCGAGGGTTCCGAGGATCCCGCCGAGGATCGCCGCAGGGACCCCGATGACGCCGCCCTCGAGGGCGAGGATGCCACGCAGCTGCCCGTCGGATGCGCCGCGTGCGGCGACGAGTTCGAGGCCCTCGCGCCGTCGTTCGAAGACGACGCGTGCGCCGAGCACGAGCACGGCGACCATCACGCCGATGGGCCCCGACGCGACGGTGGCGAGCAGGGCGTCGCTCGCCGTGGCCGCCGCCTCGGCGGCCGCGAGTTCGTCGCGGAGGCCGCTCGAGAACGCGAGACCGGCCACGGTGAAGTACTCGTCGACCCAGCCGCCGTCGCCGACCGCGTGCAGGTCGCTCGAGAACTGTCCGAGCATGGGCTGCAAGGCGGCCGACCCCTCGGCGGTGAGGCTCGCGGTGTCGATCGGGATCCAGGCCTCGAGCGTGAGCGGCAGACTGACCCGCGCGAAGGACGACCACGACGCGGGATCGAGGAACGCGACCGCGGTGATCTCGGGCGGCGCGAGCCCGTTGTCGACGACCGAGGGGGCGAGCGCCGGCACGATGTGCGTCCAGACGCCGTCGTCGGCGTCGACGGGGGCGACGGTGCCCGAGAGCACGACGGGCTGCGGGACTCCGTCGACGTCGATGCTGCGTTCGGCGCCGAGCGCCCACTCCATGCGTTCGGCCACGGCGTCGGTGAGCACGAGCTCGATGGGCGCGTCCGACGGCACCGCGGCGTCGATCGGGGCGGGCCAGGCGCCGGAGGTGAGCTCGACGTGCTCTCGGAGCCGCGGGTCGAAGCCCGGCATGATGCGGTACGAGGGCGCGCTCGGCCCGGCGCCGGGCACCTCAGCCCGCACGGGGGCGACGGTCAGCATGGCGAGCGGCGGGTCGGTGACCGCGGCGAGCGGAGCGGGCATCTCGTCGACGATCGCCGTGAGGTGGTCCTCTTGGGCGCCCCAGACCGCGTCGACATCGGGCGCGAGCGTCGTGCCGCCCGACGACGGGCCGACACCGGGCCGCTCCCGTGCGGTCGCGGTGAGGTCGAGCTCGGCCGCCGGGATCTCGGCGAGCTGCTCGTGCAACGCCTCGGTGTGCAGCGCCGTCGCGGCGCGCGGCACCGCGGTGGCCAGCAGCGCGCCGACGAGCACGAGCAGGGCGAGGGCGATCGACGCCCCCGGCGACGTCGTCAGCTGCCGCCGCAGGAGGCCGGCCGTCGAGAGCCGTGACCGGTGCGCACCCGTCATCGCTCCTCCTCGCGGATTCCGGGCGTCGCCGCCAGCCGTCGAACGGATGCGGCGGCCAGTCGCCCGATCAGGGCCGTCACCGCGACGAACGCCAGGAGCCCGATGCTCCACGGCAGCACGTCGAGGGTCGGGTCGACCCCCAAGGATGCCGGAGCGCCGGCCACCGCGGCCCGAGCGAGCTCCCTCGCGGTCGCGGCCGACGTGAGCAGGCCGACGGCCACGCCGACGACGACGGCCGTGCCGAGGGCCGCCGCGAGTTCGGCGAACCGTGCGCTCGCCTGGAGCGCCGAGGGCATGCCGAGCGCCCGCAGCACGACGACCTCGCCGAATCGTGCGCGTGCGAGCGCGGCGGTGAGCGCGGCCAGCGCGACGGCCGCGAACACCAGCGCACCGCCGGCGCCCGCCCAGAGGGCGGTGGCCGCGGGGCCGATGAGCGGCGCCGACGAGGCATCCGCCCGGGTGGTCGTGGTGAGCGACGTCGTGCGGTCCCGCCCGATGCCGTCGGCGACCGCCGCGGGTTCGGCGGTCGAGATCCAGCGGTCGGTGTACGCCGGAACGCCGGCGCCCGAGACGAAGGCGGCGCGCGAGAGCTCGGAGAGGTCGACGAGCAGGCCGGAGTCGCCGGCGCCCGCGATGGCGGGTGCGATGCCCGAGACGACGGCCGCGACATCCGCGCCGCCCGTGAGCACGCGGAACGCGAAGGCATCGCCGGGGCCGGCGTCGATGCGCGCCGCGAGGGCGGCGCCGAGCACCGCGGAGACGGGCTCGACACCGGCCGCCCCGGCGACCGGCGCCCGGCCCGACGGCGTCTTGGCGCTCACCTGCACGACCGCGTCGGTCGTGAGGTCGGATGCCGCGGGCGCGCCGTCGACCAGGACGTCGCCGAATCGGGCCTCCACCGTGCCGAGGCCCTGCGATCCGCTGAGGGTCGCGTCGAAGCCGAGCAGGCGCAGCCCGTCGACCGGCGGAAGCGCGACCGTGCCGATGCCGCCGCCGGACGCGACGTCGAAGGTGCCCGCCGGGAGCCGGCTCGCGTCGCCGTCGGGACCGAGCACCCATGCCGTGACCGCGACCTCGCCGGGCACGCCGGCGGGCGCCGCGAGCTGCACGGCGACGTCGAGCGTCGACGCGCCGGTCGGAAGCACGGGCGCGACCTCCGCCGGCTCAAGGGCCGCCGCGGCGTCGCCGGACGCCGCCGAGCCCGTGGTCCCGTCGGTCTCGTCCGTCTCGTCCGCGCCGGCCGCCCTGGCCGACCCGACCGTCGACGGCAGGGCGACGAGCATCGAGGGATCGGAGCCGATGCGCGCCTCGCCCCGGAACACCGGCACGCTCGAGTCGACGTCGGCCACGTCGGCGAAGGGGTCGGCGAGCGCGAGCGGGTCGGCATCGTGCACGACCGACCGGCCCGCGTACGTCACGCGCACGTCGCCGCCGACCGTGATCTTCGATACCGCCCGGTCGAAGTCCTGCCAGCTGCCGGCGAACGCCGCGGCGAGCGTCAGTCCGCCGACTGCGAGCACGGTCACGAGCGAGGCGGAGGCGTAGAGGCCGGCGCGCCGCGCGAGCTGGCGCATCGGGAGCGACGGCACGAGGCCCGGACGGGCCGCGGCGAGGCGCTCGAGCACGCGCGCGACGGGACGGGCGAGGGAGTTGCCCACGAGGGCGAGCGCGACGAGCACGAGCACGGGCGCGAGCACAGCCACCGGATCCACCTCGAGCACGCCCGACGCGTTCGCGACGAGGGGCGAGCCGTAGAGCCGGAACTGCCACAGCGTCACGGCCGCGGCGATCACGACGAGCAGCACGCCGCCCGCGACGGCAGCCCGCGGCATCCGGCCCACCTCGTCGCCCGACCCCCGGAGCAGGGGACGCGTCGACTCCCACCAGGCGCGACCGGCCAGGAGTGCGACGGCCACGACCGCGCAGACCACCGCGACGAGCGCCGCGATCACCCACGATCGGTGCTCGTCGGGACGCAGGGCGCCGAGCGCGGCCTCGGCGAGGGCGGCGCCGACGAGCGCGGTCGGCAGGGCGATGATCGCGGCCTCGGCCGCCGTGGTCGACATCAGCCGCAGGGCGGAGGCTCCGCGGGCCCGCAGCAGCAGCGTCTCGCCGCGCCGCCCGGAGACGAGCAGCGCCGCGAGCCGGTCGATCGCGGCGAAGCCGGCGAACCCGAGGAGCAGCACGGGCAGCGGCGCGATCGCGCGCACGGTCGTGAGCCCGGCCAGCAGCCGGTCGAGCGTCGCGACGAGCCCACCCGAAGCTCCGAGCCCGTCGGCGCCGATGTCGTCGGCGGCGCGGAGCGCGGGCTTCACGTTCGGGAGCTCGGCACGCAGGTCGGCCGCGAGCTCGGGCGTCATGGCACCAGCGGCGGCCGTCGCCGTCCACCGCACGACGACGGCCGCGGGCAGGTCGGCGAGCGTCTCGCCGTCGGCGACCACGAACGGGCCGACCGCACCGTCGCGCACCCCGGCCGAGACGACGGGGTCGCCGAACCAGACGGCGGCGGCGGCGTCGTCGGGGGTCCACGTGCCGACGACGACCGAGCGCAGGGGATCCGGCCCACCCGCTCCGGCGGCGCCCGCATCGCCGAACTCGATCACGTCGCCGAGCTCGAGGCCTAAGGCCTCGGCCGCCGCCGCCTGCACGACGGTGGGGACCGCATCGGATGCCGCGCGCGCGGCGACGTCGGCGGCTGCGGGGTCGTCGGGCCAGACGCCGTCGACGAGCGTGGACCGACCGGCGAGCCCGTCGTCGGCGAGCAGCACCGCGTCGAACGCCCGATCGCCGGCGCGTGCATCGACGGGGAACGCCTGCACTGACTCCGCCCACTCGGCGCCGCGCGGAACGAGCATGCGGTCGAGCACGGATGCCGCGGCATCCGCCTGCGCCTCCGGATCGTCGGACATGCGGATCTGCCACCTCGCCGCACCGTCGGCACCGGTGGCCGAGGCGAGGCCGCTGCGCAGCCCGCTGAGCGAGGCGCTCGCGAGGGAGTCGATCACCGCGGTGCCGAGGAATGCGAGCAGGAGGACGACCGCCGCGATCGCGGCGAACACGCCACGGTGCGCACCGGCGCGCGCCACGGCGGTCGATGTCGCTCCCACGCGATCTCCTCGTTGGTCGGGTCGCGCGGCGAGAGTGGTGCGGGGCGGAAGGACTGCAGGGCGCCCCTCGAGCGCATGACGAGTCCGGACAGCCTACTCGCAGAATCAGTGTTGCACGCGACCCGCTGAACGTCGTATTCTGTAGGGCTGGCTGCGCTCGCGCGGCCCGCTGGTGAGAAGACGACGATGACGCAGGAGGACACCATGCAGACAGACAGCTACGCCCGCCCGTTCGTGGCCGGTAGCGCTCTGCGTCCGGTCTCCCGGGTCATGGGCATCACAGGGTAGTTCGCACCCCGCCCCGCAGGCTCCGCCTGCCTGATCTGCGGTAGCCCCGCACCCGCGTCGCCCACGACGCGTCTTCAGCGCCCCTTCGCGCTGCCGAACCGCGCAAGCACGCGGTCGTCTCGAACCACTCTCGAAAGGGACACGGCTTTGCCCGCCACCCAGCACCACCAAGATTCCAACGCCGCCCCCAACGCCGTGCGCGCGCTCTGGCGCCTGCGTCCGTTCATCGGGCGCGCCGCTCCGGCCTTCGTGCTGAGCGCCGTGTTCGCCTCGGCCGGTCAGCTCATCGGCCTCTCCATCCCGCAGGTGCTCGAGTCCATGGTCGACGGTCCGCTCGCCCACGGCGATGCGGCCGCGGTCGTGCCGTTCGCCCTGCTCATCTTCGGCCTCGGCGTGCTCGAGGCCGTGTTCTACGCGGTGCGCCGCTGGGTCGTCGTCGGCCCCGGAACCCGCGTCGAGTCGCGCATGCGCAACGCCCTGTACGCCAAGCTGCAGGACCTGCCCGTGAGCTTCCACGACAAGTGGCCGAGCGGCCAGCTGCTCTCGCGCGCCGTGAGCGACCTCGGCCTGGTGCGCCGCTGGCTCTCGTTCGGCCTCGTGTTCACGTTCGTGAACCTGCTGACGATCATCGTCGGCATCGGCATCCTCGTGTCGATGAACTGGATGCTGGGCCTCGTGTTCCTCGTGTGCGCGATGCCGCTGTGGATCATCGGCTACCGGTTCGAGGGCCGCTACTCCGAGATGTCGCGGCTCAGCCAGGACCAGGCCGGCGACCTCGCGACCGCGGTCGAGGAGTCGGTGCACGGCATCCGCGTGCTGAAGGCGTTCGGACGCGGCAAGCACGCGCTCTCGAGCTTCCGCAAGCAGGCCGAGTCGCTGCGCAGCACCGAGATCGAGAAGGCCCGCCTCGACGCGAACATCTGGGCGTGGCTGCTGCTCGTGCCCGCGCTGTCGATCTCGCTCTGCCTCGCACTCGGCATCTGGCTGACCGCGAACGGCGAGCTGAGCGTCGGCACGCTCGTCGCGTTCTTCGCGACCGCGACGATGCTCGCGTGGCCGATCGAGTCGATCGGCTTCCTCCTGGCCTTCGCGCTCGACGCTCGCACGGCGACCGACCGGTTCTTCGAGGTGCTCGACAGCGAGAACACCATCGTCGACCCCGAGTCGCCGCGCGAGCTCGGCCACCCGGTCGGCGCGCTGAGCTTCACCGACGTGCGATTCCGCTACCAGGACTCGCCCGAGCGGTTCGGCGACCTGCTGCAGGGCGTGGACCTCGACATCCGACCCGGTGAGACCATGGCGCTCGTCGGACTCACCGGCTGCGGCAAGACGACGATGACCGCCCTCACCACGCGCCTGTACGACGTCACGGGCGGCTCGATCACCCTCGACGGCGTCGACGTGCGCGCGTTCTCGCGCGGCGAGCTGCGCCGTCACATCGCGATGGCGTTCGAGGATGCGACCCTCTTCAGCGCCTCGGTGCGCGCGAACGTGCTGCTCGGGCGCCCCGAGCTCGAGGGCGAGGCGGCCGAACAGGTGCTGCACGAGGCGCTGCGCATCGCGCAGGCCGGCTTCGCGTACGACCTGCCCGACGGGGTCGAGACGAAGGTCGGCGAAGAGGGCATGAGCCTCTCCGGCGGCCAGCGCCAGCGCCTCGCGCTCGCACGTGCGGTCGCGGCCAAGCCCGCCGTGCTCGTGCTCGACGACCCCCTGTCGGCGCTGGATGTCGCGACCGAGGCCAGGGTCGAGGCCGAGCTCCGTGCGGTGCTCGCATCGACCACCGCGCTCATCGTCGCGCACCGGCCCTCGACCGTGATGATGGCCGACCGGGTGGCGCTGCTCGAGGAGGGGCGCGTCACCGCCGTGGGCACGCACTCCGAGCTCCTGCGCGAGAGCGAGCACTACCGGTTCGTCATCTCGAGCCTCGAGGACGACGCGGTGAACCAGCCGGGCTTCGGCGAGGCCGAGCCGGCCCGATCGGGCGACCCGGCCCGCCGGGGCGACCCCGCGGAATCCGACCCGAACCCGAGAACGTCAGACACCCAGATCATCGAAGGAGCCGCATCATGAGCGTGACCGGCGTCCAGGGCGAAGAGCGCCTCGACTACACGAAGGCGGAGTCGCGCGAGATCCGCAAGCGCTCGCTGCGCCTGCTCGGCTCGCTGCTGCACCCGCAGCGCCCACGGCTGTGGCTCACGGCCGCGGCGATCGTGATCTCGTCGGCGGCCCAGGCCGCCGGCCCCGCGATCATCGCATTCGGCATCGACAACGGCATCCCCGCGCTGCTCGAGCAGAACTGGTTCCCCGCGGGCCTCGCGGCCCTCGCCTACCTCGCCACGGGCCTCGTCGGCGCGTTCCTGATCGCGATCTACATCCGCCTGTCGGCACGCGTGAGCCAGGCGGTGCTCATCGACCTGCGCACCCGCGTGTTCCTGCACACGCAGAAGCTCAGCCTCGAGTTTCACGAGTCGTACACGTCGGGTCGCATCATCTCGCGGCAGACGAGCGACCTCGACGCGATCCGCGAGCTGCTCGACGAGGGCCTGACCCTGCTCGTGCGCTCGTTCATGTACATGCTCTTCACGGCGGTCGCGCTCGTGCTGCTCGACCCCCTCTCGGGACTCGTGCTGCTCGGCGCGATGATCCCGATGAGCCTGCTCACGCGGTGGTTCCAGGTGCGGTCGCAGGCGCTGTTCCGGCGCTCGCGCGTCGCGTCGGCGAGCCTCATCGTGAAGTTCGTCGAGACGATGACGGGCATCAGGGCGGTGCAGGCGTTCCGCACCGAGAAGCGCAACGAGGACGAGTTCGGCGAGCTCGTCGAGGACTACCGCGACGTGAACGCGAAGGTCCTCGGCCTCTTCGCGGTGTTCAACCCCGGACTCGCGTTCGTCGGCGCCACGGCGGTCGCCGTGACCATCGTGCTGGGCGGTTTCCGCGTCGTCGACGGCAGCCTCGCGATCGGCGTGCTGCTGGCCGCGGTGCTCTACGTGAAGCGCTTCTTCGACCCGATGGAAGACGTGGCGGTGTTCTACAACGGCTACCAGTCGGCGTCGAGCGCGCTCGAGAAGATCTCGGGCGTCCTCGAGGAGGAGCCCAGCGTGCCCGACCCCGCGCACCCGGTCGACCTGTGGAAGGCGACCGGTCACGTGCGATTCGAGAGCGTCGAGTTCGCGTACACGCCCGACCGGGTCATCCTGCCGCGCTTCGACCTCGACCTGCCGGCCGGGCAGACGATCGCGCTCGTCGGGTCGACCGGCGCCGGCAAGACGACGCTCGCGAAGCTCATCGCCCGGTTCTACGACCCGAGCGACGGCGTGATCGAGCTCGACGGCGTCGACCTGCGCTCGCTGCACCCGAAGGATCTTCGGCGCGCGATCGTCATGGTCACGCAGGAGGCGTACCTCTTCTCGGGCTCGGTCGCCGACAACATCGCGCTCGGCAAGCCCGACGCGTCGTTCGGCGAGATCGTGGCGGCGGCGAAGGCGGTCGGCGCCCACGAGTTCATCGAGGGCCTGCCGAACGGCTACGACACCGACGTGAACAAGCGCGGCGGACGCGTGAGCGCCGGCCAGCGCCAGCTCATCTCGTTCGCCCGCGCGTTCCTCGCCGACCCGGCCGTGCTGATCCTCGACGAGGCGACGAGCTCGCTCGACATCCCGAGCGAGCGCCTCGTGCAGGAGGGACTGCAGACCCTGCTCGCAGATCGCACCGCCGTCATCATCGCGCACCGCCTCTCGACGGTCGCGATCGCCGACCGGGTGCTCGTCATGGAGCACGGGCGCATCGTCGAGGACGGCGCGCCCGCCGAGCTCATCGGCGGCGAGGGCCGGTTCGCGGCCCTGCACGCGGCCTGGCAGGACTCGCTGGTCTGAGCCGACGGCCGCCCGCGGCATCCGTCTCCATCAGGAGAGCGGATGCCGCGGGCGGCCGTTTCGCGTGATGCCTGACGCGGCTGGCGCGGCCGGGCGTCGGCTCGGTGTCGGCGTCGGCGTCGCTCAGCGCGGCACCGCGTGCCCTCCGGGGCCGAGCACGTGGATCGGGGTCGGCTCGATGCCGTTGAACCGGGTCGCGGTCGCCGACGTGTAGGCGCCCATCATCGGGCTCACGAGCAGGTCGCCGGTGGCGAGCGGTGGAAGCCGCAGCCCGCGGGCGATCACGTCGACGCTGTCGCAGGTCGGCCCCGCGAGCGTCACGGGTTCGTGGGCGAGTTCGCGCAGCCGGCGCACCGCGCGTTCGGTGCCCTCGTCGGCCGGCGGCCGGGACGCGAGCTCCGACGCCGCGAACACCAGCGCGTGCACGCCCTCGGCGGCGACGTTCGAGTACGCCCCGGAGAGGCCGTCGTCCAGGTGCACCCACCGCCCGCTGCGGCGGTTCGCGGTGCCGACCACCCGGGTCACGAGGGTCATCGCGGGGCCGGCGACGAATCGGCCGGGTTCGACGACCACCCGGTAGCGCGACGGCGCTGCGGCGAGGGCCTCGCGGATCCCGTGCGCGATGTCCGCGAGCCCCGGCACCGGCTCGTCGTAGGCGACCGGGAACCCGCCGCCGAGGTCGAGCGTGTCGAACTCCACGCCGTGCCGGGCCTCGAGGTCGCGCATGAGCTTCAGCGTGCGGGCGATGGCGCGCCGCCACGGCTCGGCGGCGGTCGTCTGGCTGCCGACGTGGAACGTGAATCCGGCGACCTGCCGTCCGGAGCGCAGGCAGTGGGCGACGAGGTCGGGAGCGGCCTCCGGCGCGACGCCGAACGTCGACGAGAGGTCGGAGGCGGCATCCGGATTCGGGAACGAGAGCCGCACGAGCACGCGAGCGTCGTCCGGAAGGCCGGCGAACGTGTCGACCTCGCCAGGGTCGTCGACCACGAACGTGCGCACGCCCCGCAGGTAGGCGCTCGTGAGCTCGGCGATCGACGTCACCGGGTGGGTGTGCACGCAGCGCGAGAGGTCCACGCCCTCGCCCTCGAGGAGGTCGAGCTCGCCGCGCGACGCGACGTCGAAGCTCGCCCCGAACGCGTCGACCGCGCGGACGAGCGCCGGATGGGGGAGCGCCGTCAGGGCGACGGCGATCTCCACGCCCGGCAGGTGCCGACGGAGGTCCAGCAGTTGCGCGGTGACCTGCCCGACATCGAGCACGAGCAGGGGCGTCCCATGTCGTTCCGCGAGGCC
>Ga0160430_101119_pt1 | contig 10921 bp, 10 predicted proteins | sample HID1971I_E0MG_FD_108274 | JGI IMG/M metagenome (GOLD analysis project Ga0160430, IMG submission 108274) | Enriched millipede-associated microbial communities from UW Madison campus, WI, USA - HID1971I_E0 MG | ecosystem: Host-associated > Arthropoda: Insects > Digestive system > Unclassified ...
CGCGGATCGCCGCCTTCGTCAGCCGCGGGCTGGAGTCAGCGGGTTACGAGACGCTCGTGGTCGAAGACGGCCCCGAGGGACTCGAGGCCGCGCTGCGCGGCGACGCCGACCTGGTGCTGCTGGACGTGGGCCTGCCCACGATGGATGGATTCGAACTGCTGCGCGAGCTGCGGGCCCGCGGTTCGGCCGTACCGGTCATCATGCTGACGGCGCGCTCCAGCACGCGCGATACCGTGACGGGCCTGGATGCCGGCGCAAACGACTACGTGCCCAAGCCGTTCACGTTCGAAGAGCTTCTGGCACGCGTCCGCTCCCGCCTGCGCGAGAGCGTTCCGCAGCCCGGCGTATCGATCTCGCACGGCGACGTCGCGCTCGACATCCTCGCGCGGCGCGCGAGCGTCGCGGGGCGGGAGATCGACCTGTCTGCTCGCGAGTTCGCCCTCGCCGAGCAGTTCCTCCGCAACCCCGGGCGCGTCCTCAGCCGGGAGCAGCTGCTGAGCAGGGTATGGGGGCTCGACTTCGATCCCGGTTCCAACGTGGTCGACGTGTACGTGCGCTATCTGCGCGGAAAGCTCGGCCCGGACCACATCGTCACGGTGCGCGGCGCGGGCTACCGCTGGGAGTGAGGCCGGCGCGCCTGCACGAGGCCCGAATGGCCGCAGCCGCATCCCGCCCGCTGGGTGACCTTCAGCCGCTCTTGCGGCGCACGAAGAAGCCCCCGGTGCTGGGGGACACCGGGGGCTGTGAAAGGCCGGACTGGGGAATCCGACCGTAATCAGTCGCGCTTGTCTGGGGAATTGCGCGACTGGTCTTTCTTCGCATCGTGACCGGCGCCATTGCCGTTCCCGACGTTCGAGCCCGCATGCGCGGGACGCCTATCGTTGTGCGCCGGCTCGGTGCCGGCCGTGCTCTTCTGTTCGTCGGACCCCGAGGCGCCCAGGCGACGGTGGGTGTCGGAGTCGTTGTGCTCGGCCGTGCCATCGGCGCTCGGCGCGCGTGCGGCCATCTCGCGGTCGAGTCGCGACAGGAGCGCATCGATCCGCGCGGCGTTCCAGCCGTGTGCGAGTGCCCACGTGCGAAGCCCCTCCCACGATCCGGCGGCCTTCGCGGCGGCGATGGCCGGCTCGAGGTCTGCAGGAATGGTGGGCGCTGCCACGTCCGGCGCGGGTTGTGCCGCCGGGGGCACCGCCGGCGTGGCCGGAATCCGTGCCTCCTGCGAGCCGCTCGAGGTATCGACCACCAGCGGAGCGGGCGCCTCCACCACTTCGGCATCGACCGCGGCCTGCGTTTCGGAGGTGGCGGTCGGGGTCGCGCGAGGGCTGGCGGAGGGCGCCGGGGCGGAGGGAACGACGACCCGCTCGGACGCCAGGCTGGTACCACGCGAATCGGCCAGCGCCATGGTGCTGGTCAGCGCGACGGCGGTCACGACGGCGATGCTCGCAACCACGGCGGTGACGCCGCCGATCACGAGTCCCGTGCGTGCTTCCACGTCTAGCCTGCCTCCCCGGTGCGCGGAACGTTTCCCCTCACTCCATGGTGACAGACAGACCGCGCCGGAGGCGCCACTGGCGATGAGACTCTTCTCATGCTCAGCGCGGCGGGGCGGGCCGGGATGCCGCATCCCGGCCCGCCGCGCAGGCTGCGCGCGACTGCGCTTCAGGCGACCTTGGGGCTCAGGCGAGCTCCCCCGCCTCCAGCAGGTCGGTGACGAGGGCCGCGATCGCGGACCGCTCGGAGCGCACGAGCGTGACGTGCCCGAACAGTGAGTGCCCCTTCAAGGTCTCGATCACGGACGCGACACCGTCGTGTCGCCCGACGCGCAGATTGTCGCGCTGGCCGACGTCGTGCGTGAGCACGACGCGGGATCCCTGGCCGATCCGGCTCAGCACAGTCAGCAGGACGTTGCGCTCGAGCGACTGCGCCTCGTCCACGATCACGAAGGCGTCGTGCAGCGAGCGGCCGCGGATGTGCGTCAACGGCAGCACCTCAAGGAGGCCCCGCTCGATGACTTCGTCGAGCACGTTGCCCGACACGACGGAGCCGAGCGTGTCGAAAACCGCCTGACCCCACGGATTCATCTTCTCCTGCTGGTCACCGGGGAGGTACCCGAGCTCCTGCCCGCCCACAGCGAAGAGCGGGCGGAACACGATGATCTTCCGCTGCTGCTGCCGTTCCAGCACCGCTTCCAGCGCGGCGCACAGGGCGAGGGCCGACTTGCCCGTTCCGGCGCGTCCGCCGAGTGAGACGATGCCCACCTCGGGGTCGAGGAGGAGATCGATGGCGATGCGCTGTTCCGCGGAGCGCCCGTGCAGTCCGAAGACCTCCCGGTCACCGCGCACCAGGCGGAACTCCCCGTCTCCGATGACCCGCCCGAGTGCCGATCCGCGTTCGGAGTGGACGATCAGTCCGGTGTTCACGGGCAACCCGCGGACGTCCTCGCTGACCGCGACCTCGCTCTCGTAGAGATCGCTGATGTCGTCGCCCGACACGTCGATGTCGGAGATGCCGGTCCAGCCCGAGTCGACCGCCTGCTCCGCGAGGTACTCCTCGGCGGTGATGCCGAGCGATGCGGCCTTGACGCGCATGGGGAGGTCTTTCGAGACCACCGTGACCTCCTGCCCGTCCTGGGCGAGGTTCATCGCGATGGCAAGGATGCGGCTGTCGTTGTCGCCCAGCCGCATGCCTGAAGGCAGCACCGTCGAGTCGGTGTTGTTGAGCTCGACCCGCAGCGTGCCTCCCTCACCCACCGGGACCGGGAAGTCGAGCCGGCCGTGCTCGACGCGGAGTTCGTCGAGGTGGCGCAGCGCCTGCCGGGCGAAATAGCCGATCTCAGGGTCGTGCCGCTTGCCTTCGAGCTCCGTGATCACCACGACGGGGATCACGACGCTGTGCTCGGCGAAACGGAAGAACGCCCGTGGATCGCTGAGCAGCACCGATGTGTCCAGAACATAGGTGCGCAGGTCCTGGTCGGATGCTGCGATCTGCTCGAGATCCTGACTGCGCTGCTCGTGTGGTGCTCGTGTGGTCACAACCCACTCCCGCCCCGGGTGGTTCACCCGGCAGTCACGAGTCGACCAGGGTACCGAGTCGTAGATCGTGAAGTCGCGATCCGTGAGGCCGACTCGACCGGGCTCCTTGCCCGATGCGCTCACGCTACGTCCGCCCGCCGACATCGCGCGCGCCCGACACGCGGCAATCGTGTGACGTTTGGATGAACGGATGCTGCGAACCGCCGCCGAGTCTCCGCCGGCCTTCACCGGCGAGCCCGCGTCCTCGCGGCCAGTCAGTCACCAGACGCGCGTCGACGAGAACGCGGCGAGTGCGTCGCCGAACAACCGCAGCGTGTCGGCGCCGGTGCCGACGTGCGGTGCGACGCGGATGCGGCCGGCACGCGTGGTGACCGTGAGACCGTGGTTGGCGAGCGACGCCGCCAGCGGCGCGGCGTCCTGCGGCGCGGGCTCGAGCGTGACGATGCCGGCGCGACGCTCGGTCTCGCGCGGCGTGACCACCGGCACGTCGTAGCGGTCGGCGTAGAACATCACGTCGGTCGCGCGTGCCGAGAGCACCGACTCGATCTGCGGGACGCCGACGTCGACGACCTCGCGCAGGGCCGTCGCGAGCCGCGCGGCGGCGAGCGTGTCGACGCCGGAGACCGAGAACGCCTGCGCGGATGCGGAGGGCGCCGGCACGGCGTCGACCGGCAGATCGCCGTCGACCCCGCGGAATCCCGAGAGCACCGGCGCGATGCGCTCGAGCGCGCGGTCGCCGAACCAGGCGAACCCGGTGCCCCGGCCCGCGCGCAGCCACTTGTACCCGTGGCCGCACACGACATCGGCCGCCAGATAGTCGGCCTCCACCATGCCGAAGCCCTGGATGGCGTCGACGATGAGGAGGCGGTCGCCGATGACTTCGCGCAGTGCCGACAGGTCGGTGCGGTAGCCGGTCCGGAAGTCGACGAGGCTGACCGCGACAGCTCTCGTCTCATCGGAGAGCGCGGACCGCACGGCGTCGGGGGTCATGAAGCCGTCGGCCGGCTCCACCCACTGCAGCTGCATTGATCCGAACGCCTCTGACGCCCGGGTCGCCGCGACGGTGAGGCTCGGGAACTCGCCTCGACCCAGCATGAGTCCGCCTGCGAGGCCGTAGATGGCGTGCATGAGCCCGTAGGTGGTGGACGGCTGCAGCACGACGTGCTCGGCATCCGTTCCGATCAGCTCGGCGACGAGTTCCCGAGCCTCACGCAGGTGATCCGCGACCAGGTCGATGCTCGTGGGCCGGCCGGAGCCCAGCAGCTCGGTGTCGCCCTGCGCCTCGCTGCGGACCGCCGGAGAGAGCGGGCCGAACGCGGCCCAATCCAGATACCCCGGTTCCCCATCGAACGACGCCAGATAAGAATCCAGATCGGTCACGCCGATCATTCTGGCAGAGCGGCGGGCGTGGAGGCGACGGACGGCTCAGCCGCCGAAACGGCGCTCCCGCGACGTGAAGTCGCGGATGGCCCGCAGGAAGTCCACCTCACGTAGATCCGGCCCGAGCGCCTCGACGAAATAGATCTCGGAGTGCGCCGACTGCCAGTGCAGGAAGTCGCTCAGCCGCTGCTCTCCGGACGTGCGGATCACGAGGTCGGGGTCCGGCTGTCCGCCGGTGTAGAGGTGCTCGCCGATCTGCTCGGGGGTGAGGCTCGCGGCGAGCTCCTCCAGCGACCCGCCCTGCTCGTCGTGCTGTGCGATGATGCTGCGCACGGCGTCCACGATCTCGCCGCGCCCGCCATAGCCCACCGCGAGGTTCACGTGCATGCCGGTGTTGCCCTTGGTGCGCGCCTCGACGTCGGCGAGCACCCTCGCGAGGTCGCCGGGCAGCGCGTCGGCACGGCCGACGTGCTTCACCCGCCAGTCGCGCTCGTGCGAGAGCTCGTCGGCGAGCTCCGCGATGATCTCGATCAGGTCCGACAGTTCCCGGGAGTCGCGCTTGCGCAGGTTGTCATTGGAGAGGAGATACAGCGACACGACGCGGATGCCGACGTCGTCGCACCAGCGGAGGAACTCCTTCATCTTCGCGGCGCCCGCGCGGTGGCCGTGCGCGGCCGAGTCGTAGCCGAGCTGCTTGGCCCAGCGGCGATTGCCGTCGATCATCATCGCGAGGTGCCGGGGCACCGCGGCAGGATCGAGCCGTCGGCGCAGGCGGTTGATGTAGAGCCGGTAGAGGGGTCCTCTGCCCTCGTTCGTCTCGCCGCGCGCCACACGCCTACGCTACCCCGCGTGCGCCACCCTCCCTAGCGCGCGCCGGGTGCGGCATCCGCACGATCGGCTATGTTCCCCGGCCGGCATGTCGCGCCCTCTACGCTGAGGGGATGAGCCGTCGTCGCAGTGCCCCCCGGGCCCCCGAGGTCCCCGTGCTGCCCCTGATGGACGCCGCGGCCGTCGATGCCGCGAACCCCGAGATCAAGCCCACCTGGCGCGGTTGGATCCACGCGGCCACCTTCCCGGTCGCTATCGTCGCGGGCATCGTGCTGATCGCGGTGGCCCAGGGCGCGCCCGCCAAGTGGGCCTGCGCCGTCTTCATGGCGACGTCGCTGCTGCTGTTCGGCAACTCGGCGCTGTACCACCGCTTCAACTGGAAGCCGAAGACCAAGGCGATCCTCAAGCGGATCGACCACGCCAACATCCTGCTGCTGATCGCCGGCACCTACACGCCGATCGCGACGCTCGCCCTCCCGCCCCAGCAGGGCGCTCTGCTGCTCGTGCTGGTGTGGAGCGGGGCCCTGGTCGGCATCCTGTTCCGCGTCTTCTGGATCAACGCGCCGCGCTGGCTCTACGTCGCGCTGTATCTCGCGCTCGGCTGGGCAGCGGTCATGTACCTCGTCGACCTCTTCGAGGCCAACCCGGCCATGATGATCCTCGTCGCGGTCGGCGGCCTGCTCTACACCGGCGGCGCGATCGTCTACGCGCTCAAGCGGCCCAACCCGTGGCCCGGCCATTTCGGCTTCCACGAGATCTTCCACGTCTGCACGGTGCTCGCCTTCCTGTGCCATTGGACGGCGTGCCTGCTGATCGCGCTCGACCCGCTGTCGCCGTCGCTCGGCTTGCCCGGCTGATGGCGGATGCCGCGGACCGCGGCATCCGCTCGCATCCGCGTCAGCGTCCAGGCACGTCGCCGCGCGTGTCGTCGTCGGCGGGGTCGATGCTCTCGTCGTCGACTTCCGTGGCCTCCATCGCCCGCGCCGCCTGCTCCTCGGCATCCAGCTCCTCCTGGATGTCGGCCCGCACGCGCCCGCGCCGGATGCGCCGCATCATGTCCCACACCAGCAGGATCACGGCGATCGCGATCAGGGCGGTGACCACGAAGCCCACCACGCCGGGGGTCACGATGTCGGGGTCGACCGTGGACGGCGTCGGCGTCGGACTCGGCGTCGTCGCGGCGCTGAGGATCACGGCGATCGCGTGCTGCATGGGGTCCTCGCTCTGCCCGCGAGGCGGGCGGTGTCGTCGGGGGTGCGCGCGAGCGCATAGCCTGGACTTCCAGCCTAATCTTTCCCATCCGGGCCGATGAGACGTCAGGGAGCGGCGTGACCACGCAGGACATGCTCGACGAGCGCTACGGTCGAGGTCGTTCGCCGGCACGTCGCTGGGCGATCGGGGCGGGCGTGCTCGTGGCGGTGGGCGTCATCGCCCTCTTCGGCTGGTTCACCGTGCAGAATGCGCTCGACGCGGTGGACTCCGACACCACCTCGTTCGACGTGGCGGACGAGCACTCGGTGACGCTCGGATTCCAGATCACCTCTCCCCCGGGCTCGGCCGTGGCCTGCGCGATCGAGGCGCAGGACGAGCAGCACGGCGTGGTGGGCTGGCGCGTGGTCGAGCTTCCGGCATCCGAGCTGCACGCCCGCGCGTTCCGCGAGGTCATCCCCACCACCGCGCTTGCGACGACCGGTTTCGTGAACTCCTGCTGGGTTTTGTCCCCGTCGGCGCAGTGACGTAGTCTGGCTGCACATCAGTCGAATCGCGCCCTGGCCGTGAGCCAGGGCGTTCGGTTTATGCCCGTGCCGCGCAGCGCCGGGCCCAACGAAGGAGTCAGCCGTGTCCACCGACGCCCCCGTGACCTTCCTCACCCAGGACGCCTACGACCGCCTGGCCGCCGAGCTCGAGCACCTCTCGACGACCGGCCGCGAGGAGATCGCGAAGCGCATCGAGGCCGCGCGCGAAGAAGGCGACCTCAAGGAGAACGGCGGCTATCACGCCGCCAAGGACGAGCAGGGCAAGCAGGAGGCCCGCATCCGCACCCTCCAGCATCTGCTGAAGACCGCCACGGTGAGCGAGGCTCCGCAGAGCACCGGCGTGGTCGAGCCCGGCACCGTCATCACGGCGATCATCGCCGGCGGCGAAGAAGTGTTCCTCCTCGGCAACCGCGAGATCGCCGTCGGCTCCGAACTCGACGTGTACAGCGAGGCATCTCCGCTGGGCACATCGATCCTCGGCCGCAAGGAGGGCGAGAAGACGTCGTACACCGCCCCGAACGGGCGCGAGATCTCCGTCGAGATCGTCAAGGTCGAGACCTACAACGGTCAGTGACGCCGTCGCTGCGGCGCCCTCGCGGACGCCTCAGTCGGCGACGACGGTCGGCGCGTAGCCCGCGCCCTCCAGCACCGAGATGACGTGTGCGCGGTGCTCCTCGCCGCGCGTCTCGACGCTGAGCTGCAGGATCACTTCGCTGATCTGCAGTCCCTGACCGTGGCGGGTGTGCAGCACCTCGATGACGTTCGCCCCGGCGATGGCCAGCAGCTCCGACACCTGCGCGAGCTGACCAGGACGGTCGGGCAGCGGGATGCGCAGAGTCATGTACCGGCCGGACGCCGACAGCCCGTGTGCGACGACGCGCTGCAGCAGCAGGGGGTCGATGTTGCCGCCCGACAGGACTGTCACGGTCGGCCCCGCCGCGACGATCTTGCCGGCGAGGATCGCTGCGACCCCCACCGCGCCCGCCGGCTCGACGACCTGCTTCGCGCGCTCCAGCAGCACGAGCAGGGCGCGAGCGATGTCGTCCTCGGTGACGGTGACCACCTCGTCCACCAGATCCCGGATGATCTCGAACGGCAGATCGCCTGGCCGAGCCACGGCGATGCCGTCGGCGATGGTGGGCAGGGTCGCGATCTCGAGCGGATGCCCCGCCTCGAGCGATGCCGGATAGGCGGCCGAGTTCGCCGCCTGCACCCCGATCACCCGCACCGTGCGGCCCTCGGCGGCCGCACGGGCCTTGACGGCCGCGGCGACGCCGGCGATGAGTCCTCCCCCGCCGATCCCCAGCACGATCGTGTCGAGGTCGGGCAGCTCGTCCATGAGCTCCAGCCCCAGCGTGCCCTGCCCCGCGATGACGTCGTGGTGGTCGAACGGGTGGATGAAGACGGCGCCGGTCCGCTCGGCGAACTCGGCGGCCAGCCGCAGCGGGGTCTCGACCGTCGCCCCCTCGAGCACGACGTCGGCGCCGTAGCCGCGGGTGGCGAGCAGCTTGGGCACGGGCACGCCGAGCGGCATGAAGATGGTGGCGCGGATGCCGAGGGCCTTGGCAGCGAGGGCCACGCCCTGCGCGTGGTTGCCGGCCGACGCCGCGACGACACCGCGCGCGCGCTCCTCGGCGGTCAGCCTCGACAGGCGGTACGTCGCGCCCCGGATCTTGAACGAGCCGGTGCGCTGCAGGTTCTCGAGCTTGAGATGCACCGGCACGCCGAGGACGTCCGACAGATGCTGGGACTCGTCGAGCGGCGTGCGGGTGATGACACCCTCGAGGGTGGCCGCGGCATCCGCGAAATCAGCGAGCGTCGGCACCGCAGAGGCGGGCGGCACCGCCTCGTCGGCGGGTGCGGGCCGAGACGGGCCTGCGGAGGACATGGCAGTGGTCACGGGCGGACTCTCCTCTGCCGCGGAACGGTGCTCCAGATGAGATCGCCGGAGGGTTTCCTTCCGGTCTCCCAGGCCCGTTCGGCGAGATAGACGGCGACGACGTTGACGAATGCCGCGAGCGGGACGGCGAAGAGCGCGCCGGGGATGCCGGCGATCATGGCGCCGCCCGCCACGACGAGCACCACTGCGAGCGGGTGCACCTTGACGGCGGATCCCATGAGCAGCGGCTGGAGGACGTGGCCCTCGAGCTGCTGGACTCCCAGGACGACGACGAGCATCCACAGTGCGATCCAGGGGCCGTTGTAGACGAGTGCCAGGAACACCGCCACGGCGCCGGTCACCACGGCACCGACGATCGGGACGAACGCGCCGAGGAAGACGAGGACGGCGACGGGGATGGCCAGCGGCACACCGAGGAGGGCGGCGCCGGCGCCGATGCCGATGGCGTCGATCGTCGCGACGAGCAGCTGGGTGCGTGCGTAGTTGACGACGGTGATCCAGCCCGCGCGGCCGGCGCCGTCGGCCGCGGGACGTGCCTTCTTCGGGAAGAGCCGCAGCGTCCATCGCCAGATGCCCGCCCCGTCGGCGAGCAGGCACAGCAGGATGAAGAACGCGAGCACCGCACCGGTCACGACGTGCCCGATGGTGGAGCCGATTGCGAGCGCCCCCGACCACAGCAGCTCGGCCTGCTCCTGGATGAAGGCCCAGCCTTGATCCAGCAGGTCGTCGATCTGCTCGGAGCTCAGGTGGAGCGGGCCGTCGATGAGGTACTGCCGGAACTGGTCGATGGCGGCGACCGTGCTGGCCTGCACGGAGTCCCACTGCTGCATGATCTGCCACACCACGAGCCAGAGCAGCCCGGTCACGATCGCCAGCGTGCCGACGACGGAGATCACGATGGCGAGCCAGCGGGGAACCCGGCGGCGCAGCATCCACGCGAACGCGGGCCACAGCAGTGCCGTGATCAGGATCGCGATCAGGAGAGGGATCACGAGGAGCTTGAGCTGGATGACCAGCCACACCAGGATGCCGATCGCCGCGGCGACCACGATCACTCGCCACGAGTAGGCGGTGGCGATGCGGAGGCCGCGGGGCACGGCGGCCGACGTCTCGGTCGAGACCACCCGGCTGCGGTCGCGGACCGCATCGAAGAGCGAGCCGCGGGGCTTGTCATCGGAGCCGCTCGTACGCCCAGTGCTCATTCGCCCAGTCTAGGCGCGCCGCATTCCGCACCGGTCATGAAGACCAGCCGTGCCGCGTATGGGGCGGGATGCGGCATCCTGTGCCGGACGAGATGTCGGAGCCGCTGGCTAGGCTGACGCGCGTGAAGTCCTCGCTCAGTGCCGCCGAAGCGCGCCGAATCGCGCTCGCCGCCCAGGGATTCGCCCGCCCCCGGCCGGAGAACGCCGGGACGCGGCAGCTCAACGGCGCGCTGGGACGGATGGCGACGCTGCAGATCGACTCGGTCAACGTCTTCGCCAGATCGCATTACATGCCGCTGTTCTCGAGGGTCGGCGCCTACGACACCGCCGCCCTCGATCGTCTGCTGTTCTCGGGGCGCCCGCCCTACGTGGAGTACTGGGCACATGTCGCCGCCTTCATCCCCGCCGCCGACTGGGCGCTGTTCGACTTCCGCATGCGAGCGATGCGGGCGAAGTACGGAGGAACCGCGCCCGACGGCTGGTACGCCGCCCATCGCGACACCGTCGACTGGGTGCGGGCGGAACTGGCCGAACGAGGGCCGCTGCGCCCTGCGCAGATAGAGCGCGACGCCGAGAAGAGGGCACGCGGGCCGTGGTGGGACTGGGACGTCGTGAAGCAGGCGCTGGAGCGCCTGTGGCTGTTCGGCGAGGTCGCGATCGCCGGGCGTCGCGGCTTCGAGCGTCGCTACGGACTCGCCGAGCACGTCATCCCGCGCGAGGTGCTCGATGCACCGGTGCCGCGGGAGGAGGCCGTCCGGGAGCTGGTGCGGCGCGCGACGCGCGCATACGGGGTCGCCACGGCTGCCGACATCGCGGACTACTGGC
>Ga0160430_101121_pt1 | contig 10908 bp, 13 predicted proteins | sample HID1971I_E0MG_FD_108274 | JGI IMG/M metagenome (GOLD analysis project Ga0160430, IMG submission 108274) | Enriched millipede-associated microbial communities from UW Madison campus, WI, USA - HID1971I_E0 MG | ecosystem: Host-associated > Arthropoda: Insects > Digestive system > Unclassified ...
AACGACCCGGGCGGCCTGCTCGACGCGGCGGTGGCGGTGTCGGCGGCCTTCCTGCCCGAGAACGTCACGGTGGTCACCACCGACGGCCAGCTGGCCGAAAGCAAGTCGATCTACAAGGCGGCGCCCGAGTTCTACCAGCGCCGCTCCGGCAGCGACCCGCTGCGCAGCCTGCCGGCCGCGCTGAAGTCGGTGCCGCTGGTGGTGCTCGTGAACGAAGGCTCGGCCTCGGCCAGCGAGATCGTGGCGGGCGCGCTGCAGGACCACAAGCGCGCCACCATCATGGGCAGCCAGACCTTCGGCAAGGGCTCGGTGCAGACGGTGCGTCCGCTCGGCCCCGACACCGGCCTGAAGATCACCACCGCGCGCTACTACACCCCCAGCGGCACCTCGATCCAGGCCAAGGGCATCGTGCCGAACGTGCTGGTCGACGAGAGCGCCGAGGGCAGCCCCTTCGCCGCGCTGCGCATGCGCGAGGCCGACCTCGAGAAGCACCTTGCAAGCGGCCAGGGCCCCGAGGTGAAGGACCCCGAGCGCGAGAAGGCCCGCGACGAGGCCCGCAAGCGCCTCGAGGAAGAAGCCAAGAAGCCGCCGCAGGACCGCAAGGTGCCCGAATTCGGCTCCGACAAGGACTTCCCGCTGGTGCAGGCGCTCAACCGTCTCAAGGGCCAGCCGGTGCTGGTCAGCAAGACGCAGGTGATCGTCGACAACAAGGAAGAGAAGAAGGAGAACTGACCGGCCGGGGCTCGAGCCCCTTCCGGACGCTCCGACTTCGCATCCCACCGCAGGGGACCGGCCAGACCGGTCCCTTTTGCTTTCTCCCTCGCCATGAACGAAGACGACGACCTGCTGCGCTACTCGCGCCACATCCTGCTCGAGGAGTTCGGCATCGATGGCCAGGCGCGCGTGAGCGCCGGCCGGGTGCTGGTGATCGGCGCCGGCGGGCTGGGGTCGCCGGCCGTGCTCTACCTCGCGGCGGCGGGCGTGGGACGCATCGTGCTGGTCGACGACGACGAGGTCGACCTCACCAACCTGCAGCGCCAGGTCGCCCATACCGAGGCGCGCGTGGGCCAGCCCAAGGTGACGTCGGCGGCGCAGGCCATGCGCGACATCAACCCCGGCATCGCCATCGAGACCCACGTGCTGCGCCCCGACGCCGACCAGTTGTCGGCGCTGGTCGCCGCGGCCGACGTGGTGCTCGACTGCACCGACAACTTCGTGACGCGCCAGGCGGTCAACCGCGCCTGCGTGGCGCACGGCAAGCCGCTGGTGGCGGGCGCCGCGATCCGCTTCGACGGCCAGCTCAGCGTGTACGACGTGCGCGATCCGGCCTCGCCCTGCTATGCCTGCCTGTTCCCGCCCGACGCAGCCTTCGAGGAGACGCTGTGCGCGGTGCTGGGCGTGTTCGGACCGGTGGTCGGCACCATCGGCACCTTGCAGGCGCTCGAGGCGCTCAAGCTGCTCGCGGGCATCGGGCCGTCGCTCGCGGGCCGGTTGCTGATGTTCGACGGGCGCAGCGCCTCGTTCGATACGCTGCGCGTGGCGCGCGATCCGCACTGCGGCGTCTGCGCGGCGCATCGCGCCGCACCCTAGCCTAGATCGAACTCAGGGCTGCTGTTTCGCGCCCTTGGCCCGGGCCGCCCCGGTGGCGGCGGCGCCGGCGGTCGGCTTGTTCGCCTGGGCCAGCATCGCCTTGCAGTCGGAATCCTCGCCGGGGCCGGTCTCGATGGTCGCGGCCAGCGCCAGCAGCGGATTGACGGCGCCGAGTGCCAGGGCCGCCAGTCCACGGCCCGCCAGCGGCCCGACCTGCAGCCCGCCCTTGGGATCGCCGAAGCTGCCGCTGACCACCAGCGGCGTGCGAATCGACAGCAGGCTCTTGCTCTTGGGCTCCTGGTGGACCACGAAGTCCAGCCCCTCGGTGGCGAAATTGGCCTGCCCCGTAGCCGTGAACAGCGCGTTGGTGGTGTCGACCATCAGCGTGCGGCCGGTTGCCAGCCCCTTGTTCACGTCGAAGGCAACGGCCGCGCAGCGCAACTCGACATCGCGGTCGCCGCGCAGCAGGAACTTGAGGATGTCGCCGCCCACGAGCGTCGCGAACACCGGCAGCAGGTTGCCGAACTGGCCGCGGCCGGCGAGCACCGCCACGTCGCCCGAGGCGCCGCCGAGCCAGTTGGCGACGGTGCTGCCCGAACCCGAGAGGTTGATGCGGCCGTCGAGCCGGCCCAGGCTGTTGCCGGTGGTCTCGAGCTTGGGGAACAGCCGCGCCAGCTGCATGCCGCGCACGTCGAGCGCGGCGCGGATGTCGGCCGGATTCTTCGAGCCGTCGATGCGGATCGCGCCGCCCAGCTTGCCGCCGGCCACGCCGAGCAGCAACGGGTCGAGCGAGAGCACGCCGTCCTTGAGCTTGACCTGCACGCTGCCGCTGTCGAGCGGGATGTCGCGCACGTTGCGGATGCTCTCGGCCGTGTACTTCACGTCGGCATTCATCGCGCGCAGCCGCTCGAAGTCCAGCGGCGCGGTCGGCAGCACCTTGCCGCCCGGCCGCTTGACCTGGGTCACGGTCGGCGGCGGCGCCACGCCTTCGACGGTGGCGGCGGTGCGCGCGGTCGGCGGCAGGCCGATCAGCGGACCGAGATCGTCCATGTCCATCACCTTGGAGCGCAGTTCGCCCGCGAGATAGGGCACCTGGGTCGCCTGGTCGAAGCGCATGTCGCCGCCGATGTCGGACAGGCCCAGCTTGCCCTGCAGCGCCTTGGCCTCCCACAGCGTGCCGCGCTTGCTCAGGTTGCCGCGCACCGCGTAGGGCGAGGTCTGCGGCAGCGCGATGCCCAGCAGCGGGAACAGCGCGCCCAGGGTCTGGCCGCGGATGTCGAATTTGGCGTCGATGCCGTCGAGGTCGGCGAGCGAACCCACGGTGCCGGCGGCCTTGAGCTTGGTCTGGCCCGCGGCCGCGTCGATCTCGAGCGGGAAAGGTGGCGCGCCGGCCGCGTTGATCTGCATCACGTTGCCGGTGCGGCCCTGGGCCGTGAGCGGCTGGCCCTTGTAGCGGCCCTTGATGCGGTAGTGCACCGGCAGCGCGCCGCGCGCGGTGTCGTAGCTGACGTCGGCATGGATGTCCACGCCCAGGTGCTTGGCCAGGAAGTCGATGGCGCCGCCGTCGATCTCGATCGTGCCGATGGTGGGCGCGGTGCCGGCGTCGGAGGTGTCCTTGCCGAAGGCCCAGGTGCGCCTGCCGTCGGCTTCCATCTGCAGGCCTACCGTAGGCGAGGCGAGCACCAGCCGCGGGATGTCGATGCGGCGCGAGATCAGCGGCCACAGGCGGATGTCGAACTCGGCGCGCTCGGCCTTCACGAGGTAGGGATCGCGCGCCCACGAGGGATTCGCGAACTCGATGCCGTCGAATTTGACGGTGGCGCGGCGCCAGCCGAGGTCGACGTCGAGCCGGCGCGTGATCTCGAACTTGCGGCCGGTCTTCTCGCTCACGTAGCGGTTGAGCGGCTCGCGCAGCACGTCCCAGGGAAAGAACAGGACCACGGCCACCAGCACCACCAGCAGGGTGAGCAGCAGCGCGGCCAGCTTCTGCCACAGCGGGAAGCGGCGCGGGTGGGTGTTGTGGGTGTGATCCATCGCCATGTTTGCATGATGACCGCGTCGCGCGCGCCGTCCAGGTCGGCGCAGGGCCGCAACCCGCGTGCGGCATCACCTACCTGCCGCACGCAACGCCGACCACGGCCCTCGCCTGCGGCCGCGTCAGAACCCGCCTACAGTTGGGGAACACTGAACCCTGCATGATGCGCGGCAGGGAGGCCTCATTGTCCAGAGCCCGGTCCAGCCAGCGCCAGCCCTCGGCATCAGAGCGCCGGCCGCGCGGCACACATCATTCGGGCAACGTCGGAGGAAGCGCGGTTCGTCATGGATTCCAGATTGAAGACCTACATCGTCGAGGACAACCTCACGATCCGTGAAAACCTCATCGGCACCCTGGAAGAACTGGCGCGCACCGTGGTGGTCGGCTTCGCGGAGACCGAGGACCACGCGGTCGAATGGCTGCGCACGCATGCCGGCGAATGGAACCTGGCGGTGGTCGATCTCTTCCTCAAGCAGGGCAGCGGGCTGGGCGTGCTGCAGGCCTGCACCGAGCGGCGCCCCGAACAGAAGGTGGTGGTGCTCAGCAACTATGCGACGCCCGACATCCGCAGGCGTTGTGCGCAGTTCGGCGTGGACGCGGTGTTCGACAAGTCCAACGAGATCGACGCACTGGTCGACTTCTGCCTGCGCGCGGTGGCGCTGCAGCCACCGGGGCCGGGCTGAGGCCCGGCGCGAACGGTGGCTTTTTCAGTCGATCAGCTTGTTCTTGAGGGCGTAGTACGTGAGGTCGCTGTTGGAGGAGAGGTTCATCTTCTCCATCAGCCGCGTGCGGTAGGTGCTCACGGTCTTCACCGACAGCGACAGCGTCTTGGCGATGTCGCCCGCGGTCTCGCCCTTGGCCAGCTTCAGGAACACCTGGAACTCGCGCTCCGAGAGCTGCTCGTGCGGCGCGGCGTCGTCCTTGCGGTCGAGCTGGCGGGCCAGCAGTTCGGCCACGGCGGGGGTGATGTAGCGGCGGCCCAGCGCGATGGTGCGGATCGCGTTGACGATTTCCATCGGGTCGCATTCCTTGTTGAGGTAGCCGCTCGCGCCCTGCCGGATCAGGTTCATCGCGTAGTGTTCCTCGGGGTACCCGCTCAGGATCAGGATGCCGACGTCGGGCGCCTTGGCACGGATCATGGCGAGCGCGTCGATCCCGCTCTGGCCCGGCATCGACAGGTCCATCACCAGCACGTCGAGCTCGGTGGTGCGCACGAGCTCGATCGCCTCGCGACCGCTGGCGGCCTCGCCGGCCACGCGCAGATCCACGTGCTCGGAGAAGAACTGCCTGAGACCCGATCGCACGATGGCGTGGTCGTCCACAATTCCAATTTTGATCATCTGTTACTTTCGTCGTTGTGTTGCCGGTCCGCGGGCCGCAACATGCCGGTTCCCTGATCGTTGTCAATTATTCACGATCTTGTCTAGAAAGCGGACTCAATAGTTTCATGCGTTGGCTAGCCTTTCCCAAAATGGCCTTGAGCCTGCTGCTCGCCGCCCTGGCGGCGCTGGCGCTCGTCGGCATCAACGAGGCGGGCTATCGGCAGTCCAGTATCGCCCTGGCCGAGATCGATGCCGCCCAGAAGGTGCGCAGCGTGCTCAACCAGCTGCTGCAGAACATCCTCGATGCCGAAACGGGCCAGCGTGGCTTTCTGCTGACAGGGGAAGCCGCCTACCGGCAACCCTACGACAACGCCATCAAGGAGATCGACGGCAACCTGGCGAGCCTGCGCGAGCAGTATGCCGGCCGGCCGGCCGAGACGGCCCAACTGGCCGAACTGTCCAAGCACGTGCTGCGCAAGGTCTCCGAGATGGACATGAGCGTGCGCCTGCGCTCGGACGGCAAGGAGGACGCCTGGAAGTTCGTCATCACCACCGACGTCGGCCGCGAGGAGATGGATTCCATCCGCGAGAAGGCCCGGGGCCTGGTGGAACTCAGCAACAAGACCCTGCACGACAGCCAGACCCAGGTGATGCTGTCGCTGCGGCTGGCGCGCTTCGGCACCAGCATCGTGGCGCTGGCGGCCCTGTTCGCCTTCTTCCTGTACCTGCGCCAGACGCATGTGCTGCGCTCGATCGGCGAGCGCCAGCAGGAGACGCTGCAGCGCGAGCGCAATGCCCTGGAAGACGAGGTGCGCGAGCGCACCACCTCGCTGGCCGAGCTGGCGACCCATCTGCAGGACGTGCGCGAGACCGAGCGCGGCTTCCTGGCGCGCGAGCTGCACGACGAACTGGGCTCGCTGCTGACCGCCGCCAAGCTCGACGTGGCACGGCTCAAGTCGCGGTTGGCCGATTCGCCCGACGCGATCCAGCGGTTGCAGCATCTGACCGAGCTGCTCAACAGCGGCATCGCGCTCAAGCGCCGCATCATCGAAGACCTGCGCCCGTCCTCGCTGGCCAACCTGGGGCTGGTGGCCTCGCTCGAGATCCTCGGGCGCGAGTTCGGCGAGCGTTCGGGGATCCACGTCGACATGCAGCTGGAGGCGGTCAGCACCGACGAGTCGCGCCAGCTCACGATCTACCGGATGGTGCAGGAGAGCCTGACCAACATCGGCAAGTACGCCGAGGCCACCGAGGCCACGATCTCGATGAAGGACCACGACAGCCACGTGCTGGTCGAGGTGCTCGACAACGGCAAGGGCTTCGACGCCCAGAAGATGCGCCCGTCGACCCATGGCCTGGCCGGCATGCGCCATCGCGTGGAGGCGGCGCACGGCAAGCTCACGGTGGCGTCGACGCCCGGGCACGGCACGCGCATCACTGCGATGCTGCCGGTGGCCTGAGTCCGAACCCGGGGCGATGCACCGGCGCGATCGGTGCCGGAAAGCGCGCGATTTCCGAGGCAGCCGGCGAACTCGGCCATCTCCTACGCCCCGCCACCCCTGTCACTGACAGGTCCTCCAAGGGGCCGCCCTTAAGGTCTGTCCATGCCGTGATGCTCCGCTTCGGACACACGGCTTTTCCAACAACGAGGGCAGCCTCCAAGGAGTTCCGCATGTTGCACTATGCAGTGGTCTTTCTGGTCATCGCGCTGATCGCCGCCTTGTTCGGCTTCGGCGGCATCGCCGCCAGCGCCGTCGGCATCGCCAAGATCCTTTTCGTGATCTTCGCGGTACTCGCCATCGCGAGCTTCCTGGCCGGCTTGCTACGAAGCAAGTAGCGTCGGTACGATTCACAAGCTCTCGCAAACCATTCCCGGAAAGGACTTTTCATGAACACGACCAAGACCCCCCAGCAACTCGCCGACGATGCACGCCAGACCGCCAACGACGCTGTCGACACCACGCGTGCCTATGCACAGAACGCGGTGAATGCAGCGGGAGAAAAGGTTCGCGAGCTGCGCCGCGACGCGGAACCGGCGGTCGAGCAACTGGCGGCGCGCGTGCAGCAGGCCGTGCAGCGCGGCCTCGATGCCGCCTCGACCACCAGCGCGCGCGCACAGCGCCGCCTCGAGCAGGCCGCCGACGTGACCGGCCGCTACATCTCCGACCAGCCCGTGCGCTCGGTGCTGATCGCCGCCGCGGCCGGTGCCGCGATCACCGCACTGATCGTTCTGGCCAGCCGCCGTCGAGACGACTATTGATCGATTGAAGCATTCGGCCCGCTCCGCAGCACCATGCTTCATCCGATCTTTTCCACGGTGCTCGGGCACCCGGAGCTCATCGCCGAACACATCGCCAACTACGCGGCCCTGGTCCGGCAGGAGTCCGGTACCGCGGCCCGCGGGCTGATCGCCCGCATCGTCGCCGGCATCCTTGCCGCGGCCACCTTCGTGCTGGCGCTGGGACTCACCGGCGTGGCGGTGCTGCTGGGTGTGCTGCACGGCAGTTTTCATTGGGTGCTGGTCGCGGTTCCCAGCGTGGCGCTGGTGATCGCCGCGATCTGCGCCTGGATCGCATCCCGTCCCTTCATCGCCCACGGGTTCGACGATCTGCGTGCGCAGGTCGACGCCGACCTGCAGGCCCTTCACGAAGCCGGAGGCCGCCATGGCCGGCACTGATCCCCGCGCCGTCCTGACACCGAAGGAACGGCTGGCGCTGTCGCGCCGCGCGCTGGTGCGCGAACTCAATGGCGGCCGCGAGCCCGAGCCGGAACCTCGTACGCCGCAGCAGGAACGCGCCCGGCGCGATGCCGAAGCGGCCTTCGCGCAGGCCGACCCCGACGATGCCGGCGCCGCCTTCGAAGGCCAGCGCGCGCACGATCCGGGCCCTGGCCGCGGCGGCAGCGCCCGCATCTGGGCCTCGGTCGCGCGCAGCATGGCCGAGCGCTGGTGGCGCCGCCATCCGGCGCACGCGGCGGGCCAGCTGGCGCGGCCGCTGCTCGAGCGCTACGCGCGCAAGGAACCGGCCAAGCTGATGGCGATCGCCGCGGCCACCGGCGCGGTGGTGGTGCTTGTCAGGCCCTGGCGGCTACTGTCGGTGACGGCGGTGCTGGCGGCGGTGCTCAAGACTTCCGACCTGGCCGACATCGTGAACACGCTCATGCAGCAGAAAACAACTCCCCCACGAAAGGATCCTCCATGAAAGCCAATGCCTCCACCCCGGCGACGGACCACCAGCACCTGGTGCTGGACCAGAAGGGCCTCGACGCCGCGGCCCACAGCCTCGACGACGGCGCCGTCACTCCGGCCTACGGTCCGTGGCGCGACGACATCGTCAAGTTGTTGAACGACGCGCTCGCCACCGAGCTGGTCTGCGTGCTGCGCTACAAGCGCCACTACTTCACCGCCAACGGCGTGGAATCGCCGGCCATCGCCGACGAATTCCTTGTGCACGCCAACGAGGAGTCGGCCCACGCCGACCGCATCGCCGAACGCATCGTGCAACTCGGTGGCGAACCCGACTTCGCGCCCGACCACCTGCGCGAACGCAGCCACGCCGGCTACGACGAATCGACCGACCTGCAGGCCATGGTGCGCGCCAACCTCGTGGCCGAACGCATCGCTGTCGAGTCGTACCGCCAGATGATCAACCTGATCGGCGACAAGGACCCGACCACCCGCCGCATGCTCGAGGACATCCTGTCGGATGAGGAAGAGCATGCCGACGAACTGAAGGACTGGCTGGGTCACTGACCCGGCAGCCACCCAAGAGAAAGCCCGGCATGCCGGGCTTTCTTCATTGGGGAGCGGAAAAGCGGGTTAGGAAACCGAGCCCTTCACCTCGAGCCGGTTGTCGACCGAGGTCACGCCCTGCACGCCCTTGGCGATCTGCTCGGCGCGCTCCTTGGCGGCGGCGCTCGGTGCGGGCCCCTGCAGACTCACGGCGCCGGCCTTGGTGTCGACGTCGATCTTGATGGCGCTGAGGTCGGGATCCTTCGCCAGGCCGGCCGAAACAGCGGCGGTGATGGCGGCATCGTCCACCGTGTTCGCCACGGCGCTGCCGGCGTCCTTCACGGCTTCCTTCGCATTGGCCGCACCGTCCTTCACGCTCTGCGAATCGATCTTGGCCTTGGCCTCCTCGGCCATCTGCACGGTCTTGTCGCGCGCGGTGTCGACGGCCTGGCCCGTGCGCGCCACCGCGCTGTCGAGCTTCTCGCCGGCGGTGCGGCCATCGTTCTTGTCGCAGGCGCCCAGCGCGAGGCTGCCGCCGGCGATCGCGAGCACGGCAAGCCAGGTGCGCGTGCGCGAAGCAGACGGCTGTATCGAAATGGTCATGGGGACCTCCACGTCGATGGAATGAAAAGAAAAATGGCTGCGCGCCCGCGGCGCCGCAGCCATGTTGCATCAGAGCTTGTCGGCGCCGGACTTGATGGCGTCCTTGGCCTTTTCCTTCACGTCGCCGTAGGTGCTCTGCACCTTGCCGGCGGCCTGGTCGGCAACGCCCTCGCCCTGGAGCTTCTCGTTGCCGACGACCTTGCCGGTGACTTCCTTGATCTTGCCCTTGGCCTGGTCGACGCGGCCTTCCACTTGATCCTTGTTCATTGCGATGTCCTTCCTGATGCGGTCACGAAGCGCCCGGAGACCGGGCGCATGAGCCGGCGGCTCATGACTTCAATCTAGCGACGGGACAGGAGAACGCCGCCACGACGGCGGCGCGAAGCGCTGTAGGACAACCGGGCCCGGCCGGGGTCAGGCGGAGACGATCCAGCCCTCGAGCGGATCGATGTCCACGGGCAGCCCGTAGCCGGGGCCCGCGCTGTCCGCGCGCCGCAGGCCCCAGGCGGCCTGCACCAGGCACAGCACGGCGTCGAGGTCGTCGCCGCGCGGGTCGTCGAGCAGTTCGCGCCGCTGCCCGGACGAGAGCACGAGGCGCAGGCCGAGCCGCGTGCGGCCCGCTTCGAGCGCGGCCAGCAGCTCGGCCCGCGCGTCGCGGCGCTCGGGTGTCTGCTTGGCGAGATCGTCGCTCTTGTAGCTGCGGCGCCCGACCAGCTCGCGCGCCAGCAGCCCGGGATAGGCCTCGAGCGCCACCCGGTCGGCCGGCCGCGCCGCGCGCAACCCCGGCAGATGGGCGCCGGCCGCGAGCAGCGGCGGCACGCCGGCATGCAGCATGAAGGCCACCGGCGGATTGACCCACTTCATGGACGGGCTGGAACCCGCGGGCCCATCGGTGGCGCGGTGCGCGAACTTGCCGCCCACGGGACGCGCGGCGCAGAAGGCGGCGAAGGTCTCGCGGATCTCGACGCGGGTGAGCGCGGCGTAGTGCGCGATCAGCGGCTCGAAGTGCAGCGGCCAGCCCAGGTGCTCGACCAGCTCGCGCGGCAGGCTGAACGGGAAGTCGAAGCCGCCGACCCAGGCCGGCGTGGCGTGCAGCCAGCGGCTCCAGGCCTCGAGCGTGGCGAAGCGCTGCAGGCCGTGCAGCGCGACCGCGTCACCGGACGCCGGTTCGCCGGTGGCCACCACGATCGGCTTGCGCGCGGTCGGCGCGCTCGAGAAGTCACAGCCAAACAGCACCAGCGGGGCCGGCCGCGTCGCGCCCATGGCTCAGCCCAGCGCGAGCGCCACCACGCCCGCCGCGATGAAGAGCGCGCCCAGCAGGCGCAGCAGCCGGTCGCCCTCGCGCAGCAGGTGGCCGCCGATCAGCGCGGCGAACAGCATCGACACCTCGCGCGCGGGCGCCACGTGCGAGATCGGCGCCTGCTGCACCGCGTAGAGCACCAGCACGTACGACACCGGGCTCACGGCCGCCACCACCAGCGCGTACTTCCATTGCGCGCGCCACATGCGCGCGGTGGTGGCGCGGTCGTGCAGCGCGGCCGGCAGCAGCAGCACCAGCCGCACGAGGTTGCCGAAGTAGTCGAGCAGGATCGGCGACATCGCGAGGAACTTGACGGCGTAGCTGTCGG
>Ga0160430_101126_pt1 | contig 10894 bp, 9 predicted proteins | sample HID1971I_E0MG_FD_108274 | JGI IMG/M metagenome (GOLD analysis project Ga0160430, IMG submission 108274) | Enriched millipede-associated microbial communities from UW Madison campus, WI, USA - HID1971I_E0 MG | ecosystem: Host-associated > Arthropoda: Insects > Digestive system > Unclassified ...
CGTGTTCTGCATCTGCGACAGCGGCGCGTCGAACACGCGGCGCTCGGCCACGTAGGCGCAGGTGTCGCGGAACACCGCCTCGGCCCGGGCCTGGCAGGTGATGCAGATGGTCAGCCGCTCGCGCGCCAAGCCGTGCATCAGGTAGCGCATGCCCTGGCCGGCCTCGCCGAGCAGGTCCGCGCCATCGAGTTGCACTTCGTCGAAGAAGAGTTCGGACGTGTCCTGCGCGTGATGACCGAGCTTCTCGAGCTTGCGGCCGCGCTGCACGCCTGGCAGGCCGGCATCGACCAGGAAGATCGACAGCCGTTCGTCGTCGTCGGTCTTGGCCGCGACCACGAACAGGTCGGCGAGTTGCCCGTTGGAGATGAACACCTTCTGGCCCGAGAGGCGCCAGCCGCCGTCCGTGCGCCGGGCGTGGGTGCGGATGGCGCGCAGGTCGCTGCCCGCGGCGGGCTCGGTCATCGCGACCGCGGCGATGGCATCGCCCGCCACCAGCCGCGGCAGCCAGCACTCGCGCTGCGCATCGCTGCCGAAATGGGCGAGGTAGGGCACGGCCATTTCCGAATGGATGCCGAAGCCTGGCCCTGCCGCATGCGCGAAGGCCATCTCCTCGAGCGCGACCACGGTGTAGAGATAGTCGGCGCCCGCGCCGCCCCATCGGCTGTCGACGGTGCAGCACAGCATGCCGAGCTGGCCGGCCTGCCGCCAGATGTCGCGCGGCACCTGGCCGGCGCGCTCCCAGTCGCGGTGGTGCGGCACGATGCGCTCGGCGACGAAGCGCCGCACCTGGGCGCGAAAGTCCTCGTGCTCGGGCTGGAACAGGTGGCGTGGGAACAGCAATTCAGTCATCGCGCGGCGCTCCTCTGGAGATACGCCTCGCGCAGCGCCTTCTTCTGCACCTTGCCGACCCCCGACAGCGGCAGCGATTCGGCGAAGTCGTAGCTGCGCGGCACCTTGTAGCCGGCCAGCCGCGCGCGGCAATGGGCGTCGAGCGCCTCGCGGTCCAGCGCGAAGCCCGCCCGCGCCACGACGACCGCATGGACGCGTTCGCCCCAGTGGTCGTCGGGCAGGCCGATCACCGCGCATTCGCGCACGGCGGGGTGGCCGGCGATGGCGCTCTCGACCTCGGCGCAGTAGATGTTCTCGCCGCCGCTGATGATCATGTCCTTGATGCGGTCGACCACGAACAGGAAGCCCTCGTCGTCGAGGTAGCCGCCATCGCCCGAGCCCAGCCATCCGTCCTTCAGGGTCGCTTGCGTCTGCGCGGCATCGTTCCAGTAGCCGCGCATCACGGGCACGCCGCGGATCTGGATCTCGCCGACCTGACCCGCGCGCAGCGGCTGCCCGTGGCCGTCCACGATCCGGATCTCGAAGCCCTCGGTCGCGGTGCCGGCGGCGCCGAGCTTGCCGGCGAGCGGCCCCGCGAGCACGTGCCGTTCGGGCGGCAGCATGACGCAGGCGCCGCAGCTTTCGGTCATGCCGTAGAACTGGTGGATGCCGGCATTCGGAAACGCGTCGAGCACGCGCTGCAGCAGCGCCGCGGAGATCGGCGCCGCGCCGTACGAGATGCGGCGCACGCGCGCGAGCAGCGCGTCGTCGCGGCACGGCGCATCGAGCACCGCGGCGAGCATCGTCGGCACCAGCTGCAGGTGGGTGATGCCGTCGCGCGCGAGCCGCCGGTAGAAGTCCTCGGGCGTGAAGCGCGCCATGAAGCCGTGGCCGCCGCCGGCCAGGCTCACGGCCAGGCCGATGCCGAGGTCGGCCAGGTGGAACATCGGCGCGGCATGCAGGTACACCGTGTGCTCGTCGTGCGCGAGATCGCGCCGCATGTTGCCGGCCGCGGCGGCGAAGTTGCGGTGCGTGAGTTCCACGCCCTTGGGCAGGCCGGTGGTGCCGCCGGTGTACATGAGCGCGGCGAGCGCCGTGGGGTCGGCAGCGAAGGCGGGGATCGGCTCGCTGGCGGCAAGGTGGCCATGCAGCGCCTCGTCGAGCGTCAGCACCAACTTCGGCGCGTCCGCCGCGGCGGCGATGGCCTGGCCGAAGTCGCGGAAGTTGTCGTCCACGACCAGCATCGATGCCCGCGAATGCGCGAGGATGAAGCGCAGCTCGTCACTCGCGAGCCGCGTGTTGAGCGGCACCAGCACGCCGCCGGCCCACCACACGGCCAGCAGCAGCTCGAAATGGCGTGGCGAATTGAGCGCGAGCGTGGCCGCGTGGTCGCCGGGGTTCAGGCCCGCCGCGCGCAGGCCGCCGGCCATCGAGGCCACGCGCCGCAGCACCTCGCCCCAGCGCGAGGCCTCGTCCTCGCCGGCGAACGCGCGGCGATCGGGATGCGCCGTGGCGAGCGCCGCGAGCGCCTGGACGATCGGCGTCTCGTTCATTCGAGTCGGATCCCGGCCGCACGGATCATCCGGCCCGCGTTCTCTTCGTCGCGCCGCACCAGCGCCTGGAACTCGGCCACCGTCATCTGGCCCGGCTCCTGGCCGAAGTCGACGAGCTTGGCGACCAGCTCGGGGGCCTGCAGCGCCTTGCGCATGTCGGCGCCGAGCTTCTGGACGATGGCGTCGGGCACGCCGCGCGCGGCGAAGACGCCGATCCAGGCCGGCGTCTCGAAGCCCTTGATGCCCAGCTCGGCGAAGGAGGGGACGGCCGGCAGGAAGCGCGAGCGCCGCTCGCCGGTCACGGCCAGGGGCACCAGCTTGCCGCTCGCGATGTGCTGCTTGACCGTGCCGTAGTTCGAGACCGCCAGCGCGACCTCGCCCCCCAGCACTGCCTGCACGGCCGGCGCCGCGCCCTTGTAGGGGGAGTGGACGATCTCGGTGCCCGAGGCGCGGTTGAGCTCGTTGAGCACCAGGTGCGAGTTGGAGCCGATGCCGTAGGAACCGAAGGCGAAGCGCTGGGGCTCGCGCCGCGCGGCGGCGAACAGCTCGGGCAGGGTGCGCGCGCCGGCGGCGGGGTTGGCCACCAGCACCAGCTGCTCGACGGTGATCGCGCCCACCGGCACCAGGTCGGTGGCGGGATTGAACGGCACCTTGGCCATGAGGTAGGGCAGCTGCGTCGTCAGCGAGATGGTCGCGAGGAAGGTGCTGCCGTCGCGCGGCGCGTTGAGCACGGTCTCGGCCGCGATGATGGTGTTGGCGCCGGGCTTGTTGTCGATGACGGTGGCCGTGCCGCCCCAGCCCTTGCGCAGCTGCTCGCACAGCTGCCGCGTCGCGATGTCCGCGCCGCCGCCGGGGGCGAACGGCACCACCAGCCGCACCGGGCGCTGCGGCCAATCGGCCGCCTGCGCGAGCGCCGGCGCCTGGGACAGCGCGCCGAACCCGGCGCCAAGTGCGCCCTGCATGAGCGATCGTCTTGAAAGCATCGTTGTCTCCTTTTGTTGTTTTCGTGCCAAACATGAATTCATGTTCACACGAAGGGATTCGTCCTCTTTCGAGGGTGATTGCCTGGGATACCTGATTAAAACGCCGTCAAATATAAAAGTAAATCGTCATTTATCTATCGTAAACCCTAGGTTTTAGCCAACGAGAGAGGAGCCTCTATTGCATAATGGCAAGTAAAGGAAGATTCAGAATGGAAGCAGAGGTAGCAGTCCGCAAGCGTGCGACCACCAAGGGCGACGCGACCCGCGAGGCGGTCAAGCAGGCGGCCAAGCGCGCGATCGCGAGCGACGGGTTCTCGGGCGTGAAGATCGCGGACATCATGGCCAAGGCTGGCAAGTCGCCGGGCGCCTTCTACCTGTACTTCAAGACCAAGGAGCAGTTGCTGCTCGAGCTGGTCGAGGACTTCCGCCGCCGCCTCAAGGACGAGGTCAACAAGCCGCTCGAGGAGCGGGAGACGGCGTTCGACACGCTGTCCACGCGCCTGGGCGCGTTCTGGAAGATCTACCGCGACGACTGGCCGACGGCCACCGCGGCCTTCCAGATGGCGATGGTCGACAGCCAGTTCGAGCGCGCCTGGCGCAACGTGCGCCAGCAGGGCATCCGCGGTGTCTCCGCGCTGATCGAGCTGTCCAAGAAGCAGGGCTACGCGCGCGACCTCGACACCGAGCTCGCGGCCTCCGCGCTGTGCTCGATGCTCGAATACACCTGCTACAACTGGACCGCGAAGGGCGGCGACTTCCCCGATCGGTTCATCGACGACGCCACCGCCGTGAAGGTGCTTTCCTATCTCTTCGTCAACGCGGTGAGCGGCGGCCACGGGCTGCCGGGGTCGCAGCCCGGCGCCGCCTGAGCCCACCCCGGGGCTTCCGCGTCGCGACGATCACGACGACCGATAGCGCTCCAGCCAGTGCGCGTACGGCGCTGGCAGCGTCCAGGCCGCCTTGTCCACGCCGAGCTCGAGCGCGGCGCGGTAAGGCCAGTGCGGATTCGCGAGCAGCGGCCGGCCCAGCGTGACCAGGTCGACGGTGCCGCTGGCGACCAGTTCGTCCGCCTGCCGCGGTTCGCTGATGAACCAGCTCGTGGTGGCGGGCAGGCCCGTCTCGCGGCGCACGCGCTGCGCGATCGGCGCCATCAGGGCCGGGCCCCATGGGATCTTCGCGGTGGGCGTCGAGAAGCCGATGCTGACGTCGATGAAATCGAGGCCGGCCGCCTTGAGCCGGCGCACGAGTTCGATGCCTTCCTCGAGGTCGTCCTGGCCCGCGAACTCGGTCACGCCGAAGCGGGCCGCGAGCGGCAGGCGCTCGGGCCAGACCTCGCGCACGGCGGCGAGCGTTTCGATCAGGAAGCGCGCACGGCCTTCGAAGTCGCCGCCGTAGGCGTCGGTCCGCTCGTTGGACCAGGTCGAGAAGAAGCTCTGCGCCAGGTAGCCGTGCGCGAAATGCAGCTCGAGCCATTCGAAGCCCGCGTCGAGCGCGCGCCTGGCCGCGGCCACGAAGTCGGCTTTGACGCGCTGGATGTCGGCCAAGGTCATGGCCTGGGGCACCTTCGGCAGGCCGCCGCCGAACGCGATGGCCGAGGGGGCGATGGTCTGCCAGCCGCGCGCGTCGTCGGCGGCGATGTGGTCGTCGCCTTCCCAGGGCCGGTTGGCGCTCGCCTTGCGCCCCGCGTGGGCGATCTGGATGCCGGGCACGGCGCCCGCGGCCTTGACCGAGGCGACGATCTTGCGCCACGCATCGGCCTGCGCATCGGTCCAGATCCCGGCGCATCCGGGCGTGATGCGGCCTTCGGGCGAGACGGCCGTGGCTTCGGCGATGACCAGGGCCGCGCCGCCGCGCGCGAGGCCCGACAGATGGACGTGGTGCCAGTCGTTGACCACGCCGTCGACGGCCGAGTACTGGCACATCGGCGAGACGACCATGCGGTTTTTCAGCGTGACATCTTTCAAGGTGAAAGGCGAGAAGAGGCTTGGCATCGGATCCCTGGAGAAGGTGTGAAGAACAAGGGTTGATCGTACATTAGTTCGATAACTATCGAACAATAGGACAAAAGCCCATCCGTGCTATGGTCGCGCGATGCGCAGCCTCAACCATCCGGCCCTCGACGATGTCTCGCTGACCCAGGTCCTCTATGCCCTGAGCGATCCCGAGCGGCTGCGCGTGGTGCACGAGCTCGCCGGCTGCGGCGAGGCCAGCTGTGCCGCGCTGGGCGGAGGCAGGGCGAAGTCGAGCATGTCGCATCACTTCAGGGTGCTGCGCGAGGCGGGCATCGTGCGCACCCGCACCGACGGCCCCGCGCATGTGAACGAGCTGCGCCGCAAGGAAGTCGACAAGCGCTTTCCCGGCCTGCTGAAGGCCGTGCTCGCGGCCCAGGAAACGGCCGCGAAGCAGGGTTAGGCGCGCTGCCTCAGACCCGCTCGAAGCTCTCGACCTGCTTCGAGACCACCCAGTCCGTCGTCAGACTATTGAAGCGCTGGAAGTGCGCGCTCGCGAGATGCGCGTCGAAGGCCGCGCGGTTGTCGTAGACCTCGTAGAGGAAGACATGGCCCGCGTCGTCGGGCGACACACAGACGTCGAACTGGCGGCAGCCGGGCTCGTGCTCGACCGAGCGCGAGGCGTTGGCCTTGATCTCGCGGAGGAAGTCTTCGCGGTGGTCGGGGGCGATGTGGAAGTGGACGGTGACGATGTGCATGGAGGCCATATTCAATGTGTTTCCCCATGGCCCTGCGGCAAAAGGGGACGCTCAGCCCGACTTCCCGCGCCCCGACTTCTTCCCGCCCTCGGCGCGCGCCGCGGGCGCCGAAGCCTGGCTGGCCTGCAACTGCTCCACCCACAGCAAGGTGTCGACGTAGGTCATGAAGCGGTTGAGGTATTCGGGCGAGAGATCGCGCATGAGGATCAGCGCGCGGTGCACGAGGTGGTGCGAATTGAGCGGACCCGCGTTCTCGGGCATCTTCGCGAGCGACTGCGTGAGCCGGCGATCGGCGCTCAGGCGCGACCAGGTGCCGCGGAAGTAGCGCATGGTCTTGAGTTCGGCGGGCGCGGCTGCGGAGTTCGCCGCGCCGGCGCGAATCGGCACGGCACCGCCGCTCGGTGCCGGTGCTTCTTCAGGCAGCGGCGACTGGCGTGCGATGTGTTCGACGAGCTCTGCGAGCGCACCGCGCGGCAACGGCTGTGCCGCCGCGGCCGCCGCCTCCGGCACCGCCTTCGCGAAGTCATCGCCATACGCGCTCAGCAGTTGCCGCAGCCGCTCGTCGAGCAGCCGCCTGGCCTCACCACCCTGCACCGCGGTGCGCTTCGCAAGCGTCTCGATAAAATGCAGCCGCACGGGATCGAAGCGCTCGGCCCCGCGCGCGCGCCAGGCTGCGACGACCGCGAGCGGGTCGTCGTTCGCGTCGATGGGCGCGTCGCTACTCACGGGCCTTCGCTGCAGTGCCAGTGGTGCTCGCCGCATAGGACGGCCGCGGCGTCGGCGCCATCTCCACGCGCCGGTTCTTCGCGCGGCCGTCGGCATCGGCATTCGATGCCACGGCCTGTTCGGCGCCGAAGGCGGCGGCGAACACGGAGGACGAGGGCACGCCTTCCTCGATCAGCGTGCGGGTCACGGTCAGCGCGCGCTGGGCCGAGAGCTCCCAGTTGTCGGCGAACAGGCGCGCGCCCTCGCGCATCTGGCGGTTGTCGGTGAAGCCGCTCACCATCAGGATCTCGTCGCGCGAACGCAGGTAGGTGGCCAGCGGCGCCGCGAGGCTGCGCAGCACCTGCCGGCCCTCGGGCTGCAGGTCGGCGGAATTGAAGGCGAACAGCACGCTGCCGCTGATGCCGATGCGCCCGTTGTTGAGCGTGACGCGGCCCGCGGCCAGCGGCCCGGCCAGCGCCTTCTCGAGCGCCTCGCGGCGCTGGGCCTCGGCCTGGCGCTGCTTGACCTCGGATTCGAGCCTGGCCGCGAGGTCGAGCTGCATGCCGATCGCGCAGACCAGGATCAGCACGAAGGCGCCGAGCAGGCCCGACATCAGGTCGCCGAAGACGGCCCAGACCGGCACGCTGGTGTCGAGGCCGGCGTCGTCGATGTCCGCGTCCTGGCGCATCACGCCTCGCTGGCCACGGCGGCGGGCTGCCGGCTGGCGATCTGCTGCAGGTCTTCGACGATCTGCTTCTGCGACATGATGCTGAGGTCGATGACCTCGCGCGCTTGCGCCACGTAGTAGGCCAACTGCTCGTCGCTGCGCGCCATCGACTTGCCGAGCGCGCCTTCCACGCGCTGCAGGTGCGCCACCAGCTTGTCGTTCGATTCGCCGAAGCGCTGCACGGCAAAGCCGAAGGTCTCGCCGAGGCTCGCGACCTCGACCGCGCTGCCCGTGACCTGCGCGGCCACCTCGGCCATCTTGCCGGTCTGCGTCTCCACCTGTTCGGCGAAGCGGCTGCCCGCGCGCTCCATGGCCTCGGCCGAGGCCGCCACCAGCGCGTCGACCGCGCTGCGCTGCTCGGTCGACGCATGGTTGACCGCGTCGAGCAGCGTGCCCAGCGTCTCGAGCAGGCGGTTGCGTTCCTCGAGCATCGCGTTGTCGCGCGCCATGCTGTCCGACAGCTTCTGGCGCAGCTCCGACACCACATCGGCGGCGGCGCGCGGCGCTTCGGCGGCGGCCTGCAGCAACTGCGCGATCTCGGAGACGGTGCGCTTGGCATGCGTCTCGTTCTGCGACGACATCTCGCCGGCGGTCTTCGTCAGCGCATCGAGCAGCTGGCGCTGCTGGTCGGCGCTGTGCGCACCGGCCTGTTGCCATTCCTGGCGCAGCGCGCCGGCCATGGCTTCGAGCGAACCGGTCCAGGCGGCGAGGCGTTGCTCGTCGCGCGAGGCGAGATCGGCCTGCGTCTCGAGCAGCTTCTGCTGATGGTTCAGCGCATGGGCGCCGGCCTGCTGCCATTCACGCTGCAGCGAAGTGGCCATGGCTTCGAGCGAACCGGTCCAGGCGGCGAGGCGCTGTTCGTCGCGCGACGAGAGGTCGGCCTGCGTCTCGAGCAGCTTCTGTTGATGGTTGAGCGCATGGGCACCGGCCTGTTGCCATTCCTGCCGCAGCGAGGCGGCCATGGCCTCGAGCGAGCCGGTGAAGGCCGCGAGGCGCTCCTCGTCGCGCGCGGCGAGGTCGGCCTGCGTTTCGAGCAGCTTCTGCTGATGGCCCAGCACATGGCTGCCCGCCTGTTGCCATTCCTGTTGCAGCGACGCGGCCATCGCCGCGAGCGAGCGGGTCCATGCCGAAAGCCGTTCCTCGTCGCGCGACGAGAGATCGGCCTGGGTGTCGAGCAGCTTCTGCTGGTGGATCAGCGCCTGCGCACCGGCCTGCTGCCATTCCTTCTGCAGGGCCGCGCCCATCGAGGTCAGCGATTCGGTCCAGGCCGCGAGCCGTTGCTCGTCGCGTGCGGCCAGCGCGGCCTGCAGCTCGCCCTGCGCGTCGCCCACGGTGCGCAGCAGCGAGGCCGCATGCGCCTCGAAGGCCGTGGCGGCGGCCGACAGCGCCTGCTGCGCGTCGCCCGAGAGCCTGTCGCTCGTCTCCTGATGCCGCGCAAGCGCCTGTTGCCAGGTGTCGGACACCTTGCCGACCGTGGTCTCGAGACGTGTCGACACGCCATCGACCAGCGCACTCGAGCGCTGCTCGAAGCTCTGCGCGAAGCCTTCGAGCGAACCACGCAGGTCGCTCGACAGCGCCTCGCTGGTGCGCTGGTGCGCGGCGAGCGCGCCCTGCCAGGTGTCGGCGACGCAGCCGGTGCTGGCCTCGAAGCGCGACGACAGGCCTTCGAGCTGCTGCTGCACCGTCTGCGCGATGCTGCCGTGCAGCGAGGCGGTCTCGCGCGCGATGCCGGCCATGGTGGCCTCGACCACCGGCTGGATCGCGGCGCCGGCGACGCGCGCGCTCTCGATCAGGCTGTGCTTGAGCGACTGGTCGACCGAGCTCGCGAGGCCGGCGTAGACCGCCTCGGCCTTGCCGTGGAACTCGGCCTGGTTGCCGATCAGGCGCTCGCTGAGCACCTGGGTCTGGCGCTCCATCGCGCCCATCATGGCTTGCAGTTGGCCGACCAGCTCGGGCATCATGTCGGCCTGGCGCTGCAGCAGCTTGAAGGATTCGTCGCGCCGGTGCGCCTGCGAGTGCACGCGCAGGGTGCTCGCGATCTTCGCGTCGAGCGCCTGCGAGGCCTGCAGCCGCTCGCGCCGGCACAGCGCCGACACCAGGCCCAGCGCCGCCGAGGCGGCCACGCCGGCCACCGAGGTGCCGAAGGCGAGACCGAGGCCGCGCACCGGGGCCGAAAGCGATTCGCGGATGGCTTCGAGGTCGGCCGCGCCCTGCAGCGCCGCGCCGGTGCCGTTGAGCGTGACCACCATGCCGAGGAAGGTGCCGAGCATGCCCAGCAGCACCAGCAGGCCCGCGAGGTAGGGCGCCAGCGCCGGTCCGGGCAGGCCCACGCGTTCGCCCTCCACGCGCAGGCGCACGGCGTTGCGCAGCGAGGGATGCAGCGAAGCGAGCCAGTCGTTGAGGCTGGCCGGGGGCTCGGACAGCGCGTTCGTCGCCTGCACCAGCGAGCCCGTGGCCTGCTGGAAGCGGTGCAGCTCGAGCCCGCCCATCAGGTAGAACGCGGCCACGAGCCCGGTGACGGCCAGCGCCAGCGTGTTCGTGCCGATGTAGCCGGCGCCGACCCAGCCGACGACGGCCAGGCCCGCGACGAACACGGCGTGATGGAGAAATCGGGTCATGTGTATCCAGTCAGCCCTTGTGACCGGTGCGCAGGGCTTCGAGCAGCCCGTCGACCGGTTGAAATCGAAAGTCCAGTTCGGCCTGCAGCACGTCCTGGATGTCCTTGCGGAAGACCGCGAGCCAGTCGGCATGGCCGCTGGCGGCGTTGTCTTCCGCGCCTGTTTCCTCGTCCTGGCGGGCCTTGCGCAGCCGCGCGAAGCGCTTCTCGAGCGCCGTCGGCACGCTCGCCAGCAGGCTGCGTTCTCGCGCGCCCAGCACCTGTTCCATCACCACGTCGACGGCGGCGAGCCGCGCCATGTCGTGCGAACCGGCCGCGAGCCGCGCGCGCAGCCGGCCGCGCAGCGGGCCGATGGCCGTCTCCATCGCGTGCTGCCGCGCGAGGTAGCGCTGGCGCATCGGCGCGAAGTCGGGCGGCGGCGCTTCGGCGCCGGCCGTGGCCGCGGCCGGGCGTGCCTTGGCGGGCGCGAAGCTGCTGTCCTCGGCGATCGCCTGGGCCAGCGCGGCGCGCACGCGCGCGCATTCGCTTTCATCGGCACGCACCGAACCCCGCGGGGCCGGTGACAGGCTGGCCGGCGTGCCGTTGAGGGCGGCCGACAGCGAGATCGCGTCGGTCCAGCCGAACCATTGGCTCAGCCGGTCCGCCGAAGCCTGTTCGGATTCGCGGATGTCGCCATCGGTCAGTCGGGAAAGCAAGCGGACGAGCGCCGAGCCACTGAAATCTGTGCGGAAACCTGTGCGCTGTGGAGCGTGCGCCATGCCAGAGTCGGAAAAA
>Ga0160430_101128_pt1 | contig 10861 bp, 10 predicted proteins | sample HID1971I_E0MG_FD_108274 | JGI IMG/M metagenome (GOLD analysis project Ga0160430, IMG submission 108274) | Enriched millipede-associated microbial communities from UW Madison campus, WI, USA - HID1971I_E0 MG | ecosystem: Host-associated > Arthropoda: Insects > Digestive system > Unclassified ...
CGGCCGGCGCGTCAGATGCCGACGATGCGCAGCCCGTCAGCCACGACGCGGCCGTCGTGGACGACTGTCCTGTCGGAGCCGCGGTCCATCACGGCGCTCGTCGGCGTCTCGCCATCGACGAGCACGAGGTCGGCGCGGTCGCCGACCGCGACACCGGGCCGATCCCCCGCTCCCGAGACCCGCGGCGACTCGTGGCTCATGATCGACGCACCGCCCATCGTGGCGACGGCGAGCGCGAGCTCGATGTGGTCGTCGCGACGGAAGCCGTTGACGAAGGCGAGCTGCCAGGTGCGGTCGAGCATGTCGCAGTTGCCGTACGGGCTCCAGTAGTCACGCTGACCGTCCTCGCCGAGGCCGACGCGCACCCCGGCCTCGACGAGATCGACGAGCCGCAGATGCGCGGTCGTCGACGGCGCGATGGTCGCCATCGCGACGTCCAGCTCGGCGAACTCGTCGATCAGCCGGCGGCTCACAGCCTCCGAGACCGAGCCCAGGTCGTAGGCGTGCGAGATCGTGACCTTGCCCTGCATGCCCAGCGCACGCGTGCGTTCGAGGATGAGCTCCGTACTGAAGACGCCGAGTGCACCAGGCTCATGCAGGTGGATGTCGACCTCGACGTGGTACTTCTCGGCAAGGCCGAACACGATGTCGAGGTGACGGACCGGGTCGCGGTCGAGCTGACTGGGGTCGATCCCGCCCATGACATCGGCGCCCTGTCTGAGCGACTCCTCGAGATAGTCCACGGTGCCGGCCTCCCGCAGGATGCCGGCCTGCGGAAACGTCATGACCTGCACCTCGGCGTGATCGCGGAACTTCTCCTTCGCCGCCATCACCGAGTCGAACTTCTCGAGCTTGCAGTCGACGTCGACCTGTGCGTACGTGCGCACGCGTGTGGTGCCCTTGGCGATCATCTGCTCGAGCGTGCCCGCGACGATCTCGGCGTGCGACACGTCAGTATGGCGCCAGTTGTTCCGGTCGTTGAGCATCATCCCCCACACGCCCGGCGCGCCGGTGTGAGGACGGAAGGGCAACCCGATGCGAGAGGAGTCCAGGTGCACGTGAACGTCGCTGAACGACGGGAGAGCGAGTCGCGCGCGCCCGTCCACGTCGTCCCCCGCCGGTGATGCTGCCTCGTCGTGAGGCTCGATCGCGGCGATGAGTCCCGCCTCGATGCGGATATCGGCGGCGTCGGCGCCCCAGGGGCGCACGTTGCGGATGATCACGAAGGTCCTTCCGGGCGATGCCGCCGCGCGGCGCGCCGAGGCACGACCGCGTTCGGAGACAGACGAGGGGTGCGGCCGAAACGGCCGCACCCCTATTCTGCGTCAGGCTTGTTCTGCCTCAGGCCTTCGCCTCACGGGCCGCTCTCCCACGCTCGCGCGTCGGGCTGCGGTCCGACGGCTCAGGATGCCAGCTCCTCCGGCTGCGCCTGCGTCGTCAGCGAGATGACGCCGTAGTCCCACCCCTTGCGGCGATACACCACGCTCGGGTGGTCGCTGCGGGCGTCGATGAAGAGGAAGAAGTCGTGTCCGACCAGCTCCATGCGATCGACGGCCTCTTCGACCGACATCCATTCCGGGTGGAACTCCTTCGTCCGGATGACGACGGGCGTGTAGCCCTCTTCCTCCTCGTTGCCGGTGACGATCGGGATCTCGCCCGTCGCGACGGCGCGGAGCACGTCGACGGATGCGGGCTGCACATCGATCCCCTGGATCGCGCCGCTGCCCTTCTCGAACTTGGCTCCCCGAGGGTGGTTGCGCGCGTCGACGCGCTTGTCCTTCGCGCGACGCAGCTGCTCGCACAGCTTGTCGACGGCGAGGTCCAGGGCGGTGAATTTGTCGCCGTCCGTGGCTTCGGCCCTGATGACGGGGCCCTTGCCGTTGACGGTGAGCTCTACGGTCTCGTCTTCCACACGGCCGTTGTGGTAGGCGCGGTGTGTGACCTTGACATCCACGCGTTGCGCGCGGGGAGCGAGGTTCTCGATGCGGGCGGCCTTCTCCTCGACGACTCCGCGGAAGCGATCCGTGATCCCCACTCCCACGCCGACGATGCTGGTTTCCATCCCTGCCTCCTTGTTCCGGTCCGCCCGGCCAAGGGCGGACCATCAGTCGCCTTGTCATCCCCACGCTAGCCCGGCGTCCGGACTCTGTCACCTGTGAGTTTCGAATGCGACGGATCCCGTTCATGTGGCTGTGCCAGGGCGGCGGGGCGTCGCCGCGACGGTCACCGCGGCGACCACCTCGACGCCCGCGGCCCGCAGCGCACGGACCGCCTCGGCGAGGCTCGCGCCGGTCGTCACCACGTCATCGACGACCACGACGCGCAGCGGCGTCACGGGTCGCGTCTGCTCGCCGACGCCGACGTCGGCACGACGAGGCGTCGATGGCCGCATGGTCGCCACCATGCTGTGCGCGACGTTGCGCCGCCGGGCGTCGCGGTCGAGGCCGCGCTGATCGTCGGTGCGACGCGCATGGCGCAGCAGCCGGCGCACCGGGCGCCTGGCACGGCGGAGCAGCAGCTCCGGCACCCGGAATCCGCGCCGACGGTATGCCGCGCGCGACGTCGGCATGGGCACCGCCACGCAGCCGGCAGTGCCGGCCCGATCGAGGGCCGCCGCGAGCGCCGGAGCCACCGCGACGGCGAGTCCGGTCCGACCCTCCTCCTTGATCGCCCGCAGCACCCGCGCCGCGACGCCGTCGAACGCCAGCCCGCTCCACACCTTGACCGCGCCCCCGGGTGCGTCGACGACCCGCACTCGCAGGTCGGGCTGCAACGCGAGCGCACAGCGCTCGCACAGCGCGACGTCGGGCTCATCGCATCCCGCGCACCAGACCGGGAGGAGCAGGGCGAGCGCATCGGCGCATGCCTCGCGCACCGCGACCACGATCTCCCTCATCACGCGAACAGCCTCGTGCGTGGTGCCGTCGCCCCGCAGATGCCCGAAGGGTTCCGTGGACAACCGGACGCAGAGCGCGCTTGTGGAGGAGACCTGGTGCGGCGCAGCGCCCGGTGCGGCGGCGAGCCTGGTGCGGACGGGGGCCGGCGCGGAGGAGAGCTACTGCGGCGAGCCCTGCTGCGTCGCGAGCACCATGATGCCCGTCGCGGTCGGCTGCCACGCCGTGCCGCGCCTGACGTAGAGCGTCCCATCGTCCGCGCGCAGGCGCAGACTCGAGATCCCGGTGCCACCGGCGATCGACGCCATGCCCGACGACGTGTTCGACAGCGACGTCGGTCCACCGACGACCTGCTCGACGACAGTCGATTCGGACTCCGTGCCGGCGAGCACCCCGACGCTCACGTCGTCGATCCAGGTCACGCCGATGCGCGCGTCACCGACGGCCGCGCCGCCGATCACCGCCAGCTCCATGGGGATGCCCAGCCGCACCGGCACGCCGTCCTCGCGCACGACTCCCGCAACCGACAGCACGCTCCGGCCCCCCGAGCTGACGACGGCCGCCATGCGGGTGCCGTCGCGCGAGAGGGCCATGCCGGCGATGGCCGTCGCATCGGTCCAGGCGTCGGCGACGTCGACCGGATCGCCGTTGGGCAGGAAGGCGCGCAGGGCCGAGGGCTGGTCCTGGGGCACACTCCAGACGATGCCGGCATCGTCGATGACGGGATCGACCAGGCCGGGGCGCGCATCGAGCGGCTCGGGGTCGGCTCCGGCGGCGTTGAGGCGCACGACCTGGCCGGAGGCGACCTTCGCCGCGGCGAAGTCGCGCTCGGCGCCCACCTGCACGCTCACGGGTGCCGCCGTCTCGACGGCATCCGACAGACCAGGGATCCTGTCCACCTCGTCACCGCTGAGGAAGCCGAAACCCGCCTCCGTCAGCACCAGCGGCGCCGCCGGCACGCGTGTCGAGCGCACCGCCACCGGCTCGGCGTCGACCGGCGTGGACTCCACGGTCATCACGACCTCCGTCACGCCGGCGGTCTTGAGGCTCTCCTCCAATTGCGTCAGCATGCGGTCGAGCGCCTCGCGGTTGGCACCGAGGACCCCCGTCGACAGCGCGACCTCCGCCACGCCGTCGGCGTCGACCGGGACGGAGGGCACCACCGTCACGCCGTCCGGGAAGGCGGTCGCGACGGACTCCGCCAGCCATTCGCTCGGAAGCTCGTTCACCAGCGCGGCGGCGATGCTGCCCGCTGCCTTGGTCACGGGGAACCAGCGCACGTCAGGCACGAGATACCGCCAGGACTTGTCGAAGTACATCAGCGGGTAGCGGTGGAAGACGATCGGGAACTGCGCGTCTTCGAGCCAGATGCCGTCGGGGACCTCCGTGATCCGCCACTCGCCGTCCGCCTGCTTCTCGAGGCGGAACTGCTGACTGCCCGCCGCGAGATCGGCTCGCTGGTACGCGCCCTTGTCGTCGACCGTGGCGGCGACGTCGAAGGCGAACTCGACGACGCCCTCGTCGGTCTCGACGTAGTCCCGTTCGGCCCGCTCGTCCACGATGACGCGCGCCTCGGGAACCCAGTCCTCCGCGATCGAAGGCGCCAGGAACTCGCGCGCCACGTCCCATCGGCCCAGGACGCCCGGGCCCGAACCCGCGTCGATGAAGCCCTCGACGATCTGCGTGGGCGTCGCTCCCGGCTGAGGCCGGTTCGGAATGAAGACGAGGTTCTGGGAGCCGTTGCCCGCTCCCCCGTTCTCGAGACCGTACTCGGGCGGTCCGCCGGTCGGGAATCCGGCACAGCCGGTGACGACGAGTGCGCACAGCGCGAGGACGAGGGCGAGGATGCGGCGAGCGCGGGTCACGAGGCCCCTCCTTGCGACGTGCCGGCCCCCGTGCGCGGCGGGGCGCCCGTGCCCCCGCCGGTCTCGCCGCCGGCTGAGCCATGAGGCACCTCGATCGGTGCCGTGAGTCCGAGGTCTTCGAGCGGTGCCACCGCGTCGTCTCCGGGATCGATGGGAAGGGGAGAGGCTCCGTTCAGCGGCGTGGCCTGCCGTGGGAGCGTGAGCACGAAGTTGGTGCCACGGCCGGGCTCCGACCAGAGTGCCAGCTCTCCCCCGTGCAGCTTCGCGTCCCCCAGCGCGATCGACAGACCGAGACCGGTGCCCCCGATCGTGCGCTTGCGCGACGGATCTGCGCGCCAGAAGCGGTCGAACACGTGCTCGACATCCTCGGGCTTCATCCCCAGGCCGAAGTCGCGCACGCCGATGGCGACCGCCTGCTGGTCGCTGTCGACGGTGACCACGATGGGACGGCCCTCGCCGTGCTCGATCGCGTTGCCCAGCAGGTTGCGCACGATGCGGCGCACCCGTCGGGGGTCCATGTCGACCGGAGAGTATCCGCCGGGCGCGACGAGGCGCACGTCGGTGCCGTGCTGCTCGGCGAGCTGCTCCATCGAGCCGATGACGTCCTCGGCCAGGTGGGCGAGGCTCGTCGGCTCCAGCTCGAGCTGCACCGACCCGGCGTCGTACCTGCTGATCTCGAGGAGATCCGTCAGCAGCGTCTCGAACCGCTGCACCTGCGCGTTGAGCAGTTCCGCTGCGCGCGCCGTCGCGGGATCGAAGTCGGCGCGCTGGTCGTTGATCATGTCGGCGGCGAGGCGGATGGTGGTCATCGGCGTGCGCAGCTCGTGCGACACGTCGGACACGAAGCGCTGCTGCACGAGAGAGAGCTCGGCCAGCTCCTTGATCTGCGACTCGATGCTGTCGGCCATCGCGTTGAACGACCGGCCCAGGGTGGCCAGCTCGTCCTCGCCGTGCACCTCGAGTCGCACGTCCAGGCGGCCGGCGGCCAGCATCGCGCTGGTGTCGGCGGCCTCGCTGATCGGGGTGGTGACCGATCGCAGCACGAACCACGCGATGCCGCTGATGAGGAGCACCAGCCCGATGCCGACCACCCACAGCGTCCGCTGCACGAACGTGAGCGTCTCCGGGGCGTTCGCCAGGTCGTAGGCGAGGTACAGCTCGTACGACGCGACACCTTCGATGGCGAGCTGCTGGCCGACCATGATGCCGGGCAAGCTCGTGCCGGCGCCACGCGGCAGCTCGACCGGCTGCCAGATCTGCTGATCGGGATTCGTGCGCACGAGCGAGCGCATCGCCGGCGTCAGCAGGTCGGGCATCACGGCTTCCGCGGTGCTGAAGTCCTGAGGCGCGTTGGGCACCGGGGGGCCGATCCGGTACGCCGCGACCATCTGGGCCGACGACTGATCGCGCAGGGCCGTGAACGCGAGCGTCATGACGTTCTCCCGCTGTACGACGTCGCTCTGCACGGCGGCGTCGAGCGTCCGCTGCGCCGCCGCACGAGCCTGCTCGGCGTCGAGGAGCACCTGGTCCCGGCGCGAGGCGAAGAGGTCGTTCTGGATCGCGAGCGCCATCCAGACGCAGGCGACGACGACCGCGAGCGCCGTCAGCCCGATCGTCACCAGAAGGGTGCGGAACCGCAGCGATCGCCGCCATAGACCGGCGATGTCGGCCGGCCATGCCCGCCACAGCCGCCACCACGGCACATGCCCGCGCGTGGCGGAGACGCCCGTGATCGGCGCGGTCACCGGAGCCTCAGACCACGGCGCCGGCGCGGTACCCGACGCCGCGCACCGTCGTGACGATCTTCGGGTTGTCGGGGTCCTTCTCGACCTTGGCCCGCAGCCGTTGCACGTGCACGTTCACCAGGCGCGTGTCGGCCTTGTAGTGGTAGCCCCACACCTGCTCGAGCAGCATCTCGCGCGAGAACACCTGCTGCGGCTTCGATGCCAGTGCGACCAGCAGCTCGAACTCGAGGGGCGTGAGCGCGATCGGGCCGTCGCCGCGACGGACCTCGTGCGCCGCGACGTCGACGGTCAGATCCCCGATGCGCAGCGAGTCGTTCGACTGCTGACTCGCGGGGCGCAGCCGCGTGCGGATGCGGGCGACCAGCTCTTTGGGGTTGAACGGCTTGACGATGTAGTCGTCGGCGCCCGACTCGAGGCCCTTCACGACATCCGCCGTGTCGGTGCGCGCCGTGAGCATGATGATCGGGATGCCGGACTCGGCGCGGATGCGGGTGCAGATCTCGATGCCGTCCATGCCGGGCAGCATCAGGTCGAGCAGGATGAGGTCGGGGCGTTCGGTGCGCCACACGTCGACCGCCTGGGCGCCGTCCGCGCAGAACACCGTGTCGAATCCCTCGGTGCGCAGCACGATGCCGATCATCTCGGCGAGGGCGGTGTCATCGTCGACCACCAGGATGCGTGAAGTCATCGCGCGCGTTCGTTCCTTCTCTCCAGGCACAGACGGCACGCGCCGTCCCCATGCGCTTCACACAGAGTAGTCGACACGGCCTGGGGAGCGGCCGAGCCTCGCCCGAGCGCACGCCGTGAGCTCCGCGGGAGGGCGGGTGCGGCATCCGGTCCATGTGGAACGATAGGGAACAGCCGAGCCTCGCCGTCCCCCGACAGCGCGGCGCCGACGGAGAGGGGAAACGTGTCCGCATACCCGGCCTGGACGCCGGCGTCCCGCCCCGGGATCATCCCGCTGCACCCGCTGTCGTTCGGCACGATCCTGGGCCGTTCCTTCGCGGCGCTGCGGCAGAACCCCCGGGTGCTCCTCGGCTTCGCCCTGGTCGTGCAGACCCTCGCCTACGTCGTGGTGCTCGCGGGCGTCCTCGGGGTGATGTGGGCCACCTTCTCGCGCTTGAACACGCTGCAGCCCGGCACCGAGGAGTACGACACCATCCTCGCCGGGTCGATCGCGCTCACCGCCATCGCCGGCCTCGTGCTGTCGCTGGCGGCCGGCGCGCTCAGTGTCATCGTTCAGGGCATCGTCGTCGTCGAGGTCACGCACGCGGCGGTCGCAGAGAAACTCACTCTCGGCGCGCTGTGGCGGCAGGTCAAGCCGATCGCGTGGCGACTGATCGGCTACTCGCTGCTGGTGGTCCTCGCAGTGGTCGCCCTCGTGACGGTCGCGGTACTCGCGATCGCTGGCATCGCCATCGCGGCGCCGCCGGCGGCGATCGCGCTCACGATCGTGGTCGTGCTCGCCGCGGTCCCGCTCACGTGGTGGCTCATGATCAAGCTGCTGCTCGTGCCGGCGGCGATCATCATCGAGCACGCCACGATCCTCCAGGCGCTGTCGCGCTCGTGGACCCTCACGCGCCGGCGCTTCTGGCCCGCCCTCGGGATCATCATCGTGATCAGCGTCATCTTCGCCGCCGTGGCGCAGGTGGTGAGCCTGCCGATGAGCTTCCTGTCACTGGGCCTCACCACGATCATCGCGCCGACGGGCGCACCCGAGCCGACGGCGATCATCGGCTTCATCGCCGCGGCGCTGCTCACACAGGTGCTGACGCTCCTGCTGCAGTCGGTCGCGGTCGTCGTGCAGTCCACGGCGACCGCACTCATCTACATCGACTGCCGGATGCGCCGCGAGGGACTCGACCTCGATCTGCTGGCGTATGTGGAGCGACGGGATGCGTCGTCGCTGTCCCCGCTCGGCTCGAGTGCCGAGGCCGCCGGCCTCGCCGACCCCTACCGTGAGCACATCGGGCGTGCCATCGCGCCGCGCGGTGTGCCGGGCGCGTACCCGCCCGGGTACGGGGCATATCCGCCCGGGTACGGCGCGTACCCGCCCGGGTACGGGCGGGCCGGCTCCCCCGTCCAGCCGCCGTATGGGGCGCAAACCGGAACATACGCCGCACCGCCCGCATACGCACCTTCCGGGTACGGGGCGCCTGCCTCTGCCGCACCGCCCGCATACGCCCCGCAGCAACCGGGCCAGGCGGCGCCGCCGGCGTACGGCGCACCCGGCTCTCAGCCCGCGTATGGTGCACCCGGCTCTCCGCCGGCGGACGGTGCATCGCCGGAACCGCGGCCTGCCACATCCGCCGCCCCGCCGGCGTCCCCGGCCCCTGACGCCGCACCGGCCGCGGATGCCCCGTCCTCGACGGCGTGGACCGCCCCTGGGGTCCCGTCCGAGGGCGCCGACCGCGACTCGCCGTGGTCCTGACCTCCGCCCTGCGCGCGCTTGCGCGTGCCGCTGACGCCGTGCCGCCGCTCACGCCCGACGGCGACGAGGCACGTCGCTGGGCCGAGGAGGAGCTGTCGGATCCTTCGTACGACATCGCCGAACCCACGCCGTTCGACCGCATCGCGCGGGCGATCGGCGACTTCATCGCCTCGCTGCTCAACCCCGATCTCTCCGGCGGATGGGGTTCGACGTTCGCGCTCGTCGCCGGGATCGTCGTCGTCGTGATCATCGTGGCCGCATTCCTGATCTGGGGGGTGCCGCGGGTCTCGCGCCGCGCGGCGGCGCGCACTCCCCTGCTGTTCGGCGAGGCCGAGCACCGTTCGGCAGCGGAGCTCCGCGCCGCCGCCGCCGAACGGGCGCGGGCGTCGGACTGGCAGGCGGCGATCGTCCTGCGCTTCCGCGCGCTGGCCCGCGGCTGCCTCGAACGCGGTGTCGTCGACCCGCCCCCCGGCGCGACGGTGCACGGATTCGCGCGCGCCGCCGCCCGCGCATTCCCGGCCCTCGGAGACCGGCTGGAGGACGCAGCGACGGCGTTCGACGATGTCCGCTACCTGCGGCGCCCCGGCACCGCGGAGCTCTACCGGCTCGTGACGTCCGTCGACGACGCGGTCGCCTCGGCACAGCCTGCGGCGCGCGAGGCGGTGCCGGCGTGAGCACGACCGCCACTCCCCCGCGGCAGGCTGCCGCCGACGTCCCGGCCCCGACCGGGCGACGCCGCCGCGTCGCCGCGTGGGTCGGGATCGCCCTCGCACTTCTCGTCGTGGGCGGCATCGGCGGCGCCGTGTCGGAGGCGAACCAGTGGGCCCAGCGCGGCGCCCTCGACCCCGACTCCGCCGGTCCCGCCGGAACACGGGCCCTCGCCGAGATCCTGCGCCGGCACGGGGTCGATGTCCTGGTCGCCCGGGACCGGGCTGCCGCGTCCCAGGGCCTCGCCGCAGGCCCCGCGACGCTGGTGATGCCCGATACGCCGGCGCTCTCGGACGACGCCGTGGCCGACCTCGCCGGCGGTGCCGACGATGTCGTGCTCATCGAACCGCGCGCACGCACCCTCGAGCTGCTGCTGGCCGGCTCCGCGCCGGCAGGCGTCGCCCCGGACGCCGACGTCGACCCCGACTGCGACGTGGCCGATGCCGTCCGCGCCGGTGCGGTGGCGCCCGGCGGCGTCTTCGACGCGGGCGACGGCGTCGCCGCCTGCTATCCCGCCGGGGACGGCTTCGGTCTCCTCGTCCGCTCCGACGACGGCGGCCGGGCCGCGGCCGTCGACGGCCGCGCCCTCTTCACGAACGAGCACCTCGCCGAGAACGGCAACGCGGCGCTGGCGGTGAACCTGATGGCGCGGCATCCGCTCGTCGTCTGGTATCTGCCCGGCCCGGGTGACACCGATCTCGCCGACGCCGACCCGTCCCTGGGTGAGCTCACGCCGCCCTGGGTGAGCCCGGTCATCGTGCTGCTGCTCGTCGCGGGGGTGGCCGCGGGCATCTGGCGGGGGCGCCGGTTCGGGCCGCTCGTCGCCGAGCGGCTGCCGGTGACCGTCCGCGCCGCCGAGACCACGGAGGGCCGGGCGCGCTTGTACGCGCGGGCCGGCGATCCACTGCACGCCGCGGACCGGCTCCGGATCGGCGCGCTGCGACGCCTCGCCGCTCTCCTCGGGCTCGCCACGAACGCCGCAGCCCCCGAGGTCGCCGACGCCGCCGCGGGCCGCACCGGCCTCGACCGCCGGGCTGTGCGCGGCATCCTGATCGACGACATCCCGCGCGGCGACGCCGAGCTCGTCGCCCTGAGCACACGCCTGAGAGACCTCGAGGACGCCGTGCGTGCGGCCGTCCGCCCCGAAAGGAACCCCCGATGACGGACACGCCCGCCAGCACGACCGCGCCGACCGCGACCGAGGTGCAGCCCCTGGAC
>Ga0160430_101135_pt1 | contig 10772 bp, 7 predicted proteins | sample HID1971I_E0MG_FD_108274 | JGI IMG/M metagenome (GOLD analysis project Ga0160430, IMG submission 108274) | Enriched millipede-associated microbial communities from UW Madison campus, WI, USA - HID1971I_E0 MG | ecosystem: Host-associated > Arthropoda: Insects > Digestive system > Unclassified ...
CCATCGCGGTGTTGACGTCGTTGTCAGGAGCGCCCGGGAAGTAGTGGTTCAGGAAGTTGATCTTCTCCGATGCCTCGCCGTAGGCGCCGAACGTCGCCGAGTCGCCGAGTCCGGTGACGACCGGGATGTCGTCGAGGACGCCCTGCTGGCTCATCGCCTGCCACATCGCACCGGATGTCGCACCCGCCCACGCGACGAACACCAGGTCGGGGCTGCCGGCGAGCACCTGCTGGGCGAACGGCGTGAACTCGGTGGCGTCCTCGGCGACGAGCACCGCGTTCACGGTGGCGCCCTTGCCACCGAGGATCGCCTCGACCGCGGCGACGTTGCCCTGACCGAAGGCGTTGTCCTGGGCGAACACCGTCACGGTCTTGCCTTCGATGTCGTCGAGGAAGGTGCCCGCGGTGGCGACGTCCTGCGCGCTCTGGCGTCCGGAGCGGAAGGTGTATTCGTTGATCCCCGTGATCGCGTCGGCAGCAGCCGGGCCCGAGATGTACAGCACCTTGTTCTGCTCCGCCTGCTCGGCGACCGCGAGCGCGACGCCCGACGATGCGGTGCCGGCGATGATGTTGATGCCCTCGCCGATGAGCTCCTTCACGGCGGTGACAGCCTTGTCGGGGTCGCCCGCGTCGTCGCGGTTCTCGATCGTGATGGTCGTGCCGTCGATCTCGTTCGTGCCGTCGGTCGCATAGTCGAGGCCGGCCTCGAACCCGTCGAGGTACTGCTTGCCGTAGCCGGCCAGCGGACCGGACTCGCTCGTGACGATGCCGACGGTGACCTCTTCCGGCCCGGCGCCGTCGGTCGACTCTCCGCTCGGCTCGGCCGACGGCGCGCACGCCGCCAGGGCGAGCGCTGCCGTGACGACCACGGAGCCCAGGAGCAACTTCTTCGTAACCCGCATGTGCGTGCCTTTCCTCATTGGAAGGATCTGGTGCCTCGAACCGGTGCTTCGCTGAAACATGAGAGCCGATTCAGGTTCTTGCAATCTATGAAATCCGGGTGGTCCACCGCAAGTCGAGGGCCGCGCGATCGCGATGTCGTTATCCAAACGGGACGTTCGCCAGCTTTCATACCCTCGATATATATCGAAGGTATACTTGTCGGGTGACACACGACCAAGACATCGAGACCCTCATCGTGGCCGCTCACGCGCTGACGCGCGTCGCGGCGCTCGAGACATCCAATGAGACCCCCGCCGCTCAGTGGCGCACGCTGACGATCCTGCGTGACCACGGCGCGCTGCGCATCGGCGAACTCGCCCGTCTGAGCCGAGTGACGCAGCCGGGCATGACGCGCCTCGTCGGCCAGATGACCGAGCACGGGCTGGTGGAGAAGACGACGGATGCCGCGGACTCGCGGGCGACGGTCGTCGACGTGACACCGCTCGGCCTGGAGGCACTGCACACCTGGCTGCTGCAGCTGACGGCCGCGCTGGCGCCGCACTTCGACGACCTCGCGCCGGAGGAATGGGACGCACTGCGGACGACGGCGGACGTGCTGACCCGCAAGCTCGACCGCACGCGCACGGCCCCCATCGCCGGCTCGGCGGAGGCGACCCGATGAGCGGGCACGGCCACACCACAGTCTCCGTCTGGCGCCAGCCGGCACAGGTCTGGGCCGTCGCGTTCGCGTGCGTGGTCGCCTTCATGGGCATCGGCCTCGTCGACCCGATCCTTCCGGCGATCGCCGAGTCCCTCGAGGCCAGCCCCGTGCAGACGGAGCTCCTCTTCACCAGCTACCTCCTGGTGACAGGGCTCGCGATGCTCATCACGAGCTGGATCTCGAGTCGCATCGGCGCGAAGGCGACGCTGCTCATCGGTCTCGCACTGATCGTCGTGTTCGCTCTCCTCTGCTCGCTGAGCGGCAGTGTGGACGCGATCATCGGCTTCCGCGCCGGTTGGGGTCTGGGCAACGCGCTCTTCATCTCCACCGCACTCGCCACCATCGTCGGCGCGGCGTCGGGCGGCAGCAGCGCCGCCATCGTCCTCTACGAGGCGGCTCTCGGCCTCGGCATCGCGATCGGCCCGCTCCTCGGCGGCCTCCTCGGCGAGCTGAGCTGGCGCGGCCCGTTCTTCGGCGTCGTCGTCCTCATGGCCATCGCCTTCGTCGCGGTGCTCGTGCTGCTGCGCGGGCCCGCCGAGAAGGTGGCCCCCGTACCCCTGTCGGCACCGTTCAAAGCGCTGCGCATCCCCTCGCTCGCGGTGCTCGCCGTGACGGCACTGTTCTACAACATCGGCTTCTTCGTGCTGCTGGCGTTCTCGCCATTCCCCCTCGGTTTCGGGGCGATGGGCATCGGCTTCACGTTCTTCGGCTGGGGTGTCGGGCTGGCGGTCACCAGCGTGTGGGTCGCGCCGCTGCTGCTGCGCTTCCTCGCACGGACGACCGTCATGCTCCTGACCCTGCCGCTGCTGGCCATCGACCTCGTCGTCGCCGGCATCCTCGTGGAGGACCCGACGTCGCTGGTCGTCTGCATCATCGTCGGCGGCCTGCTGCTCGGCATCATGAACACCGTGCTGACCGAGTCGGTCATGGAGGCGACCGACCTGCCCCGTTCCGTCGCCTCGTCGTCGTACTCTGCCGTGCGGTTCCTCGGCGGCGCCGCCGCTCCCCCGCTCGCCGCGTGGCTGTGGCACGCGTACGGTCCGACGGTGCCGTACCTGTTCGCCGCCGCATCCATCCTCATCGCCACCGCGACGATCCTCTTCGGCCGCCGCACGCTCGCCCGCATCGACGAGCGCGAAGCGGATGCCGCGGACGAGGCAGCCGCCGTGCTCGTCGGCGACGCGGCCTGACGCGCAAGTCAACAGAAGGGCGGTCCGTGAGGACCGCCCTTCTGCGTGTGTACGCCAGCTCGGCAGCACCCGTGAACGCCGCCTCGATCGATGGCCCACCGCTGACGACGCTTGCCGCCTGGGGTGCGTGCAATTGACCAGACGGTATCTGCGGTCGCTGCTCATGGCTTCGCCCGGGACGTCAGAGCGGCGGTCGTCGATCGGCCGCGGCCGGTGACACGAGGGGAGGGTTCGCATGCTGCGCGACGAGCGCGCGACCCTCGACCAGGCCGGCCTGGCGAGGTGCCAGGAGCTTTGCGAGGCGGCTGCGCCACTTGCGGATGTCGGACGCATACTCCGCGCGGGTGGCGAGGTCGTGTCGCTCGTAGGGGTCGGCGGCGAGATCGAACAGCTGCTCCTGGGGTGTGCCGGGCGCGTGGCGAGGAAACCAGATGAACTTCCAGCGGCCGTCGGTGACGAACTGCATCTCTTGCGACGGGTCGTAGCAGGTCGAGTGCTCGCCGTGCACGACATCGCGCCAGGCTGCGTCTTCACCGCGCACGAGGGGCAGCAGGCTTCGCCCGTCGATGCCCGCGGGCGCGGCGACGTCGCAGACGTCGAGCACGGTCGGCATCACGTCCTGCAGGCACACCGGCTCGTCGGCCGTCGGGCCATCCGTGGCCGTCCGCATGGCGGTGGGGAGGCGGACGAGCAGGGGCACGTGTGCAGAGCCCTCGTACGCGTAGGTCTTGCGCCACAGGTGGTGGTCGCCGAGCATGTCGCCGTGGTCCGACACGAAGACAACCATGGTGTCGTCGTCCAGCCGGCGATCACGCAGCGCACGCATCAGCCGCCCGATCTGGTCGTCGATGTGGTGCACCAGCCCGGCGTAGCCGGCGCGGGCACGACGGATCTCCTCGTCGCTGCGCCGACCGCGCCACGCATTCACGTCGGCCCGGGCGAGCCCTTCCACGTCGTGCATGCGCGCCCAGTCTCCGACGGCCGCGTCGGGGATCATGCCCGCCCGCGCGCGATCGAGATTGTGCTCGTAGTAGAACGCCGGAGGATCGTACGGCGAGTGCGGCCGGGCGAACGAGGTCATCAAGAAGAACGGCCGGGTCGGGTCCCGGCGCTCGAGAAATCGGATCGACTCGGTCGCCGTCCACGTCGAGGGATGCAGGTGCTCGGGCACGTGTGACGGCCGCGACATCCACGAATTGACGTCGACACCGTGGTCGCCCTGCCGGACGTCGGCGGGGGCGTTGCGCTCGAACCACGCCGTGTAGTCCGAGACGAACCTTTCGTCCTGCACGCGGAGGGACTCGTCGAGCACCGTCTCATCGAACCCGTAGCGCGCCCGCTGCGGCGTGAAGTGCATCTTGCCGACGCCGTGGGTCTGGTAGCCGGCTCGCCCCAGCACCTCGGGAAGGGTGTCAGTGAGTCCTGCCAGCGGCGGCTGACCCGGGCCCATGCCGAGGATCCCCGTGTTCCACGGGTCGCGGCCGGTGAGCAGCGATGCCCGCGCGGGCGTGCACGACGGCGTGCACGAGTAGGCTCTGCGAAATCGCGTGCCGGCGGCTGCGATGTGGTCCAGATTCGCCGTCGGCGCGAAGCCGCCCTCGCACGAGAGGGAGTCCCACCGCTGCTGGTCGGTGACGATCAGCAGGACGTTCGGTCGCGTGGTCACGGTGCAGTCCTCGTCCGCCGGCTCAGACGCCGAGCCGGTCCAGTGTCGCGGCCGCGACCGCCAGCGGCGAGGCCGGCGACGCGTCGTCGCTGCCGATGGCGGCGCGCCACGACTCCTCGAGGTGCACGATGCGTCGCTGCAGCACGGCCTCGTCTGGCTGCCGTCCGGTCTCGACCGCCTCCGCGAGCCACTCAGTCCACGCCGCCCAGCGCGGGGCATAGAGGTCGCGTACGAGGCCGGCCCAATGCCGGCCCGAGTAGTCGTGCAGACCACTCGTCTGGTGACCCCACACCGACACCAGGCTGCGCGCGTCGCGCTCCAGCACGTCGGCTTCGGTGTCGCCTGCGCCCCAGGAGCGGGCGGCGGCGATCCACGTCGACACGCGCGACTCGGGACGGGTGGCGGCGAGGTCGTCCAGCGCCACGAGGTCGTCCTGCAGCCGTGCGGCGTGTGCGCGCAGCGCCGTCGCGTCGCCGTCAGCAGCGGCGGCCAGTACGCCCCGGATGTGCTGTCGCAGCTGCTGGGCGAGAACGTGCCCGGTCAGCTCGACGACATCGCGCTCGAGCGCATCGCGATGCGGTGCGCGATCGTCCAGGCCGATCAGCAGCCGCGCGGCGTGTGCGATCACGGGCAGGTCGTCGAGCACGGCCGGGTCGTTCTCGGCGTCGATGTTGGCCGACATGCGTGTCGGCGCCGTGGGCAGCGCCTCGCCGGCCACACGCTGCGTCGCGAAGGGCGCCGACGCCGTCCACGGGCGTGCGATCACCGGCGACGGGATCGAGCGGGTGCGGCCGGGGCCGTACAACGTGGTCGCGAGCAGCCGCCAGGCCTCGCGCGCGGCCGGGGCGCCGACGCCGTAGCGCTGCACGGCGAACTGCGCCAGCCATTCGTCGACGTCGAGCGTACGCCAGACCGCGTCGGCGGCGAGCTCGTAGAAGACGGTGTTGTTCTCGATCGCCTCGGGAGCCAGGCCGACGCCTTCCCAGCCGTCCGGTCGGAGCGCCGCGAGCTCGGCGACATCGCGGGCCAGTCCCCGCAGATCTCCGAACAGCGCGAAGCGTCCGCCGAAGTTGTGGACGGCGGTCCAGATCCACCGTCGTCCGTGCATGCCGTCACGCCACATCGGGGCATGCTCGCCCCAGAGATCGATGAGCACCAGACGATCGCGGGGAACGCGCGACAGGTACGCCGCGATCCGCTCGCGCGACCAGAACCCGCGGTGATAGTGGAACGGCCAGCCCTGCAGCAGCCACGTCGCCTGCGGGTGTTCGGCGGTCAGCGCCCGCTGCACGCCGGCACCGGCCCGGGCGAGCTCGTCCAGCTCGCCGGAGGGCGGCAACGACTCGATGTACGGGTCGACGGCGAACCACGGTCGCGGGCCGGGGTCGCCGAGCAGGTCGCGCTGCGCGGCGAGGAACGTCGCCATGAACCGCGCGAACGTCGCGGACGACGGTGACAGCAGCGGCGTCCGCCACCCCTGCCACTCGATCTCGGCGGCATCCTCGCCGGCGATCGAAGCCGGCACGTGCCCGCCGGTGACCGGAAGCACGGGCGTCATCCCCAGCTCCCGGGCGCGCGCGATGATGCGGCGGGCGAGCTCCACGCGACGCTCGGCCCAGGCCGCCGGCAGCGGTCCGCCGAAGTCGTGCATTCCGCCCATCGACATCCACGGCACGAAGGGCGCGCCGCCGACCCACGCGCGGGCCTCGTCGGGGTCGACTCCCGATCGCTGCAGAGCTTCGAGCAGCACGACCTCGTACCCGGTGAGCAGCAGCGGGTGGGTCACGCCGTGAAGTGCCATCCAGTCGAGCTCGCGCTCCCAGCGCGGCCAGTCCCAGAACGCTGCCGAGTACCCGTGGGTGACCACATTGAGGTGATACCGGATGCCGCATCCCGTGGTCTGCGCGGTGTCGGGGGCGTCCGGCCACGCCGTCCATCCCGGCGCGAGCGTGGAGGACTCCCACGTGAGGCGCTGCCCGTGGGACTGCAGGTACGCGGCGAAGGCGCTTGCCGCCGCGGGAAGATCCGTTCCGCGCACGGTGAGCGTGCCACCGCGCGCCACGAACGAGCCGGCGGCCGCGGCATCCCGAACCGCCGGCTCGGTCTCGACGCTGACACGCAACGGGTCGCCCCCTGCCCGCTCGATCAGCCGCCGCAGGGGTGCGGCGAACTGCGGCTCGGTCATCGGGCAGACCCTTCGACTGGATCACGGGCGAGGTCGAGCTGCGAGACCCAGGCGGCGAAGTCGATCGGGCGGCCCGACAGGCGCGACTCCTCCGCGGCGAACGCGATGAGGTGACTGTCGAGGGCGGTGGGGAACGAGAGCTCGCCCTCTCCCACGGTTCCCGCACCGAGCGCGTCGACGAACTCGGCCATCAGCGCGGCGTCGCCACCGGCGTGCCCGGCATGGTCGCCGAGATCGGCGTTGGGCATGACGACGCGCAGCGTATGCCGGTCGTGACCCATGGGCGGCTTGGCGTGCACCGTGTGAGAGGCGAGCGGCAGGTGGTCGGGCAGGGCGGCGGTCGGCGAGAACAGGTCGACGACGACCTCGCCGCTCTCCATGTGCCCGGTGAGCTGTCCTGCCGAGCCCGTGATAGCCACGTTGCGCGTGTTCTCGGCAGTGAAGGCCGACGCGGTGAGGGTCGCCGTGAGTCCGCCGGGGAACATCATCGTGGTCTGCTGATGATCGGCCACGTCGTTGTCGCTGCGGTACACGCAGCGCCCGTAGTCGCCCGTGCGCAGCGCCGCCAGCCGGCCCTCGGGCGTCGTGTCGGCGCCGAGCAGATGCACCGGATGACCCGACACACCCGCAAGAGCATCGACGTAGTACCGCGGCGCGAAGAAGGGGCAGCTGTCGGCGGCCGGGCAGCCGTCGAGGCAGAACTCGGGTGCGCCCGGCGGCGCATTCTCGGGGCGGAACCACGACAGCTCACCGATGCTGTACACCGTCTCGGGTGCGGCTCCGGCGATCCACCTGATGAGGTCGAGGTCATGAGACGTCTTGGTGAGCACCATCGGGCCGGCGTGCTGCGTGCTGCGCCAGTTGCCGCGCACGTACGAGTGAGCGAAATGCCAGAACCCGATGTTCTCGCGCACCTCCATCGTCATCGGGCGACCGATCGCCCCGGACTCGATGATGCGTTTGATCGTGCGCCAGAACGGGGTGAACCTCAGCACGTGGCCCACCGCGAGCTTCGCGGACGCCTCGGCGGCATGGTGTGCGAGACGTTCGAGCTCGGCGAGGGTCGGAGCCGCCGGCTTCTCGAGTAGGAACGGCACGCCCGCATCGGCCACCGCGATGGCGACATCGACGTGCAGCGCGTCGGGCACCGCGATCACCACACCGTCCGCACGAAGCGTGGAGAGGTCAGCCACGACGTCCCGCCAGTCGCCGTACTCGGCAGCGCCGCCGGCGTCGGCGGCGAGGGCTGCGCGTCGCGCCGCCGACACGTCCGAGACAGCGACGATGCGGGCACGGTCGGGGTGTTCGATCGCCCAGCGGCCATAGGCGTCGCGACCGCGCCCGCCGGCGCCGATCACGACGATGCGTTGTGGTCGGCTCATTTTTCTGCTCCTGCAGTGAGGCCTTCGACGAGGTATCGCTGCGCCACGAAGAACAGCACGACGACCGGCGCGGTGACGGCGAGCGAGCCGGCGAGCAGCACGGTCACCGGCACGTTGAAGTCGGTGAGCTGTGAGATGCCCAGCGGAGCCGTCCAGAGCTCGCGGTCCTGTACGAGGAACAGCAGCGCGTAGAAGTACTCGTTCCAGGCGATCATGAAGACGTAGATGGCGGTCGCGACGACGCCGGGCAGTGCGATCGGCAGCACGACGCTGCGAAGCATCTGCGGCAGTGACGCGCCGTCCATGATCGCAGCCTCCTCGACGCTCTCGGGAAGGGCCTGGAAGTAGTTGCGCAGCATGTAGATCGCGACCGGCACGGTGGTCGCGACGTAGACGAGGAACAGTCCGATCAGCGACCCGGTCAGGCCCGCCTTCGCGAGCAGCACGAACAGCGGCACCGACAGCACGATCCCCGGAAAGAGGTAGACCCCGAGGATGGTCCCGTTCACGAAGCCACGACCGCGGTAGCGCAATCGTGCGGCGGCGTACGCCCCGAGGATCGAAACGATGATCGACAGCACGACGGTGCATGCGGCGACCAGCAGCGAGTTGATGACGAACCGGCCGAGGCCGAAACCGCCTTGCGCGGGGTCGAGCATCGCAGTGGTGTAGCCCGAGAAGTCGAGTTCGTCCCACGTTGGGATCAGGTCGAGCGGCGCCTGCACGATCGACGTGTACGGCCGCAGTGAGAGCACGAAGCCGTACAGCACGGGGCCGAGCGCGAAGATCAAGGCGAGGACGATGATCGCGACCCGACCGGCCGTCGAGAGAGGGTGGGGTCGCAGGGCGGACCGGCGGCGGGTCATTCGAGGTCGACCTTTCTGCGCGAGAGTATGACGTAGACGGCCAGCAGTGAGATGAGCACGACCGACATGAGCAGCCCGTAAGCGGCGGCGCTGCCGATGTCGGCGCGGGTAACGAGCTCGGTGTACACCTTCAGCGCCATCACCTGCGTTCCGCCTGCGCCCTCGGTGAGCAGGTAGATCTCGCTGAAGCTCTGGAAGGTCCAGATGAACCGCAGCAGGCACAGCAGAAGGATGACGCCCTTCAGCTGCGGCAGCACGATGCGGCCGGTGATCTGCAACCCGTTGGCACCGTCCAGCGCGGCGGCCTCTTCGATGCTCGGCGGGACGCCCTGCAGCCGCGCGGTGATGAACAGGAACGACAGCGGCGCCGAGGTCCATATCTCGAACGCCACGACCACCAGCAGCGACAGCGGGATCGGGATGCCCCACACCTCGGTCGTGGTGGTGTTGAGGAATCCGATCGATTGCTCCCAGCCAAGCACCTCACGGCCGAACGCGTTGATCACGCCGTACTGCGGATTCAGTATCGTCTGCCAGATCGTGACGGCGGCGATCACCGGCAGCACGTAGGGCACCAGGAGGAGGGCGCGTACCAGTCCGCGGCCGCGGAACGGCCGTCGCAGCGCGAGCGCAAGCACGAGGCCCAGCCCGACCGAGCCGATCATTGTGAGCGAGGCGTAGAGCAGCGTCGTGCCCAATGCCCGCCAGAAGGCGGGATTGCCCAGCGCCCGCTGGAAGTTGTGCAGCGACCAGTCGATCGGCTCGGTGCCCAGCCGGGGGATGTCGACCAGGCGGATCTCGCTGAACGCGAAGATCACCACCATCACGAGCGGAAGGATCGATGCGAGGACGATGACGAGAAAAGTCGGGGCGGTCAGCAGCAGGCCGTTGCGGTTGTCGCGCTGGGAGCGGCTGCGTGGCCGCCCCCAGAGCTGACGAAGGACTCCGGTGGTCACAGTCCCGCCTGGACCTCCTCGACGGCCGCCTTCATGGCTGCTGTCACCTCATCGGCGGGGACTCCGTTGTAGAGCTGCTCGATCTGCCCCGACAGCACGCCTTGGCTCGATACCAGGCCGGCGAGAGTCGCGTCTGGCGTTCCCATGCCCCACAGCGACACGGAGTTGATGCCGTCGCGCATCGCGTCGACGAAGTCCTCGCCGTACAGCTCCACCGAGGTCATCTCCTGGTTCGGGCCAATGCCCAGTCCACCCCAGGCCTCGATGAACTCGGTCGGGTTGTCGGCAGAGCCGTTGCGCAGCGGGATGCGGCCCTCCGTCGCGACGGCCAGGGTGTCGACGTAGCCGGTGCTCATCACGTACTCGATGTACTTCTGCGCGGCCTCGACGTTGGCGCCCACGGGTATGCCGTAGCTCAGAATGGCTCCGTACTGCGCCGGATCGTCCTCATTGAGCACCGTTACGAACTTCGTGTTGTCGGCGAGGAACGTCGGCTGCGCGGCGCACTCCGGGCACGTCGCAGGCGTCGCCTCGTCCAGGCCCGCCAGCTCGTCGAGGATGTGCGTCGAGAACAGCAGCATCGCGGCGTCGCCGTTCATGTAAGCAGCGCGGGCGCTGGTGACATCGAAGTCGCCGGCGACGGACGAGTCGCGCAGCCGGAGGAACTGCTCGGCCGCGTCGGTACAGGCATCCGAGTCGATCGTCACTTCGCCGTCATCGACGAGTTCGCAGCCGGCGCTCTGAAAGATCGACTGGATCCCCTCAGTTGCCGACGCGCTGCCGGCCTGCGTGCCGAAGGCGAGGCCGGTGATGCCGAGCTTCTCCTTCACGGTGGTCGCGGCATCGGCGAGCTCTTCCACGTTCGTGGGGACGTCGACCCCCGCCTGCTCCAGCAGATCGGAGCGATACGCGATGACGTGGGTCC
>Ga0160430_101145_pt1 | contig 10734 bp, 9 predicted proteins | sample HID1971I_E0MG_FD_108274 | JGI IMG/M metagenome (GOLD analysis project Ga0160430, IMG submission 108274) | Enriched millipede-associated microbial communities from UW Madison campus, WI, USA - HID1971I_E0 MG | ecosystem: Host-associated > Arthropoda: Insects > Digestive system > Unclassified ...
GGGGCGCGGAGGCGCCCGGCGATCGTCGACGATCTCGGCGATCCGCACGCGAAACGGCGTGACCTCGGCGTCGGAGTCTCCGAAGACGTTGCGCCATACGGCGAATCGGCCGTGCGGTGTGAGAATGGTACATAGCTTCGATAAGAGGATTTCGAGATCCATCCAATGGATCGAGGTAGCCGCGACGACGAGATCGAAGCTCGACGGCGCGAACTGCATGTCTTCTGCCCGACAGATGCGCACGTCGGCGGTGGGATGCGCGGCGCGAAGGAGCGCTGCGAGGCGCGCGCCGGGCTCGATGGCGGTGACGCGCAGGCCCGCATCCAGCAGCGGGCCGGTCGCCTGGCCGGTCCCGGCACCCAGATCGAGCGCGCGACTTCCCGGCCGCAGGAGCCCGAGCGTCCGCAGCCTCTGCCACAGTTCGGCGGGGTATGGCGGCCGAGCCCCGGCATAGGCATCAGCGTTCGCCTCGAAGTGCATCGGGTCCACCACGGGGTCGAGCGTATGCCCATCGCGCGGCGGCGTCGAGGCGCGAGCGTGTCGCAATGTCGGAAGTGCTTCGTATATTTGTTCTATGAACTTCTCGGTGCCGATGCCCCCGGCGATGCGGTTGACGGATGCCGTCGCCCGCGTCGCACAGCGGCTCGGCGCCGACGGGATCGGGGTCGAGAGGCTCGACGACGACCAGCTGCTCGAGTTGCTCAGCGATACGACGGAGGCTCGCAAGGCCCTGGAGCTCGTCATGGCGAGCGCGTCTGCGGAGGTGTCCCGGCGATCGGGACGCGACCGGGGGTACGGCGGGCTCGCGCAACGCAAGGGAATGCGCACCGGCACGGCGCTCGTGCAGCAGATCACCGGGCTCGCGCGCGGTGACGTCGCTCGGGCGGTGCGTGCGGGGGAAGAGCTCGCGCCGCCGGTCCCTGTTCCGGCTGAACCGGTCAGACCAGGAGCGGATGCCGCTCCCCGGGCTGCGATCGCGCCGCCGCCGGATGTGCCTGAGTGGCTGCAACTGGTTCGGGGTGCCCTCGCGGCCGGCGCGCTTTCGCAGGCGCAGTTCCACGCGATCCGCTCCGGTCTCGGCGAACCTCCCGTCGAGCGCTATCCCGAACTGGACCCGGAGTTCCTGCCGCAGGCGTGGTCGCGCGCGGTGAGGCTACTGCTGGATGAGGCGGCGACACTGGCGGTGGAAGACCTGCGCAACCAGGCGCGCATCGCCCGCGACCGCCTCGATCCCGTGGGAGTGACGCTGAGGTTCGAGGAGCGGTTCGCCGCACGCTCCTTCCGCCGGTGGATCGACGAGAGCGGACAGCATCACGCCCACATCCTGTTCGACGACGAGGCGGGCGCGTGGGTGGATGCGCTCCTTCAAGCCGCCCTGCGGCCGCGGCGTGGTCCGCGGTTCGTCGGCTCCGGTGCCGCCGAGAAGGCGCGCGAGGCCGAAGCCGACGATCGGACGAACGAGCAGCTGCAGTACGACACGATCATGGCGGTGCTCCGCACCGGCGCCGACGCCGACCCGCAGCAGGCATTCGGTGATCGGCAACCTGGTGTGCGGATCCTCGTCGAGTCGGGCGCGATCAGCTCTATCGGCCAGCGTGGAGAGGCGCGGGTGACCGGCGTCGGTCATCTCGAGGACGGTGGACACGCCTTGCCCGGCGGGGTCGTAGAGGCGCGCTTGTGCGACGCGGGCGCGATCCCGGTGGTCTGGGATGCCGACGGTCGGCCATTGGATGTCGGTCGCGAGTTGCGGCTGTTCAGTCGCAAGCAGCGGATCGCGATCGCGGCCCGCGACGGCGGGTGCATGTGGCCATCGTGCAGTGCGCCGATCTCTCAGTGCGAGTACCACCACATCGATCATTGGTGGGATCACCAGGGCCGGACCGACGTCGACGACGGCGTTCCGTTGTGCCGAAACTGCCACCTGCGCCTGCACAACCAGCGATGGCGCATCACCCGCGACCGAGATCCGGTCGGCGCGGCGGACACATACTGGCTGCATCCGCCGCCCGACCCGGTGACGGGCGAGATCGGTGATCCGGTCATGCTCAGGTCGAAGTCGCCCCGACGCTTCGGCGCCGCATGAGGTCGGGCCCCGGTACGGCAGAGGGACCGCTGCCGTTCGCGATGCGCTGTGCAGGCCGAGAGGAAGGGCGAAGGCAGTGCCGTGCGGCCGAGGGAAGGCGGTGGTGTGCGGGTGCTGCCTGCCAGCAGGGCGGGGCAAGGATGCGAGGTGCCGGCACTGCCTGCCGACACGGTCGAGGGAAGGCGGTGGTGTGCGGGTGCTGCCTGCGCCGGCAGGGCGGGCAAGGCTGCGAGGTGCCGGCACTGCCTGCCGACACGGTCGAGGGAAGGCGGTGGTGTGCGGGTGCTGCCTGCGCCGGCAGGGCGGGCAAGGATGCGAGGTGCCGGCACTGCCTGCCGACACGGTCGAGGGAGAGCCGTGAGGTGCGGGCGCTGCACGAGACCGAGCCACATGCAGAAAGCGCCGGGCTTTGCCCCCTTCGTCGCCCTGTCAGGCGACCGTCGTAGAAGCGAGACGGCCATGGGGCCGTTGGGGGCAGTACGGATGCGAAGCTTGTCCTCGTGGGTGTGACCGTCGTCCCGTACTCCACGGAGTGGCCGGAGCAGTTCGCGCGCGTGGCTGGGGACCTGAAGCGAGCGCTGGCGGATGTTCGTGTGCACTCGATCGAGCACGTCGGCTCGACGTCGGTACCCGGACTGGCGGCGAAGCCCGTCATCGACATCGATGTCGTCGTGCGGCGGGAGGATCTGCCGGCCGCGATCGCGGCGCTCGTCGCCGCCGGCTACACGCATCGCGGCGACCTCGGTGTCGCCGACCGGGAGTCGATGGCCGCACCCGACGACGATCCGCGGCGCAACGTCTACGTCTGCGTCGAGGGCACGCTGCACCTGCGCAACCACCCCGCGATGCGCGCGATCCTTCGCGAGCGGCAGGACCTTCGAGACCGCTACGGCGCCGTCAAGACAGAACTCGCCCGCGATCCGGCGATGGACATCGAGCGATACATCGCCCTCAAGTCGCCCGTACTTCAGGAGGTGCTGGCCCTGTCGGACCTCACCGACGCCGAAATGCGGGCGATCCTCACCCTCAACACGTCAGCCGACCACACCAGCCGACCGCGTTTCCCCGCCGCGGCTCACGAGACCTCTCCCCCGCCGACGACCGCCGATACGGTGGACCGGTGAGCTTCGATCCCCGCGACACCGCCGCGTTCGCCGACTTCGTTCGCAGGCAGGGCCGCGCCGTCGTGGCCACCGTCGCACAGTCCGGTGCACCCGAGGCCGCGCTCGTCGGAGTCGCGGCGCTCGACGACGGGACGCTGATCTTCGATACCCGCGACGACTCCCGCAAGATCCACAACCTTGGACGGAACGGCCGGGTAGCCATCGTCGTCGGCACAGAGGGCGACGTGACGGTGCAGGTCGAAGGCGTCGCCACGATCGCGTCAGGCGCATCGCGCGATCGCCACGGCACCGCGTACAACGAGCAGTTCCCGGGCTCGCGGGCGCTCGATCAGGGCTTCGCCGTCGTGGTCGTGCAGCCGGAGTGGGTGAGGGTCTACGACGCCTCGGCGAGGCCGGCAGTCGTCACCGAAGCGAACTGGTGACGCCCGCGCCTTCGCCGACAGCGGGGTGCAGATGCTCGGACGACAGGGCGACGACCGCCTGACGGGCGCCGGCGGCGAGGCATCCGTTCAGATCCGCCCCGGCGAAGGACGCCGCCAGGAAGCGGCGAAGAACGCAACCGCCGCATCGTTCGTCGCCAGCCGTCGTCACCGAAGCGCGCTGGTAACTCCCGCGGCTTCGCTGCCGACAGCGGGGTGCAGATGCCCGGACGACAGGGCAACGACCGCCTGACGGGCCCCGGCGGCGAGGCATCCGTCCAGATCCGCCCCGGTGAGTGATGCGGCTAGGAAGCCGGCGAAGAACGCAACGCACGCATCGTTCGTCGCCGGCCGTCGTCACCCAAGCGCGCTGATGACGCCCGCGCCTTCACCGACAGCGGGGTGCAGATGCCCGGACGACAGGGCGACGACCGCCTGACGGGCCCCGGCGGCGAGGCATCCGTCCAGATCCGCCCCGGTGAGTGATGCGGCTAGGAAGCCGGCGAAGAACGCATCACCCGCACCGTTGGTGTCGACCACCGTGACCGGCTCCGCGGCGATGGTGGGGCGCTCCCCCGACGCGGCGAGCGCGACCGCACCCCGCGCGCCGAGCGTGCAGACAGCCAGCCGCGGTCCGCGGTCGAGGCAGCTCTGCATCAGCGCCCACGGATCGTCCGTCGCGTCGTCGTTCATGAACACGACATCGGCGGCGCGCAGGAAGGGCTCGTGGAACTCCGCCGAGCCGTCGTAATCGTGCAGGTCGGTCCAGATCGGGGCGCCTTCCGCACCGGCGAGCCGGCCCTCGACGATCGCGACACCCGCCGTGCTGAGGTCGACGACCGCGAGATCTGCCGTCGCCACGGCGGTCGCGATCTGCTCGAGGGCGTCGCCGGATGCCGCACTCGGCGTCGAGAGGTAGAGGCTCACCCGCTCCCCCGCCGGCGTCATGAGGTTCGCGTGACGTTCCGTGCGCTCCGAGGGGTACGCCTCCACGGCCACGCCCGCTGTCGTGAGTGCGTCCGCTATCCGGCGGCCGTCCTCGTCGGCGCCCAGGAACGCGTGCAGCGTGACGTCCACGCCGAGGTCCGCGAGATGCAAGGCCTTGCCCGCGGAGGTGCCGCCCACCGTGTGCCGATCACCGGCGGCGAACTGCATGTGCGGCACCGGCTCGGGGAGCCGATCGAGGAGGATCAGATGGTTCCACGAGGCGGGTCCGCAGACAGCGACCCGTGCGTCACGTGCGAGAGGCATCCGCCCAGTCAACCAGCCCGCGACCGTTCTCCACACGCGCCGGTCGCGCCGACGCGTGGGCTCTAGATCGGTCTGGTGCTCCGCCGCCTCGCACCGCTCCTCGTCGCCGCCGCGCTCGTCCTCCCCGGCTGTGCTGCCGAGGTGCCGGCGCCGGCCACCACGACCTCCCCGTCCCCCGCGGCACAGCCCAGCGCGACGCCGACGCCCACCCCGACAACGGCCGACGCGATCGCCCTCGGCATCGATGGCCTCGCGTTCACCGAGGGCGGCACATCGGAGACGTTCTCCTTCGACGACCCTGAACCGCTGCTCGCCTTCGTCGAGGAACTCACCGGAGAGCCTCGTACCGGCGAGGACTTCCCAGACCCCTGGGGCAACGGCGACACGTGGGGAACCCTCTACACCTGGGATGACATCACGGTGTCCGTGCTCAAGGACGGTCCCGCGAGCGTGACCATCCTTGCGCCGGCCGTCGGCGGCGTCCCCGTCCGCACCGCGCGCGGTATCGCTGTCGGGGCGACGCGTGACGCGGTGCTCGCGACGGGCGGTTGGGACGAGTGGGATGCCGACGGCGACGGCCAAGCGGACTACCTCGGCGTGGAGGGGCAAGAGGTGGAAGGCGTGGAATCACTCAGCCGCCCCGGCCAACCCGGGCGGCAGTTCATCCTGGTGACGCTGGACGGCGACCTCGTCACCGAGCTTCAGAGTCCCTCGAACGACTTCAGCGACATCTGACCGCTATCCGCTCAGGCGCGCAAAGGCCGCGCATAGAGCTTCCTCCCCCGTTGGCGGACCACCGGCTGCCCGCCGACTACTCCTCGCTCGGTCCGAACTCCGGCTCGGCAACGAAACGGGCGACGGGGTCGGTGACACGATCGAGCTCGATCACGACGATCGAGTTCTCCCCCGCGTGCACCGCGGCAGCCGGCACGTAGAGCGTCCGCTGGGGGCCGCTGCTCCAGTACCGGCCGAGCAGGAAGCCGTTGACGAGCGCGTAGCCCTTGCCCCACCCTGCGGTGTCGAGAAACAGGTCGGCGGGTGATTCGAGCGAGAACGACCCGCGCAGGAGGAACGGGGCCACCGTCATACCGGCCACGTCCGAAGACGGCGCTGCGGCATCCGCCACCGCTTCACCCATGGCCGCGACATCGATCGGCGTCGCGCTCCAGCCGGTCACCGGCACCCGGCCGAGGGTCACGGGGCCGACGAGGCCCTTGGACTCGCCCAGACGTGTGTCGTAATTGACCCGGCCCTGCTCCTCGACGAGCACACGAACGCGGCGTCCGTCCGGCACGACGAGAGCGTCCTCGTGGCGCGTGCGCGACAGCGTGCCGACCGACACCCCGTCGACCGACACCCACGCATGGTCGCGCACCTCGCCGAAACGCAGGACGCCACCGCGTCCCCCGGGAAGCTCGGCCTCGTAGGAGACGAGCGCACTGAGGTGCCCGAGTTCCTCGAAGCTCGGCGGATTCTCGTTTCGCACCTCGGGCGACGCGGCCGGTGCAGCCGATCCCGCCGACGCGGCCGGCGCCGCACCTGTCGTGAGAGCCACCTCGAACGCGGGAGCCGGGCCGCTGGCCTCGGGCACCTCGTCGGGCACGGGCGCGTACCTGGCGATCACGTCACGGAACGCGAAGTACTTGTCGGTCGGGTCGCCCCGCTCGTCGAGCGGAGCGTCGTAGTCGTACGACGTCACGATGGGGAGGTATCGGCCCTTGTCGTTGGCGCCGTTGGTCAGGCCGAAGTTGGTGCCGCCGTGGAACATGTAGAAGCTCACGGATGCCCCGGCCCCGAGCAGCGCGTCGAGCTCGGCGGCCGACGCGGCCGCGGGGGTCGTGTGGTGGGCGTTGCCCCACCAGTCGAACCAGCCGTCCCAGAACTCCGCGCACATGAGGGGGCCGGTCGGCTGGTGGCGGCGCAGAGTCGCGAGCCGCTCCGTGGCGCGGGAGCCGAACGAGCCGGTCATGTGCGCCCCGGCGACACTCCCGTCGCTCAGCATCTGATCGGTCGGCTGGTCGATGGTGGTGAGCGGAACGGTGATGCCGGCATCCCTCGTCACGCGGACGAGATGCTCGAGATACGCGGTGTCATCGCCGTACGCCCCGTACTCGTTCTCGATCTGCACGAGGACGACCGGCCCCCCGCGGTCGATCTGGCGGGGAGCGACGATGTCGTAGACCCGCTGGAGGTACGCGGTCACCTCAGCGAGGTAGAGCGCCTCGGAGCGACGCAGCCCGATGTCCGGCATCCCGGTCAGCCACACCGGCAGACCACCGTTATGCCATTCGGCGCATATGTAAGGGCCGGGCCGCACGATCGCATGCATGCCTTCGGCTGCGACGAGGTCGAGGAAGGCGCCGAGGTCGTTCCAGCCCGTCGCATCCCACTCGCCGCGCACGGGTTCGTGGGCGTTCCACGCCACATATGTCTCGATGGTGTTGAGCCCCATCAACCGCGCCTTGCGGATGCGGTCGGCCCACTGTCCGGGGTGCACGCGGAAGTAGTGCAGGGCCCCGGCCAGCACTCGGAACGGCTCGCCGTCGAGCAGGAAGTCGGACTCGCCGATCGCGAACGAGCGGGCGTCGGCCGCCGTCATCGGGCGGCCGCGCGCGTGCGGAGCACCTCGGCGAGGCGCTCGAGCTGCGCGGCGTCCTCGAGGGCCGAGCCGACCGAGGCGACGCGTACGCCGGCGTCCAGGAACTCCTCGACGTTCGCCGCGTTCAACCCGCCGGTGGCGACGAAGCGCACCTGCGGGAACGGGCCGCGGATGTGCGAGAACCAGCCGGTGCCGAGCCAGATCGCCGGGAACGCTTTCAGCCACGTGAGCCCGAGTGAGACCGCCAGCTGCACCTCGCTGGGCGTCGCGACGCCGGGAAGGATCGGGATGCCGGCATCCTGCGCCGCCCGCACCACGACCGGGTCGAGCCCCGGCGAGACGAGGTACGCAGCGCCGGCGTCGGCGGCCAGCGCGACCTGCTCGGGCGTGATGATGGTGCCCGCGCCGACGCTCTTGCCGCGGGCGGCCGCGAGGGTGACGACCTCGCGCAGCGCACGCTGGTCCTCCTGGGTCTGCAGCGGCACCTCGACGGAGTCGATGCCGAGGTCCCACGCCGTCTGCGACAGACGCGCCGAACGCTCGACGCCCATGCCGCGCAGGATCGCCATGAGCGGCGCGCCGGCGAACGCCGTCTCGAACCAGTCGCCGCCGTTCGCGGCATCCATCGTGGTCGTCATGAGTGTGTCCTTCTGCGGGAGCGGTCGATGGTGGTGTCGGGTTCGGGGCGTGTCGCGAGCGTTCGGGGCGCGCGGCGCGCGCCCCGAACGTGCGGGATGCGCCCCGAACCGATCATGTCGGGATGCCGGGGGCCGGCGCGACAGGCGCAGGCTCGTCGATCGAGTCGGTGGTGGTCAGCAGGGTGCGCGCGGCGCGCGCGTGCCCGGCGCGCAGCCGGTCGGGCACGGGGGCGCCGGAGAGGCGTCCCGCGAGGTAACCGCCGGCGAACGCGTCCCCGGCGCCGACGGCCTCGACGACCTCGACGACCAGGGCCGGCTCGAACACCTCGTCGGCGTCGGCGAACGCGGTCGCGCCGATGTCGCCGTCCTTGACGATGAGCTCGGCGACGTCCGGCAGCAGTGCGCGCACCTCGGCGGCGGTGGCGGTGCCCCACAGGGTCTCGGCCTCGTCGCGGCCGACGAGCACGACGTCGGCGCTGCGGGCCAGCTCGAGCAGCACCGGGGCGGCGGTCTCGGCATCCCACAGCGGCGCACGGTGGTTGACGTCGAACGACACCGGCACGCCGTTCTCGCGGGCGCGAGCCATGACACGTGAGAGGAACGACGACGCGGATGCCGAGATCGCGGCCGTGATGCCCGACACGTGCAGCAGATCGACGCCGTCGAACGACACCGCATCGGCGTCGGCGTCGGTCAGGTGCGCGGCCGCGGAGCCGCGGCGGTAGTAGAGGACCCCGTTGCCCGGGTCCTTCACGTACAGCCCGGTCGGGTGCGCGCCGTCGAACACGACCCGCGACACGTCGACGCCGCGGGCGGTCAGCTGCCGTGCGATGCGGCGGCCGAGTGCGTCGTCGCCCAAGCGGCTGAACCAGACGGCGCGGTGACCGAGCGCGGCCACGTGGGCGGCGACATTGGACTCCGCGCCGCCGGCGTCGAGCAGGAACGCGTCGGCATCCGTCACGGGCGCCGCGACGACCGGTGTCACCATCGCCATCGTCTCGCCGATCGCGAGCAGAGTGCGGGGCATCCCGCCAGCGTAGTCAGGCCGCGGCATCCGTACCCTCACCAGATTCGGAGATCGCGCAGAATTCGGGCGCCTGCGGGGCATCCGTCCGAACCTCGGCGGATCCCCGAGTTCCCCGCCACGCACTCCGGCCAGCGGCAGACGTCATCGCAGGTCGGTGACGGGCGCGGCGTCCATGTCGTCGAAGGCCTGGTTCTCACCGGCCATCGCCCAGATGAACGTGTACGACGACGTGCCGACGCCGGAGTGGAGCGACCACGACGGCGAGATGACGGCCTGACGGTCGGCGATCACGAGGTGACGCGTCTCTTCGCGCTCGCCCATGAGGTGGATGACGCGAGCGTCCTCGGGCAGGTCGAAGTACAGGTAGCACTCGGTGCGGCGGTCGTGCGTGTGCGCCGGCATGGTGTTCCACATCGAGCCCGGGTGCAGCTCGGTGACGCCCATGACGATCTGGCAGCTCTTCACGCCGTTCTCGTGGATGTACTGGTTGAGTGTGCGCCGGTTCGAGGTGAGCTGGTCACCGAGCTCGCGCACGGTGCCCTCGCCGGGCGACACCAGCGCAGCGGGGTAGGCGGTGTGCGCCGGCGCAGAGAAGAGGTAGAACTGCGCACCCGATTCCTCGTCGGCGGCGTCGGCGAACGACACGGAGCGGATGCCGCGGCCGAGGTACAGGCAGGCGCCCTTGACGAGCGTGTAGACCTCGCCGTCAGCGGTCACGGTTCCCGTGCCGCCAACGTTGATGATTCCGATCTCGCGGTGCTCGAGGAAGTAGTCGCTGCGGATCTCGGGGTAGCCCGTGAGCGCGAGCGGCTTGCCCGCCGGCACGGCGCCACCGAGAACGACGCGGTCGTGGTGCGTGTAGACGACGGTCACCTCGCCCGGAACGAACAGCTCCGGCACGAGAAACTGTTCGCGCAGCCCTGCGGTGTCTAGTCCGGGGATCTGGGCGGGGTTGGTGGCGTAACGCTGTTCCATGTGATGCTCCTAGCTGGGTGAAGAAGGGTTAGCGCACGAGCCATCCGCCGTCCACGGGAAGAACTACTCCCGTGACGTAGGCGGCGGCATCAGACGCGAGAAAGACGAACGATCCCTGCAGGTCGGCTGGGGTACCCCAGCGGCCCATGGGGATGCGCGAGACGATCGACTTCTCGCGCTCGACATCCGCGCGCAGGGCCGCGGTGTTGTCTGTGGCCATGTAACCGGGGGCGATCGCGTTGACGGTGACTCCGGACGCTGCCCACTCGTTGGCGAGGGCCTTCGTGAGTCCCGCGACGGCGTGCTTGGAGGCCGTGTACGCGGGAACCGTGATGCCACCCTGGAACGAGAGCATGGACGCGACGTTGATGATGCGTCCGTGGCCCTGCGCGAGCATGTGGCGACCGGCGGCCTGCGACAGGTGGAAGACCGCGTCGAGGTTGACCGAGAGCACGTCGTCCCAGTCTTTCGCGGCGTAGTCCTTGGCCGGGGTGCGGCGGATGGTGCCCGCGTTGTTCACGAGGATGTCGACGGAGCCGAGGGTCTCGACGACCTCGGCGACCGCCGAGTGAAGATCTTCCGGCGAGGCATCCATGAGGTCGCGCTGCAGCACGAGAA
>Ga0160430_101149_pt1 | contig 10700 bp, 13 predicted proteins | sample HID1971I_E0MG_FD_108274 | JGI IMG/M metagenome (GOLD analysis project Ga0160430, IMG submission 108274) | Enriched millipede-associated microbial communities from UW Madison campus, WI, USA - HID1971I_E0 MG | ecosystem: Host-associated > Arthropoda: Insects > Digestive system > Unclassified ...
ACTGCGTGCTGGAAGGCATCTTCTTCTACTGCGGTTTCACCCAGATTTTGTCCATGGGCCGCCGCAACAAAATGACCGGCGTGGCCGAGCAGTTCCAGTACATCCTGCGCGACGAGGCGACGCACCTGAACTTCGGTATCGATGTGATCAATCAGATCAAAATCGAAAACCCGCACTTGTGGGATGCCGAGATGAAGGAAGAAGCGACCCAGATGATTTTGCAGGGCACGCAGCTGGAGATTGAATATGCTCGCGACACCATGCCGCGCGGTGTGTTGGGCATGAATGCTGCGATGATGGAAGACTACCTCAAGTTCATTGCCAACCGTCGTCTGTCGCAGATTGGCTTGAAAGAAGAGTACCCAGGCACGACTAACCCGTTCCCGTGGATGAGCGAGATCATGGATTTGAAGAAAGAGAAAAACTTCTTCGAAACCCGCGTGATCGAGTATCAAACTGGCGGCGCGTTGAGCTGGGATTGATTCAACAGATCACATTTATGCCCAATCAAACCATCAAGACCCCTTGCGTCGGGCTGTGCTCCACAGTCTACGGTGACCTGGTCTGTCGAGGCTGCAAGCGTTATCACCACGAAGTGATCCAGTGGAATGGCTACAACGCCGAGGAAAAACAGGCGGTGTGGCTGCGCCTCGAACAATTGCTGGTGCAGGTAATGGCCAGCAAGCTGGAAGTCTTCGACCCGCAGCGCCTGCGCCAGCAGTTGGAAGCGCGCAAGATTCGCTTTATGCCGCACCAGTCGCCGTATTGCTGGGCGTACCAGCTGATTGCCCGGGGTGCGCGGGTGATTTCCAAGCTGGATGCCTATGGATTGGCATTGCTGCCGGAGTTTCGCGAGCGCCACCTGGCGGAGCTGCGGGATGCGATAGATCGGGAGTTTTTCCTGCTGTCGGAGGCGCATTACGAGCGTTATATCGCCCCGGTCTTCCTGAAAGACGCATTCGGGCCCGCCCTGATCGCCACGTTCTAACTAACACCAAGGACCAATGTGGGAGGGGGCTTGCTCCCGATAGCGATGTGTCAGTAACAAATAAACTGACTGATCCACCGCTATCGGGAGCAAGCCCCCTCCCACATTGGATCTACGTCAATCAGCAAGCCCACGGCGATCCTGACCCAGACCAAAAAAGCCACGTTGTGCCCACGCCCCCCGCAAACCCCACGATTGTGTTTAAAATGCCGGCCGCTCGCTGACTGACGCTAAACGATGACCCCAGAAGCACTCGCTACCTTGCACGCCCACCTGCTCACCACCCTGGCCGACGCGCCGGTGGAAACCCGGCGCCTGTTCCATGGCCGTGGCCGCTGCTGGCCGGGGTTGGAACAACTGACAGTGGATTGGCTGCAAGGCGTGGTGCTGGTGGCCTTGTTCAAGGAAACCGAGCAACTGGAAGCCTTGAGGCAGATGCTGCTGCAGATCGACTGGGCCGGCGTTGGTGTACGTACCGTGGCCCTGCAACATCGTTACCTGCCGCAAAGCACCACCGAGTGGCTGGTGGGCGATGCCATTGACGAGCTGACCATCACCGAAGGCGGCCTGCGCTATTTGATCGACCTGGGTAGAAAACAGAACAGCGGGCTGTTCCTCGACATGCGCTACGGGCGCAACTGGGTGCGTGAACAGGCCAAGGGCCAACGCGTGCTCAACTTGTTCGCCTATACCTGTGGCTTCTCGGTGGCTGCCATCGAGGGCGGCGCTGACCATGTGGTGAACCTGGACATGGCCCGTGGCGCGCTCAGCCGGGGTCGCGACAATCATCGCCTGAATGGGCATGACTTGGGCAAAGTCACCTTCCTGGGCCACGACCTGTTCAAGTCGTGGGCAAAGGTCACCCACAGTGGCCCCTATGACCTGGTGATCATCGACCCGCCGTCGTTCCAGAAAGGCAGCTTCCTGCTGACCAAGGACTACCAGCGTGTGCTACGGCGCTTGCCGGATCTGCTCACGGCACAAGGTACAGTGCTGGCGTGCATGAACGATCCGGCGTTCGGCGAAGACTTCCTGATCGACGGCGTAACCCGCGAAGCACCGGGCCTGCGCTTTGTGCAGCGCCTGGAAAACCCACCGGAATTCCCCGACATTGACCCGCAGAGTGGCTTGAAGGCACTGGTTTTCCGTCAGGGTTGATGCCGAAATGTCCTACCCTTGCTACCCTAACGGATACGCCGGGGTGGTGAACCTTATCCCCCCCTTCCCGGTCGATACCTGCATTCCCTGGCCAGACTCGACGGCGTTACGTTGTCGGCTGCCCCGTTTGACCTTTTGGAGAATCGCCCGTGATATCGACCCTGCATGTAGCCAGAATCAAAGCCTGGGGCGCCCACGGCTTTACCGCCACGGGTGTGGTATTGGCCTTCCTGGCTACCCTGGCGCTGCTGGAAAACTCCCCCAAGGCATGCCTGCTGTGGCTGGGCCTGGCGCTGGTAGTGGATGGCGTCGACGGCTCCCTGGCCCGCCGGCTCAATGTCAGCACGGTACTGCCCAGCTTTGATGGCTCGGTCCTGGACCTGGTGATCGATTACCTCACCTACGTATTTATCCCTGCACTGTTTATCTACCGCTACATCGACCTGCCGGAATTTACCCATCTGTTTACGGTGTCGGTGATCCTGGTGTCGTCGCTGTTCTGCTTCTGCAATGTGAACATGAAAAGCAAGGACAACTACTTCGTCGGCTTCCCCGCCGCCTGGAACGTGGTCGCCCTGTGCGTGTACATCATCCAGCCTGACGCCTGGGTCACCTTGCTGACCGTGATCGGCCTGGCATTGCTGACCGTGACGCCGATGAAGTTCCTGCACCCGTTCCGGGTCAAGCGCTTCATGCCGATCAATATCGCGGTGACCACGATCTGGCTGTTGTGCAGCTTCCTGATGGTGGTGGATTACCCCAACACTAACCCGTGGACGTTTGGCTTGTGGTCGCTGATGTCGGCGTATTTCCTGGGGATTTGTATCTGGCGTACGGCGCTGGAGTGGATCGGAACCCACAAATAACCAAGCGGGCACGGTAAAAAATGTGGGAGGGGGCTTGCCCCCGATAGCGGTGGATCAGTCAGCTTATTGGTGACTGACACACCGCCATCGGGGGCAAGCCCCCTCCACATTTGGTTATGCGTGCATTCGGCAGGTAAGATGGCAGCCTTTCGCATAGCGCACCCCCAACAATAAGCCCTGCCCATGCCCTTCGAACTCAGTGTTGACCTCACTACGCTGGCCATCCTGGCCGTCGTCGCCTTTATCGCCGGTTTCATCGACGCCATTGCCGGCGGTGGCGGCTTGCTGACCACCCCCGCGTTGCTCACCGCCGGCATGCCGCCTCACCTGGTACTGGGTACCAACAAACTCAGCTCCACCTTCGGCTCGGCCACCGCCAGTTTCACCTTCTACCGCCGTAAGCTGTTCCACCCGCGCCAATGGGTGCACGCTATCGTCGGCACCTTGGTCGGCGCGCTGACGGGCGCAGTGGTTGCCCACTACCTGCCCGCCGAGGCCTTGAACAAGATGCTGCCGGTGATCGTCTTCGCCTGCGGCGTGTACCTGTTGTTCGGCGGCACGCCAAAGGCGCCACTGGACGTGGATGCGCCGATCAAGAAGAAGTGGCAAGCCACCCAGGGTTTTGGCCTGGGCTTCTACGACGGCGTGGCCGGCCCCGGCACCGGGGCGTTCTGGACCGTCAGCACCATGCTCTTGCACCCCATCGACCTGGTAAAGGCCAGCGGCGTAGCGCGCAGCATGAACTTCGTCAGCAACGCGGCGGCGCTGACGGTGTTTATTATCAATGGCTCGGTGGATTGGATTGTCGGCCTGGCGATGGGTGTGTCGGTGATGGGTGGCGCATTCTTTGGCGCCCGCAGCGCAATCAGCGGTGGCGCCAAATTCATTCGCCCGGTGTTTATCACCGTGGTCCTCGGACTGACGGTGCGCCTAGCCTGGCAGCACTGGTTCAGCGTGGCCTAGGCGGCGGGCCACGTAGAGGTCGATCAGGTATCGCGCAATCGAACGTGACGCCGGCAACGGTGGCAGCTCATGGATATTGAACCACTGCGCGTCTTCGATCTCGTCGACCTGGGGCACGATATCGCCACCGGCGTACTCGGCATGAAAGCCCAGCATCATTGAATGGGGAAACGGCCAGCACTGGCTCCCCATGTACTCGATGTTCTTGACCTCCACCTGCACCTCTTCGCGCACTTCGCGGATCAGGCAGTCTTCGGCCGACTCACCCGGTTCGGCAAAGCCGGCCAAGGTGCTGTAGACCCCGGTCACAAAGCGTGGCGAGCGTGCCAGCAGAATCTCGTCGCCACGGGTCACCAGCACGATCATGCTCGGCGAAATCCGTGGGTAGCTGCGCAGGTCACAGGCCTGGCAGTACATCGCCCGTTCCCGCGGCACCTGGACCATGGCCTGGCCGCAACTCCCGCAGAACCGATGCTCTCGCGCCCAGGTGCCGATCTGCGCGGCATAGCCCAGCACCTTGTACAGGGTGTGATCGCCTTGCAGCATGAAGCCGCGCAGGCCTTGCCAACTGCACCCGGGAACCTCTGCCGGCGCATTAAGCTCCAGCAGGTACACCGGCTCGCCGTCGAGGTGGCCAATGCCGTGCTCGGCAAACACCGACAGGTCCTGGCGCTTAAGCCATTCACGCGGGAATAGCGGGCCATTGGTGTCGTGCAAAAAGCCCTCGCGGCTGCGGGCAACAGCCCAGCCGCCCGGGGTGTCGTTGTCCAGCAGCGTTGTGGTAATCCAGCCTGGGGTCATGTCAGTCAATCCACGAATTCGGGTTTCTGCTTGCTCATATGGGCCGCGATGGCCACGCGCAGGTCGTTGGATTGCAACATAGCCGAGTTCCAGGTGGCAACGTATTCCAGGCCGTCATTGATGGTGTGGTCGCGCATGTAGCTGATCATCGCCTTGGTGCCGGTCACGGCAATCGGCGATTTGGCGGCGATTTCCTCGGCGATCTGCATGACCCCGGCCAACAGGCTTTGCTGATCGGCAAACACCCGGTTGACCAGGCCGATGCTGCGCGCTTGCTCGGCGCCGAACTGGCGACCGGTATAGGCCAACTCACGCAGCATGCCGTCGCCGATGATGCGTGGCAGGCGTTGCAAAGTGCCGACGTCGGCGGCCATGCCGATGTCGATTTCCTTGATCGAGAATTGCGCGTCCTCGGCGGCGTAACGCATGTCGCAGGCGCTGATCAGGTCGATGGCGCCGCCGATGCAATAACCCTGGATCGCCGCCAGCACCGGCTTGCGGCAGTTGTCGACCGCATTGAACGAAGCTTGCAGCTCGAGGATCTTGCGCCGCAGCAGGCGTGCGTTGCGTCCCACGTCTTTGCCGAGCTCATTGGCCACCGAAGCCAGCAGCATCAGGTCGATACCCGAGGAAAAGTGCTTGCCATTGCCGCTGAGCACCACGACGCGCACGGCATCGGTATCTTCGACCCATTGGAAGATTTCGATGATTTCGCTCCAGAACGCCGCGTTCATGGCATTGATCTTTTCCGGGCGATTGATCTGCACATGGGCAACGTTGCCGTTGAGTTCGACAACGAAGGCTTGGTATTCGGACATGGCAGTGATCCCTGACTGGCGATTGAGGAAGGCCAGACTATATCAAGGGTGCGCCACGGCGCATCGGCCAAAAGCGGGACCGGCCGCGCAAAAGACGCTGGATAAAATGCCGCGTACACGCCATCCTGCGCGCTTTAAGCCGCCTGACCCGCGGCGTTCGACGCTCAAGGATATGCCATGCACGCCCAGCCCCTCACATCCGCCGAATTAGACCTGATCGACGAAACCCTGCTCAAGTACGGCGATGACCATTCGGTGCTGAACCTGGCCGAACTCGACGGCTACTTCACCGCCCTGGTGTCTGGACCGGCCCAGGTTGACGTGGCTCAATGGTTCCCAGCCATCTGGGGTGGGCAGAACCCGGAATGGGAAAGCATGGACGAGGCCCAGGGTTTTCTGGAACTGTGCGTGCGCCATATGAATACCTTGGCTGCGCAGTTGGCCAGCGATTCCCAGGCGTTCAAGGCGCGCTTCGACGAAACCGAGCATCAGGGCCAGGCGGTGACCCTTGCCGAGGAATGGTGCTTTGGCTACGTGCGAGGCGTGACGATCGGCAACTGGCCTCAATTGCCCGCCGAACAAGCCGGGCAATTGGAGAAAATCTCCTGGTGCGCTGAGCAGGACAATTTCGAATTGCCGGCGGACCTGGATGTAGACGCCCATCAGCAGCGGGTCAGTGCAATCGAACCGGCTGCGCGGGCGCTGCATGACTACTGGCTGAGCCAGCGCTGAGGCGGGCTTATTTCGTCTACAAACGCTAGCCGCAGACCTGTGGGAGGGGACCACTAAAAAGTCATGCCGATCACCAGCTCACTCGACAAACATGGCGTGTTTGCCTGATTATTCGGGTCCGCACGTCGGCCACTCCATGCCACCTCGCCTTGACCAGGAGCCTTGTCCCTTGAGTTCGCAGAAAACCGTGACCGTTACACCGCCCGACTTTCCCCTCAATGGCAAGGTTGCGCCCCCCGGCTCCAAGTCCATTACCAACCGCGCCCTGTTGCTGGCGGCATTGGCCAAGGGCACCAGCCGCTTGAGCGGTGCGCTGAAAAGCGACGATACCCGCCACATGTCGGTCGCCCTGCGCCAGATGGGCGTAAGCATCGATGAACCGGACGACACCACCTTCGTCGTCACCAGCCAAGGTTCGCTGCAATTGCCGGCCCAGCCGTTGTTCCTCGGCAACGCCGGCACCGCCATGCGCTTTCTCACTGCGGCCGTGGCCACCGTGCAAGGCACCGTGGTACTGGACGGCGACGAGTACATGCAAAAACGCCCGATCGGCCCGTTGCTGGCTACCCTAGGCCAGAACGGTATCCAGGTCGACAGCCCCACCGGCTGCCCACCGGTGACCGTGCACGGCGTAGGCAAGGTGCAAGCAAAGCGCTTTGAAATCGATGGCGGCCTGTCCAGCCAGTACGTATCAGCCCTGCTGATGCTCGCAGCCTGTGGTGAGGCGCCGATTGAAGTGGCGCTGACCGGCAAGGACATTGGCGCCCGTGGCTACGTGGACCTGACCCTCGATTGCATGCGCGCATTCGGCGCCCAGGTCGAAACCGTGGACGACACCACCTGGCGCGTGGCCCCGACCGGCTACACCGCCCATGACTACCTGATCGAACCCGACGCGTCCGCCGCCACCTACCTGTGGGCCGCCGAAGTGTTGACCGGTGGCCGTATCGATATCGGTGTCGCAGCACAGGACTTCACCCAGCCGGACGCCGAGGCCCAGGCCGTGATCGCCCAGTTCCCGAATATGCAGGCCACGGTAGTGGGCTCACAAATGCAGGACGCCATCCCGACCCTGGCCGTCCTCGCCGCATTCAACAACACCCCGGTGCGTTTCACTGAACTGGCCAACCTGCGCGTCAAGGAATGTGACCGCGTACAGGCGCTGCACGATGGCCTCAATGAGATCCGCCCAGGCCTGGCGACCATCGAGGGTGATGATCTGCTGGTCGCGAGCGACCCTGCCCTGGCCGGCACCACGTGCACGGCGCTGATCGATACCCACGCCGACCATCGCATCGCCATGTGCTTTGCCCTGGCCGGTCTGAAAGTCTCGGGCATTCGCATCCAGGACCCGGACTGCGTGGCCAAGACCTACCCTGAGTATTGGAAAGCCTTGGGTAGCCTTGGGGTTCAGTTAAGCTACTGAGCCTTGCGACTCGCCGGAAGCGCCTATGACCCTTCGCCAACCCTGCCCACCTGGCGCCTGTGTCTGCAACCGTGAACAACTGCTGGAGGCTGCCGGCGCTGATTTGCGCATCCTCCAATTGACGCGACAGCAGGAAAAAATCCTGCTCGAGCGCCTTGAAAACCTCAAGAGCCTGCAAGACCTGGAACATATGCAACGGCGGATGTACGAGCAACTCGGCATCCGCGTGCATATCGCGCCGGGGCACACCGAGGTCAAGAGCATGCGCGGGATCCAGATCGTCATCGACGAACTGCCGGGCATGTGCCGCAAGACCCGGCAAGCGATCCCGGCATCGATCCGCCGCGGCCTGGAGAAACGGCCGGAGATTGCCTACCGTTTGCTGGATGCTCACGACCTGTTTCGCGACGTTTGAATCATCCGGCTACCGTCTCGCGCTGAAACACCCCCTGCCCTACCGCCCTGGCCCTGTGCAGATGCGCTTGGGCAGCACCGCTTTCCGAATCCAGCAGCAGCTCGGATGTCAGCACCTGCGCCCCGCAGTAATCAAAGATGCCGTAGTCGATCTGGGTGCGCATGGCCTTGGCATAACCGTGTCGATCAAAAGCGCTTTCATCTGCGCCACCGAGGGCCAGCAGGTGCACCTGCAAGTGCCGCAATTTTTTCTCAACCGCTGTGTCAGGGCCATAGTCGATCGCCCAGCCATTGACAAACACGCGGTCCACCCAACCCTTGAGCAAGGCCGGCATTGACCACCAGTAGATCGGGAACGCCAGCACCAGGGCATCGGCGCGCTCGATGCGAGCCTGCTCGGCCAGCACATCGGCTGGCGGCGTTGCGTGGTTGCGGTGCACCTGGTGATCAGCGGCGGTGTAGCGAGGGTCGAAGCCTTCTGCGGCAAGGTCGGCGATTTCAAAAGTGTGGCCGGCGGCGGTCAAACCGGCACCGACCTGGGCGGCCACACTGTGGGTGAGGGATTGCGGGTCGTGATGGGCAACAACAATCAGTGCGTGCATGACTTTGACTCCCTTTTGGCTTAATCTACTTTTAGTAAGTTACGTCGAATAAGTTACTTTTGGTATATAAGCATGTCAAGCACTGAATCCCCTTCCCCGCGTCGGCGTTTATCCCGTGAAGGTCGCCTGCACCAGTTACTCGATGTGGCCTGGCAACTGGTCCGCGCAGAGGGCACCGACGCCCTGACCCTGGGCCGTCTGGCAGAACTGGCGGGCGTTACCAAGCCGGTGGTCTACGACCACTTCACTACGCGTGCAGGGTTACTGACCGCGTTGTATGCAGATTTCGACGAGCGTCAGGACCAGGTGTTTACCAATGCCATTCAGACCAGCAACGCAACCCTGGAGGACCGGGCCTGGGTGATCGCCTCGTCCTATGTCGATTGCGTGTTGTTGCAAGGCCGGGAAATCCCGGGGGTGATTGCAGCGCTGAGCGGTTCGCCGGAGCTGGAGGCGCTCAAGCGTGAATATGAGGCGATCTTCCTGGAGAAATGCCGCGACGCGCTGGCCCCCTTCGCCTCGGGTGGCAGTATTTCCCAGGCTGGCCTGCGGGCCATGCTCGGCGCAGCAGAAGCGTTGTCCCATGCGGCGGCCAATGGCGAGATCAGCCGCGAGGAGGCGCAACAGGAATTGCTGGCGACCATCCTGGGGATGGTCAATCGCGTCAGGCGGTAGGAGAACGGCCCTGGATAAACAGCTGGACCTTGCGCGCCAACTGATCCAGGTGCCGGTCGCGCTGCTTCTCCGCGTCGACCATGGCGCGCTTGCCGTGCTTTTGCAGCAGGTAGGTATGGATCTGACGTACTTCCAGCGAGCTATAGATCGGCGCTACATCCAGCACGCCCATCAGCCCGTCGGTGCCGTAGTCGCGGGTGTTCATCAACACTTGCGTACCCCGCGCCCCGCGCACTCGGAACCCCATGGCCTCGAAGACCGGGACCTTCTCCACCGCACAGGCCAGCTCAGCATGGGGATAGCGCGCCAGCACCTCGCCCAGCATGCCCCGCGCCACACCCTGGCGACGAAAGCCAGCCTGCACCGCCATGAAGGCTATGCCACACGCCTCTGGATCGTCCTTCACCGGCAGGTATAGGCAAAAACCAATAACGGTCTCTGCCTGCATCGCCACGACCAACTCGACGGCAATGCCCTTTGTGCCATTCAACGCCTCAAGGTACAGATGCACCTCAAAGCCGATGGCGTACTGGTAGATGTTGTACAGCAGGTTGCTTGGCGCCAACGCCACGCTGCTGATGTCGGTGAGGTTGTCCACCACCATCTGCAGGATCTGGCTGTTGACCGATTCGGCGCACGGTGTGGTGTAGCGGGTAAGGCTGAACATGCAAATTCCTGGAGTTTCGCGTCAAGGCAGCGGCGATTGTACCCGTTGCGGCCCCGTCATGGCCCGCATACCTCGCGCAGGCAACCGCGCAGCCAGCGATGGCCCAGGTCGGCATCCTGGCGTGGGTGCCAAAGCATTGCCACGGTGAACGTCGGTAACGTGACCGGCGCGTACCAGCAACGGATCACCAGTGGCCGCACGCAAACGCGCCAAGGCCCGGCTCATGGCCGAAGGGCTCAGGCGCAGGCGCTTGGCGGCACGGGCGACGCTGCCTTCGGCCAGCAAAATATCCAGGGTGATCAGCAAATTGAAGTCGGTCATGCGGGCTCCGATGAGTATGGGTATTGCCGAAGGCGCTCACCCTCGCGACGCTCTAAATGGGGGAGCGGCTTACCCTAAAGCCGGTCAGTTAAGCGCAGATCCCCTGTGGGAGGGGGCTTGCCCCCGATGGCGGCCTGACAGCCGAGCAGAATGTTGGATCAGACCGAGTACATATCCGTTATTTGGGCAACGGCCACTATTGGTTCCGCTTTTACAGCGGGTCACTTTGAAAAGCGCAAAGTAACCAAACGCTCTTGCCCCACCACTCG
>Ga0160430_101151_pt1 | contig 10690 bp, 8 predicted proteins | sample HID1971I_E0MG_FD_108274 | JGI IMG/M metagenome (GOLD analysis project Ga0160430, IMG submission 108274) | Enriched millipede-associated microbial communities from UW Madison campus, WI, USA - HID1971I_E0 MG | ecosystem: Host-associated > Arthropoda: Insects > Digestive system > Unclassified ...
ACCGATTCGACGCCGCTCGGCTCGCTGCTCAACGTGATGGGCCCCAACTACGGCACCGCCGCCGGCTGGCAGTACGCCAACACCTGGTACGACGAGGATGCTGAGGAGTACGTCTTCACCGGCACCACCGACGAGTACCGGGACCTCGTCTCCGACGTCGCCGGGCTCGTCGAGGACGGCCTCCTCGACCCCGAGATCACGCAGAGCGACGACCAGGCGACCCAGAAGTTCATCTCGGGCCAGTCGGCCGCGATCTCCAGCAACACCCAGACGCTCACCGAGTACCGCACGAAGTTCGCGGACGCCGGGCAGCCGGACGTGCCGATCCGCCTGATCTCGATCCCCGCGGGGCCCGCCGGGTCGAACCTCGCGAGCGGACGCTTCACCTCTGGACTCATGCTCAGCAGCGATGCTGCCGACAAGCCGTACTTCAAGGCGCTGCTGCAGTTCGTCGACTGGCTGTACTACTCCGACGAGGGCATCGAGTTCGCACAGTGGGGCGTCGAGGGTGAGACGTACACGAAGGATGCCGACGGCACCCGCACGCTCAAGGAGGACATCGGCTGGAGCGCCGTCAACTCCGGCGCACCGAAGAAGCTGAACGCCGACTTCGGCTACAGCAACGGCGTCTTCCTGCCCGCGAACGGCTCATCGAAGGAGCTGCTGCTCTCGCTGATGACGGAGGAGGTCGCCGCGTGGACCGCGGAGCAGCTCGACGCCAAGAAGCAGCTGCCGGTCCCTCCCGCCCCGCTGCTCGACGAGATCGAGCTGGAGCAGACGTCGCTGCTGCAGACCCAGCTGACCGACGCCGTGCATGCGGCGACGGCCGCGTTCATCACCGGCCAGCGCTCGATCGACACGGACTGGGACGCGTACGTCGCTGAGATCGAGGGGCTCGGGTCCACCCAGCTCATCGACACCATCAACACGGCACTGAACAGGTGACACCCGCCGAGACTTCGCAGGTGTCGCGTTGTCACACCGATCTCGTGACATCTGCGAAGTCTCGCGAGCGGGAGGAGGACACACATGACTGAGACGAAGAACGATGCGGCGACGGAGATCGGACGCGGGCCGCTGTCGCGCGGTGCCGCGGTGATCTACCGGATGCTGGTGCTCGAGGCGCAGCTGCTGCTCGCGCTGCTCCCCACGGCACTCGTCGTCGTGCTGCTGGACCGCGACGCGTCCAACCTTCCGCTGTTCCTGCTCGCCCTCATTCCCGTCGCTCCGGCACTGGTCGCCGGCGTCGCCGCCGTCCGTGCGGCAGCGGCGAGTCCCGACCTCGCGCCCGCGCGGCACTTCCTCCGCGCGTACCGACGGGATCTGGTGCCCACGCTGCGCTGGGCCGTGCCCGCGGCGGTCGCCCTCGCCGTGCTGAGCTTCAACCTCACCCATCTCGGGGACGTCGACGGCGGAGCGGCGCTCCGGCCGGTCACGCTCCTCGTCGCCGCGAGCATCGTGGTCTGGTGCGGGCACATGGTGGTCCTCACCGCCGCCTTCCGGTTCCGGACCCGCGATGCCGCCCGCATCGCCCTCGTCCAGCTGCTGCCGGGCTGGCGCTTCTCCGTCGGCATCCTCGCTCTGCTGGTGGTCGCCGCCTTCGTCGTCCTCGCCGCATCCGAGCTCGTCCTGCTCGTGCTCCTGTGGGCGTTCACCGTCCTTCTCGCGCTCATGGCGCGGCCGGTCATCGACGAGGTCACGAACAGGTTCACGCGTGAGGGTGCCGCCCCCTCCCGGCCCTGAACGCCGGCGAAGGAGATATCGAGATGGCCGCGCTGTCCGGCGCGTGGAGGAGGGCCGGCTGTAGAAGCCGTACAAAGAAACTGCGGACCCCGCGGTGGATCGGGATAGCCTCACCGGATGGCGTCCGCATCCGGTCCGGAATCGACCACGACCGCAACGACCACCGCCGCAACGACCACCGCCGTGCCGGGCGGCCGCGGACCGACGGTCGCCGCGACCCAGCCGGGCTGGCGCTTCTGGGTGGCGCTCGGCGCCTGGACCGCGGTGGTCGCGGGCTTCGTCCTCGGCCTCATGAACTTCTGGCACCTCCTCGCGCTGGCCCTCGGACTGGCGCTCGGCGGCGGGCCGTCGCTCGACGATCAGGTCACGGTGTGGTGGACGTTCGTCGGCATCGTGATCGGTCTCACGGTCGCCGCCGTCGCGGCGGTCGTCGCCCGACGATGGGTCGCCTTCTTCCTCGCGCTGATCATCGCTGCGGCGTGCGGGTTCTTCGCGCTCGTGCTCTTTCCGAACGTGCGTCCGATGGTGGCTCCCGTGGCGCCGGTCGAGCACGTCGATCCCGGTCCGCCGCCGTGCGCGTGTTACAGCGGAGGCATCTGCGACTGCCCGGGTGGCTGATCAGGCCGTGGCGCCCGCGAGGAGCGCCGCGGTGCGCGGGCCGAGACCCAGCGCCCGCGCGGCTTCCAGCTGGGCGGCAGTGTCGACGTCGCGGCGCAGGGTCGAGGCATCCGGAATCTCCAGCGCCGCGAACCCCCGCGCGACGTGACGTGCGAACGAGCCTTCGCCGAACGACGACGTCCACGCCACGCCCGCACCCGTGGTGACCAGCGTCGAGCCGGTGCCCTCCGCGTCGGGCACGACGGCGCGAGGGAGGGATGCCGCGGCCCGCAGCGCCTCGCCCAGATCGTCCGGCCGCAGCGACGGCAGGTCGCCGAGCAGGGCCGCGCGCGGCATCCGTCCCTCCGGATCGATCGCGGCCACGCCGACCGCGACGGCGGCGTCGAGCCCGCCCGCGTCGCCCTCGGGCACGAACCGGAGCGCCGGGATCAGCGCGGCCTCACGGGCGAGGGTCGCGTCGTCGGTCACGACGACGACCTGCGCGACGACGTCGCACGCGGTGGCCGCTTCGAGGGTGTCGAGCGCGATGGCCCGGGCGAGGTCCTTGCGGGCGACTCCCGGCACGTCGAGCCGGGACTTGCCGTGCGCCGAGGGCTTGACCGGCACCACGACGACCCAGCGGGCCGATCGCAACTCCTCAGAACCGGAGCCGTGCGAGCCCGCCGGTCCGGAAGAAGCCGCGCGCGCCGCCGTGTCTGAGGAGTTCGCGCGGCGCCGCCCGAACAGCGGGGTCACGCGCCGAACCGCGCGCGCAGGCGCGGCAGGATCTCCTCGCCGTACAGCCCCAGGAAGGCGCTCTGGTCGTGTCCGGGGTCGTGGAAGACGAGGTGCCGGAAGCCGAGCTCGATGTACCAGGCGATGCGCTCGACGTGCTCGTCGGGGTCGTCCGACACGATGAACCGCGACGCGGCGCGCTCGATCGGCAGCTGCTCGCCGAGGCGCTGCATCTCGATCGGGTCGTCGACGCCCATCTTCTCCTCGGGAGTCAGCGCGAGCGGCGCCCAGAACCGGGTCTTCTCCTGGGCGGCCTCGAGCGTCGCGTCGAGCGAGACCTTGACCTCGATGAGCGTGTCGATCCCGTCGGCGGGGCGGCCGGCCTTCTCGAGACCCTCGTGCAGCGCCGGCAACAGGGTGTCGGTGTAGAGCTCGCGCTTCTTGCCGGATGTCGTGATGAAGCCGTCGGCGATGCGGCCGGCGAGGCGGGTCGCCGCGGGCCCGGCGGCGCCGATGTAGATCGGCACCGGCTCGGGCAGCTTGTCGTAGATCGTGATGTTGCGCGCGTGGTAGTAGGTGCCGTCGAAGTTGACGCGGTCCTCCGACCACAGTCGCCGGATGAGGCCGATGGCCTCCTTCAGCCGCTGGAACCGCTCGGGCGGGTCGGGCCATGCGATGCCCAGGTTCGCCTCGTTCAGCGCCTCGCCGGTGCCGACACCGAGGATCACGCGTCCCGGATACATCACGCCGAGCGTCGCGAAGTCCTGAGCCACGACGGTCGGGTTGTACCGGAACGTCGGCGTCAGCACCGAGGTGCCGATCAGCACGCGCGAGGTCTTGGCGCCGAGCGCGCCGAGCCACGGGACGGATGCCGGAGCATGCCCGCCTTCGTGCAGCCAGGGCTGCAGGTGGTCCGAGATGAACACCGAGTCGAACCCGGCCTCCTCGGCCTGAACGGCATAGTCGAGCAGTTCGGCGGGGCCGAACTGCTCGGCGGACGCCTTGTATCCGAAGCGCAGCATCGGTCCCTGAGCCTGTCGAAGGGCGGTCATGCGATTCCTCTCAGCGGGTAAGGGGGGCGGGTTCGGGCAGGAACTCCGAGCCGTCGGCGCGGGCGAGCCGCGCACGGAAGGCGTCGACGGTGCCCGGCCACAGCAGCGTGAGCCGGCCGGAGCGCTCGTCGACGTACCAGTTGCGGCATCCGCCGGTCATCCAGCGGGTGGATGCCGCGGCACGGGCGATCTCGTCGGCGTACGCCTGCTCGGCAGCGGGGTCCACTCGCAGCACGCGGCCGCCGCGGGCGTCGAGGACGCGCGCGACGTAGCCGGCCTGCTCCTCGATCATGAGCACGGACGAGGAATGGCCGAGCGAGGCATTGGGGCCGTTGAGCACGAAGAGACCGGGGAACCCCGCGACGACCGTCGAGGCATACGCCGTCATCCCACCGGACCAGTGCTGGGCGAGCGTCGTGCCCGCTTCGCCGGTGATGAGCTCGGCGTAGGGCTGACGAGTCGAGGCGAAGCCGGTCGCGAGAACGAGCGCGTCGGCCTCGTGGCGCGAGCCGTCCGCGGCGACGAGCGTCGACCCCTCCACGGAGGAGAGCGCGGTGGACACCAGCGAGACCGCGTCGGACGCGACGGCAGGGTAGAACTCGTCCGAGAGCAGCACGCGCTTGCAGCCGAACGCGTAGTCGGGCGTCAGCGCGGCGCGCAGCTCGGGATCGCGGACCTGGCGCTCCAGGTGCGCCCGGGCGACCGCTTCCGCCTCCGCCGCCGCGTCGGAATCTCCGGCGCGCGAGGCGAAGCGCGCCTCGCCCTCGGCGTAGAGCTCGGCGCGCAGAGCCTCCAGCGAGGCGGGATCGGCGGTGAAACCGGCGCGGTCCGCGTCGGAGTACTCGCTGCCGTCACGCGGCACGATCCAGGCCGGGGTGCGCTGGAACAGCGTGACGTGGGATGCCGTGCGTGCGAGTTCGGGCACGATCTGGACCGCGCTGGCACCGGTGCCGACCACGGCGACGCGTGCGCCCGCGAGTTCGGCGGAGTGATCCCACCGTGCCGAGTGGAACATCGGCCCGGGAAACGTCTCGAGCCCGGCGACGCGCGGGATGGTCGGTTCGGTGAGGCGCCCGCACGCGAGCACGAGCACGTCGGCGAGGAGGACGTCCTCGCCGGGGAGGCCGTCGGCGGAGCCGGTGTGGCGACCGTCGGCCCCTGGCGCGGCCGGCCCCGACGATGCGCCGGACGCGCCGATGCCGATGCGCCAGACCTCGTGCTCGGCATCCCACTGGGCCCATCGCATGGGGGTGCGAAGGCGCAGCCGGTCGCCCAGGTCCTCGGCGTCGACGACGTGCTGGAGGTAGGCGTGGATCTCCGCGCCCTTCGCGTAGGTGCCCGACCACGACGGGTTCGGATAGGCCGCGAAGCCGTAGAGGTGCGACGGCACATCGCATGCGACGCCCGGGTACGTGTTGTCGCGCCAGGTTCCGCCGACGGATGCCGCGCGCTCGAGCACGACGAAATCCTCGCGGCCCGCTCGGCGCAGCGCCATCGCCATGCCGATCCCTGCGAATCCGGCGCCGATGATCGCGACCTCGACGCGCGTCATCCGTTCGACCCCGGAGTCTCACGCACGGCGCCGTACACGGTGGTGCGCCGGCGGAACGGCCGGAACATGCGGGCGACCATGGCCGCGGCATCCGTCACCGGCAGTTCGAGGCCGTGCTCGATGCCCGCCTCCGGCTTGACGCGGCCGTCGAGCAGCGTGCCGCCGAGATCGTCGCCGCCCGACTGCAGGAGCACGACGGACGCGTCGCGCCCGACGCGCGTCCACGGGATCTGCACGTGCGGGATGCTGCCCGAGAGCATCAGGCGCGACACCGCCACCATCGCGCGGTGCTCGTCCAGCGGCGCGCGGCCGGGCACGAGGGGCACTCCGCCGGCCGGTCCGGGGAGGGGGATCGGCACGAACTCGGTGAAGCCGCCCGCGCCGCCGGTGGCTGCGCTTCGGCCGGTCACTGAGCTTCTGCCGGTGGCCGAGCTTCCACCGCTCGCCGAGCTTCCACCGGTCGCCGAGCTTCCACCGCTCGCCGAGCTTCCACCGCTCGCCGAGCTTCCACCGGTCGCTGAGCTCGTCGAAGCGCCCTGGATCTTCCGCAGCAGCCGCAGGTGCGCGACGCGCTCGGCTGCGGTCTCGACGTGCCCGTAGAAGAGCACGCTCGTCGAGCGGAAGCCGGCGCGATGCGCGGCGGTGATGCCCTCGATCCAGCGGTCGATCTCGAGGTCGCCGGGGGCGACGAGGCGGCGGACGCGCTCGCTCAGGACCTTGACGCCCGTGCCGGGGACGGTGTCGACGCCCGCTTCGCGCAGCGCCGCCAGGGCGGCGTCGAGTCCGAGGCCCGTGCGTTCCGCGAGATCACACACATCCTGCGGGCGGTAGGCATGGAGGTGGATGTCGGGTGCCGCCGCCTTCACCGCGCGCGCGATGTCGAGATAGCCCGACGGGTCCTGCTCCGGCGGCAGGAGTCCCTGCACGCAGAGCTCGGTGGCACCGAGGTCCCACGCGTCGGCGGCGATCGCGCCGACGTCGTCGAGCGTGAACGTCGACGGGTCGGCGGTCGGCGCGGTGCGGAGCCCCGAGGACGTGAGGTTCCGGTTCACGACGAGCGTGACGGCCTCGCCCACGGTGTAGCGGCGCACGTCGTCGGCCGTGGCCGCGAGCGCGTCCACGTCATCGCCCGTTGCCTCCAGGAGCGCCACCCACTCGGCGTCGTCGAGCGACAGCGGGTTGGCCGCCGCGGCCTCCGCCAGGCGGCGGATGTCCGCCGGCTCGCGTCGAGAATTCAGGAGATCGGACGGTGCCGAGCCTCCGGCGCCGGAGTCTGCCCGCGAGTCTCCTGAATCCTTGACGCCATCGCGTGAAGAATCCGGGCGGAATCGACCCGAGTCGGCTCCGCGGGGACCGAAAGCGGCGATCTCGCCCGGAATCTTCACCGCCGTCGCGGCGAGACCGGTCGCGGGGTCGGCCAGCGCCGCGACAGCAGGCCGCAATCCCGGGTCGATCCACGTCTCGGCGTCGACGACGAACTCGGGCTGGGCGGTCAGGCGCTCGCGCAGCTCGAAGCCGAGCTCCGCGGTCATGCGCGCAAGGTCGTCGAGGTGCGGCCAGGGGCGCTCGGGGTTCACGTGGTCGACGGTCAGGGGCGAGACCCCGCCCCAGTCGTCGGCGCCGGCGCGCACGAGCAGGTCGAACTCCGTCGGATCCGAGAGGTTCGGCGGCACCTGTATCCGCATGCGCGGTCCCATCACCAGCCGCGCCACCGCGACCGCGGCGACGTACTCGAGCAGATCGGCGTCGGCCACTGCCTGCATCGCGGTGCGGGGCTTCGCGCGGAAGTTCTGCACGATCACCTCCTGCACGTGACCCTGCCGGTCGCCGGCGGACGGGCCGTCGACCATGTGTCGCTCGTGCGCGTCGCGGATCGCGATCAGCGACGCGGCGCGGTCGCTCGCGGTCTCGCCGATGCCGACCAGGATGCCGGTGGTGAAGGGCACGCGCTCTCGCCCCGCGGCGTCGATCACGGCGAGCCGCACGGCCGGGTCCTTGTCCGGCGAGCCGAAGTGCACTTGCCCGGGCTCCTCGAACAGCCGGCGCGACGTCGTCTCGAGCATCATGCCCATCGACGGGGCGGTGGGCCGCAGCATCCGCAGTTCTTCCGCGCTCATGACGCCCGGGTTCGCATGCGCGAGCAGGCCGGTCTCGGCCGTCACCAGGCGGGCGATGTGCGCGACGTACTCGATGGTCGACGCGAACCCGTGCTCGTCGAGCCAGGCGCGTGCCTCGGGCCAGCGGTCCTCGGGCCGGTCGCCCAGGGTCAGCAGCACCTCTTTGCAGCCCATCGCCTGGCCCTGCCGCACGACGGCGAGCACCTGTTCGGGCGACATGTACGCGGGCTTGTGCTTCTTGAGCAGCTGCCCGGGGGTGTCGACGAACACGCAGTAGTGGCAGCGGTCGCGGCAGAGCGTCGTCAACGGCACGAACACCTTGCGGGAGTAGGTGATCACACCGGGACGACCGGATGCCGCGAGCCCGGCATCCCGCACCTCGCCGGCGATCGCGAGCAGGCGATCGAATCGCTCGCCCTGGGCTGAGAGCAGCGTCTCGGCGTCGGTCGCATCGAGCCGCTCGCCCGCAGCGGCGCGCGCGAGCGCTGCGTCGACGGCGGCGGGAGAGGCAGCTGCAGAGGGCGCGGTGACGGAGGGGGACGCGACGGTCACCGATCCAGTCTCGCACCGAGCGGGGGCGCCGGGGTCGCGGATCGTTGCCCTCCCGTAAGCAAATGAGCCCGGTTCCCGGTGAAGCCGCTGGCAGACTAGTCGCATGGTGACGCTGCTGCTCGACTCGACGCAGCTCGAAGTCGTGCTGTCGATGTCGGAGCGCGCCCTGTCGTTCCGCAAGAGCAACGTCGTCATCGAGCGGTCGACGATCACCCGCGTGCAGCTCACCGACGACGCCTGGACCTGGCTGCGCGGTATCCCGAACCCCGGCACCCACGTGCGCGGCATCATCGCGATGGGCACCTGGCGGTCGGCGGGCGGCGACGACTTCGCCCTGATCCGCCGTCACCGGCCGAGCGTCGTGATCGACCTCGAGGGGCACCCGGACTTCCAGCGGATCATCCTGACCACGCGCCACGGCCTTGCTCTCGTGCAGGCGCTGCGCGTCGAGCTGGCCGCGGAACCCGCCGACGTCGTCGAGATCGCCGCCGAGACCGGCACCATCCCGGTCGTGCCCGAGAAGAAGCCGCGCAAGCGCAAGACTCCGGCCCCCGCTCCCGCCGTCTGAGCAGCCGGCGGGACGCGGAGTCGAACGTCCTCAGCTGACGTCGCGGCGCCAGCTCACCAGATGGCCGAGCACCACGAAGACGACGGCGTAGCCGAGCAGGACCAGGCCGCCCGCCCACCACTCGAGCGGTTCGGCCGACCCCTGCGGCATGCTCGCCGACAGCACGCTGGCGCCGACGAGCGTGTCGCTCGCGGCGCCCGGGAGGAAGCGCGTGTAGTCCGAGAGGCCTTCGACGAAGGCCGCGGCCGTGCGGCCGATCGGCTCGACGAACTGTGTGAAGACCAGCACGCCGACGATGGCGCCGACCTGGTTGCGCACCAGCGCGCCGACCCCGACGCCGATGAGCGTCCAGAGGACGTAGGCCAGCAGCATCCGTCCCAGCATCGCCCAGGTGTCCGCCGAGGTGAACTCGGTGCTGAGGCCGAAGCCCGCGAGGAACGCCGCCGAGGTGCCGACCGCGGCGACGGTGCCGATCACGCCGAGCACCACGCCGATGAGCACGCCGACGGCGAGCTTCGCGGCGAGCACCCGGCCGCGCCGCGGCGTCGCGAGGAACGTGGGGGTGAGCGTCTTGTGCCGGAACTCCGCGGTCACCATGAGCGTGCCCACCAGGAGCGGGAAGACGTACCCGACCGCGGTGCCCGTGCTGTACAGCGTCGCCGCGAGTCCGTCCTCGGGCAGTGGCGGCGCGTCACCGGGCAAGGAGCCTGTCGCCGCCGCGGCGAAGACGAAGCCGAGGGCCGCTGCGGTGAAGGCGACGTAGACGAAGAGGACGATGGCGAGGATCCACCAGATGCTCGTCGAGAACAGCTTCGTGGTCTCGGAGCGTGTCGCCGCGGTCAGGCTCATCGGTCGCTGCCTTCCTGGTCGACGGCCTCATGGCGGTCATCGGCCGCGCTCTCGTCGGCAACGGTGCGGGCTGCGTCATCCTCAGGCGAGGGGACGGATGCCGCGTCCTCCGCGGCCGCGTCGGGCCGGGGTGCGTCGGGTTGCGGGTCGGTGTCTGGTTCCGGTCCGGCGTCGGGCACGGGGCTCGGCTCGGGCTCGGATTCGGGTTCCGGGTCGTTGCCCGGGTCGGGCGCTGGGCTCGGCTCGGATTCGGGTTCGGGGTCGTTGCCCGGGTCGGTCTGCGGTTCGGATGCGGCGCCCGGCTCCGGCACGACGCGCGGGTTGCCATCGGCGTCGAACGCCGCGAAGAAGGCGTCGGCCTCGACGTCCGACTCCGTCTTGACGTAGTGCTCCCACGGACGGTCGTCGTCCGCGTCGGCGGGCTCGGGCTCCGAGAGTTCGTCGTCGATCTCGCCGAGCGCGTCGACGTCGGGGTTCGCGTCTTCGGGCGCCCAGGGGTCGGCCGATGCGGCAGCGGGCTCGGGCTCGGGCTCCGGCTCCGAGAGTTCGTCGTCGATCTCGCCGAGCGCGTCGACGTCGGGGTTCGCGTCTTCGGGCGCCCAGGGGTCGTCGGCGGGTGAGGCGGCAGGCTCGTCGTCGCCCTCGGTGTCCGCGGGCTCCGGCTCGCTCGGCCGGCCGGCCGCCGGAACGATGTCGATCACACCGGTTCCGGCGACCGCGTACCACGACGGCGCAGACGCGGTCTCGGGGGACTCGATCGCGCCGAGGTCCTCCTGTGCCTCGCCGCTGGGCGCTGCGGCGGGCTCGGGCGTTTCAGTCGGGCCGTCGGTCTCGACGGGGGAGAGGCCGAGCTCGGCGAAGGGCTCCTCGCTCGAGACGTCCCTCGCCTCCAAGGTCTCGGCCGGGACGCCCGACGCGGCGAGCG
>Ga0160430_101154_pt1 | contig 10674 bp, 8 predicted proteins | sample HID1971I_E0MG_FD_108274 | JGI IMG/M metagenome (GOLD analysis project Ga0160430, IMG submission 108274) | Enriched millipede-associated microbial communities from UW Madison campus, WI, USA - HID1971I_E0 MG | ecosystem: Host-associated > Arthropoda: Insects > Digestive system > Unclassified ...
CGCTGCCGACGCTGACCGGCTCGTTCCTCAGCACGTTCCCGTACTTCTGGACCGCGCTGCTGCTGCTGTTCTTCTTCGGCTACGTGCTGCACTGGTTCCCGACGACGGGCGCCTACTCCGCGACGACGACTCCCGGCTTCACCTGGGACTTCCTCGGGGATCTGCTCAGCCACGCGTTCCTCCCCGCCCTGACGATCCTGCTCACCTCGCTGGGCGGCTGGATCATCGGGATGCGCAACGCCATGATCAACACGCTCGGCGAGGACTACATCACGTTCGGCGAGGCGAACGGCCTGCACGGCCGCACGATCGCCCTCCGCTACGCCGCACGCAACGCGATCCTGCCGAACCTCACCGGCTTCGGGCTCACGCTCGGCGGCGTGGTCGGCGGATCGATCCTCGTGGAGCAGGTCTTCGGATATCCCGGCATCGGGTATCTGCTCTTCAACGCCGTGATCGGGCAGGACTATCCGCTCATGCAGGCGCTCTTCCTGATGATCACCGTGAGCGTGCTCATCGCCAACTTCCTCGTAGACATCCTCTACGGGGTTCTCGACCCGAGGACTCGCCGATGACCTCCACCATGAACGTCAAGATCCCCGCCGAGCGCATCGCCGCGCCGAGCCCCTGGCGCGCCTTCGGGCGCATGGTCGCCACGCTCTGGAGCAACGGCAAGGCGCGACTCGGGCTGTGTATCCTCGCCTTCTTCGTGCTGGTGGCGGTGTTCGCCCCCGTCCTCGCCCCGTACGGGGCCAAGGACAACACCTTCGAGCGCAACGCCGACGCGTCCTGGGCGCACTGGCTCGGCACCACCGCCGCGGGGGAGGACGTGCTCAGCCAGCTCATCTACGGCGCGCAGATCAGCCTCCTGGTCGGCTTCGCGGCCGGCATCCTGTCCACCATCGTGGCCGTGCTCATCGGGCTCAGCTGGGGCTACATGCGCGGTTTCGCCGGCGAGGTCGTCGGCTTCATCGTCAACCTGTTCCTGGTGATCCCGGGGCTCCCGCTGATGATCGTGATCGCCGCGTACCTGCAGAACGGCGGCATCCTCATGATCATCGCCGTGATCGTGGTGACCGGTTGGGCGTGGGGTGCTCGCGTGCTCCGCAGCCAGACCCAGTCGCTGCGCGGGAACGACTTCGTCACCTCGGCGCAGTTCTCGGGGGACAGCAGGACGCGCATCGTGTTCCGCGAGATCCTGCCGAACATGACGTCGATCATCGCCGGCACGCTCTTCGGGGCGGCGACGGCGGCGATCCTCGCGGAGGCCGGGCTGGAGTTCCTGGGCCTCGGCGACTCCAGCATCGTCAGCTGGGGCACGATGCTCTACTGGGCGCAGAACTCCAACTCCCTGCTCACCGGGCAGTGGCTGCTGCTGTTCGCCCCCGGTCTGTGCATCGCACTGCTGGCGCTGAGCCTGACACTGATCAACTTCGGCGTGGACGGCATCTCCAATCCGCGCCTGCGAGAGGGGAAGGGCCGATGACCGCCATGGACTCCACCGAGATCCTGCTCGACGTGCAGGGGCTGTCCGTCCAGTACGCCTCGCCCGGTACGACACCCGTCACGGCGGTCGAGGACGTCTCGTTCTCGCTGCGTCGCGGGGAGTTCGTCGGCCTGGTCGGCGAGTCCGGGTCGGGCAAGTCCACGCTCGGCTTCGCACTGACCCGGCTGCAGAAGCCGCCGGCGCGCATCAGCGGTGGACGCATCCTCTTCGGCGGACGCGACATCCGCGAGCTGGACGCCGAGGAGCTGCGGCGTCAGCGCCAGGGCGGCTTCGCGATGGTGCTGCAGTCGGGCATGAACGCGCTCAACCCGGTGCGGACCGTGGGCAACCACTTCCGCGACATCTTCGCCGCGCACGGTCACGTGCCGCGCGAGGAGCGCGATGCCCGGGCCCGCGAGCTGATCGGCAAGGTCGGGCTCGACGAGACGGTGCTGGCGCGCTATCCGGGCGAGCTCTCCGGCGGTATGCGCCAGCGCGCCTCGATCGCCCTCGCGCTGTCGCTGGAGCCGCAGCTGATGGTGTTCGACGAGCCCACCACGGCGCTCGACGTGCTCGTGCAGCACGCGGTCATGGACACGATCAAGGAGCTGCAGCGGGCGGAGCACTTCACCGCGATCCTCATCAGCCACGACCTCGGCATCGTGCTCGAGGCCACGGACCGGGTGATGGTCATGCACGAGGGGCACATCGTCGAGGATGCTCCGAGCATCGACATCCTCCAGCGTCCGCAGGACGAGTACACGCGGATGCTGCTCAGCCACTACGCCGACCCGCGCGCGGAGACCCTCTCGATCCCGGGCTTCGTCGACCTCGGGACGCGGCGCCGCGAAGGACGGTCCCGCACCGATGTCACCGAGACGGTGCCGACGGTCTCGCCGCGTGACGCGCGCCGTGCGGACGCGGCGATCGTGGTGGACGGCGTCTCGAAGCACTACCCGGCCCCGCGTCGGGGACAGGACGCCGTGACCGCGGTCGACGACGTGTCGTTCCGGCTCGAGCCGGGGGAGTCGCTCGCCCTGGTCGGCGCCTCCGGATCGGGCAAGTCGACCATCGCCAAGATGCTCACCGGGGTCGAGAAGCCCACCTCGGGCACGGTGCGCTTCGGCGACGTCGACGTGGCCACGCTCAAGCGGCGGGGTCTGCGCGACCTGCGCAAGGACGTGCAGATGGTGTTCCAGGATCCGTACGCGGCGCTGAACCCGCTGCACACGGTCGAGTACGCCCTCACGCGTCCGGTCATGAACTACACGAAGCTGCGCGGACCGGAGGCCAGGGCCCGGGTCCTCGAGCTGCTGGAGACGGTCGGTCTCACACCCGTCGAGCAGTTCGCGGCCAAGCTGCCGCATCAGCTCTCGGGCGGGCAGCGGCAGCGCGTGGTCATCGCCCGGGCGCTCGCGAGCGACCCGCAGGTGCTGATCGCCGACGAGCCGGTGTCGATGCTCGACGTCTCGCTCCGGGCCGGAGTGCTGGCGCTGCTGGAGGACCTCCGCGAGCGCTGGGGCATCAGCATGCTCTACATCACGCACGACCTGCTGAGCGCGCGACTGGTGACGCAGAACATCCTGGTGCTCAACCGCGGCCGGGTCGTCGAGCGCGGCGAGACCTCGGAGGTGCTGCAGCATCCGGAGGATCCGTACACGATCCAGCTGCTGGACGCCGTGCCCAACCCCGCACGTCTTCACTGACCGTCACGACTTCAACCCAAGAGAGAGGAGAGCACTCGTGCTCGCATTCCCCGACGGCTTCCTGTGGGGCGCCGCGACAGCGGCCCACCAGGTGGAGGGCAACAACACCACGAGCAACTGGTGGGCGATGGAACATGCGCCCGGCTCGCCCATGGTGGAGCCCTCCGGTGACGCCGCCGACCACTTCCACCGCTACCCGGAGGACATGCGGCTGCTCGCCGCGGCCGGGCTGAACTCCTACCGGTTCTCGGTGGAATGGGCGCGGATCGAGCCCGAGCGCGGCTTCGTCTCGCGGGCGATGCTCGACCACTACCGCCGCATGATCGACACGGCGCGCGAGAACGGGCTCGACCCCACGGTCACGCTCATGCACTTCACGGTGCCGCAGTGGTTCCAGAAGGACGGCTTCTGGCGCGCCGATGACGCGGTCGATCTGTTCTCCCGCTACGTCGAGACCGTGCTGCCGATCCTCGACGGCATCGACTACGTGTGCACGATCAACGAGCCGAACATCGCCGCGATGCTGGCCGGGGGAGAGGACGCGGCGAACCTCGTCGCCTACGGCCTCCCGAACCCCGACCTCGCCGTCGCCGACACGCTGCTCGAGGCGCATCACCGTGCCACCGAGATCCTGCACTCGGTGCCGGGGGTCAAGGCCGGATGGACCATCGCCACGCAGGCGTTCCACTCCACCGGAGAGCCGGGCGCCGACGAGATGCTCGCGGAGTACGGCGACCCGCGCGACCACTGGTACCTCGACCAGTCGGCCGGCGACGACTTCGTCGGCGTGCAGGCCTACACCCGCACGTTCATCGGGCCGGAGGGCCCCCGTCCGGTGTCGCCCGACGTGGAGACGACGCTGACCGGCTGGGAGTTCTTCCCGGAGGCGCTCGAGATGGGCGTGCGCAGTGCGTGGGAGCGGAGCGGCGGCGTGCCGGTGCTCGTGACCGAGAACGGCATCGCGACCGCCGACGACACCCGTCGCATCGCCTACACGCAGGGGGCGCTGGAGGGACTGCACCGCGCGATCGCCGACGGCATCGACGTCCGCGCCTACCAGCACTGGAGCGCGCTGGACAACTACGAGTGGGCCAGCGGATTCGCGCCCACGTTCGGCCTCATCGGCTTCGACCACGAGACGTTCGCGCGCTCGCCGAAGCCCTCGCTCGCGTGGCTCGGCGAGGTTGCACGTCGCAACGCGCTGTGACGCTCCACGGCTTCAGGCGTTGACGTCCCGTCGCGTCGACAGGGCGTCGGCGGCGTCGTGCAGGCAGGCGATGAATGCCGCGACGACCGCGCTCACATCGTCGCGGACCTGATGGGCGGCGAGGAGCCGCGTGGTCGGCGATCCGGCCAGCGGGACGATCGCGATCGAGGGCGGCACGAGCATCCTGACCGACTCCGGCAGGATGCTCGTGCCGAGACCCGCGGCGACGAACCCCAACGCGGTCTCCTGGTGCACGACCTCCTCGACCACGCGCATGGTCCCCGCCGCCCCCAGCGTCGCGGTCACCCGATCGACGTATCCCGGCATGAGCGAGCGCGGATAGGCGATCATCGGCACCTCGATGATCTCCTCGGGGGTCACCTCGGTGCGACCGGCGAGGGGATGGCCGATAGGGAGGCACGCGACCAGACGCTCCTCGAACACCACCTGCGTGGAGAGACGCGGGGACGATGAGTCGCCGCGGGGGTCCTCGTCGCGCACGATCCCGACGTCGAGCGAGCCCTCCCGCAGCCGGGCGAACTGCTCGCCCGAGGTGAGCGGCACGAGGGAGAGGGCGACGTTCGGGCGTCGCGCACGGAACAGCTGCACGACCTCGGGCAGCACCGTGTAGTTCGCGGAGCTGACGAAACCGGCCGTCAGCTGTCCCGCGAGCCCGTCGACGTAGGCGCGCATCTCGGCGCGGACGTCGTCGACCTCGTCGATGATCCGCCGAGCCCTCTCCTGCAGGTGCCTTCCGGCGGGCGTGAGCGTGACTCGGCGTGTGGTCCGCTCGAACAGCGCCACCCCGGCCTCGCGTTCCAGACGGCCCACCTGCACGCTCAGCGGCGGCTGCGACATGTGCAGCTTCTGCGCGGCGCGACCGAAGTGGAGCTCGTCCGCCACGGCGAGGAAGTAGCGCAGTTGACGGAGTTCCATGCGGGCACGATACGGGCTTCGTATTACCGCGCCGTTACGGGCGCATTGCGAGCGAAACGCTATCAATCAGTCGCGGAAATCGTATTTGACCTGGGGTTGCCTGCGCCGGTTATCTGATGTCGAAGCACCCGACACGGAGGACCCGACCATGACTGCAGACACCGCGACCCGCACCCGGATCGACATGCTCTACCTCAGCGAGCCCGACGTCATCGCCGCCGGCGTGAAGGACATGGAGCGCTGCATGGAGGTCATGGAGGAGGTGCTGATCCTGGTCGCCAAGGGCGACTACCGGATGGCCGGCAACTCGGCGAACTCGCACGGTGCGCAGATCAGCTTCCCGTCTTCGTCCCCGTTCCCGACCATGCCGCTGGATGCCGCCGACCGCCGCTTCATGGCGATGGCCGCGTACCTCGGCGGACGTTTCGACACCGCAGGGGTCAAGTGGTACGGCTCCAACATCGACAACCGCGAGCAGGGACTGCCGCGCTCCATCCACCTCATCGTGCTGAACGACAAGGAGACCGGCGCGCCCTTCGCGATCATGTCGGGCAACCTCGAGAGCGCCTATCGCACCGCGGCCGTCCCCGGCGCCGCGGCGAAGAAGCTCGCCCCGGTGAACGCGACCTCGCTCGGCATCATCGGCCCCGGCGCGATGAACACGAGCGCCCTGCACGCGATGACGGCGGCACGCCCGACCCTCCACACGATCCGCATCAACGGGCGTCGTCGATCGACCTCCGACGCCTTCGCGGACTACGTCCGTGAGCACTACCCCCAGTTCACGACGATCGAGATCGCCGACACGGTCGAGGCCGCCGTCCGCGACTCCGACATCGTCTCGGAAGCCGTGACCGGACTGGTCGGCTCGGAGAACTACCCGTACATCGACGGCGACTGGATCAAACCCGGCGCGTTCCTGAGCCTGCCGGCGAACCTGCGCATGGACAGGGAGTACACGCTGTCGGGGAAGGCGCGGCTCATCGCCGACGCCAAGAAGATCTACGAGGCGTGGGCCGAGGAGTACCCCGCCCCCTCGCACGAGACCGCTTTCGGGATGATCGGCCTGTATTGGCAGGACCTGATCGACGCCGGCGAACTCGACGAGTCCCGCGTGGTGAACATCGGCGACGTGTTCGAAGGCACCGTGCCCGGGCGGGAGTTCGACGAGCAGCCGGTGCTGTTCAGCGTCGGCGGCATGGGCGTGGAGGACGTCGCGTGGGCGAAGACCGTCTACGAGAACGCGGTCGAGAAGGGGATCGGCACGACGCTGAACCTCTGGAACGCCCCGGACCTGGCCTGAGCCATGGGCACGAGCGAAGGGCTCCCCGTGCACGACTCGGCGAGATTCGCGGTCATCGGTGCCGGACTGAGCGGTGCGGCCGCGGCCTGGCGGCTGGCGCAGTCGGGCGAGGAGGTGATCGTGCTCGAGCGCGATGAGCCGGCCTCCGCCCTCGGCAGCTCGCACGGGTCGGCCCGCATCTTCCGGTACGCCTACCCCGACCCGTTCTCCGTCGGCCTCGTCGTGCGGGCGAAGAGCGGATGGGACGAGCTCGAGGCCGCGAGCGGACAGCGGCTCATCACCCCGAGCGGCTCCCTCGACTGCGGCGTGGTCCGCGACCCGCGGGGGCTGGCCGCGGCGCTCGCGAGCGAAGCCGTGGAGCACGAGCTGCTGACCGCGGGCGACGCGAAGGCGCGGTGGCCGCAGATCAACTTCGACGGCGAGGTGCTCTGGCACCCGGGAGCCGGTGTGATCGACGCCGAGTCCTCCGTCGAGGCGATGATCGACCTCGCGCAGGTCGCCGGAGCCCGGGTGCGCCTCGGGTGGGAGGTCGAGTCCGTCCGCCGGGCGTCCTCGGGCTACCTCCTCACCTCGACGAACGGCGACACCGTGCACGCGGAGCAGGTGATCGTCGCCGCCGGGGGATGGCTGCCCGCGCTGCTGGGCGGACTCGACCTGCCGTCGTCCTTCGCCGATGCCCTGCCGCAGTTCGAGGTGCGTCAGGAGAACGCGTTCCACTTCCTCTACCGCGACACCGCGGACTGCGGGGAGACTCCGGACGACGCCGCCACCACGTGGCCGACCGTCATCTACAAGGGCGAGCACATCCAGGCGTACAGCCTGCCCGGCGGTCGGGACGCGCAGTTCCGCGGACAGAAGGTCGCCGAGTACAACGGCGGACGGGTGATCCCCTCCGCGCGGGCGCAGGACGGACGGATCGATCCGCAGAACCGGAAGCGCGTCATCGGGTTCGTCGAGCACTTCACCCCCGGCCTGCTCCCGACCCCCTACGCGGAGACCACGTGCCTCTTCACGAACGTGCCGCGCGAGGACATGATCATCGATCGGGCCGAGGGCATCACCATCCTGTCGCCGTGCTCGGGGCAGGGCGCGAAGTTCGCCCCGCTGCTCGGCGAGCTGGTGCTCGACCTCGTGACCGGTTCCCAGCGGTCGGTGGAGCGCTTCCGCGCCGCCGGCCAGAGATTCGCGGGGGTCTGAGATGCCGACATCCGCTGATGCGAACACCCTTCTCGCCGAGATCGCGACGATCGGCGCAGACCCCGAGCGCGGCGGCTACTCACGTCCGGTCTTCTCGCCGGCCGAGCTCGAGCTCCGGGCCTGGTTCGCGAGGAACGCGGCCGCGCGGGGGCTGCGGGTCGAGACCGACGGCAACGGCATCCTCTGGGCGTGGTGGGACGTCGCGACCGACGACACCGCGCCGCGCCGCGACGCCATCCTGACGGGGTCGCACCTCGACTCCGTCCCCGGCGGAGGGAACTTCGACGGGCCGCTCGGCGTCGCGAGCGCGCTCGTGGCCGTCGACCTCCTGCGCGACCGCGGGATCGCGCCGATCCGTCCGCTGGCCGTCGCGGTCTTCCCTGAGGAGGAGGGCTCCCGGTTCGGCATCGCCTGCCTGGGCTCACGCCTCCTGACGGGCGCCGTGGAGCCCGACCGCGTGCGCGCCCTCCGGGACGACGCCGGACGGTCCTTCGCGGAGGCGTCGGCCGATGCCGGCTTCGACCCCTCGGCCCTCGGTGCCGATCCGGAGCGCCTCGCGGGCATCGCGGCCTTCGTCGAGCTGCACGTGGAGCAGGGGCGCGGGCTCATCGACCTGGACCGTCCCGTCGCGCTCGCCGGCGCGATCATCGCCCACGGGCGCTGGCACGTGCGGATCGAGGGACGCGGCGACCATGCCGGTGCGACGAGGATGGCCGACCGGCAGGACCCGGTGGTGGTCGCGGCCGAGACCATCCGCAGCCTGCGCGTGCACACGCTCGTCGTCGACGACGCGCGCGGCACCGTCGGGCGGGTCAAGGTGACTCCGGGCGGCACCAACGTCATCGCCTCGGCCGTCGACCTCTGGATGGATGTGCGGCACCGGTCCGAGGAGGCGGTGCGGCGCATCGTCAGCGAGGTCACGGCCGGGACCGAGAGGGCCGCGGCCGCCGAGGGCTGCGTGGTCACGGTGACCGAGCAGTCGTTCTCGCCGACCGTGGCGTTCGACCCCGGGCTGCGCGCCGTGATGCAGGGGGTGCTCCCGGACGCCCCGGTGCTCGACACCGGGGCCGGGCACGACGCGGGCGTCCTGGCCGGCGCCGTGCCAACCGGGATGCTGTTCCTCCGGAATCCGAGCGGCGCCTCCCACACCCCGGCGGAGAGCGCGGAGCCGGAGGACGTCGCCGCCGGGGTCGAGGCGCTCGCCGACGTCCTGGAGCACCTGCTCACCCGCTGATCCGCCAGACCTGCACGACCGCACGACCTGCACGATCCGCAAGACCCCCTACCCGAAAGGAGATCGACATGGACATCACCTCCCAGGTGAACACGGGATGGATGCTGACGGCCACCGTCGCCGTCACCCTCATGCTGCCCGGACTCGCGCTGTACTACGGCGGTTTGTCGCGCACGAAGAACATCCTCAACACGATGATGATCGTGTTCGGAGGATTCGCCGTCATGGCGATGCTCTGGGTCCTGTTCGGCTACGGACTCACCCTCGGGAACTCGGTCGGTGGCGCCGGCATCATCGGAGACCCGGCGGGGTTGTTCGGGATCCAGTCGCTGCTCGGCGCCGAGACGCCGGAGGGCACCGTGCCCGCGATCCTCATCGCCGTGTTCCAGCTGATCTTCGCCGGACTCACCGTCGGCATCATCGGCGGGGCGGTCGAGGGGCGGATGAAGTTCTCGAGCTGGCTGATCTTCAGCGGCCTCTGGGCGACGCTGGTGTACTTCCCCGTCGCGCACTGGGTCTTCGCCTTCGACTCCGCGGACGGCTCGACCATCGGCGGGTGGATCGCGAACAACCTGCACGCGATCGACTTCGCGGGCGGGACGGCCGTGCACATGAACGCCGGCGTCGCGGCCCTCGTGCTCGCCTTCTTCCTCGGCCGGCGGCGGGACTTCCCGCACGTGGGCCGCCCGGGCAACCTTCCGATCGCGATCGTCGGCGGTGGCCTCCTGCTGGTGGGGTGGTACGGCTTCAACGGCGGATCCTCCGGCGGGATCAACGACAGCGCGGGGGTGGCCGTCACCAACACGCTCATCGCCGCGTGCGCCGGTCTGCTCGGCTGGCTCGTCGTCGAGCGCACGATCCGCAAGGCGGCCACCTCGCTCGGTGCCATCTCGGGCGTCCTCGGCGGACTCGTCGGCATCACCCCGGCGGCGAACTCGGTCTCACCGATCGGCGCGATCATCATCGGCTTCCTCGCCGGCATCGTGGCCTTCGCCGCTCTCGGACTCAAGGAGAAACTGGGCTACGACGACGCGCTCGACGCCGTGGCGATCCACATGTTCCCCGGCATCTTCGGCACCCTCGCGATCGGCTTCCTGGCCGACCCGGCCTCGCCGGCCGGTGCGGCGGGGATCTTCTTCGGCGGCGGCGGGGAGCTCCTCGGCACGCAGGCGCTCGCGACCGCCTCGGTCTTCGTGTACACCTTCGTCGTGACCGCGCTCATCGCCTGGCTCATGAAGATCACGATCGGCCTGCGCGTCCCCGACACCGCCGAGATCGCCGGTCTCGACACCACCCTCCACGCCGAGACCGCGTACGACCTGGACGATGTGCGCTCCTGAGCGCCGTTCCCCGAGAAAGGACAAGATCATGAAGCTCATCAGCGCCGTCGTGCAGCCCAGTGCCCTGGAACCCGTGAAGACCGCCCTCGCCGAGATCGGCGTCGCCGGGATGACGATCCTCGACGCCAAGGGCCACGGCACGCAGACCGGCAAGGTCGAGGTGTACCGGTCCCAGCGGATCAAGGTCGACTTCCTGCCGAAGATCTACATCGAGACGGTCGTCACCGACGAGGTGCTCGACGCCGCGCTCGTCGCCATCCAGGAG
>Ga0160430_101157_pt1 | contig 10621 bp, 11 predicted proteins | sample HID1971I_E0MG_FD_108274 | JGI IMG/M metagenome (GOLD analysis project Ga0160430, IMG submission 108274) | Enriched millipede-associated microbial communities from UW Madison campus, WI, USA - HID1971I_E0 MG | ecosystem: Host-associated > Arthropoda: Insects > Digestive system > Unclassified ...
ACGAGCGCGGCGATCCGGGTGAGGGTCGGACGGTGGGTGAGGAAGTTCTGGCCGAGTTCGTGACGGCCGCCATGGACTGAACGAGGCATGAGTGCGCTCCAGAAGAAGAATCGGAGCACCTCGAAGGAGGGGACGACGCGAAGACGCGTCGAAGAGACTGCCCGTCCCGAGGTGCGATGACATCTCGGTGGACGGCGCGCAGATGCGTGCGGAGTGCGAGCGCGCCGTCAGGTGCGGCGGTCGCGGACCACGAGGTTGCGCCCCATCATGGGCGCTGCGCATATCGTTCCCATGCCTGCCAGCATATCGGCAGTCAGATCCAGCCGCGCTCCTCGGCGATGAGCACGGCCTGCTGACGCGTGCCGACCGAGAGCTTCCCGAGGATCACGGAGATGTGGTTGCGCACGGTCCCGGGCGCGAGTGCGAGTGCGCGGGCGATCTGTCCCGTGGTCTCGCCGCGCCGTCCGGCACGCAGCACGTCGAGTTCGCGGTCCGTGAGCGGCGAGCGCTCGTCGCTCAGGGCATCGGCCGCGATCTCGGGATCGACGTACCGCGCCCCCGCCGCGACCTTGCGGATGACCGCGGCGACCTCGTCGGCGCCGCGGGACTTCGGCAGGAACCCGGCCACCCCGGAGGCCAGTGCTCGACGCAGCACGCCCGGTCGCGCGTGCCGGGTGACCACCACGCAGCGCGTCGCGATGGCCCTGTTCAGCCTCTCGGCGACCTGCACGCCGTCGAGGCCCGGCATCTCCAGGTCGAGCAGACAGACATCGGGCTGCAGGCGCAGCGCCTCGGCCACGGCCTGCTCGCCGTCCGCGCACTCCGCGATGACCTCGATGTCATCCTCCAGCCGGAGCAAGGCGGCGAGCGCGGACCTGATCATCGCCTCGTCGTCGGCGAGCAGCACCCGGATCATCGGACCCGCCCCGTCTGCTCCGGCACGGTCACCGTGACCGTGAACTCCTCCGCGCCCGGGACCACCTCGAGCGAGCCGTGGGCTTCGTCGATGCGACGTCGGATGCCGTCGAGGCCCGAGCCCGCGGCGCCGACTCCGTCCACGCCGTCACCACCGGCGACGACGTCGTTCGCGATCACGTACCGCCACCCGCCGTCGATCCGGACGAGTTCGAGTCGTGCGCGGTGCCCGCCCCCGTGGCGGAGCACGTTGGTCGTCGTCTCGCGGATGACGGGGCCGAGAGCGGATGCGGGAGCCGCATCGGAATCCGCGGCGATCAGCGCCTCCACGTCGAGACCGGCCGCACGGAGCAGATCGCGGGCGTTGGCGATCTCGTCGCCGAGCGGAACGGACCGGAATTGCAGAGCGAGATCGCGCGTTCCCTGTCGCGCATCGTCCACACTCGCCCGTGCCGCGCGGAGCTGTTCCATGCCGGCCTCTGCATCCTGCGGCATGAGTCTCTCGGCGAGCTCCAGTTGCAGAGCGACGACCTGGAGGTGGTGTCCCTGCAGATCGTGCACGTCGGTCGCCACCCGCAGACGCTCCTGCGTCGCGGCCAGGCGGGCCTCGGAAGCTCTGGCCCTGTCGAGGGCGTTCAGCACATCCCACCACCAGAGCGAGCTGACCGTCATGATCGGGAGGAACACCGTGTACAGGACCGGGACGAGGAGCGGGATCGGGTCGGCGACATCGATGACCGAATCGACGACAGCGAGGCAGCCGAGCACGATCGTCGCCGCGATCACGACCTTGTACCGCACGCCGCGCGGCCAGTTCAGCAGCACGAGCGACTGCACGACGGGCATCAGGCCCAGCTGCCAGCTGCCGGAGGCGAGGCCGGCCGCGGCCCCGTAGGCGACGGCGACAGCGAACGGCACCAGCAGGCGGGCCCAGCGCACGCCCGGTTCGGAGTCGAGCCTGTGCCGATAGTCGATCAGCAGCGACACGGTGGCAGCACACCAGAGCAGGCCGCCGAGGCCCACGATCAGCCCGCGATACCCCGGGAGGTCGAGCGCGAAGGTGACGATCCCCCACGCGGCGACCAGCGCCACCTCGAACGCCAGGACCGCCGTCACGGTGTACCACCAGGTGGCCGTCACTCCACGGGACAGCTGTCGCGCCCCCGGACTCGGCTCGACGGGGGCGAGGGGCTGGACGCGGCTGCTCACGTCCCCACGATACGGCCGTGACAGTTGTCATGGATGCCCCGTGCGATCCACCCGGAAAGCGGTGACGGCGCGACACTGCCGCGCCGGGCAGTACTCGAGTGGACTGGAGTCATCGCGGCGGAGACACCGTCCGCACCGACATCCGGGAGCACCCATGAACCTCATCGAGACGTTCCAGAACCTGGTCGCGCAGGTTCCCGAACTCGTGCAGCCGCTCATCGTCGCCCTCGCCGGCGCGATCCCCTTCGTCGAGGGCGAGGGTGCCGTGAGCATCGGCATCATCGGCGGCATCCCGCCGGTGATCGCCGCGATCGCCGCGATCGTGGGCAACTTCCTCTGCGTCCTCGTGGTGGTGCTGGTGAGCTCCGGTGCGCGCCAGGCCGTGGTCAACCGCTCGCGCGCCAGGACGGCGGCCCTCGCCGGCGGCGGCACGGCAGCGGAGCCGACGACCGACGACACGGCTCCGGACCGCGGCACCGCCCGCCGCGAGAAGTTCCAGCGCGCGTTCGAACGCTACGGGGTCCCCGGCGTCAGCCTGCTCGGCCCGCTCCTGCTGCCGACGCAGTTCACCGCGACCATGCTCGCGGCATCCGGTATCGGCAAGGCGCGCATCCTCTTCTGGCAGGCCCTCGCGATCATCGGCTGGACCACGGTCGTCGCCGTCATCGTCGGGAGCGCGGTCTACGCGATCCGCTGACCGATACGCGGAAGAGGCTGAATTCAGACTTTCTTGAATTCAGTCTGTTCTGTACAGTGAAGGCGTGACCACCGCACTCGCCTCGCTCAGCCACACGGCGGCCGTCGCCCGTCTCGGGCACGCGCTCTCCGATCCCACCCGCGCCGGCGTCCTCCTCGCGCTGCGGGAGTCCCCGCGCTACCCCGCCGACCTCGCCGACGCCCTCGGCGTCTCCCGTCAGACCATGTCGAACCACCTCGCCTGCCTCCGCGGATGCGGGCTCGTCGAGAGCGTCGCCGACGGCCGTCGGAGCAGCTATCGACTGGCCGACCGGCACCTCGCCCCGGCCCTCGACATGCTCATGCGGGTCACGCTCATCGTGGAACCCGACTGCTGCTCGGGCGACGGCTGCACCTGCTGATGGCGACCGCGACCGCATCGCGGCGGGACATCCTGCACCGCCGCATCCGCCTCATTGTCGGCGTCACGATCGGCTACAACCTGATCGAGGCGGTCATCGCGATCACCGCCGGCTCCGTCGCGTCGTCCGCAGCACTCGTCGGCTTCGGACTCGACTCCACGATCGAGGTCCTGTCCGCGGCGGCCGTGGCCTGGCAGTTCACCCGCCGCGACCCGGAGCGCTGGGAGAAGCCGACCCTGCGCGTGATCGCCGTCGCGTTCTTCGCCCTCGCGATCTACGTGACCGCCACCTCCCTGACCGCCCTGTTCACGGCGGAGCGCCCGGAGCACAGCACGATCGGCATCGTCCTGACCGCGGTCAGCGTCGCGATCATGCCCTTCCTCTCCTACGCCGAGCGGCGCGCGGGTCGTGAGCTCGGATCGGCCACGGCCGTCGCCGACTCGAAGCAGACCCTGATCTGCACCTACCTGTCGGCCGCGGTCCTGGTCGGGCTGGTCGCCAACTCGCTGCTCGGCTGGTGGTGGGCCGACGCCGTCGCCGGACTGGTCATCGCAGCCTTCGCGGTGCGCGAGGGCATCGAGGCCTGGCGCGGAGACGCCTGCGCGACGTCTGTCGGCATGCTCCTCGAAGACGAGGACGACGAGCACCACGATCACGACCACCAGCACGACCACGACCACCAGCAGCACGACCACCACCGCCGCTGACGCGCACGGCGCCCGCTCCGCCTAGGTTGGGGGAATGGATGCCGCACGCCCCTCGCCGCCCGAAGACCTGCCCGACCGCACGTTCCTGGTCACCGGCGCGAACGCGGGCATCGGGTACTGGTGCGCGGAACAGCTCGCCGCGCGGGGTGCGCGGGTGCTGCTCGGATGCCGCTCCCCCGAACGCGCGGCGACAGCGGTGACGGCGATCCGCGGCCGGGTACCGGAGGCCGATCTGCGTGTCCTCCCGCTCGACCTCGGCTCCCTCGACAGCATCGCCCGGGCGACCGCGGACCTCGGCGAGCACCTCGACGGCGTCGTCTGCAATGCGGGGGTCAAGGCGGCCGACCGCTCGGCCCGCACCAGCGACGGACTCGACCTCATGGTCGGCACCAACTTCCTCGGCCACTTCGCGCTCGTGGCCCGGCTCGAGCCGTTCCTCGCGCCGGACGCCCGGGTGGTGGCCGTCGGATCGATCGCGCACCGCTTCGCGCGCCTCGACGCCGGGAGCCTCGACGCCCCGTGGACCGGCTCCTCGCTTCGGCAGTACGGGAGGTCGAAGGCCGCGCTCATGGCCTTCGCGTTCGAGCTGGCCCGGCGCTGGTCCGGCTCGGCACGCTCGTCGGTGTCCGCGCACCCGGGGTACGCGGTCGATCCGCTCACCCCGTCGCGTCCGGGTCTGGCGGAGGTGTCGGGCTTCGTCCGCGCGGTCGCCGCTCCGACCCGCGTCCTCGTGCAGGGCAAGGACGGCGGCGCCCTGCCGATCGTGCATGCGGCCACCGCCGGGGATGTCGCGAACGGGGATTACTGGGGCCCGGGCGGCCTGCTCGAGTTCCGAGGAGCTCCCGCGCGCGTGACCGCTTCCGACGAGGTGCGCGCACCCGCGACCGGAGCCGCACTGTGGACGGCGGCCGAGCGCATCACCGGCGTGCCCTTCCCGACCTGACCCGCGCTCCCCGTGTCCGACCCCCTCGGCAGGATGAGGGGATGATCACGCTGCTCGCCGCCCCGTCGAACCTCGGCCTCCGTCCGCCGGAGCCCGGAAGCGTCCCCGGTGCCGCGAAGGCGCCGGAGGCCCTGCGCGAGGCGGGCCTGTTCACGCGGTTCGCGGCGCTCGGTGCCACCGACTCCGGCGTCGTCCTCGCCGGCCGCTACGTCGACGACGACGAGACGAGACCGGCCGACCGGGTGCGGAACGAGAGCGCGATGATCGACCACTCCCGACGTCTGGCGGCACGCATCGGCGCCGCGCTCGAGCGGGGCGAGGCGCCCCTGGTGATCGGCGGCGACTGCGCGATCCTCCTCGGGGCGGGCATCGCGACCGCGCGCCGTGACGGCGTCGGGCTCGTCCACATCGACGGCCACACCGACTTCCGCCACCCCGGCAACAGCGACGAGTGCGCGAGCGTGGCCGGAGAGGCTCTCGCCGCCGCCGTCGGGAAGCACCGGCCGGCGATCGCCGACATCGACGGGCTCGGGCCGTACTTCCGCGCCGAGCGCACCGCGCACATCGGGCACCGCACCGACGACGAGGAGCAGGAGGAGGTGCGCGGCATCCTGGGCAGGGTGACGCCCGCCGCCGACGTCCTCTCCCTCGGCGCGGCACAGGTCGGCGCGGAGTCCGCCGCCGCCGCCGGGCACGCCTACTGGCTCCAGGTCGACGTCGACGTGCTCGACCCCGCGGTCATGCCCGCGGTCGACAGCCCCGACCCGGGCGGGCTCGGCGCGGCCGATCTCATCGCGCTGCTGCGCGAGCTCGCGCCGCACGCGGTCGGCGCCTCGATCACGGTCTTCGATCCCGACCTCGACCCCGACGGGCGCTACGCACGCCTGCTGGTCGACGTCCTGACCGAGGGGCTCGCCGAGCTGGGCAGCGCACACCGGGCCTGACCGCCTGCGCCGGAGATCACGCCCCCGGCTCGTGCTCGTGCTCGTGCTCGTGCTCCGGAGTCACCCGCACCCGGGAGATCCGTCGACGATCCAACTCCGCGACCTGGATCGTCGCGCCCGGCACCGCGACCGTGTCGCCGACGACCGCGAGTCGGCCCAGCTGCTCGGTCACGAACCCCGCGATCGTGTCGGATGAGCCACGCGGCATGGCGAGTCCTGTGACCTCCTCGAAGTCCTGCAGATTGAGCCGCCCGTCGAGCCCCTCGTCCGCGGAGATGTACACCTCCGCGTCGTACTCGTCGAAGATCTCGCCGACGACCTCCTCGACCAGGTCCTCCAGGGTGACCAGCCCGTCGGTGCCGCCGTACTCGTCGACGACCACCGCGATGTGGTGCCCCTCGGCACGCATCCGGGTGAGCGTCGGCAGCACCCCCGCGGTCGAGGGGATGTAGGGGATCTCGCGCACCAGGCCGCTCACGGTGCGCGTGGGGTCGTCGGCCGCGTCGAAGAGGTCGCGCACGTGCACGAACCCGGTGACATCGTCGATCGACGTCTTCGAGACGGGGTAGCGCGAGAAGGGGAGATCGCGCACCAGCGCGAGCGTCTCGCCGACGTTCGCCGCCTCGTCGAGCGCGACGACGTCCGGCCGCGGCCGCATGACCTCGCTGACCTGCCGTCCGCGCAGCGAGAGCACGTCGTCGAGGATGCGTCGTTCGTCGTCCGGCAGCCCCTGATGGCTGGCGACGATGTCGCGCACCTCCTCGTCGGTCATCTCGTCACTGGTCTTGTGGGGGTCGCCGCCGAGGATGCGCACGAGCGCGTTCGTCGACACCGACAGCAGCCAGATGACCGGGCGCATGACCGTGGCGAAGCCGTTGAGGGCGGGAGCCACCGCATACGCGAACTGCGCGTTGCGCTGGATCGCGAGGCGCTTGGGCACGAGCTCGCCGAGCACCAGCGACAGATACGCGATCAGGAGGGTGAGCACGAGGGTGGCGATCGTGAGGGCGAGCGCGGGAGCGAGCCCCCACGACACCAGCACGGGTGCCAGCGACGGAGCGATCGAGGTCGCCCCGTATGCCGCGGACGCGAAACCCGCGACGGTCACACCGATCTGCACAGCGGAGAGGAAGGTGTTGGGGTTGCGGGCGAGCGCGGCGACCTTCGCGCCGCGCCGACCGCGCTGCCCGATCGCGTTGATCTGGCTCTCGCGCAGGGTGACCAGCGCCATCTCCGTCGCAGCGAAGACACCGCCGATCAGGACGAACGCGAAGACGAGGGCGATGTTCCAGAGGAGATCACCCATCAGCGGGTGACCTCGTCCGAGGTGGGGTGAGCGCCCGGGGCGAACCGGGCGCTCGTACTGTCGGAGTCCGAAGAGTCAGAACAGCGCTGCGCGCTCAAGAGTGCTCCTTCTGAGTGATGGTGGGGGTGGTGTCCGTCGAGGCGGTGACGGCGCCCGGTGCACGACGGGTCTTGATCAGGCTCGCCAACGTGGCCACCGCGATGGTCGCGCCGATGAACAGCAGCGAGAACCAGATCGGGATCTCGGGCGCCCACTCGACGCCCTGGCCGCCATTGATGAACGGCAGCTCGTTGACGTGCAGAGCGTGCAGGACGAGCTTGACGCCGATGAATCCGAGGATGACCGCGAGGCCCTGCGCCAGGTAGACGAGGCGCTCGAGGAGGCCGCCGATGAGGAAGTACAGCTGGCGGAGACCCATGAGGGCGAACGCGTTGGCGGTGAACACGATGTACGCCTGGTCGGTGAGGCCGTAGATCGCGGGGATCGAGTCGACCGCGAACACCAGGTCGATGAACCCGATCGCGATGATGGTGAGCAGCATCGGGGTGACGAAGCGCTTGCCGTTCTTCACGACCGTCAGCCGGTCGCCGTTGTACTCGTCGCTGACCGGCAGGTGCCGACGCACGAACGTCATGAAGCGCCCGTTCGCCGGATTGGTGTCGTGGTTGCCGAACGCCTGACGGTACGCGAGCACGAGCAGCAGCGCGCCGAACACGTAGAAGATCCACGAGAGGTTCTCGATGAGCGTGGCGCCGACGGCGATGAAGATGCCGCGCAGGATCAGCGCGATCACGATGCCGATCATCAGCACCTTCTGCTGATAGATCCTCGGCACGGCGAAGCCCGTCATCAGGATGAGGAAGACGAACAGGTTGTCGATCGACAGGGCCTTCTCGGTCAGATACCCGGCGAAGTACTCGCCGCCGAAGGTCCAGCCGGAGAAGACGCCGATGCCGACGCCGAACAGCAGCGCGAGGCTGATGTAGAAGATCGACCAGCGCGCCGACTCGGCGATCGTCGGCTCATGCGGTGTGCGCACGTGCGCGAAGAACTCGTACACGAAGAAGGCGATCGTGATCGCGATCGTGATGATCCAGATCAGCGGCGTGATATCCAAAAGGAAACTCCAGACTTCGGGGTGCGACAGCACCGCCAAAGTCTTCTCCATTCCTGAACAGGAACCGGTGGCCCGGGATGCGACGTGCATCCGTAATGACGACCCGACCGTATCGGAGTACTCCCCTTGGGATCTCCAGAGTATCGGTCCTCGCGCAGCGCTTCCTATGGATTCGCCCAGAGCGTGGCGGCGGGAGCCGGCTCAGTCCTCGTCGAACTCCGCGAGGCCCTCGGCCTCGGCGCGGTCGATGGTCGCGGGCACCACGTCATCGAACAGGGTGACGAGCGCGGCCCGGGTCTTCACGGCGTCGCGCGCGCGGACAGCCTCTCGGAAGTCCTCGATGAACGCCGCGATGCCGCCCCAGTCGGACTCATGCCGGGAGTGCCGCGAGAATCGGTGGATCTGCGGCCCGAGGCGCTCGATGATCGCCACGCGCATCTCGTTGCCCTCGATGCGCGCGAACCCTGTGGCCGCCGCACGCACGGCCGTGCCGAAGTCGACGACGTCGCGCTGCTCGACGGCCGCCGCCATGCCGTCGGTGAGCTCCACGAGATACGACACGTCGTCGTCCTCCAGCACCGGCATCACGTGGCGGACCGAGCCGATCCAGATGTCCCCGAGCAGCGCGACGGCGTTGCGGACGAGATCCAGGTCGATCGGAGCGACCCGCGTGTAGCGGTTGCGCTGCATCTCGACCAGGCCGTGGTCGGCGAGGCGGTCGAGGGCGTGGCGGATCGGGGTCTTCGAGGTCCCCAGTCGCTCGGCGAGCTCGTAGTCTCGCAGACGCTCACCCGGACGGAGCTCACCGTTGATGATCGCGTCCTGCAGTCGGGTGTATGCCTCGTCGCTCATCGACCTGCGCTCGAGGGGTCCGCCTGAGAGTGACATCGCGTCCTCCGCTTCGGGGTACGAATGGTAGAGCGTGACGTTCTACCTCTCGCAATATATCGCACCACCGGTGCGGCGGCGGGAGCTACTCCGCCTCGGCGCGCGTGAGCTCCTGCTCCTCGGCGCGATCGATCGTGGCGAGCAGCACCTCGTCGAAGAAGGGCACCAGCACGGCACGGGTCTTCACGGCGTCCCGCTCGACGATGGCCTCCCGCAGCGAGACCACGAACGCGTTCACGGCGTCCCAGTCGAACGCGTCACGCGCGTGCTCGCCGAAGCGACGGATCTGCGGTCCGAGGCGCTCGATGATCACCGCGCGCGAGGCATTGCCCTCGATGCGCGCGAAACCGGTGGCGGCAGCACGCAGGGCGGTGCCGAAGCTCGCCACGTCGCGCTTCTTGACCGCCGCGGACATCTCGTCGGTCAGATCGGCGAGATACGACACGTCGTCGTCCTGGAGCAGCGGCATCACGTGGCGGACCGAGCCGATCCAGATGTCGCCGAAGAGGTCGACGGCGTTGCGGACCCGGTCGAGGTCGATCGGAGCCACCCGCGTGTAGCGGTTGCGCTGCATCTCGACCAGGCCGTGGTCGGCGAGGCGGTCGAGGGCGTGGCGGATCGGGGTCTTCGAGGTCCCCAGTCGCTCGGCGAGCTCGTAGTCCCGCAGACGCTCACTCGGACGGAGCTCGCCGCTGATGATCGCCTCCTGCAGACGGGCATACGCCTCATCGCTCATCGACGTGCGCTCCAGGGGTCCGCCAGAGAGTGCCATGTGTCCTCCACTCCACGGGAATGTAGTAGAGCCTGAAGTTCTACCTGCACAGCAATGTATCGCATCGGGTGCGGCGACCGGCAGAATCGAGGGGGTGAGGAGGGGTCCGTGCGCGCAGTCCTGACGTGGGCAGAGCGGCATCAGGTGACCCTCTTCCTGGCGTCGATCGTCGTCGGCGCGGTCGTCGGACTGCTGCTGCCACCGGCGGCACGGCCGCTCGAGGCGGTCATCAACCCGCTGCTCGGCCTCCTGCTGTTCGCGACGTTCCTCGGCGTGCCGTTCACCGCCATCGGACGGGCCTTCTCGGACTGGCGCTTCCTCACCGTCGTTCTGGTCCTGAACTTCGTCGTGGTGCCGGTGGTCGTGTTCGGGCTGAGTCGGCTGGTGGCCGCGGATCAGGCGATCCTCCTGGGCGTGCTGCTCGTCCTGCTCACGCCGTGCGTGGACTACGTGATCGTCTTCACCGGCCTCGCGGGCGGAGACCGCTCGCGACTGCTGGCCGCCACACCGCTGCTCATGCTCCTGCAGATCGCGCTGCTCCCCCTCTTCCTGGCGCTCTTCGCGGGCGGGGAGGCGCTGGCCGCGTTCGATCCCCTCCCCTTCGTCGAGGCGTTCGTGCTGCTGATCGTGCTGCCCCTCGGGCTCGCGGCGCTCACGCAGGTGCTCGCCGCGAGGCTCCCCCTCGCGCAGGCCGTCGAGCGCGAAGCTCCGGCGGCGATGGTC